>Ga0102934_1000506_pt1 | contig 26267 bp, 26 predicted proteins | sample SalPonR2_A_D1_MG_FD_78175 | JGI IMG/M metagenome (GOLD analysis project Ga0102934, IMG submission 78175) | Salt pond soil microbial communities from South San Francisco under conditions of wetland restoration - Salt Pond MetaG R2_A_D1_MG | ecosystem: Environmental > Aquatic > Marine > Intertidal... | reverse complement strand
TTATTCTTTAGTTAAAGCAAAAAAAGGTAAAAAATTATGTATTACAAGCAAGAATTTGGATTATTTGGGCAGAGTGGCGGGGAAAATAAAAAAACATACAGGAGGAATAATCGAAAACAGAATCAAGGTGGCTAAAAACAATGTTGCTCACAAAAAGGCCTTGGTTATACCCGCCGGCAATGTTTTAGAGGGTATGTTTTTGCCGGTTGTCAAAGAGGATGATATTTATTACGAACAAGTTAAAAAAATAGATTCGAGAGTGGAAACTCGAAATGTTTATGATTTGGAAGTAGAGCATGCTCATAACTTTGTAGCCAATAATGTTGTGGTTCATAATTCCATTTTTAGATTTAGAGGGGCGTCTATGAGTAATATTTTGCAGTTTAAAAAGGATTATCCGGATGCTAAGCAAATATTTTTGGTTAATAATTATAGAAACGGGCAAAATATTTTAAATACTTCTTATGATTTTATAAAACAAAATGATCCTAATAGATTAGAATATCAGTTAAATAAAGAAAATAAAAAATTTAATAAAAAGTTAGTTTCTCAAACTAAAGAGAAGGGAAAAATAGAAATTTTAAGTCCAGATTCTCAAGAGAAGGAGAATAAAGAGATAGTAAAAAAAATTATAGAGCTTAAGGAAAAAGACAAGAAGGCGAGCTGGGATGATTTTGCCGTCTTGGTGCGGACCAACCAGGGAGCGGAAGAGGTTTGCGAGCATTTGGCCGAGGCGGGTCTGCCTTATATTTTTTATTCTTCCAAAGGTCTTTACAATAAGCCGGAGATAATGGACGCGATTGCTTATCTCAAATTGATTACCGGTTATCAAGACAATGTTTCTTTTTTTCGGGTGCTTAGCCTGCCTATTTTTAAGTTTAGTCCCCGGGAACTTTCCGAGTTTAATTATTGGGCAGACAGAAAGTCTTGGACTTTGTTTGAAGTGCTTCATAATGCCTCAGCCCTGGGTCTGAGCGCGGAAACCCAAAAGAAAATACAAAAGGTTTTGCCTCTCATAGAGAAACACGCCGGCCAGGCCAGGGAGAAAAACGCCAGTGAAATTTTCCTTAATTTTTTAAATGATAGCGGTTTGCTTAAATATTATCTGCGAGAAGAAAATTATAACCAAGAAATCGCTGTCTGGCTCCAAGAATTTTTACAAAGAATTAAGAGGTTTGAAGCTGATTCGGTCGACAAAAAGGTGGATGTTTTTTTGGAGGAGTTACAGATGGAGATAGATGCCGGAGAAAGCGGAAATATACCCCTGGATTTGGATATAGGGCCGGAAGCTATTAAGGTTATGACCGTGCATGCCGCCAAAGGATTGGAATTTAAATATATTTTTATTGCCCAATTAGTAGACAAGCGTTTTCCCACTATAGAGAAAAAAGAACTCTTGCCCTTGCCCGAGGCTTTGATCAAGGAAAGTCTGCCTGAAGGAGATATTCACCTGGAAGAGGAGCGCCGGCTTTTTTATGTGGCCTTAACCCGGGGCAAAAGCAAGGTTTATCTTTCCTGGGCTCGGGATTGCGGAGGCAAAACCTTGAAAAAACCCTCCCAATTTTTAGTGGAAACCGGTTTTGTAAAAGATCCGGTAGGCCAGAGCCGAAAATCAAGCCAAAAGGAAAAAAAGGCCTTAACTGATTTGGAAAAGACGGAAAATAAAAAAAGTTTTTCTCAGTCTGAGGATAAACTGCCTATTCCTTCCGGCTTTTCTTATACTCAGATTTCCGCTTTTCTAAATTGCCCTTATCAGTATAGATTTGCCCATATTTTAAGAGTTCCCAGCAGAGGCAAGGCTTCTTTTTCTTTTGGCAAGACTCTGCACAATACTCTACAGAAGACTTTTGAGCTTATTAATACTCGTCGAAATTTAAGTCAGGGAGACTTGTTTGCCGGTGCAGAAGAGAAAAAAGAAGAGGGAAAATTAATAAGCTATGAAGAGATTCTGGATTTTTATAAAAAAAGCTGGGAAGATGATTGGTATGAAAATAAGGCCCAGAAAAAAGAGAGCTGGGATAAAGGCAGGAAAGTCCTAAAAGATTTTTATCAAAAACATAAAGACAATTGGCCTCGGGCCATTCTTTTGGAGAAAAGTTTTAATTTCAAGATTGAAGTGGACGGCGAGTATTATCCCATAAAAGGAGCCATGGACCGGGTAGATGAAGAGGAGGGAAAGATTAAAATAATTGATTACAAAACCGGACAGATGCCTAAAGGAGGTAAATTGGATTTTAATAAAAAACTCCAGCTTTTGATCTATCAGTTGGCTACCCGGGATTTATTTTCCCAAGAAATTAAATCTTTGAGCTTTTATTATTTGGAAGCCAATCAGGAAATTGAGGTTTTGGGGAGTGAAAAAGATCTGGATAAGGCCAGGGAAAAAATAGTTGAGACTATCAGGGGAATCAAGAAAGGCGAGTATCCGCCCCGCCCCACTCCTTTGTGTAAGTATTGTGATTATAAGGATATTTGTGATTATAGGAAGCTTTAAATATTTATTGTCTTAAAAAAAGCTTGATAAAGCTTTTTTTGTTTAGAGCCTTGAGGTGAATTTATTCATTAGGATTAACTCCGCCTGATCTCTCTAATTCACTTTTCTCCCAATCTTCAGCCCCCTTTATCATTTTTTGTTTATCTTTTTTGTTAAAAACCTTGCCTGTTTTATTTTTAGAAAAAGACTGGGAAGAAGATTGTTTTTCTTCAGCCTTTATTTGTTTAACCTCTTGTTTTATTCTCTGATTTATTTCCACAAATTCTTGCGGAGTGATATTTATATTTCCGACCACAGCTTTTAAGAAAAGAGGAGTCCCCACCATGGGCCCTCCTTTCCGGCTCCATTCCAGGGTTTCTTTTACTTTTTTTCTAAAATCTTCTTGGTTGGGAAAAATCTCCGAGATTATGTCTCTTTGGGGAGGGAATTTTTCAAAATTCATAATAAAATTGATTATTTTCTTTTTCTTTTATTTTAAAACATTGATTTTTAAAAAACAAGTTAATTTGTTATAATAAAAATAAGGAGATTTTAATTTTAAGATATAAATATGGCGGAAGAGGATACAAACAGGGTAGTCTCTAAAGAGGAGCAGGGCGATGACAAATCCCTGGATTTTACTTTGCGACCGAAAAAATTAACCGAATATATCGGGCAAGAGAAAGTAAAGAGTAATTTAAAAATAACTATTCAGGCGGCCCAACAAAGAGGTGAGGCAATTGAACATGTCCTGCTTTACGGAGCTCCCGGTTTGGGCAAAACCACCCTGGCCCATTTAATTGCCAATGAAATGGGAGCGCAAATCAGGATAACTTCCGGACCGGCTATTGAAAAAAGCGGTGATTTGGCGGCCATTTTAAGTAACCTTAATGAGGGAGATATACTTTTTATTGATGAGATTCATCGGCTTAATAATTCTATTGAGGAAATTTTATATCCGGCCATGGAGGATTATGCCTTGGATATCATTATTGGTAAGGGCCCGTCAGCGCGCACGGTCAGGATTGATCTCTCCCGTTTTACCATTATTGGAGCCACCACTAAAATGAGTTTATTATCCGCGCCCCTGCGAGACAGGTTTGGAATTCATTATCACTTGGATTTTTACAATCCGGAAGATATTGATCAGATTGTAAACCGCAGCGCCGGGATTCTGCAGGTGGATATTCACCCCAAAGCCAGCCGTTTAATTGCGGAGCGGGCCAGACGCACCCCCAGAATTGCCAATCGGCTTTTAAAAAGAGTAAGGGATTATTGCGAAGTAAAGGGAAGCGGAAAATTGGAAGAGAAACTTTGTTTGGAGGCCCTGGGTCTTTTAGAGGTGGACAGTTTGGGTTTGGATTGGATTGACAGAAAAATTTTGGAAACTATCATTGATAAATTCGGAGGCGGGCCGGTAGGGCTTAATACGATTTCGGCCGCTATTGGCGAGGACATGTCCACAATTGAGGATGTTTATGAGCCCTATTTAATGCAACTCGGATTTTTGGAGCGTTCTCCTCGCGGTCGTTTGGTAACCGCTTTGGCTTATGAGCATTTAGGCAGGGAAAAACCCAGGCAAAAAGGAATGATTTAGAAAGCGAATAAAAAAAGCCGTCAAGAACTTAGACGGCTTTTGTGTTTTAGTGAATGGAATGGCCCGATGGGGCTTCTCCGTCCCCTCCCTTCAAGTTTTTATCCAGCTCTTTGTCCAGATAATTGGCGTTTTCCTCAATAATCTCATAAAGATCCTCCATCTGGGCTTCCAGATTGTTTATTCTGATCTTTAGTTTTTCCTCCTCGGAAGAGCAAGGTGGTAGGCCGGAGTTTTCAATGCAGACTTCTACTCCTGTTTTCTCTTCCTTGCTAAGATCCAGAAATTGGGCAATACTCTTTAAGACTCTAAGGGCCATTTCTTGGGAGTAAACCGGCCCGACAAAAATATTTTCTCCATAAAAAACTCCTTCCGAGCACCCATCCTCGTCTATGTCGGTTTCAAAAAATAATTTGACCCCGATAATTGCCATACCCACCTCCTTTTTTAAGAGCTATTTTTAAGTTGTTTTTAATTGTAATTTACAAATAATATTATGTCAATTTTATCCTTGGTCTTGATTTTTTTGAATTTTGGTGTTAATATCAATAAAAGTTTAAAATTAAAAAAATTAATTCACCTATAATAAAACTTTTGGTTTTTATTCTCTTGTTAGCGAGAGAGGAGGTGGCCAAAAGGCTTCCCCAAAGGGGAGGTTAAGAAGGTCTTTTTTTATTTTAAGTTAAAAATTTTAATCAACCTAAAATAAAATAGTTTTATAAAAATATGTCAGAAGATAAAAAACAAACCGAAGAAAAAAAAGAGGAGGAAAAACAAAAACAAGACTTTACTAAGCTTTTGGAAAAAGATAAAATAGAAGTACCGGCAGTGGGAGATATAGTTACCGGCACTGTGATCTCCGCTTCCAAGTCAGAAGTAAAATTGGATATAAACGGAGTTTTGGTCGGAGTGGTCAGAGGCCCTCAGCTTTATGATGAACTGGAGGAGTATAGTAATTTGAAGCCGGGAGACACGGTGGACGCCACGGTAATGGAGGAGGAAAATGAAAACGGAGAACTGGAACTTTCCTTTAAACAGGCCGGCCAGGAAAAGGCCTGGAGTACTTTAAGACAGGCCTTTGCCAATAAAGAGAATGTAATGGTGAAAATTATGGAAGCCAATAAGGGCGGTTTAATAGCTCATTATAAGCAGATTCCCGGATTTTTGCCGGTTTCTCAGCTTTCTCCGGAAAACTATCCTCGGGTTAGCGGCGGAGATCAAAATAAAATTTTGGATAAATTGAAAAGTTTTGTGGGCACAGAGATGGAGGTAAAAGTTATTACCCTGGAAGAAGAGGAAGATAAGATTATTTTTAGCGAAAAGTATGTTTGGGCGGAAAAACAAAAAGATGTGATCGCTAAATACGAAGTGGGCACAACAGTGGAAGGAACCGTAACCGCGGTAACCGATTTCGGAGTCTTTGTCAGTTTTGATGAAAAAATGGAGGGCTTGATCCATATTTCCGAATTGGCTTGGCAGAGAATTGACGATCCTTCTGATTTCTATAATGTGGGAGACAAAATAAAGGCCAAAGTTATTAGTGTGGAAGGATCTAAAATCTTTTTAAGTGCTAAGAGGTTAAAAAAGGATCCATGGCAAGAGGCGGGCAAAAAGTATAAAGTGGGACAGATAGTCAAAGGAGAAATTCTTAAAGTTAACCCTTTCGGTTTATTTGTAAAATTAGACGAATCTATTCACGGTTTGGCCCATATCAGCCAGTTGGGAGTGGAAAAGGGGGTAAAATTATCTGAAAAATTTAAACCCGGAGAAAAATATGACTTTGAGATAACTTCCTTGATCCCGGAAGAATATAGGCTGGGCTTGAGCTTGGTTACGGAGAAAACAAAAAAAACCTCTGCGGAAGAAAAGAGCGGGACCAAGGAAGAAAAAGATAAAAAGGACTCAAGCGAAGAAAAGGAAAAGAAGGCCTCCTCTTCGAAAACTACTCCTGAAAAATCGGAAGAGAAAGAAGAGAAAAAATAAAATAAGTATCCTTCGACAAGTTCAGGACAAGTAAAAAGTAAAATAAGTAAAATAAGTTTGTTTAGTTTTTTAACTTATTTTATATATAATTTATTTAATTTAATTTATGAAAAGCTTATTAAAAAATTTTTTAATATTTTTTATAGTATTTTTGGTTATAGCAGGTTTGTTCAGCGCTTTATCCGGAGCGGGACAAAAAGAGGAAGAAAAGATGGGTATCAATTATTTGGCTCAAAAGATAGAACAAGAAAAAGTAAAAGAAGTCCTGGTGGAAGGAGATAAGTTGCAAGTTAAGCTTAAAAACGGAGAAGAAAAAGAAATCAAAAAAGAGGCGGAAGAATCTTTGTCCAATACTTTAAAAAATTTGGGAGTGGGCTCAGAAAAAATTTCCGCAGTAGATATTAGAATCAAAGAAGAATCCGGTTTTGATTATTTTGCTACTACTATTTTGCCGATTTTGCTTCCTTTTTTGTTGATCGGGGCTTTATTGTTTTTTATGATGCGCGGTGTTCAGGGTGCTAATTCCAAAGCCATGATGTTTGGTCAATCTCAAGCCAAGCAATTCAATAAAGATGAAAAACCCAAAGTTACTTTTAAGCAGGTTGCCGGTTCAGAAGAATCTAAACAGGAGTTGCGTGAAGTAATTGAATTTTTAAAGCACCCCAAAAAATTTCATGATTTAGGCGCTTGTATTCCCAAGGGTTTTTTGCTTTTGGGAGCACCCGGAACCGGTAAAACTTTAATGGCCAGGGCTGTGGCCGGAGAAGCTGATGTCCCTTTTTTTCATATTTCCGGATCCGAATTTGTGGAGATGTTTGTGGGAGTGGGAGCTTCCCGGGTTCGAGATTTGTTTAAAAGGGCTCGCAAGAGTGCTCCTTGTATAATTTTTATTGATGAAATTGACGCGGTGGCCCGTAAAAGAGGAGCCGGTTTGGGCGGTTCTCATGACGAAAGGGAGCAAACTTTGAATCAGATCTTAGTAGAGATGGACGGTTTTGATGAAAGAACCAATGTAATAGTTATGGCCGCCACTAATCGCCCGGATGTTTTAGATCCCGCCCTGTTGCGCCCGGGACGTTTTGATCGCCGGGTATTTATAGATAATCCGGATATTAAAGAAAGAGAAGGTATTTTGAAAGTTCACGCGCGCAAGAAACCTTTGGCCAAAGATGTGAGTTTAAAAAGGATTGCCGAGAGAACTCCGGGATTCAGTGGCGCGGATTTATCCAATTTGTTGAATGAGGCCGCCATTGTCTCGGCCCGTAGAGGAAAAAAAGAAGTGGAAATGGAGGATTTATTTGATTCCATTGAAAAAGTGATTTTGGGTCCGGAAAGAAAAACCCGGGTAATTAGCGAGAAAGAGAAAAAGATTACGGCCTATCATGAGGCAGGACACGCTCTAACCGCCCAATTTTTGCCCACCACCGACCCGGTTCAAAAAGTTTCCATTATTTCGCGTGGCAAAGCGGGAGGATACACCTTAAAAGTTCCTTTAGAAGAAAAAAGACTTCATACCAAATCCGAGTATATTGATGAATTAGCCGTGCTTTTAGCCGGTCATATGACAGAGAGCAGAATTTTTCAGGATGTTACCACCGGAGCCGCTTCGGATTTAAAAAGAGCCACGGAGATTGCTTACAGTTTGGTTACTGAATACGGAATGTCTCCGGATTTGGGGCTTAGGACCTTTGGTAGCTCGGAAGAGAAATTGTTTTTGGGAAAAGAGCTTCATGACAAAAAAGATTATAGTGAAAAAACAGCGGAAAAAATAGATAAAGCGGTCTCTGAGATCATCAGGGAGAGTTCTGAGAAAGTAGAAAAGGTTTTGAAAGACCATAAAAAAGTATTGGAAAAAGTGGCCCAAGCTTTGTTAAAAAAAGAAACTTTGGAGAAAGAAGAATTTGAGAAAATTGTGGGGAAAAAGAAGGTAGAGTCTGATTCAGATAAATCTAAAACCGAGACAAAAGAAGAGGTTGTGGCGGAGAAAGGCGAGGGAAATTAGGAAATTGGAAATCATCACCCTTTGGGTGATAATTGTATAAGGGAATATTAGTAGTTTTTGGGTTTATGATGATTAAAATTTCTCAATTTCAATGTTTTTATCCTCGTCAGTCTTTATTGCTTAAAAAAATGTTTTAAAAGAAAAAACTGTTAATATTTTGGCTAATTTCTAATTTCAATTTTCCTATACCAAAAACTTTTGAGGGATTTGCCAAATTTTAAAAAAAGAATAGTTTTCTAAAAGCATGACTTTTCACCTACTCACAATTTTTCCGGAAATATTTGAGTCTTATTTTTCCGAAAGCATTATTGGCCGGGCGCAAACAGGAGGTTTGATTGATATCAAAGTTTATAACCTGCGGGATTGGACAGAAGATAAACACAAAACCGTGGATGATACGCCTTACGGAGGCGGGGCCGGAATGGTTATGAAAGTGGAGCCGATTTACAAGGCGGTTAAAGATATCAAAGCAAAAATAAATTCAGATAAAACCAGAGTGGTTTTATCTTCAGCCAGAGGAGAGAGATGGACTCAAAAAAAGGTTAAGGATTATTCCGAGCTAATCGATATTATTATAATTTGCGGACGCTACGAAGGAGTGGATGAACGCGTCCGTTTTTTTATTGACGAAGAAATTTCTCTGGGAGATTATGTTTTAACCGGAGGGGAAATACCGGCTATGGCTGTAGTGGATTCGGTTTCCCGTTTAGTGCCCGGTGTTTTGGGTAACGAGGCCAGTTTGGATAGCGAATCCCATTCCACTCCGGGGCAGATCGAATATCCCCAATACACTCGTCCGGAAGTTTTTGAGGCGGATGGTGAAGACTACAAGGTTCCCGAGGTGCTTCTTTCCGGGAATCATAAAGAGATTGAGAAATGGAGACGGAAGAATGAAAATAAGTAAAGTAAGTATAAAAAGTAAAATAATTTTTTATATTTATCTCCTCGCCATCTATTTAACTTAATTCACTTTTTATATTTATTTTAGATTACTTTCCAGCCTTGGGCGGTTTTTTTTATTTCTCCTTCCAGGACAAAACCCGAGGCCTTAGTATGTCCGCCTCCGCCCAGGTGATTGGCCAGATGGGAAACATTTATTCGCGGATGATTGGTTCTTAAATTACCTTTAATTTTATTTCCGTTTTCTTCTTTTAAAAATATTAAAGCTCTTATTCCTTCTATGTTGGTTATCCAGTGGAGTATAGAGTCCAGGGCCTCCAGATTTTTCTGAAAAAGATCCATTTCTTCCCGGGTTAAAACCGAGAAAGCTATTTCATATTTGGGATTAACATTTAGGTTATTTAGCACCACGCTCCAAAGTTTCATAGAATCCACGGATTTATTTTGCCAGGTGTTTTTGTTTATTTTAGGGAAATTGGCTCCGTGATTAAGCATTTGCGAGGCGATATCCAGGGTTTGATTATTGGTTAAAGGATGAAGAAAATTGGCGGTGTCTGTTAAGATCCCGGTTAAGATGCATTCGGCTATATCTTTATTAAGGTTTAAGAAATTGAATTTAAAGAAGTGATAAATTACTTCGGTGGTGGAATTCATTTCTGGATAACGAAGCTCTAAATCGCTAAAACCTTCCTGATTAGGATGATGATCTAACTCTAAAATATATTGGTTATCTTTTTTTGTTTTTAGCTCTGCCATTAAGCCGGTTCTGGTAATACTGCCGCAATCCAGGATAAGAATCAGGTCAAAATTTTTGAATTCTTTTTGGATTTCAATTTTATTGGAGTTAATTTTTTCAATACGCGGGAGAAAGGAAAAGGTTTCTGACGGAGGATCAAGACAGAAAATTTGGTGTTTTTTATTCATTTGTTCCAACAACAGAGAAAAAGCACAGGCCGAAGAAAGGGCGTCTCCGTCCGGTCGATTGTGGATAATGATCAGAATATTTTTCGCCTCGTTTATTATTTGGCGAGCTTTTTGAAATTTAGCTACATTAAGATACATATTAAAATAAAAATCCCTATACTTGTGAGCATGGGATTTTATTGTTTTAATTTCTCGTCTATTTCAAACAGATCTTGAGTGGAGGAATCTGTTTGCCAGATTATTTTGGGAACCCGGCTTAGATTTACTTTCCTTTTTAATTCTTCGGCAATACGCCGGCTTTGAGGTTTTAGTTTTTTTAAAGCTGTTCCGGTTAAATTTTCCGGCAAAATTGAAACCTCGATTTTTATTTGAGAGAGATCGGGGGCGCAGTTGGTCCGGGATACTGTGATTAGGAAATTGTTTTGGGTTATCTTTTTATTAATAATTTCAGCCAGTTCTTTTCTCAGGGATTCATCCAATCTTTTTTTTTGGGGCATTTTTTTATTTTAATTTTTAAATATTTTATAATTTGCCGATTATTTCTTTTTCTTCGTAAATATTTAAAATATCTCCTTCTTGCACTTCCGGTTTCCCTTCAAATTTAACTCCGCATTCTTGATCTTTTTCCACTTCACCCACATCCTCTTGCCCGATTTTTAATTCGGTTAAGTCGCCTTTGTTTATAACCTCCTTGTTTCGTATTACTTCCACTTTGGTTTGAGGTTTGAGTTTACCTTCCAAAACTTTACCTCCCAAAATTTGGTTGTTTTTCTCTGTGCGGAATACTGCCAAAACTTTTAATTTGCCTAAATCCACCTTTTCAATATTGGGAGTAAGCATTTTTTCCATTTCTTCGCGGACATATTCTATTAATTCATAGATGACACTGAAAGTTTTTACCGGAATTTTTTTCTCTCGGATCAAATTTTCAATTTGGGGAGAAATTTTAACATTAAATCCGATAATTTGAGCATCGGCGGCTTCGGCTTTTTGAATATCGCTTTCTCGGATATTTCCCAGTCCTTTGTGAATGATTTTAGCTTTTATTTCTTCCGTGTTTATTTTCATTAGAGATTCTTCAATGGCTTCAGCTGAGCCCAGAAAATCGCTTTTTAAGATCAGATTTAATTTTTTAGTTTCTTTATTTTCTGTCTCCGGGGTGGTTTGGTTTTGTTCGGGTTGCTTTTTTTTGATTTTGGAAATTTTGTTTTTAGTTTGATTGTTTACTTTTAAAATATCTCCTACCGCCGGAGCGATTTTTAATCCGATAATTTGTACCGGGGCAGAGGGGCCGGCTTCTTTTACTGTTTCTTTTTTGTAATTTTGCAGGGCGCGAACCTTGCCGCAGACCCGGTCTCGAAGGCAGAGTTGATCGCCCACACGCAGGGTGCCGTTTTGGATTAAAATAGTGGCCACGGCTCCGGCTGATTTATCTACATAAGATTCGATGATCGTGCCCACGGCTTCGGTTTCCGGATTGGCCTTTAGATCTCGGGATTCAGTATCAGCCAAAAGTAGAATCATATCCAGCAGGTGCTGGACTCCTTCCCCGTTTTTAGCGGAAATGGGAGTGCAAATTATTTTTCCTCCCCAGTCTTCCGGAGTAATATTAAGCTGAGTGGAGAGCTCTTGTTTAGTTTTATTTATATCCGCTCCTTCTTTGTCAATTTTGTTTATGGCCACCAAAAAGGGAATGTCGGCGGCTTGGATTATTTTGTAAGCTTCCAGAGTTTGGGGCTTTACCCCGTCATCGGCGGCCACAATTAAAATAGATATATCAGCCACCTTGGCCCCCCGGCTTCTCATGGCAGTAAAGGCCTCGTGTCCGGGTGTATCTATAAAAGTGATCAATCTGTCTTGTTTTGTGGCCTGATAAGCGCCAATATGCTGGGTGATGCCCCCGGATTCTTCTCCGGCTATATTTGATTCTCTTATGGTGTCTAATAATTTAGTTTTCCCGTGATCCACATGCCCCATAACCACTACTACCGGAGCTCTGTCTTTTAGTTTGTCTTTAGCTTCTTTATTGATGATTTCTTCAATTTTTTCTTCCTTCCTTTCTTCTTCGTCCTTTTCGTCTAATTTAACATCTAAATTCAGATATTCTCCTACAATACTGGCGGTTTCGTAATCTATTTTTTCATTAACCGAGGTAAAAATACCGTTTTGCATTAGTTCTTTAAGTATTCTGCTTACCGGCAATCCGCTTAGATCAGCAAATTCTTTTACAGTTATATAAGGAGGAATGCTTATTTTCTTTTTAAGTTCCGGCTTAGCTTCTAATTCTTCTTTTTTCTGTCTCTCTTCTTCCTCTTCTTGCGCCTGCAATTCCTTAATTTTAACCGGCCATTCTTTGATTATTTTTTGCGCCAGCTTATCATCTATTTTTATAGCTTTTTTGCCAATATCAAAACCGATGCACGGCAGGGTTTCGCGCAATTCTTTGGGGGTGACTTTTAGTCTTCTGGCCAATTCGGTTACATTCATAGGAAATAAATAAGTAAAATAAGTATAAAAAGTAAAATAAGTATAAAAAGTTAAATAAGATTTCTTTGGCAAACTCGGGGCGGGCAGGGCAGGTAAAAAGTAAAATAAGTTGAATAAAGTAAAAAAGCTTTGAGATTTAAAGCTTATCTTATTAAATAATCCTATCTGATTTTAGCCCTTAAGTCAAACAAAAATAAAAAACCCCGGTTATTTTTTCCGGGGTAGAGGTTAAATCAAAACATTAAGTGGTAAAGATAGTAATCTTTTTTACCACCTGTTATTTTCGCAATAGGCATGCCTTTTGGGAAATTTTCGTCCCCGACTACAAATTGGGTAAACCCCTTTTTTTCCAGTCGGATGCTTTCCCTATTTTCTTCCTCCATTTTTTCGGCAGCCATTTTTGCTCTGATTTCTAATTCTTCAGTTATCATATTTTCCTCCTTTTTTTAATGATAAAATTTGTTTTATTTTTATCTTTAGATTTTTTACATTATCTGAGTCTTTGGTAGTTTTTATCATTTTATTTGTTCTGGGATCAATTTTTCTGCAAGCCTCATCCTCATTAAAACTTCTTATAGCTGTTCCGAGGTCTATAATATAGCAGTTTCCGTTATTTTTGTCAATCATTATATTTCCTTCGTGTAAATCTCTATGAAATATTTTATTTTCATTTAATTTTTTGACAAATTCTTCTAATCCGACAAAAAATTTTTCATAATCAAAATTTTCAGGAAGACTGTCCGGGCTTTCCAATACTTCCTTTAAAGTAACGGCTTCCAAATTTTCCATAACTATGAAATGAAAGTTTTTGTAAGATTGGGCATAATAGGGCTTAGGAACTCTGGCATTGTTTATTTTTACCTTTTTTTCTACTTCTTCCTGTATTTTTATTTCATCGATTATATTATTTTCAGTATTATAAATGTTTATAGCATCTTTTTCTTCTTTAATTATTTTTATACATAAAAAAGGATCTTCTTCTCCGGGAAAGACTTGGGCCACTCTTCCTTCTCCCAAGCAAGTAATTTCTCCATTTTCTATTTTTTCTTTAATTTTTTCAATTTCTTTTTTTATTTGCTTTAATTTTTCTTTAGGACATTGTTTGGTTATAAATTCATTTTCTTTATCTGGGAGGGTATCAAGATTGAGCCTGTCTTTTTTTCTGTGTTCTATAATTTCTTGAAATTTTTTCTGAATTTTTAATAATTCTTCGACTGTTTCTGCTTCTTCATAGCTTTTTTTAGGTTCTTCAAGCAATTCTTCCGGAGTTATTTTTTCTGCCTCTTCTATTAATTTTTCTATTTCCTCTTCAATTTCATTTATATTTTCATTGTTTAAGTTTGATTCTTGAGGTTTTTCGGGTGAATTCATAAGATTTTATAATTTTTTATTATAGTAAAGACTAAACATATAATTGTCAAGATAATAGATGAAATTCTAGTATACCATTAAATTTTACATGGCCCGAAGCTTTTGCGATGAATTGCACAAGGGCCGTGTTTTTTTATTTGCTCCAAATGATATTTGGTTCCGTAGCCTTTGTGTCGAGCAAAACCGTAGTTTGGGTATTTTTCTTCCATTTTTTCCATAATTTGGTCTCGGGTTATTTTGGCAATAATAGAGGCGGCGGCAATGGAGAAAACATAACCATCTCCTCCTTTGAGTGCTTTTTGCGGATAACTGGAGTTGGGAAGGGGGAATTTTCCGTCCAAAAGCAGGAAGCCCGGCTTTTCTTCTAAGGCGCCCAGGGCTTTTTTCATAGCCAGAAAACTGGCTTGTAAAATATTGATTCTGTCTATGGTTTGAGGGTCGCAGATACCCACACCCACTCCGGCCAAATTATTTTCAATAATTTCCTTTAATTTTCCTCTTTGTTTGGCGGTTAATTTTTTTGAATCCCGGACCAATTCAAGTTCAGGATTTATTTTAAAATCAGGCGCGCAAACCACACAGGCAGCCACTACCGGACCGGCCAAAGGTCCCCGACCGGCCTCATCTAAGCCGGCTACTAGCTTGTGTCCTTGGCTGAATAATAATTTTTCTTCTTCTAAATCAAGCATATTTTTATTATAGCAGAAAAGGGAAAACAACCCCACCTTGATTTTTTTAGTTATTTATGTTATAAGAAAATAAATTTTAAAAAGGTTGTTTTTAATTAAAAAAAGGAGGATAAGATGAACGAGAATTCAATTTTTAGAGTTTTGATGGATCGAATGTGGAATCGGCTTCCGGGGATCACAATTCCCCCGGAGGATCAAAAAATTTTCTGGGAATTGGGAGAGATGTTATTCGAGGCGAATCTTTCTTCCCGGGAAAAACAGTTGGCCTCTGATGAAATCCGGGAGATGTTAAGGCAGTTAACATCACAGAACGAGGTTTCTGCCCAGAATTTTTTGGAGAATCTCTTAGAAAATCTTTGATCATTAGCTTTTAAACCGTCTAACTTAGGCGGTTTTTATTTTGACAAAGCCGGGGGCAGTGTTAAAATTAAATTAGTTAAAATTTAATTTATTTTTATGTTTACCAAATTAATACAATTTACCAATCCGGATAAAAAAATTTTAAGAGGCATTTATTCCGGCGCTGAAGAGAATAAAAAATTAGTCATAATGGCCAGCGGGCTTGAACGCAAAGCTACTACAGAGAAAAAATTTACAGCTTTAAGTAAAGCCTTAAATCAACAAGGCATAGATTGTTTTCGTTTTGATTACGAAGGTCTGGGTTTATCTGAGGGGGATTTTTCCGATTTTACCGTGGAGAACTGGAAAAAAGATTTATTAAGCGCCAGGGCGGAAATGGAGGGTGTTAAAAAATATGATTCTATTTCTTTAGTGGCTCACAGTGTTTCCGGCTGCGTGGCTGCCTTGGCCCGGGAAGAAGCTGACTGGGAAAAAATGGTTTTATTAGGCCCGGCCTTAAATCAAAAAGATCTCTTGCGCTACTACTTTGCCCAAAACAAAATGAAAAAGGAAGATCCTCGCCTTGAAGTTACTTGGGAGAATTTTCGGGATTATTTCAGGGAAGAGGATTTCCAAGCCTATATTAAAGAAGAGGGTAAAATGACCAAAGAAAATTATATTTTACCTGATTATTTTTTGCAAAACGAGGACAAAGATTATTCTTCTTATTTTCAAGATACGGATAATGTTTTATTGGTTCAGGGGGATAATGACAAAAAAGTTCCTCCGGAAAGTTTTAATATTGATTTTTCTCGGAAAATAACAGTCTCCGGAGGTGATCATGATATGGAAAGACCGGATTTATTGGAGCAATGGCTTTCCGGGTCGGTTAAATTCTTAATCTAAATTTGATTTGTGTTTAAAAAAATTTTTTTATTTTCAGTTTTTTGTTTGTTGGGATTTGTAGTTAGCGGATGCAGCCAAGATTCTGGTTTATCTATTGTAGAGGTGGGGGGCCAGGAGTTTAAGGTGGAGATTCCCCAAACTTCGGCTGCCCGGGCCAAGGGGCTGGCCGGTCGGGAGAATTTGGCGGAGAACAAGGGCATGCTTTTTATTTTTGAGTCCGCGCAATTTGTCTCTTTTTGGATGAAAGATATGTTAATACCCCTGGATTTTGTCTGGATAAGAGAGGGAGAGGTGGTGAGTGTGGAAAAAAATATTAGGCCCCGGGATTATCAACCTCCCCAAACTTTAACTCCGGCGATCAAAGTAGATAAGGTTTTAGAGCTTAAGGCGGGGACGATAGATAAATATAATATTGAGACAGGAGACAAAGTTAATTTGTTAGAATAAAAATATGAAATTGATCAGCGCTTGTCTGGTAGGTATAAATTGTAAATATAACGGCAAGAATAATCTGGAAGATTTGTCCTCGGAGATTTACAAGGAGTACAAAGAAGGGAATTTGATTCCGGTTTGTCCCGAGCAATTAGGGGGTTTGCCTACGCCGCGGCCGGCCGCGCAAATACAAAAGGATAGCGGAGAGGAAGTTTTGGAAGGCAGGGCCAAAATTAAAACCGAGTCAGGCCAAGATGTTTCCGCTTATTTTTTAAAAGGCGCCCGGGAAGTGGTCAAATAGCGGAAGAGCTGGGAATTAAAGAGGCGATTTTAAAGCAGAGAAGTCCCAGTTGCGGTTGCGGAGAAATTTATGACGGCACTTTTAGCAAAACCATAAAAAAAGGAAGCGGTGTAACCGCTACCCTGTTAAAAAAGAAGGGTGTGAAAATTTATACTGAAGAAGATTTTGTTAGTTAGTGCTTCTGTCCAAGATTTTTTTTATTTCTTTGCCTTGTTTTTGTTGAAGATATTGGTAAGCGGCCAAGGCGGCTATGGTAGCTTCTCCGGCAGCAATGGTAATTTGTTTAAATTCGCCGCTTACCACGTCTCCGGCCGCAAAAAGTCCCGGGGTTTTGGTCATTTGTTTTTTATCCACCTTGATTTGACTGACTTTATCCCTTTCCACCCATTCGCCCACCAAATCAGTGCTGGCGATACGCCCTATTTCTATAAAAATTCCCGCTATATTTATTTCTTTTTCCTTATCGGTTTTGTTGTTTATTACTTTAGCTTTTTCCACTTTTCCTTCTCCGCTTATTTCTTTCACTTCACTGTTTAAAACCAATTCAATATTCTTTTTATTTTTCACCTCTTCCCTTAGAGATTCAAAGCCGCGGAATTCTTCCCGGCGATGGATCAGATAAACTTTACCGGCGATTTTGGAAAGAATTTCCGCCGCATCCAAAGCGCTGTTTCCTCCGCCCACAACCGCCACCTCTTTATTTTTATAAAAAGGGCCGTCGCAGTTAGCGCAATAAGAAATTCCTTTGCCGGTAAACTCTTTTTCTCCGGGAATAGCCAACCTGCGAGGAGAGAGGCCCATGGCTATTATTACGGTGGAGGCCGTAAAATTTTCTTTATTGCTGTGCAGGATAAAATTATCTTCTTTTTTTTCTATTTTTTTAATTTCCTCCGTTTTTATATCCACCCCCAGAGACATAACCTGTTCTTGCATTTTGCTTATAAGTTCATAATTATCTATTTTTTTAAAACCGGGATAATTTTCTATCTCCGAGGCCCACATAACTTGACCTCCGATTTCTTTGCCCACAACCAAGGCCTTCATTTCTCGGCGAGCAGCGTAAATGGCCGCAGTCAGGCCGGCCGGACCGGCTCCGATAATAATGGTGTCATATGTCATATTTTTTTTATTTTTTATTTTATAGATTTTTTAAAATAAAATCAAATAAATTTTTGACTATTAAACTTTTTTTTGTTAGTATTTAAAAACATTTTTAATTAATTAAAGCTAATTTTAAAAATTATGAAAAAATCAATTATTTTGGGATTATTGCTGGTTTTTCTTTTGGCCGGCTGTAATAGTCAAAAATCCGGGGGCGAAAGTATAAGCGCCCAAGACATCTTAACTCCGAAGGAAGCCGGAGCTAAAGCAGAGAAGTTTATAAATGAAAATTTGATCTCGCCGAAAAGCGAACAAAAGGCCACAGTGGCCACTATTACCGAGGAGAGTAATCTTTATAAATTAGATGTAAAAGTAGCCGATCAAAGCATTGAATCCTATATAACCAAAGATGGAAAAAAATTCTTCCCTCAGGGTAGCGACATTGCCGAAGTAGAAAAAGCCGGACAAGAATCTCAAGCTCAACAGAATCCTTCTTCTCAAAATCAACCGGCGACTCAAGTAAGCCAAAAAAGCGATAAGCCGGTAGTGGATCTGTTCATAATGTCTTATTGCCCTTATGGCACTCAAATGGAAAAGGCGATTTTACCGGCAGTCAAGGCCCTGGGAGACAAAATCGATTTTAATTTAAAGTTCGTGGATTATGCTATGCATGATAAAAAAGAAATAGATGAGCAGTTAAGGGAATATTGTATTCAGAAGGAACAGCCGGATAAATTAATAAGTTATCTGGATTGTTTTTTGAAAAGCAGTGATTCTCAAAAATGCCAAAAGGAAACAAACATAGATTCTTCTTCTTTAAAAACCTGCGTGGATAATACCGATGAAAAATTCGGAATTACCGAGGATTATAATGATAAAAGTACCTGGAGGGGTAATTATCCCAGCTTTAGTATTCATGCCGAAGAAAATCAAAAATTGGGAGTTGCCGGATCCCCGACTTTAGTGATCAATGGAGAAAAAATTAAAGCTCAGAGAAATCCCGCTTCTCTTTTGGATACTGTTTGCTCCGCTTTTAACGAAGAGCCCGAAGAGTGTGAAGCCGAACTTTCCGGCTCCACTCCCGCTCCGGGCTTTAGTAGCAATGAAAGCACCAGTAACACTTCCGGCTCTTGCGGTTAATTCCCTTTACATTTTTAAAGCAGGGTGATAATATGGTTTAAAATAATTATTAATTTTCGGTTTAGGAGACTGTTTTGATTTGCCAAGAAGTAAAACGGAGTTTTATAAGGAAAACTTTGTAAAAAGTTTAGTTGTAGCAATATTAAGGAAAATTTGTAGAATATCTCAATATAAAGATCAAAATGCACCAAAAAACATTAACTAAAATTAAAAAATTAGTAAAAGAGCTAAGCGAGTTTAAATAACTGTTTTGCGGTGTTTTGTGTGTTTAAAAAATCTCCTGAAACCGAGTAAGATTTATGGATATCCTTATACAGGTAGTGATATTTATTGTTTTGGCGGTAGGAGGTTTTTTTATTGGATATTGGTTTCGCCAGAAAAAGATTTCCGCCGCTAATAAAAAAGCCGAATCCCGGGCGGAGAAAATTTTAAATGAAGCCAAGAGTAAACAAAAAGAGATAGTTTTTAAAGCTCAGGACAAGGCCTTAAAAATAACCGAGGAAGCCAAAGAAGAAGAAAAGAGACGCAGGGGGGAGATGAATAAATTACAAGCTAAACTGCAAAAACGAGAAGATTCTTTTTCGCAGAAATTGTTGGAGTTGCAAGAAAAACAACAAAAACTTTATGACAAGGTAAATCGGGTGGAAGAGGCCAAGGAGGAGATTAAAAAACTCAAAGAGGAACAGGTGGAAAAATTGAAAAAGATCGCGGATATGAACAAAGAAGAAGCCAGAGAGGTTTTGTTTAAAAATGTGGAATCAGAGGCACAGGAAGATTTAATGGTTAGAATCAACAAATTGGAAAAAGAGTCGGATGAAAAATTGGAGGAAAAGGCCAGGGATTTGATCACCGGAGCCATGCAGAGGATTGTTTCTTCTTATGTTCCGGAGATCAGCACTACTAATGTGGATTTGCCCAGCGATGAAATGAAGGGAAGAATTATTGGCCGGGAAGGAAGAAATATAAAAGTAATTGAACAAAATTTGGGGGTGGAAATAATCGTGGATGATACTCCCAATACTATTACTGTTTCTTCTTTTTCTCCCATTAGAAGACAAATCGCCAAAAGAGCTTTGGATGCCTTAATTAAAGATGGGAGGATTCAGCCGGCCAAAATTGAAGAAGCGGTAGAAAGGGCCAAAAGGGATCTGGCTATAGAAATTAAAAAAGCCGGAGAAGAGGCCTTGTATGAAGTGGGTATAGCCGGTTTTGATCCCAAATTGGTTCAAATTATAGGCAGATTAAAATTTAGAAGCAGTTACGGGCAAAATGCCTTACAGCATTCTTTGGAGGTAGCCCATTTGTCTGCGCTTTTAGCTGAAGAATTGGGCGTGGATGTTACTTTGGCCAAAAAAAGCGGCTTACTTCATGATATAGGTAAGGCAGTGGATCATGATGTAAAAGGAACTCATCCGGAAATCGGAGGTAATATCGGACGCAAATTTAACTTGGCGGAAGATATTATTAATGCTATTGAGACCCATCATGATGACAGGCCCAAAGGCTTGATCGCGGTAATAGTGAAAGTAGCCGACGCTATTTCTGCTGCTCGCCCCGGAGTAAGAAACGATACTTATGAAAGATATTTACAAAGATTGGAAGAACTGGAAAAAATTACCAACTCCTTTGAAGGAGTGGATAAATCTTATGCCATTCAAGCCGGTCGGGAAGTCAGGGTTTTTGTAAACACTGAAGAGGTGGATGATTTGGCCGCTCATAAATTGTCCAGAGATATTGCCAAGAAAATAGAAGAGGAACTAAAATATCCGGGCGAGATCAAGATCAATGTTATTCGCGAGAATAGGATGGTAGAATACGCTCGTTAATTAAAGAGTTTGATTATTGAAAAATATTTGTTATATTAAAATAATAAATAAATAAATGAATTTTATATCTTAATTAAAAGAGATAAAATTCATTAAATATTTTTATGAATAAAGCGGGATTGATCAAAAAAATAGCTGAAAGGACTCCGGGAATTAATAATAAGCAGGCCGAGAATGCGGTTGAGAATATGGTGGATATAATTATTGAAGAGTTAAAAAAAGATGAAAAGATTAATATCAGCGGTTTCGGGACTTTTTTATGCAGAACCAGGCATGCTCGAGGCGGAGTTAATCCCCAGAAGCCGGAAGAAAGAATTAAAATTCCGGAAGTCAAAGTGGCTAAATTTAAGACCGGAAAAAGATTGAAAGATTCTTTAAAAGGGGAGAGATAATTTTTTCGGGAAAAACAGAAAGAGGAGAAGCGAATTGATCGCTCTCCTCTTTAAAGATTGAGTTTTATAGGCTGGGTAGCTCAGTTGGCCCGCCTCGCCCGCCTAGCCGAAATAGTCGAGGCTGGCCGAGCAGAAGCTCGGCTTCAGCGAGGCGGGTTAGAGCGTTTTTATATAATATGTGGTTAGTTTATATAATTTACAGCAAAAAGAGTGACGAGACATATGTAGGTAGTACAGATAATTTTCAAAGAAGATTAAATCAACATAATAATAATTTAGTTAAATCTACCAAAAATAAAAATCCGTGGATACCTATTTACGTCGAGTTTTATCCCAATAAGTTTTTAGTCAGAAAGCGTGAATATTATTTAAAAAGTAGTAGTGGAAGAAGGTTTCTTAAAAAACAAGTAGATTCTATAATAAAAAAATGGCTGGGTAGCTCAGTTGGTTAGAGCGTAGCACTCATAACGCTAAGGCCGTGGGTTCAATCCCCACCCCAGCCACAAATCATTTTAAAGCAGGGCGAGAGCCCTGTTTTTGCTTATATAAAGGGTTTTGTGAGCATATTAGGAAGTAATTGAGTTAATGATTTGCGCGAATTTTTCTTGCCTGTTGCCCACATGTTGCCCAAAATTCTCATTTTCGCCCTTTTTCTCAAGTAAACTTACGGTATCTTTTAAGGTAGATGGAGAGAGGTGAGCATATCTTAAAGTGGTCTGTATGTCCGCGTGGCCGAGTAATTCTTGAATAGCTTTCATGGAAGCGCCAGAGCTTGCCAGGTGGGAGGCAAAAGTGTGTCTAAGCACATGCCACGTTATTCGTCGCAAATTTGCCTTCTCACAAGCCTCATCAAGGTGATTTTGGCAAACAGTGTCTTTTAATGGTCTCTCTGAGTTATCTGTGAATATAAAGCCCTTTTCTTGTTTTCTTGCCATTAAAGAGTTGTAGACTTCTTGAGTCATGGGCACGTATCTTTTTTTGTTGCTTTTAGTCGAGTTGATAACATTTCTGTAGATAGTACTTCTAACAATTATCATTTTTCTCTCCCAGTCAATATCTTTCCAGTTAAGGGCTTTTAGTTCTCCGAATCTCAACCCAGTTTTTAAGGCGGTCAATATCATATCATGCCAAATACCTTTTGCGTGCTCTAGTAGTTTTTCACTTTCCGCAATAGTTAAAAAGTCAAATTCTTGAGGGGGAGTTTTTAAGAGTTTTATTTTAGGCAGATTTTCTAATAAGCCCCACTCTTCCGCTGTCCGTAAACTTTTAGACAAAACATGCAAGTGATTGTTTATACTTTTATTAACTAAAGAAGTTTTCATTTTTTGACTTTTATATTGCTCAATTTGCATGGTGGTGATTTTATCAATAGGGGTTTTACCAAAGAAGGGGATTAAATGTTTACGTAGAATAAACTCTTTAGTTCTAATTTCTGAGAATTTGTTATTATTCTTTACATAAACGTTAAACCACTCCCAGCCATAATCTTTGTACAAGGCCATGGCTTCTTTTTCTTTTGGTTTGTCGTTAATATCCTCACCTTCTGATAATTTTCGCCTTAGCAAGGCCTCGTAGGCTTGAGCGCCAGACTTAGAATTATCAGGGCTTTTTTTACGGTATCTAAACCCATTATGTCGAAAATCAACCCACCAATTTTTTCTAATTATTCTTGCTGTCATATTCATGTTTAATTGTTTCTATACGATTCTTTTGCAAGTAATCCAGTATATCTTTTTTATCAAATCGCAAACTCCCATTTATTCGGTAAAAGGGTATCTTTCTATTATCTACCAGTCTATAAATAGTTGGCTTAGATATTTTTAGAAATTGAGCCAACTCATCGGGTGTTAAGAATTGTATAGAATCAATATTCATTAATTGTTAATGAGCAATATGAAGCCACGTAAAAGTGGATGGGCTTAATATTACTCTAGCATTTTAAAGCTTTTTAATAAATATTTCGTAGTGTTTTTTAAGTGTTTAGACACTATTGTTTTATAAATCAGTTAACTGAATAAATTCTTTAATTTTATTAAAATTATTGTTAACATTGCAGCAAAAGGGTTTACACTTTTAGGCGGTAAATTAAAGTGGAATTACTATTATTCACTTTAATTTACATTCCTATGAACGCCTATGAACCCAAATACATGCAATTACAATTACAAAAATTGGAAAACATCATTCAGAAAAAGCAAACAGTAACCTCGGCGGCAAAAGAAATGTTTGTTTCCAGACAAACTGTCCATAAATGGTTGGTGAGATACAAAAGATTCGGGGTGGATGGGATTATCGGGAAGCCAAGAAAAAAAAGACATACTCCTCCTCCCAACAAAACACCCGCTTCGGTGGAACAATGCATTATAGAGCTGGCCCGGAAATATTGTTTTGACGGAGTAGAAACCCTTTCTGACAGACTCCAATACGAATATCGTCTTACGCTCAATCCCGCGACAATATATCGAATACTAAAAAGGAACAATATTTGCTACGGCGATCAGCATACTTATACTCGGAAAAAGTGGAAAAAACAATTATTCGCTCACCAGGAGGCGGGGCAAGAACTGCAGATGGATACCAAATATCCTCATGGATACAAACAAGGAAAAGTGGTCTACACAGTGATAGATGACGCCTCCAGATGGGCATTCGCCTGGGGTTATTCGCGCGCCAACGCCAACAACACCGTGGATTTTGTAAACAGAGTATTGAAAAGAGCGCCATTTTCGATCCAAAAGATACGCACCGACCAAGGCACCGAATTTTTAAACGATAAATTGAAATATTTATTAAAAAAACATAACATTGAACACCGCAAAAATACGCCATATTGCCCGGAAGAAAACGGCAAAATAGAGAGATTCCATTCAACCCTGACCCAAAAAGCTTTTCGATTCGGTTTTTATCCGGATGAACCTTTGGAGGACATGCAATACAAGCTCAATTTATTCCTGCAGTATTATAATTTCCGGAAGAAACATCGGGGCTTGAACATGAATGGATTAACACCTATGCAAAAATTAAATGAACTGGCGAGTGTAAACTTGACGCTGCAATGCCACAATTATTGACTAAATTATATAAAAATGTTATAGTATAAATTCGAACCTTATAAATAAACAGAACTACCAAACATAATACGATAATAGGGAGGCTGTCATGTTAGCAAGAGAACTTAGCGAGTCTGTCCAAAAAATGTATTTAAGTATTAAGGCTGAACCCACTGAAGGTCTTTTTGTAGCTCAAAAATTTAACGGTAAATATTGTTTTATCAAAGAAACGGGCGAGCTAGCTTTTGAGGGTGAATTTGATTCGATAACACCTTTTTCCGAGGGGTTGGCCGCTGTGGTTGCTAATGATGAAAGCTATCACATAAAACTGGATGGCACCCCAGCTTACCGTAGCCGTTTTTACGATGTTAGCCCTTTTAATAATGGCGTGGCCTGGGCATGTAAGCACGGAAGTGATTTGTGGGTAAAAATTAATAAAAGTGGAGATTTCTTGACTGACTGGATTCCGGGGTATGAAATTTGGTAATTTTTTACAGAACTTTTATAAAAGAGGGGCTGATACAATTTCGGCCTCTTTTTATTTAATTGATTACTCAATCATTTTAGTTGAATACGGTCTTTTTATTAGCATTTATTAACAAATTTTTTATTATTTGTTTTTTTAACCCTTCTCCATAATCTTCTTTATCAACTTCTTTAAAAGCTGAGTAGACTTCATTTTCTGAATATGGAAACCTTAAATCGTTTAGTCCGTTAATAATGCTGTTTAAAATAACAATATCCGAAATTCCTCCAAATTTTTCCAAGTCTCTAAAATATAAAAATATTGTTCTGATTCTTCTTTTTTTCTCCCTGAAGCCTTTCAAGGATTCGTTTACATAATTTTGGATTGTCATAAATTTTTAATGGTTAATGATAAATATCTCATAATCGCGCCAAAATTTTCACACAGAAGCAAATTTTTCCATTTATCCAGTTATTTGATATTTGGCAAGACTTTTTTTAAATAGCACTGCCTGTAAAATTCCATGTTTTTATCTAGTAAATAAATATTCTCTTGAAACGAATTTTTTTAAAATTCAATTCTAATATTATATTATTCAGTTAATATTATTATTTAATATTATTAGTGGGTATTTCACGGCTACATCATGGCCAGCAGACAACCTATCAGGGAGGTGTCTCACGACTAAGGTTTATTTTATAAACATTACTGCGGACCTTATTGTCATCTATTTTTATAAGAACCCCGCTTTCTCTGAGTTTCTTTAGGGCGTTTTTGGTTGTTGATTCACAGCACCCCACTTTTTCGCTTATTTTTCTAATGCTTGGAAAGCATGTTTTTTTACCAATCATGTGTCTCTTGATTATTATCAAAACAAGCTTCTCGTAGTAGTTATATTTTTTACTATCAAGAAACCAATTAGGTATTTGCGTAAAGCCTCTTGTGTGATACTCAATTTTTTTATTTTTTTCTGGTAGCTGGTTGAGTAAATCTTTAATTGAGTCCATATAAATTTAAATTTTAAATCTGTTTATCGATATCTAAGAATATTGCGAATTGTTCTTTGAGCCTCTTCTAAAGCCCGACTAGAAATTTTTAATTTGCCTTCAAGGTGGTTTTTAATAATTTTTTGACAAGTCGCCTCATCCTCAAAAACAAAAAAACAGACCATCCCCTCCCAATAAAAGGAGTCTAATGTCTGTTCGTTTGATAAAAGTAGAGTAGCGTGAAAGCTGTCCTTTGTGATAAACAAGTTTGTTAAAACCTTTGCATTTTGCATAATTAAATTTTTAATAATAAAAAATAACCTTATTTAAAGGTTATCTTTTTATTAAATTTAGGTATAAGACAGATAGGTGTTTAGCTATTTGTCCTCTATTGTATTTATGTCTTTTTTTATTCTTTTTATTCTTTGTAAAGTTTTACTGATGGCATCAATAGGTACATCTTCTTTGTAAATTTCCCATAACTTTCTTTGTATAACAATCTCTTTATAATGGTCTTTTTCTGGGTTGTATTCAATTATTCCATCATTTATTTTATTTGCAATATCTAAAATTCTAAAACCTCTGCCCAAGGTCATTTTGCTTTTACGGGGCGTGTTTTTAATTTCTAAAATATTTTTCAGGTATTTAGTAATATCTTTTAAAGGTGTGTTTTCGTCAAAGGTGAGTTGTATTTTGGGTGTATGAGAAGTAGTAATTAATTTATGTTCTATGGTTGGGAAGCGGGTTTTTGGATGAGTAAACATGGTTTGAGCTATTGATTGAGTTGAATCTAAAACTGCCTTCGAGGCTATCTCTGATATTATATTTTTAGCAATAATTTTTTTTCTTTCTATTTCGTGTAGTTTATAGTTACTTAAAAAATATTTGCTTTTACAAATTAAATT
>Ga0102934_1000505_pt1 | contig 26278 bp, 25 predicted proteins | sample SalPonR2_A_D1_MG_FD_78175 | JGI IMG/M metagenome (GOLD analysis project Ga0102934, IMG submission 78175) | Salt pond soil microbial communities from South San Francisco under conditions of wetland restoration - Salt Pond MetaG R2_A_D1_MG | ecosystem: Environmental > Aquatic > Marine > Intertidal... | reverse complement strand
GGGGGGTGGGGGGGGAGGGCGGGGGAGGGGGGTGGGGGGGTGGGGGGGCGGGGGGGGGGGGGGGGGGGGGGGGGCAAGGCAAAAGCCGGAGGGGGCGAGATCGGGCTGACTGTGTCCCCTAGGGGCGGCAGGGTGGGGAGTCCGCTGGACGGGCGGGAGGGAAAGTCGGGGACCAACCAGCCGGACGTGTCGAGGAGGGAGGGCGTAGGGGAGGGCGCGAAGGGCGTGTAACGGTGGCAGGGGGCGCTGGCACGGCCCTCGGAAGCCCCGAGAGAGGGAGGCAGCTGTCCAGACTCGGAGCTACTCCAGCTTGAGGGGCTGGCACTGGCATGCCGTCGTTTTTTTAGGGGAAGCATGCCGTGGGTGGTGCGCTCCCTTTCATGACCCGCGCTAGAACTTCTTCTGGCGGCATCTGCCTCCCAGCTCAATCCCTTCCTGGTCTGAGGGCTGCTGCTGCTGCTCCTGCGCCTCAGCCCCTCATCGCCCTTTCCTTCCTCCCTTTTTGATCGGGCGGACACGTTTTTGGAGGCTTTGACGGTAGAAAATGCTGAGGGGGAGCTCTTGATCAGGGTGGAGCGATGAAAGCTCGCTTGCGAGGCCATGTCCCGGCATTTGGCCGCGGCTGTCAGGAGACATGCTTCCGCCGAAAACCCAGCCCGTGTGCCCACAGACGTTGGGCCCCCAGGTTTGAGCATGTCCGCGTCTGGCCGCTGCTCCAGGTGTGAGTGCGAGAGTGACGTCGAGAAATAGGTGGGCGGATGCTGAGGTCGCCGGCCCTGACCACACCGGGCCGAGAGCAGTATACCAGGCCCCAACTCCCCACTGCTATGGAAATTGCCAGCAGGGGATGTGGTGGTGGGGAAGGCTCGTTCCATCGCTGGCGCGATATGGGCATCCTGACTCTTCCACATCCCTTCTGGCACCGGGAACTGCCCTCCATTGGACAACGGTGGGACGGCCGTGACATTCGGTGACGCGCTGCTTGCCAATTCATACCGACTGAAAGTACCTGACTCCATCATCCCCACGCCTTCATCAACACCACGGTAGCACGCTCTCATGCGATCGTCCAGAAATTCCAATCGGAGTATGTCAGTACTGCCTGTCAAGGAATAGATAAATGGATGAGGACGGAAAAAAGGCAGCGCAGTGACGGGCGTCAATATACAGTGAATCATGCGTACGCGCGCCATTACTTTCTGAATTGTGGAATTAAAATACTTGCTTCCTCTGGCCTTCCGCGCTATGGGTCCCCGCGGCCGCGCGGCCCGGCCTGTGAGAGCACGGGATCATCAAAAGCCCTTCTCACCACCACGGCAAGTTGCAATTTACAGATGCCGCGCTAAGCTAATCCACGACCATCCCAGGATCAATGTGACGTTTTATTGTCAATCTTTTCAGGGTATATTAATCTCTGGCTGTCGAAACAGTAGTGAGTGCAAATGTGCTGGCAGGGCACGGGCTTTAATTTGAGCCTGACACGGCTACACCCGAACGTAACGGAAATCGAACAAGGTCGGGGAAGAAACGGTGTCCTGATATCACACCAGGGACATCAATTTTGTGCGTACCGAAAATTAAAGGCGTTACAGCGCCTTGCAGAAAAAATTGAGGAAGCTGGAGAGGAGAGTTGCAGTCTACTCTTTCCTCATTGCCGTTTGTCTCGTTGTCAAAATTAAAGTATATTTGACACAAATGTAGTGGCACCTGTTCGATTTCCAACTTCACTTTTTCTTGAAATCGATTTACTGAAAGTCTTCCTTCGAGAAACTAATGCAATCGATGTGTAATTATTGCGAGTCATGAATCAACACATGTGTTACGCAACATCCTTCCTGATTCCCTCTCCAAACCTCGACATCTATTCGGCATACTGGCGCGAAAGGCGGTTAGTCTCTCTCGATCAATAAGTCCGTTACCATGCCATATCACTGTGCACCGTCCTGATGAAGTCAATACATCCGCCTGAAATCGCCGCCCCTTTTTGGGTATGATTCGCAAACGCTTAGAGGCATGACATAATTGACTGCTTCTGTGATTTCTCGGGAGAGGTAAAATATGTAAGGCTCCACGACTTTCGTGAAGTACAAGGCCTTCAAAACCCACCTCTGAGACGCATTTGGAATCAAGAATTTTAATTTGACATCCAGAAAAATCTGCCATGGCTAGAGACCTCTCCAAACTTTTCTTGGGTCCACGTTTAAGACTACTGCTACACGGGAGTATATTCTGTCTTGATTGCGCAGGAGAAATGGGAGACATCCCACCTTTTGTTCGCATAGCATTTTCCTGACATAACGTCAGGAGGTCTTGTGCGTAGCCTTGCCACGCGCTTTTCAACCCTTCATAGCTGTCGAGGGAAGCTACGTCTCTTGGTTTCCTCTTGACGTCAGAGCTCTCAACCCCATTTCCTGAAATCAAAGAATTCCCCAAATTACTGGTCCTCACACTAAGCCTCGTACATCGACGAGTCTGCTGCCGTGACGCCCGGCTTCGGAGCTGCTCGTTTTGACCGCGAGCGTTGTCCATGCTTACCGTTTTACCTCGGAGCTGCAGGTCCTTACTATTTCGTAGCAGAAGCCTTTGTAAAACATCTTCTACAGAACTCGTAGAAGGTAGCACATCTTCTGACTGTAGAGGGAAAAATGTGGACCAATGTGATTTGCGAACCACGTTGATGGAACATTTATGGCGTGAAACTGACCTGGAGCGATTTTTCCTCGCTAGCACTCTTGAGAGCTTCCCAGAGGTGGGATGGTAGGTCGCTGTAATAAGGTTCTTTCGTGCTCATGGTCACCTCTTGATTACTGCTTGAAACCTTATCCTTTCTTCTTTCTGCTTCTCCCACGGTAGAGATCCCGAAGGCCTGGTCCAGACCCAATAAAATGCGCTCCCGTCTACGGCTGCTTCCCAGTGCGGGCAGAGAGGATGACATGTTCTTCTTTTTGCTCCCTATTATTTTTAAGGGATGGGGGATGGGTTGACCTGTGTCTTCCCTGAGGACGATGATATGAATCGGCGGCTGGGAGCTACGGGCTCATTGGTGAACCGGAGGGGGGAGGTTAAGCTAACTTGTCTATGTCGTGGCCAAGCCCGCCCGGACAAATTGTGTGCTAGAATTTATCGCCCTGCAAGCCTGGCTGGAAATGATCAAAGTTAAATAATACATGTCAATTGCTTGTTGAGTTAAAAGCTTGTCACAATGGCGCGACCGGGAACGTTTAGACTTCTCGAGGGGGGACATCTTTCGTGACGTCCATTAAGCGACTTTCTAGAGTACATCAATCGAACTCAACTGAAGGCCAACTTCTCGCAAATAAAATAGTCTAAATAGTTGCTATGGAGGTGGATGAATCTGTCGGACACCTCTTGGCCGTGGGGCAGCTGTCCGAAAGGGAAGGCGAGGAAGGGGATGCGCATGAAGAGGAACTGTCCAAGGAGCGGCATCGAAATGAGGAGTTCGAGGAAGAGGATGAAGAGGAAGGGCTACCGCTAGTGGCTGCGGATGATGTACTTGGCAATTTACAAGTGTGGGCACGCACATTGGAACGTCCACCGAAGGGAAATTTGAAGGTAGGAGTCTTTGGTGGATTTGTTTACCTAGCCTCGGTAAAGCAAAGACAGACTGAAACATTATTGCGGAGCCTGATGATAATCTCTATTCGTATTTTTTTGTTTTTGGTCTTCTGCTAATATGCGGTGACTCAAAGACCTACTGTGAAGGGCTTTGGCGTCCCGACAAACAACTTTGCCGCATCATAAAAACACGTGGGAACGACCTTCGCTCGATGGGTTTTCCTTACGAAGGAGATACGCACTTATTCCCGGAAGAAACCCTGTATCTTGTCGAACGGTGCAAACTCGAAGTTGGGAATCTGACAACGCCGGAGCTGTACGAAGCGGTGGACCTGCAGCATTACCTAACTTACGCCTACTTCCGTCAGACAAGTTTAATCGTTTTTCGGGCAGAGCCAAGCTGTCCGGTCGGAGTGGCTTTCGAGGCGTACGCTCCTTCCTCCCAGTTTCGAAAAACAGCACGCGAACATCCCATATTTTACATCATGTATGGGGGCACGCGCGATCCTGTGCCCAGCGAGGAGGAGCTGATGGCTGTATTCAAGTGGGCGAAAGGTGTGCCTGTGAAGTACGCCATGGTGTCCGGGGATGGAGGAGTCTTCGCCGTTAACATTGCCCATTGGCCATTGGAAAACAAAACGCAGACAGACACACGTGGGAAAGCTGCTGCTGCGACGGTCGTATCTTGTGAGCAGGAGAGAGGAAAGGAGGGCGACGAAGATACAGAAGGTAGGAGACACAAGCTCTGTCGAAAGGACCGTCGAGAGATGGAAAGACAGAGGCATCAGGAAGCGTTACGTTCCAAGGAGCAGGAATGTCATGACCTCCAGTCTGGTAACGATGAGAAAGAAGGGCTTCAAGAAAACGCGGGCGAGTCGACCAGCGAGACACATTGCAATCTGCCCAACCTTGCAAAATGGTGAATTGTACAGAGTTGAATTGGCCATCTCCCACACACCTAAAACTTTTCATTGTATTCATAGAGCTGATGGTGAGGCTGATGACGGGTCAGAAATGGGAAATAATTCCTCTGACGGGCGGACATTGCAAAGCACACTAGGGAAAGCTGACAGTTTAAGTTAAAGTACGAGACTGGGAAATACGCTATTGACATAAAAAGCAGCTTTGGCTGTGAAATCCTTCCTGCCTCTTGTTGGTGGTACGCTAGTAAGCTGTCCATCACTGTAAAATGTTTGGCTCCCTTGAGCACTGCATTTAAAAACATTTGTAAAAGGAAGAAATAATATTTTGGCACTCATATGGGCAAGCCATGATAATAATTTTGAAGAATCATTGCGAAATTCCATGAATGTTGAGAAATCAACGCCAGTGGCCCATATGGCGGTCCGGCTGAAGGGTCACCGAGTGAGCGGTAAATCATACCCATGCTGAGCAGTGTTTTGTGACTTGAGATTCCGTCTCAGTGTCACGGTTTACCACACACACTGCACAACAGTTCTTCATGTCTTGTCCTTTCCTTGTTCGACGCCAGCCGTCGTCTTGTTGTCGCCAGGCCTGCTGCCGTGATACTGAAACAGTGACGGTCGACATCGAGGCAGGAGGTGGCTGGCTGGTGGGAATCGGTATGAGTGTTCTTACATTCGGCGCATCTAACGCGTCAACCTCATCGGCGCGCATTTCTTCATATTTACAGGCATGGTCAACTGCAATGCGAGAAATCGTGATGTGATTTCCCTCTCAAAACATGTCGCGGCCACGGCTTCACCCAAAACTTCTACCTCCACCTCCTCCTCCTCCCCGTCTTCTTCTACTTCTTCTTTCCCCTCCTCCTCCTCCTCCAATCTCTCTCCACCTCCAAGCGCCGTGCAAGCATCTCCTTCCTTTGTGAGCCTTCCAAGAATGGTACCTCCCAATGCCACGATCACTCTAGGGCACAAAGGGGTGCCCGTGCATGAGTTGCCGGAAGAGGCTCGGGTCCGTGTACCACTCTGCAGTGCGCGCGGGAAGGTATGCGTCGCAGGCATAAAGCGAAAGCTTTCTGATGGCGGTGCGAAGCTATGGCAAGAAGAGAATGCTGAAAAGACGAATGTGGGGATACTGCGCCCAAGTCACGACGCCTGGGGCATTAAAAAAATTGTGTTCATTTACTGCGATGACTTCTTGCGGCGATGCTTCGAGATGCCATGGTTCCATGATCCGGAATGGCAAGCCCTGCTTCTGCCAGTATTTCAAGCCCTTAATGTAGCTCCACGCATGGTCGTACGCTGCCTCCTCGCTTCCATGCCTCCGGGCATTGCAATCCCCCCCCACCACGACACCGGCTACTGGGTGCACTATTCACACCGCATTCATCTCCCCATCGAGACTGATCCTGCTCGTATCGTGTTCCGAGTGGGGCCTAGCAAGGATCGCCTTCAGAGGTACGACCTCCCGGAAGGCTGCTTGGTGGAGCTGAACAACCAAGCGAAGCACAGCGTGGACAATCTATGGGACCGGTCTCGCGTGCATTTAATTTTGGATTATTTGGAAAAGGACAGCATCGAGAGGAGTATCCTGCCCCCTGGCGCCAAACTACATCAGACTCGACGATCCATAGATCTAGAAAGCGAGCATGGATCCCGGCCATGCCCGAGCTTTCTGATCCTGGGTGCCCAGAAAAGTGGGACCACCTCTTTGTACGAATACCTGTGCCAGCATCCCTTGGTCCTGAGAGCAAGGCGCAGGGAGACGCATTACCTGGACTGGCGGTGGCGGCGAGAGGAACATTTGACGTGGGAAGATCACCGAGAAACCTACTTGCGTTTTTTCCACGCGGCTTTGCTGAACGAGAACCCATCTTGTATGACAGGCGAGTCCACGCCCAGTTACCTCCTGCACAGCGACATTGTCTTGCCCCGTGTTCGCAAGTTGGCACCCACTGCCAAGTTGTTGGTGATCCTGCGCTGTCCCGTCGCCAGGGCATATTCCCAGTACCAGATGGTGACCGACCCGGAGGGCAGCGTGGAGCAGAAGAAGGCTCGGGGCAGTCACTGGTTGGGAAAGTCCTTCGAGGAAGTTGTTGAGGCCGAGATGCAAGACCTGGAGAGGCACAGAGTTCATCCGACCATGAACTATCAGGAGTTTAAGGACGGGTATTTGTCTTCGCGGCCCCTGGGCCATGGGAGCCACTCGCTCTTAGGTCGAGGATTGTATGCCCTGCAGCTGCAGCCGTGGCTCGAAGCATTCGGCCGAGATCAGTTGATGGTTATGTTCATGGAAGACATGGCAAGTCATAACGCTGTGCAGGCACAATTAGGAAAGGTGTTTGATTTTCTGGGTTTACCACCGCATTCCATCATTGATACGCATGCTAAGAATACACGGGCATATACGCCAATGGACGAGAGAACAAAGGCTAGACTGAGTGCTTTTTATGCACCTTTTAACCAGCAGCTTTTCCAAATTTTAAATGTTCACGAGCGAAGGTGGGAGGCGCGAGAGTAGTTTAAAATATGTAAAGCAAGGAATAAAGCAATCCTAGTAATCATAGAAAGAGCGGCGGTTCGCGACACCTTCTGGTTTTCGTATTTGCTTTTTGCGTTCCCTTGCCAAACAAAGCGATGACTTTCTTTAATCAAGAGCTGTTAAAAATTGAAAAAGTAACGAAGATGAAATCTTGATGTCTTGATCCCATCTCTGGCCTTTCAAACCTGCAGGAGGTATTTGGTTGGAGAAGCACGGGTGGAAACAGCGCTGCGCAGTAACCATATAGGATGTACAATTAGTCTCATGTTTAGGACAACGCTAGATTTGTCAGTCAAATTTTCATTCATTGAAATCTGGTTGCCTTCATCCCAACAGGCTAATGAAGGCGCCTAAGTCGTGTGCTTCAGATTTTTGATGATGATATTGCGTCACCATAGGAGGTTATTTTCAAGATATGTGAGACGATGTATGTCCGTGTATATATATATAGCCATATGCATATAGGTACGATCTCGTATCATGATGTCGGGCCAAACAAAGAACGCAATTAGGCGTAGGCGGTCGGAGCGAGAGAGCACGAGGCGTCGAGGATACCCGGAGATAGCGCCAAAATCTCCGAATTCACCCGAACCGAGATCAAGCGAAGAGGATACAGAGGGACGGCCGGTGTTGAATGTTTGCCGGGGGCTCCGATTTCTATGCTTGTCGTCACTCGGCTCTCTAACCTTATGTATGACATTAAAAATCAATCCAACGAATCACAGACAGACAGTGGAGCCAGCAGCTGCGCCGGTGGGGCCGAAAGTATGTTTGAACTGCCGACGAGGGACCTCATCGAAGATGCTTTGTCGGCCTCTGCCAACGCCACGTGCAAAATTGTCTTCCTAGTTTTGATCGGAGTAGTGGCCACTGCACAAGGTACGACAAGAGAGGTATAGCGCAACGGGAAGGAGGATTGGTGTGTAACTAACTCGCGTATTTTCTCCAAAGAATGTCGACCCTTCAACTGATGGTTGCCGTCATACAACTGTTGAGACGACAAGCCTGTTTGTTGACAAGAAATACGTGCACAATTGACTTCACTTCCGGCAACTTATTTTTTGTACCTCTATCCTATTCTGCAGGAGTTTTTAACGATCAAGGGGTTTCCGATTTGGGCAGACTCGTGTATCACGTGACCCTCCCCGCCCTCCTTTTCGTGAATATCATTAGCGAGGTGACCGTCGCACGTTTAATGGTACTTTGGAAACTTCCTGTGCTAGCTCTTGTACACGTCTGCTCAGGCTTCATCCTTGCTACGTGCCTGACAACTTTCTTTCGCATCCGCGGCATCGGGAAGAAGGCTGTGACCCTGTGTCTCATGTTCGGAAACGTGGGCTCCCTGTCGATCGCCATGATCGACACGCTCTGTGCGGACGAGCCTTTGGCGTCAGGTGTTGGCCCGGACTGTGACTTGCGGGGCGTCGAATACATCTCTTTCTACCTGATTACCCAGACCATCCTCATGTTCACGTGGGCGGAGGAGATTGTCAAGGACCAGAAAGGGGATGAGGAGGAGGAGGAGGAGGCGGAGGCACTTGAGGGGGAAGATGAGGTCATGAAGAGCACTTATTTCCAAGACGCAGATCAAGAGCGCGCGCTGGAGTGCCGGCCTCACTCAGCATCGATGAACGTCCCTGGGGCGGCGGCACGTCTAGAGAGTGAGGGCTCGGACCAACAAGTGCCTCCCGCGCTAGCAGCGGGGCCTTCCTCGGCGCTCTCTCGAAGGAGGGGCTCTGTCGCCACCCCGTCACGCACGGACAAGTACGACTCCGGAATCCGGACGAGCGCATCGGAGCTGGGCCCGGGAACACCGCGCCTGCGGCGGTTGCAATCTCATTCGCAGATCCTCGACCAGGAAGATATCAACTCAATCCTTAGTCGGTATCCAGTCGAGTCCCGGCCTCAGATGGAGACAGAGCAGAGCGGTTTGGGCTTGCTGGGGAGTAGTTTGAGTCTGGTGGGGAGCATGAGCAGCCCGTACTTGCCCTCTTTGTCCTCGTCCCCTTCCCTATTTCGCCTGCGGGGCTCGCGGACGGACACGACTCACCCGCAGCTGCATCCGGAGGAGAGCGCGGAGAGGGAGCGGCTCATGGGTCGACGCCGGAGTGGAAGCATTGGCTTCGGATCCACCCACCAGGCAGGCAACAGCTCTGTGTCGGCTGGTAAAGGCAACGGAGCCATCCCTAGCGAGGGCCTCGTGCCCCCGCGTATCTCCGTGAAGGGCCTGGAGCCCTCCCGCTCTCATATCTCCTCCCAGTCCCTCTCCTCCACGCCCCCGCTCCCCGTGCATTCTCCTGAACCTAGCATCCTTGTTGTGCCCCCTCCGACCTGTTACTCGCGCATTCTAGACGTCTGGGTCGGCTTCCTCCTCGTTATCTCGCGCCTTGCGGCCAATCCCTCGATACGTGCCGCCCTGACCGCCTTCTTCCTCGGGCTCTTCCCGCCCATCAAAGCTCTCTTCGTCCCCACTGTCGATAGGCCCGATCCTCCCTTGGGCGCCTTCTTGGGGGCCATGCAGATTCTGGGCCAGGCACAAGTTCCTTGCTCGATGCTGATGCTATCAGGCTCCGGAACCATCCGGTATCTGAACGACAAGGCCGCCCAAAACAACGCAACCGCGTCTTTCGCGTTCAAGCCTCGAGTGATTTTCTGCATAATCTTAGGTCGGATTCTGCTCTTTCCACTCATTGGGCTGGGAGCCTGGTGGGGCGGGTACACGCTGGGGCTTTTCGAAGGAACTCCTGTCCTCTCCTTGGTCGCGCTATTGGATGCTGCTGTCCCTTCGGCCCAGAATGTGGTCATGTTGATCTTGGTGCACGGCAAGTCAGAACACGGTCATGCGCTTGCCTATGTCATCCTTTGGCAATATGCTCTCTGCATACCGGTGCTTATCTTGAACGTAACGATTTATCTCTCCATTATCCGGTCTGTCTATCTATCTTGAGAGCCAGTGCGCAGGAGGAGAGCGAATAACGTCTCAACAATTTCAAAGTCTTTCCGGACATATCATTTTTACGAAACTTAACAAATAAAGAAACGGTAGAACACATATCACAATATTTGCTATCAGCTCGAGGTTCTCTTTTGGCACCAGCAGGCAATCCGTGAAAACATTGATCAAAGGAGATTTTAACCTCCCCATTCCATATTTCAATTTCGGGAAACGAGAATACTGCCGGTCGATGTAAATAACCTTCAAGTGTGAGTTATTGACACCTAAAAAATACAAATCTAGCTATGTTTTGGCTGGCTCTGGCTTCACTGAATCAACCGGTGTCGGAAGTGCAAGTCGTAAGTGGGGTTGGTCGGGGGGTACAGGAGGGGGGTAGACCTTATCCAGAGACGCCAACATGTCACCGACAAGCTTCTTTGCGCGACGCCTCAGTGCGGAAGATGCTTTGCATATCGAGGTATATTCGTGTGGATTCGACCCGACTGCTAATCTGAACACCTGTTGCAGAATGAGTGACTGCGGTGTAATTTTCGTTGGCTCTTTCCTCTTGTCATATCATCTAGAAGGTCGACCCCGCCCTGCCCGCCCGACAAACCCAAGCAAGCCCATGTATCCGCGGTACTCATCACTTGACAGCCGTATCTTTCATTCATCCTCCAAGCAGACGGGCGGCTCCATACAAATCGGTCCTTGATACATGGCGGAGCTAAATGTTGCGGCCTCCTCTTCGCTCCCCGTCAAGGAGAAAGCCCTTCAGCTGTTGCGAGCAGGCCCCCTACCAAAGCTCATTGTCTTAGATTTGGATTACACCCTCTGGCAGGCTTACGTCGATTCAACAAGCGGTCCACCTTTTGTCTACCACAAACAGGAGCAAGCAGTCCTTGATAAGTAAGTCTCTCGCCGTTTTCACGTAATCCTCGAGTCAGATTTCTGTCTGTTCAGTCAGGCCCAACACATTCCTGATTGCCACACTGCTTTTATTCGTTGTGATCTTTTGGTTGTCGTGACTTGTCCTCTCGGTTTATAAGTGCTCGTGTTGTTGCCGATTCGACAGTGTAGCAACATGTTCGCTCTTGACTGATGTGAACTTTTTAACAGACGAAAATGGGAGATCGAAGCGTTTGAACATACTCGACCATTGCTACAAGCACTTATGGAGGCAAATACGCAGGTGGCCTTTGCATCTCGCACAGAAGAGCCAGCTTGGGCAAATGAAGTTATAAGCATATTTGAAATTGACGAACAAGGACGATGCCTAAGCGACTACGCCCAGGCCTGGGAAATATACCCCACTTCTAAAGAGAAGCATTTTCACGCTCTGGCACGAAAATTGAATGTTAATTTCAGCGAAATGTTATTCTTTGATGATGAAAAACGGAATATCCACGAAGTATCTCAGTTAGGCGTTATATCTGTCCATTGCAAGGATGGCATTTCCCTTAGCACTTTCGAGGAAGGACTTCTAGAATTTCGTAAGCGGCTCAGTATCTTCGATGATACTCAGGGAACTAAAGTTGATATCTGAAACTCATTCTTTGCCGGCGTTGAGGGGCCATAGGGTGTGGGAACTCCATTGAGCATTGTCTTGTAGAATTTGTCATGTACTACTTTTCATGGTATCTATCCAACTATGTGCATATTTGTCATCAAGTGCCTTTTGACTGTTAGCTGACACAGGAAACATAACGTATTCGACTCTTCGCCCGCCAAGAGTGGGAGATGCCAACGAACTATCTCTACTGTTTTTGATGGCTTTGAAAGAATCTATCAAATTATTTCTTTGCTTTTTTAAAAAACCATGACAGTTTAAGAAGGCTCTCTTGCTCGCTTGGCTCAAAAATATATAAAGCAACAAATGTTTTGGATTCATATTTCATTATTACCTTCATCGTCAAGGACAAGACAAACGGATATATATGTGAGGTCATGCATGGGCCACAGGGATGTATGAACGTGAGCAATCAGAGGAGATAATAATGCGTCCTAGGATGCCCAAATTTTCCCGCCGCTACCAAAATCAGTGCCCTTCAAATGGTCTAATCACGCGATTAAGTTTTGCCTACAGTTCTCTCGTCCCTATCAGTACGTAAGATTCCAATTTTAAGGGAAGATTTTTCTTCGAGCCCCAAGCGGAAGCGTTCCTTTTCTCGATCCTCCTGCGGCATCACTTGCTTTCAAAGTACGCCATATCAACGTAATGCATTTCGCATCACAATGAAAGCACTAAGCTTCCAAATGTGCGTCTAAATGTCGAATTTTAACCAATCATCTTAGATATCCTTGTCTTGCCTAGCGAGTCGACCTCAACCGGGGGCCTCCCCGGTAACGGGCAAGCCCCTCCACCGGACCATGGTCATAGGGCCTAACTCACCGGACGAAAATGTAACAAGCCCTAGCGCCTCAGAGACATCCAAATCATACACAGCGGAATCTTATATTGCTTCTAATGCCAACTTAATGCCGCAGTCAACCGCATTGGCGACTTTCAAAGACATTGAGGCTAAAGTCGGGTGGAACCCCAGCTTGCTGGCCAGTCCGTACTCCCAGACCGTGCGTTACTTGCAAGTTACGGACCAAGACGCTCGTCCTGCACCTGCCAAAGGCATATGGGTTGACGTGGTGGGAAGAAACAACAGGGCGGTGAGACGAAACATTGGTTTGCTTCGCTTTTTAGGCCCAGTCCATTTTAGTAAGGGGACCTGGGCTGGCATCGAGGTGCAGGGCGCTATCGTAGCCGACAACGCTAATGACGGAAGCGTGGACGGTGTACGCTACTTTTCGTGCCTGTCTGGGCACCAAGGACTGCTGGTCGACGTCAAGTGGGTACGTAAGTCCTTCCTTCAAAAGGCACCTCACATTGCAGAGCTCAGAGGACGCCCGCCTCGTGCCTTCTCATCGGCAAACGCGGCATCTCTAGCGACTTCCCGCACTGTTTTGTTGACTGCTCACCGTCTCCCAGCTATCACTGGTCATAATCAATTGCCGACGCTTTACAAAAAGCTGGAGGATTTTTTGGGGCTTGACTCCAAGATGCTCCCATCCGACGCGCTAAAAAGCCCACAAGGAGTTATCCGCGACCTAACGTATGCCACTACTAGGGCTGAAAAACGGCGACTCATGAAACTTTTGCAAGAGAAAGAGGAAGAAGAAATCCGCAAGCGCAGGATACAGGAGCAAAGAGAAGCAGCCGCACGGCCTCTGCTCGAATTGGCAGAGAAAGCTCGCCAAGCATTGCTAGCCTCCCTGCCACACAAAAGACACTTAGTGCACAGGGGGAAAAGGGGAACCGCGCCCCCCCCTTTAGATTCCACCAGGAGGGCTTTGTCGACGCCCTTGCCCAAGACGGACGCGTCGCGGCGACCGAAGATAGGCAGCAGTACGACGGTATGGCCATCGCATCACTTGCTGCTCACCACAATGTCTCCCGAGACGTCTTTGTATATTAATGTCCTGTCCATTTCTTATCCACAGACTCCACTTCCGCTGCCTGTGCCGGAAATGTCTCTCCGGCTTCCAACGTTGACGTCGCGGGACGAGGACAGGATCGAGTCGCTTGAGTCACGGGCGCAATCTCACGATCACGGATCTTCGCCCACTAATGACCCTCAGTCGGTGCTGCGGACGAATTTAGGCACGTCGACAGCCTATACACACGAAAACGATGGAGGAAGTACCGGCTGTCGAGAAGACATGGACGCAGTCAACCTCATTGATGAATGCATGAAATTGGTGGATGAATCATCCAGCACAAAATTCGCACAGTCTCTCCCTCATTTCTTGCAGAACGTCAAGCTCTATTTCGAAGCCATGGCGGTGAGCGACGAGAAGGGCTTGAGGGCGAGGGGGGGCGTAACTTGGTGAAAGCTCTGCGTAACATCACTAATGCACCCTCCGGGCACAGTTACCGACGTGTGGAGCCTAAATTTTCCGGTGTGAAAAGAAGCTGCGAATTCCTATGTACATTAATTGTCTTTTTCCATGCGGACGTTCGATATTTTCGTTTTTGGAGTTTACATTCCTATGGCGCCCAGAACTCGCTCACCGTGTCCTACTAGACGCAACCCTCTCTTCAAGATAAAACAATCAACACTTTCCGATGCCTGTGTCCCGGTCGCAACGGTTTTCATTGCGCGGAAAAGTTAACTTGACTCAAGAAAACGTACGAAAGGAAATATTTTGGCTGGCTGGCTGGCTGGCAACCCTCTCTTCAAGATAAAACAATCAACACTTTCCGATGCCTGTATCCCGGTCACAACGGTTTTCATTGCGCGGAAAAGTTAACTTTACTTAAGAAAACGTACGAAAGGAAATATTTTGGCCCTGGGCCCGGACTAAAGGCGGAGCCCGGGGCCGCCACGGTGGGAGCAACAGACGCTACCCCAGCGCTCTCTCTTGCGGCATTATTTCTTTCTCAGACCGTGTTCAAGAGCACGATTAGTTGAATTTCACACATTGGTGCACATCTGCCACCACAAATATCCCTGCGATAAGGTGCTCCTCTGTCGTGCACTTCAACTAGTGTCCTTGATTCCCTCACTCGACGACCTCGCCGAACGCGCTCTCCCGCGTGGGCGACGGTCCTTTGGGTCTGCGACACACAGTAGTCTCTCCAGGTACAACAACGCGTGGACGCTGTCCTGTTGTCCCGTCCCACCTATCCCTTTGACAGCAGCTCACATACATCGGCGCCTTTAAGGCACAGGGAGAGATCTAGGATCATGGACGTGGAGAATGAGGCAAGAGCTGGTTCTTCGGTCGGCGTCTCCGACCTGAAGGTAATGGGCGACCCCTCCCTCGCCTCGCAAGACCAGACCGTCGAAGAGTACCTGAAAGTGCACTGCAGTCAATTAGTAGGAGACTTGAATGCGCATGCTGAGAGCCTCATCAAGAATTTGCAGCACGAGCTCGAAAGAGGCAAGGCGGAAATTATGGGCATGGTTCAGGGAAACACGGGTAAGTAAGCATACCATGGAAATAATATACATAAGGGTAATAAATATAAAGAGGAACGAGGAACGAGATTTTACTGTCTATCATTTAGCAGCTCAGTAATTCTGTGCACATCAACAGTCGGGCCAACCTCGAGCGATGCGGGTGACTCCGGTGCCTCGACAAGTACTGCTACTGGGAATGTACCGGCGCGATCAGTGGCTGCGTCGACGGGCCCGCCCGGTAGCACGTTTCTCACCGTGATCTTGACAGTAACAGACGGACCGTATGCAGGCACCGTCTTTCGGCTTGTACAAAGCAAGGGGCGGAAAGAGTTTGTTGTCGGGAGATCAACGGGTAAGAAAGTGAAGGAGCACGGGGCAAGCATGCCGCAAGACCCCGAGGTCTCCACAGTGCATGGTCGCTTCGAGTGTCGCGCAGGCGGTAAAGTCATGTATGAGGATCTGGGTAGCACGAACGGAAGCTTCATTAACGGGTGCGTCGGAATGCTTGGGGTGGCTCGATCGATGGGACGGGCGGGAGGGATGAGGCAAGTAAGGGGTCCCTGACATGTGATCGAGCTCGTAGTATGGTATGCCTGCACTGTGTTTTGTCGCCAATAGGGGCTTTTTGATGCGGTATCTCACACTTCTTTCGCACGTCTACATCCATGCACGATCCCCCTCTTCATCTCTCCCGATGCTCGCAGGGCCTGTCTGGAGGAGAGGGTCCCGACACGCGTTCAAACGGGGGATGTGCTGAAGGTGGGAGGGGGTAAAATGACGATCGAGATCCAAACACGGCACGACGCGTCTCAGTGAGGTCCGGGAACGATGGGGGGCAGGACCGTCCTGGGGTGTGTTGGGCGGATCGAAGTCGACAGCGCTTGGAACAGGGTGGAGAGCGAGGGCTTTCTCCTGCGCAGCGTGAGGGCGTGCAGCCTGTGATCATTCCAGAGCTTGATCGATGTACAATAGGGAAAGATAAGCAAAGGGAAGAGGGCCAGGAATAATTTGGGGTTAATCAGAGAGCGAGCGTGATTTATGCTGACCGAGAAAGCAAGTTGAATCGGGAGCTGCCTCATCTCCGTGACTGTCATTTTTCCACAGGATTACGTCCTTGTTTCCCACGAGAAACGGCGGCCAAATAAAATCACCCTGGACCAGTCTCTCTCAAAACAGTCGCCTAAAAATAAATATTCTTCCACTGAATAAATCATACGGACAGCTGGTAGCCGTAACGTGACATCTCTTGTCCATGCGCTCATTGAAGTCCCCATGGTCAGTTCAGCCAGTCACAGCCCTGACTGTGCTGGTAAGGGTGGCGACACAGAGACGCCAACCTCCCCGTGCGAACCTGTGGGCCTACTAATGAATCGATACGTTTCCTAAACCTCCTTATGCCTGCCACGCTCGGCCCGTGGCACTCCCTGATATTCATGGCACGACGTGCAGTGCATAGTTGTCTAAATAGGAGAAACAGCTACCCGCTTTAGAATGACGTTGTACTTGACGTTCGTGTTGGGTGGTACTAGACACTCTCCCTTTTCCGTACATACACCCTTCTCTCCGAACGCCAAGTCTGCCGGCACCAGCAATTGCCGTTCTCCACCAGCTTGCATGCTCAATAGCGCTTCCTCCAAACCAGGAATGACTTGCTTAGCGCCGATCTTAAATGCCAAGGGCTTCTTCCCCGGACCATGCAATCCATCGAAGATTGTGCCATCTGAAAGCTGGCCGATGTAGGTGATGATCACGTAATCGCCTCCACGGGGCGACTCGCCCTCTCCAACTTTGACGTCCACGTACTTCACACCATTGGGTGTCTCTCGGATTTTGTTGGGGTTCACCTTCCTCACTTTGACAGGGGATTCCTCCGCCAGGACCTGCAGCGGCCATGCCAAGGTCGTTGCCGTGCTGCCTCCCGTGGCCAGTGCCACCGCCCCCAGCATGCCTGTAAATCCTACTGCTTCTCGCCGTACCGCAACACCCTTTTCTTTTGCATATCTGGCCCAAGACGTAGGAGTTGTTGTCATGGAGGGTACAACGTAAGCTGTCGTGATAACCAGGAGAAGCAGGTTGCTGCAGAGGTGCAGAAGCCGTGAAGCACCCATGATGGCGTTCTGTGGGAAGATCAGATAACTCAAAAAGTCATGTAAAGTACATATTTCTAGATGTCTTGGTGTCACAAAACGCCATTGCGCAGGGGCTTTCAGTTTCCATTCCAAAGTGTCCTTAAAAAGTGAGCGGGTCATCGCCCAGCGAGCAGGCAAGCCAGGGCTGTAAGTTGACTACTGGACTGAAGAGCTCAGCAATAAAGACACATAATCATTTCGATAAAGCCTTAATTCTCGAATTATACCTTATAAAAGACACACTTGGTCGCAGCATAGGGCTTCATTACGTTGTGGATAGTCAGAAACCTGTCCGTTAAGTTATCAGTTGCAGTAAAATTACCTTTATTAAGCACCCATTCCTGTACCACGAGAATGTTTAAAAGGTACGAAATGGGGCCGCGAGATTTTTTTTCACTTTCATATATGGTTGGCGCAGTTCCGCTTAATCGACCTGGTCTCATGTGCGGATACTGTCTCCTCCATAAAGGTTTAATGAGGATGATTTCTCCTCAAACGGTCAGGTCAAGTCAAGTGTCCAGCGAGGTATTCGCAACAGCATATTAGAGCAGTATCCGCGTTTAGAAAGCGTCATGGAGGATATTTTTCCGAAGAAGGCCAACGTCGTTGTCGTAAAATGGTAAATTACCTGCGGAAAACCTTGCAGCTGAAGTGTACCTAATTTTTCACTGTTCGACTCCTCCGGCCACGGACACACAACAGCCCCGGACATGTTCAAGTCGTGGTACTGAACAAGGAGCCGCTTTTCTTCAGCCTCCGGGACGGGCATTTTTTCCCTACCCTCCGGCTTCTGCATCAATGTAAGTGGCATCACACCGGATTGGCCTCTCTTTCTTGCGAGGGGTCAGCCTGACACTATCATCTGAAACTCTCTGGTCCTGTAAGGTTACCTTGTGACTTTCAATCCATGTGGTTGCTCTTAAAGTGGCTATTATTGCGTTGAGGACAAGTTCGGACTGGAATGCTGTGGCGGTTTGTAACATTACAGAACGTCTTCCTCTCTGTGTGCGCACGTTCAGACCCTGGATTCATGCGAGAGGTACAGGTCGATAAGGGTGCCATCCGCTTTATACTGGGAGGAGCCCATATCATGTGCCCTGGCTTGACCTCGAAAGGAGGCGATATGGAGGAGGATTTGCCGGCTGAACAACCCGTGGTAAGGCGTGGAGGGAGAAAGAAATTGAGCGGGAGTAATGGGCAGGTATAGATTATTAAAGTGGAGAAATTTTCAATTCACATGCCGCTTCTTTGCTTTTGTATTGCTTCTGCTCAGGCAATTCGCGCCGAGGGAAAGGAGATGGTGTTGGCGTTGGGATTGACGAAGATGTCCGCAGCAGAAATGTACGTCGCCTGCCTCTTTGTGTTTTTCTCTCTGTATTTGTACTCCCTCTTTTTGAAGGGTGAAGCAGCATTTTTCAAAATAGCGTTAATTTTTCAATCCCCTTTCTAGACGAGGACAGAACAAAGGTATCGCCATCGAGTTGGTACATTTTCTCAACGACGGCTTGTGGAGGTATGTAGCAGTTGCGTAGCCCTTGCATGCGATTTCGGTTAGTTGCAATGCCTCAGTCTTTCCTCCGCCCTTTCCCTGTCTTATCTTTAGAACGGAGCCGATCAACTAAAAGAGGGGATTCAGCATCTGTCCGCAGTCATAATAAGGCCTGTTTGCACTGCGCTACCGCAACACAATTCCTGCTCTTGCAAATTCGATGTAAGCGAAAAACAGAGGAGGGGAAGATAAAACGGGGAAATGTAAGCCAAAACACAAAGAAACAATTTGCAGTGTCAGAAGGAGATAGGGCGTCTTGGAACTTCCAAGCGCGTAACAAGTAAAGGGATGATTTTGCATGTTATTTTTCGACAGCAAATGTTTACTTTGGAAAGTTTGACATTTTCATACATTCAGTGTTCTCAGTCTCTGGGATCGTGTGTTACCCATTTTTTCTCCTTCAATACTCTCAATTTTAGGCGTAACAGAATTTTAGGCATAACAGAAGGGTGTTCTTGAAGAATGATTCGACGTATAGACACCAAGATCAATTCGATTTTTGCTGATGAAAGGTGGTTAGACTGAGACAGTCTTTAATGCCTTAGGGTTTCGATAGAAAGGGTGTATCGGTTCCAAGCTCCTAGAGTCTCGCTTCCAAGCTCCTGAAGTCTCGCTTCCCTCTAGTTATCGCCATCTCCGCTTCCGCTTGCGGCAGAAGCAGTGAAATTATGTCACAAGCAGTTAACCAACAGTCAGATGTCTTCTTTTCGCAAAATTTTTCTTAAGATTTTGATAGTTACATGACGGGTTGGCATGGATTTCGAAGGGCTGGTTCTCTGTGAGGATGCTACCAGCTGGTATGTGTACTGTTTCGTGCCTGATCATCGCTAGCACCCGGATTTGAGTGTCTTCCGCTTCAAATACACGACCCAGTACTCTCGCACAACTATGCCGATGCTAAGTGACCCTGCCCCATGTGCGTAAGAGTAGGATGGACGTCTTCCAACCAATTCCTGTGGCATGAGCGGACTTCGCAATCCCCGTACTAGAATTGCCGCTCGTGACGCTCCTTCTCTCGTCGCCTCGCGAGACTCTTGAGTCGAGAAGATCTGAATGTTTATTATTCGATGTGTGTCAACAATAGTGCCGTCGCGTTTTCAGATCCACTCGTCTCACGCCATGCACGCAAAAGTATAGAGTGTGGGACCGAAGAGTTTCCTAAAATTGTGGGGAAATTAGTAGACCAGCAAGTAGACAAGTTTGTCCCTGACCGTGTCGCTCGCTGTCAGCATTCAGAAGCGTAACAGATCTCAAATTTCGACAGGAGCAAGTCATGCCCGGGGTCACCCGAAGGAGACCAGTCGCTGCCCCAGGATTGGCCATAGCTATTATTGCGTGCAGTTGGCATCTGAATCCTTGTGATGCGTTTCAAGCTTCATCGTCATCAAGCAGACAGCGGCAGCTGCAGCATGGAAGGCAGATTCAGCATCACACGACTTCCCTGAGAAAACAGGGGGAGGGCTTCGATGCTTTTAAATTACCAGCGTCAAGAAGGACGCATGAGACGTCTACCTCGACCTCCTCCTCAACTGCCCCGTCTCCTGCACCTCCAAACGCGCCCTCACCTTCTGTTGTCCCTCTTTCCTCTCCCTCCTTTTCCTCCTCAAAGCCCCTGGAAGGAACTTTATTGGAGACCCGGTCATACTTCTCTGTAGAATTTCTTGCGCATCGCATGTCGTCTTCTGCGACACTCGCTGCTACAGGGGTACCCAGGCGCATGACTGTGGAGAGCGAACAGAAGCAAAAGGCTGTCAAGCCGCTTGAAGACGAAGTAGGGGAGGCGTGGCTGAGGGCACAGAAGGAGGTTGAAGCAAACCCAGAATCTATGCAGCAGGTTGAGGAAGAGGAAGAGCTGGTGTCCGTAGGAGTGATCAGTCACCACGAGGCATTGGAGCTCCTCTGTCTCCGGGAGGGTCTGGGGGGCCGTGGAGGGCGGGGAGGAGTGCACTACCACGACGGCGTTTCCTTGGACCTGGGCCGAAGCGAGACTATGGTGGTTGTCACGGAGGAAGGTATCGCCGTGCCTGTTGTGGAGGCAAGCCATCCCCGGCGCCCCCAAAGGGAGGCGCGAGAGCCCGCCCTGGTGGCGACCTGGGGCGAGCTGGAGGACATCGTGGACCAAGCCCGCAGGGGGCGACCGGGGTGCTTCACGCTCTACACGGACGGGACGCAGCCCTGGAAGATCAGCGCGGTCAGCCTGCAGACAGGGCGGGCGGCCAACCTCCTGCCCTCTCTGCACGTGAAAGGTCCGCCCACCGTGGTCCTGGGCTCCTACCGGATGCACCGCCTGGACGGCCCCCGCCCCGGGCGCTACTTGGGCCCCGCCGAGGATACCCGGCGGAAACTCGACGCGATCAAGATGAAAAAGGTGTACGGGAAGGTGCTGGACACGACCACGGGCCTGGGTTACACAGCCATCGCGGCAGCGCGGTGCGCGCACGTGACGGAGGTGGTGACAGTGGAGGCGGACCAAGCCGCCCTTGAGATGTCGCGCTACAACCCCTGGAGCACCGATCTGTTCTCCTCCCCGTCCGTCCGTGCCTCCCAAGGCCTATCCCCTATCCATATGGTGCAGGGCGACGTGTGCGAGCTCATCCATTCTTTCCGGGACAATGCCTTCGCCGCCGTCATGCACGACCCCCCGTCCATGGCCCTCTCGCGCGCCGCCGTGCATCTCTATTCGCCCGCCTTCTATGCCCAGCTCTACCGGGTCCTACGCTGGCGCGGCCGTCTCTTTCACTTCGTGGGCGGCCATCCAAAGGCCAAAGAGAACGCGCGCCTGTACAAGATGGTGGTGCAGAGGCTGGAAGCCGCCGGTTTTAAGAAGGTGATGATCCTTGCCTCGGCGCAAGGAGTGGTGGCCGAGAAAGGCGAAGACAGGAAGAGCAAAAAAGCGCTGCATGCCCGCAATGGGAGCGGGGAGAGAGGATCGGGAGGAAAAGCGCAGCGGTTGAGGGCACAGCGGGAGTTCATGTGGGGCATGGACTTCTTGGGCGAGGAGGGGGAGGGGCTCGAGTAGGAGCGATTTGGGTAAGACTAATGTGCATACTGTCATCTAGTGGTTGGTCGTGGGAAAGCATTCGTAAATAGAAATTGTATTGGTGAAGAACAGCGACTAGGTATGCATCCGCCGCGCGGTAGCGTGTACAGCAACTAAACCGTCGATTGAGCCGAGCTAGTGTCTACGGTAGAGGATCAAATGCAACTGTGTGCATGGTATTCGCTCATCCTGGCCTTCTTGTGACCATACAAGTGTTGCCCAAGTCAGAGTGGTAGTACTAGGGCGGCACGCCTCGGAAGTGCGGGGTCTCGCGCCGACGGGGATAGGATCTACCTGGATGGTCGTCGCTCGGAAGTGGGAGTGGTCGAGGGCACATAAATTGAAAAGAGCAAGTGGGGCATGGAATAAGAGGAAGGTCGATGGCAGGTTGTGTTGTGATTGGGCCAGTCGTGGAGGCCGTGCTTGTCTGAGGGCGGCACGAGCGAGCAGTGACAGACCGCCAGATAAGGGTAAAATACTTGCTACGAGGGAACCTCGATCGAAGGGAACGAGAAGCGAGGTATGTACGGAAGGACAACTCGGTCGGCGAGTCGCGCTTTGCCGAAAAGTACGCGTAATTTGGCAAACACCAGTCGAAAATACAGTAGCTGTTGTAGGAAGGACACTAGCAACGACCTCGCGCATTATCCACTCTAGCTTGTAATGAACCTCGATAATTTTAAGCGCAAGCGAAGTATGAGAGTTGGATGACGTAACGAGACTGCCCCTCGAAACCTTCTTCTTAAAACGAAACGATGGAAGGGGCACAAAGCGTCACCATGGTGCTAGGGCAGAGTGAAGCGATCGCTATCGTACCTCCCCCCCTTTATTTGTATGCACAAGTTAAAATATGCGAAGGGAATCCCGGAAGATATTGGTTTTCAATTTTGTCAGCAAGAGTCAAAAGTTTGAACAGAAATCAAAAAGTGAACAGACGAGCCCGAGCTTTCTTGATCATTCCTTAGTCCGCGAGTAGCAATCTTGGAAAGCGTGCCACTCTTGCTTAGGTGGTGCGCTCTTCGCAAACACCATCAAGACCCTTCCGCGGTGTTGTTCTTGTCAGCCGTGCCAGACCAACACAACCTCCTGGGCTACGTATCCTCTCTCTCGCCCGTCGCGACACCCTGGCTGCCGTCTCACATGACACAGCAACGCGGCATCCCCCCCCCTTGCGGCGGCCGCCGCTGTTGCTGTGGATCTGGGATGGCCACAGCCCTTCCAAGATATCCGCGAAGAAGCTCGTACCCCCGTCCAAGGAATGCTGGACATGAGGGATGGCTCGTCAGCCTGAGCAGGAAGTCGTCGAGCCGTTTGAAGTGGCCCTTCACGACGCCGCTTTGGTCCAGCATGTAGCGCATCTGGAGGTACTGCCAGAAGAGAAAGATGCCAAAGATGTTCCGTCGTGGAGTGAGGAGCTCGAGTCCGAGGAAGAGGCCCGTTCCGATCTCCAAGGCGGCCGCGTGGGAGGCAGAAGCCGTGAAGAGCGCTGCCCACCGCGCCTGGGAAGTAGGAAGCGCGCCGTACCGCGGATTTTGGGTGTAGCGCATGGCTAGGCCCATGAATCGTGCCGAGAGAGCTTTCTCTGCTGCTGGTCGCGCGAGAGCGAGGAGCTGGTTGAGGAAGCAGAGGACCTGCATGCCCTCGGTGAGTAGGAGCGCGGCCACGCCCGGCAGATACGTCTTACTCCTGAAGGAGAGGAGGAGAAGGGAGAGGAACAGGGGGGACGCGTGTACGTCTTGCATGCATCGCGCGAGGAAGTCTATCGTAAATTTCGGGAAGCCATGCGCGTTGTAGAGAGCGTAGAGATGGAGGACTGCCGCCGTGTACAGCACGCGACGGTAGCTGGCCAGACCCCAGCCTGCAGGCAGAAAAGGGATTAGATAGATAAGGCCGTTGAGTAGCATGAAGACGCGGGGAAGGAAAAGTCGAGTGGCCAGCCGATCCTTGAGGAAGAAAGCTCGCAGATGGGGCAAGAGGTCTCTGCGAGGAGGGCCCCGCATCTCCTGGGCGGCATGGCTAGCTTCGGCGAGCGCCCGAGTGAGATCCTAGTAAAATGAAGTGCGCAAGCATAGAAGCGTTGCCATACGGGGGGGAAGTGAGGGGAAAAACAGACCAAGGCTATCAAGGGGGCGGGTCCTGGAGGGAGCGTCCGCGACGCAACGCCATACATTGCCTTCTATCCAGTCAGGATAGACAGAAATAAACAATACGGGGAAGCAAATATGAGATGGGAGTCCCGAGAATGCATGTGTGCCCACTTAGGAGGCAAGGGTACTGGGGCAAGGTGCGAAAGAGACATTTGAGAGGTACGTGCCGCCCTCCATCCACTCCTCTGCGCCGACCTCATTCCCCTCCAAATAGGTGCCCTTACCGCGTTTCCCGGTGCCTGGACCAGACCTTCAGTATACGCCGCCACCGCTTCAGGATATCGGCCCATGCGGTACATGGCAGCGCCTACGCGGCTCCAGCCTTTCGCGAAGGCTGGCTGGATCTCTGTACATTTCTTGGCATCAGCCAGAGCCTCGTATGCCAGTCCCAGATTTAACCGGGCAGCGGATCGGTTAGAGTACAAAATATGCAATTGATGATCTCCATCCTTAGGGGTAAGTTGGATCGCGGTGCTAAAGTGCTCCACGGCTAATAGATGATTGCCCGCCTGATAGGCCTGGTTGCCCTTGGCCTTGGCCTGCGTCCAATCCTCAGTTGCCCCAGCCATCGCCACCGTTTGCACGACAGGATACCCAAAAGATCAATCGTCAATCCCTACAAGTATGGCAAGGCCGAAAAGTCATATCAGGGCTGGAGCCCATTGTGAACGAGGTCGCGAAAACCCACAAAACAAACAGGAATTAGGCGACGTGGAACATGGGACTAGATCAGAATCGCCGCCCCGGCCGCGCTTGCGATAGAGCATTGCAGGACCATACAGCCTATTTTTCCGCACATCGGATGACAATTGCGAGCCCCTTTCGTAGCTTTCGTTAATTTGCTGATATTGTCAGGCGGTACTTGTCACGAAAAACCCTTTAAATGATGCGAACGAGATTTCGGTTGTGTAGTGTGTGTTCCTAAACCCATCAAAAAAGGGTCCCTTTTTCAGGATAGTGGGGTACAAGATTTGTTCCAACGTGGCAAGTTATGAAATAAAAAATTGTATAGCACAAGGCGTACTTTGCACCTTTTGGTTAACTATGCTAGGCGGCAAACGGGTCAATGTTTTAGAAGATCTTGCGTCACTCTATGTTCCGCTTTTCTCAGTATGTTCCTGCCAGCCTAAATGCACAGACGCGAACATAGCATAAGTACAATCCCGTACGCATACAACACAGTTCCAAGCATTTTCAGTGCTCAGATTTGTGAGTACGAGCATCGAAAGAGGAGGACACTACGTTTAAAGTGCATGTTGGACGAGATAACGTCCCAAGATTTTGCAAGCGACTCCTGTTCGTCTGGGCTTCTCTTGCGTTTGAGAGGCATAAAACATTGTCGTGGAGCCTGAAGTCCTATACCTGCCACGTGCGGGAGGCCTCAGTTCCTATCGCAGCGAGGCAAACGCCGAGGACAGGCCGCGGTTTGGCCGTAGCTTTTCGGACGGAAGCACAACCTCCGAAGGTAGTGGGGCCAGTGTGACAAGTAGCCGCAGAAATCAAGGTCGAATCGTCATGCAAGTCGAGCGAATAAGGGACCTTAGGCGCTGCGCCCTCAACAATTACGTGGCCCGCCATGTGTCGCCCTTGTCTCCGTTCCTGAGACTGAGTGCTTCTGCCGTTTCACTTTGCCCCACAAGCGAGGCAGAAACTTCCGAGCAAGATGCATTGCTAACTTCGTCGCCCCACAGCCTGCAGAGCCCATCATGGGAAGCACCAGAAGACATTGCGGCCTTTATCATGGAAGTCCCGGTCCCAGCTAGAAGCTGGTTGTCAGAGATGGGCCCGCGCCTTACCGAGAGCGCGTGTACTGTGTCACCGCTGTCCTCGCCCTCGCAGACCTTCGATCCCACGGCCTCGGCTCTGGGGTCCGCCGTCTCAGGCATGCCCCTGGACTCGGACGAAGAGGCCACACAGGTGTCCCTGAGCGCTCTCCCGTCTGCCCAGGCTCCGGGGGGCGGAGTCCCTGCGGGGCCAGTCTTCTCGCTGCGTACAGCAGCCCCAGCCAGGGAGCGACTTAAGTCCTCATTAGTTGAATGCATTGGCAACCTCTAGGGCCTAGGGCCACTCGGTCTCAAAGCTAGCTTGAGCGGGCTATCTCCATAGCGGCCACGGCGCGTGAGCCCTTGCCGCGCGAGCAGCGGGATTCCTACCCCCCAAAGCTTGCTTCAGCCAAGCCACCGCGCCCGGCCTTCGATATCCAGACTCCGACCTTGTCCTCCGCCTTGGGTTCGGGCCCCAGCAGCGCACCTGCGGCCGGCATAAGTAACCGGAGCTACTTGTTCGCGGAAGGCGGCAGTGAAATCGGGCGTAACCGGGGCAGCTTTGGTCAGTGGCAGGAGGCTCTCAAACTTCTCAACGAGATGGCGCAGGACGGAGTCGCCGCCAATGAGGTGTGCTATAACTCGGCCATCTCGGCCTGTGGTAAAGCAGGGGAGTGGGAGAAGGCGGTGGCTCTCTTGCGGGAGATGCGGGATGGTGG
>Ga0102934_1000503_pt1 | contig 26386 bp, 25 predicted proteins | sample SalPonR2_A_D1_MG_FD_78175 | JGI IMG/M metagenome (GOLD analysis project Ga0102934, IMG submission 78175) | Salt pond soil microbial communities from South San Francisco under conditions of wetland restoration - Salt Pond MetaG R2_A_D1_MG | ecosystem: Environmental > Aquatic > Marine > Intertidal... | reverse complement strand
CTTTCCCCCACCCAAAACCGTTAAGTGGCCTGGAAGCGTTTAAAAATCAGACAGCCCCTGATAGAACATAACGGTCGCCGGGCTGGTGACGTTTGGGTCGGTGAGCACATTGATGCATGCCGGCTTTCCGGATTCAAGGGCGCGCTTTAAGGCGGGCTGGATCTCTTCGTCCCTGGTCACCAGCTCGCCGTATCCGCCGAGTCCCTCTACCATCTTTTCATAGTTCCGCATGCCGAGCTCGGCGCATGTACATCTGTCCTCCCCGATGCTCATCTCCTGTGAATGTTTGATCATGCCCCAGGCACAGTCATTGTTGACCACACAGATGAGGGGGATATTGTGGCGCAGGGCCGTGTCGAACTCCATGCTGTTAAAACCAAAGGAGCCGTCGCCGTTTAAGACGACCACGGGTTTATCCGGATGGATGAGCTTGGCTGATATGCCGAAGGGAATGCCCGTGCCCAGGCATCCGAGCAGGGCGCCGGCGGGAATTTGCACGCCGGCCTTGTTGGATGAGATGAATCCGGCGAGCCCATAGTAGCTCGTGTCTCCGCCGTCAGCGACGTAATAGGCGTCATCCCTGAAAACTTCCTGGATCTGGGCGACCAGTCGAATCGGATGGATTGGCTCAGAGGCCGTGGCGCGCTTCTCCAGCTCGGTGGTCATAAATGCCTTGTAGGCATTTCTAAGCCTGTCGATCCATTGCGTATGATCCGTCTTTTCCAGAAGCGGCGTCAACTTTTCAAAAACGCTTCCGCAGTCGCCCACAAGCCCCACATCCGAGCAACGGTTGCGGTCGATCTCATGGGGCTCGATATCGATGCGCACAACCTTGGCATCCGGAAACATCTTTCCGGACTGCAGCACCCAGTTAAACCGGATGCCGGCGGCAACAATCACGTCCGCCTGGGGCAGGCCGGTCATAATGCCGGTAAACCCGCCGTCATTGATCGACAGGGGATGATTGTCGGGCAGCGTCCCCCTGCCGGTGTTGGCCAGCGCAAAAGGCATGCCCGATTTTTCGATAAAAGCTTTCAGCGTATCCGAACAACCGCTCATCCCCACCCCGCTGCCGCCTAAGAACAGGGGCCTTTGGGCTTTGTTGATCGTATCGGCCGCCTCCCGAAGTTCGGCGTCGTCCGGAAAACTGCAGGTCTTATGCCTTCTGCGTTTCGGAAACGGGGCGGTTTCAGGATCAATTTCGACGTTCAGAATATCCGGCGGCAGTTCGAGAAAAACCGGTCCCGGCCGGCCCATGGTGGCCTGCCGGAAGGCGATGGAGAGGTATTCGGGAATCCGCCGCGTATCATAACAAGTGGCGCTCCACTTGGTGATCGGCTTGACCATGTCAATCTGGTTTAACTCCTGAAGGGCGCCGGTCAGATCATCCCGAAGGGGATGGCGGCCGCACAATACGATAATCGGGGCATTGTCCAGGTAGGCGTTGGCGACACCGGTTAACGAATTCGTGAAGCCCGGCCCTGCGGTTACCAGGCATACGCCGGGTTCATTTTTATAGATGGACCAGGCATGGGCCATCATGGCCGCGGCCTGTTCGTGCCTGACATCTATGGGGTCTATCTGGTAATTCGTGAATCCGTCCAATATGCTTTCAATATGACCGCCGGAGATAGTAAACACCGTGCTCACGTTTTCAACTGCCTTCATATATTTGGCCACCAGGTGCCCGCCAACGATTTTTGCCATGATTACCTCCTGTAGGGTTGTCTGGTTCGATGGATGAATCCGGGGGGATATATTTAAACGACCAGTTTCAGGCCGTCTTCAAACCACTGGGCATAGACGCCCATACCTTCAACGTGCAGTTTGCCTTCTGCGGCCGCATTAAAAGAGGCGTCCTTGTTTTTGTCCGTCATCACGGAAAACCCTGTTGCGGCGTCTTTCCAAACAAGGGCCACGTCAAAATCCTGGTGCCTGCCGCCGGACCTTGATGAGATTTTGCCTTTATCAAAAATAAGCATCCGGCCCCGCTGCCCGTCCTTGGTTTTAATCAGTACCCGGGCCTTGGCCTTGCTGATGTATTTTTTGAATGCGTCGTTTTTTTTTGCGGCGCGTTTTAAAATAAGGTCAAGGACAAAGAGAAGCATGGAGAATCTCATAGGCGGCCCCTTTTTACTTGGTTGGCATTTCTTGTGCGAGACAGAGCGTCGGATAATCATATTATGGTTCAATGCGCCCGTTGGAGTCAAGGGAAAGGATGCCGCCGGCCAATGCAGTTTGGCTTTTTGGGAAAAATGTCTTATTTTTACCTAAGCTGAGCGATTTTCAAGTTTGCTGCAGATACGAGGAAGCGGATGTTGAGCTATAGCGGGCTATGCGAAACATCCGCTGACAAAGTAGATGCGGCAAAATTGGAAATCCCGGAGGGTTTCGAATCTTTAAATGGGAAATTGATTTAAGCCCTTTAAAATAATATAGAAACAAAAAGTTTAAAAATTTGAAACGCTCAGTTTAGGTTTTAGTTTAAAAGGCCGGCGCAGAGACTTCACACGGTTTAAGGGGGCTTCCTATAGGATGAAAACAAAGCGCTTTAAACGAATCCTCCCGATTTTTATTCTGGCGGCCCATCTGACAGCCTGTTCAGTGGTTTCAAGAGACATTCGGGAAAAAGCGGTTCTAGATGTATCCTTCGGGGCGTTGACCCACCATACGGAGCAATATGTCGGCAAGACCGTTATTCTTGGCGGCTATATCGTAGAGGTCGCCAACCGGCCGGACCAAAGCCGGTTGATGATTTTGCAGGCGCCGCTTGATTCCCAGGATCATCCAAAATCCCGTAAAAAGTCGAAAGGGCGGTTTTTGGTGACAACCAATGAATTTCTCGACCCGATGCTCTATGAAAAGGGAAGGCGGGTAACCGTGGCCGGAAAAGTGGCCGGACAGGCAACGGAAAAAATCGGTGATTACGCGTATACGATGCCGAAAATCAAATCCAGTGAGCTGCATCTTTGGGATGAGCCAAAATATCGGCACTATCATTATCACTATTATGACCGCCATTACCCGTGGACGGACAATTATTATCATTTCTGGTGGCATTATCCCTACTGATATTGGAGTTCGACGTAACTTAGAAATATATATTATTATTCCAGAAGGTTAGCTCTCTGTCATTGCGAGGAGCGAAAGCGACCAGGAATCTTGTTTATTAAAAATTTTTCGCTGCCGCTCGTTACTTTTAAATCCGGTCCCGGCCCTCGGCCCGGCCGGGGTTACTTTCAAACGAATCCAACCTGATTCTTTACAACGCCTCCCATTTTATCGTATAAGAAATCTTTTATAAGTTTTCAAATTATCCTAGGCAACTGCTAAGATGCAAAAAAACGTAGCGAATCCGGTGAATTTAGGATATATGGGGTTAAATTTTTTTGCGTTCGCCATTGAGCAAACGCTCAATTTAGGGGGAAATATATGCATCACCTGGACGCGGAAGAATTAAAAAATTTAAAAATCTTCCGGGACTTGCTCCCGGATGAGTGGACCGAGGTCTATGCGCTCTTAAACCGTCAGAAGATCATCGAAGGCGAACAATTGATTCGGGAGGGGGAGCAGGCGCATACATTTTTTATTATTCTGCGCGGCCATTTCATGATTCATTACGGGGACGGCCGGGCGGTTACGCTAAACAAAAAAGGTGATATCATCGGCTGGTCCTCTGTTATCAGGCCGTTTCAATACACGGCCAATGTCACTGCCCTGACTGCCGGCGAGGTGCTTTCGATACCGGGCGATAGATTCCTGGAACTGCTTCAGAAAAACGCCGAACTCGGGGACAAGCTGGTCAAAAGAGTAAACGAGCTCGTCTCCAAACGCCAGGCGATCGATTGACAGCCCTATGTATAACCAGGTATTAGAGGGAATTTTTAAATGACGGGTATTGAAGCCATATTACATCACAATGGTTTCGGCATGGCGGCGGTGGGGGTTACCATCGTATTTACCGCCCTGGTCACGCTATCGTTGATTATCTCCCAGCTCCATAAACTACTGCTCGTATGGGAGGAACGGGAGACATATATCAATAAAGCCCGAAGGATGTTTTCTTTATTGGGGCCCAAAGAGGTGCGGCGGGCGAAAAACGGGGAAAAACAGGCGAAGGCAAAATATATTGCCAGTATCAAGGAATCCTCCCGGCAGTTCAATATCCTGATACAGGCGATGGGGGAGCCCTTTTCCCTGCCGGAGCTCATCCGGATTGCGGAATCATTGGGCATCGAATCCCCTTACGCAGCCGTTGCCCATTTGATCGAGGGCGATCTGATCATTCCGGATCAGAAGGGATTCTATCTCTGGAACCATGAAGCCTATAACAGCCTATCAAAACGGAGTTGATACTTAACCTATGGAAATGTTCTTAGATTTTTTCAGCAACACCGGTTTCGCGCTGGCGGACTATCGGAACCTGATTATGCTTGGTATCGGCATGTTGTTTATCTACCTGGGCATTGCCAAGGATTACGAACCCCTTTTATTGGTTCCCATCGGCTTCGGCATACTGCTTGGCAATATCCCGGTTTTCAAAGGCCTGGGATTAAGCATCTATGAATCCAACAGTGTCCTTCACTATTTATATTACGGCGTAACCCAGGGCATATATCCGCCGCTCATTTTTATGGGCATTGGTGCCATGACCGACTTTTCCACCCTGTTGGCGCGTCCGGTGCTCATGCTGCTGGGGGCCGCCGCGCAGACCGGAATATTTTTAACATTTTTGGGGGCCCTGGCATTGGGCTTTGCGCCGAATGAGGCCGCATCCATCGGAATTATAGGCGGCGCGGACGGGCCAACCGCCATCTTTCTGACGGCCAAACTGGCAAAAGAACTGATCGGTCCCATTGCCGTGGCCGCCTATTCCTATATGGCGCTGGTGCCGGTAATTCAGCCGCCCATTATGAGGCTCTTGACCACGCGTAAGGAACGCTTGATTAGAATGGAGGAGCCGCGGCAGGTATCCAAACGGGAGAAACTGATTTTCCCGATTATCGCTGTTTTGCTCTGCTGCTATACGGCGCCTGCGGCGCTTCCGTTGTTGGGACTTCTATTTTTGGGGAACCTGCTTAAAGAGGCCGTTGTTACGGAGAGGCTGGCTCAGGCGGCCCGAACTTCGGTCATCGATACGGTCACCATCCTGCTGGGGATGACGGTCGGGGCCAGCACCCAGGCGAATGTTTTTCTGACGAGCAAGTCGATCGGGATATTCGTGCTCGGCGCCCTATCTTTCTGCATTGCGACAGCGGCGGGTCTATTATTCGCCAAAATTATGAACCTCTTTCTGAAACAAAAAATCAACCCTCTTCTGGGGGCGGCCGGCGTCTCCGCCGTGCCGGATTCGGCCCGGGTGGTTCAGATGGTGGGCCGGGCGGAGGATGACACCAATTTTCTGCTCATGCATGCCATGGCGCCCAATGTTTCCGGCGTGATTGGATCGGCGGTAGGCGCAGGGATCCTCTGGAGCTTCATCGTCGGATAATGGCCCTGATTTAGCCTTCCTCCCTTACCAGGGGGGCCTGAAAACCGGTAAAATCCCTTGACATGTTATTTTTCCCCCGGTACTAATAGAGTTATGTAAAAGCCAAACCTATCGCAAGATAGGGACGGAAAGTTACGGGTCTTCAAAAGATGGCCGGACTGCCATGCGATTCAATGGCGGTTCGGCCTTTTTTTTTCATTCGCGGAAAAAGTCAATCCTAACGCGTCTCCGTCCATAAATGAGATAATTTGTTCAAGTTCAGGTTATGGATGGGCACTAACGAACAGGAGGAAGAAGCCATGAAATCATTAGTAAAAAGGTTCCAATGGGTTTCGGTGGTCAGCCTGCTTTTAGTCCTCTCCATGCTGATCATTCCATTTTCTTCGGCATTTGCCGCCGAAAAAGGCCCCAAAATTACTGTAATGACCCGTAACCTGTACCTGGGGGCGGATATTTTTAAAGTGGTCGAGGCGGCTCAGGAAAATCCGGACGATCCTTTGGCCGTTCCCATTGCGGTGGCTGAAGTATACAATACGATGCTTTATACGAATTTTTGGGCGCGGGCCGAGGCCATTGCCGATGAAATTGCCGAAAATAAACCTGATGTCGTCGGCCTGCAGGAAGTGTCAACCTTCTATAAACAGACGCCGGGAGACTTTCTTAACGGCAATCCGGAACAGGCAAGCTTTGTCGTCATTGATTTTTATAAGGCCTTAGAGGCGGCCTTGCGTGATCGCGACATGGAATACGAAAAGTTCGAGGTGACCAATGCGGATGTGGAACTCCCCATGCTGGATTTCAAGTCGGAAACGCTTCTTTCCGATGTCCGCATGGTGGACCATGATATGGTGCTGGTGCGAAAGGGGCATGCCGCAGCCACTTTGATTGCCGGTAACTATTCACAAAACCTGGGATTGACCTTGGGCGGGCGCTATGTGGAGTTCACCCGGGGGTTCCTCATCGTGGACGTCAATGTCAAGGCAGAGGCCTTTCGGTTCGTCAACACCCATTTGGAGGTCCGAAGTGAACCCGGCAGCGTTTTCAGGGTTATCCAGTCTGCTCAAATGATGGAGCTGTTGTACACTTTAAACTCCCGGGACGCCAAACCGGTCGTCATGGTCGGCGACTTTAACAGTTCTCCGGAGGATGTGCCGGGAACCGGCTATCTACCCTCAGGGGCCCCGGTGGATTACGTACCGCCCTATATGCAGGCAATTGAAGGCGGTTACCTGGATGCCTGGCTTCTTCAGAATGGATATGACGAGGGCTATACCAGCGGGTTCGGCGAATATATCAGCAACCCGTTTGATGAACTTACGACACGTATTGATCTGATCCTTACCGATCCGTGTGGACTAAGCATAGATAGGGTAAAGTGTGATGTGGTTGGCGATGAGATTTCCGATATGGTGCCCAATCCGCTTTTACCGAGGATCCTTAGGCTTTGGCCGTCTGATCATGCGGGCGTCGTTGGAAAGATCAAATTTCTGGGCGGGTAAAAAAACCGGTAGCATAAAAAGCCGGGGCATGGCCTGATGGTCTTGCCCCCGATTTGACGGTCAGGAACCAATGCCCTCTGCCTCCTTCGCGGCGGCATTTATGCAGAAAGGAAGTCTTGGGCGGGAACGCTTTTTCGATCCTGAATGTTTTCGGGATTCATCCACTAAGACGATACGTCTGGCTTTGTCATTTCGAGCGGCAGCGAGAAATCTTTTGCAAACAAGATGCCTCGTCATTTTCATTCCTTGACCTGATAATCATACAAATTTTGTAATAACAGTAAGTGTAGTTAAAGCATTTAGTAATCAAATTTGAGCCTATGCGGCGGCTCACTGCGGAAATTGGTCGATGCGCTGGAAGGCGAATCTCTAAGCCGCCTATGCGGCGGCTCACCCGGACAACTCGTCCCAATGGCCCATCAGCTCTCTCTAAGCCGCCTATGCGGCGGCTCACCCGGACAACTCGTCCCAATGGCCCATCAGCTCTCTCTAAGCCGCCTATGCGGCGGCTCACGCATTAACTTCTGGCTCTTCGATTCGGCTAATTCTCTAAGCCGCCTATGCGGCGGCTCACAAACAGGGACCACGCATTTTCGCCGCGCAGATTCTCTAAGCCGCCTATGCGGCGGCTCACCGAGATTTATTAGTTGCGTGAAAAGTTCAATTTCTCTAAGCCGCCTATGCGGCGGCTCACATGAACCAGACCGCCTTTTCCCATCACCTGCTTCTCTAAGCCGCCTATGCGGCGGCTCACCGAGATTCATTAGTTGCGTGAAAAGTTCAATTTCTCTAAGCCGCCTATGCGGCGGCTCACAGTAGGAGAGTTGGTTGCATCGAGGCTAACCGTCTCTAAGCCGCCTATGCGGCGGCTCACTTCATAGACATAATAATCGCCATTATTGCCAATCTCTAAGCCGCCTATGCGGCGGCTCACGGCAACTTAGCACCTTGTTGTCGTTCTTCTTTTCTCTAAGCCGCCTATGCGGCGGCTCACAACCATGGACCCGAGCACCTACGCGCACGTATTCTCTAAGCCGCCTATGCGGCGGCTCACTAACTTCCGGCAAGATTCACGCCGCCACGCGGTCTCTAAGCCGCCTATGCGGCGGCTCACCATTGTTCCCAAAAAAAACCGCACCGATTTATCTCTAAGCCGCCTATGCGGCGGCTCACGCGGGCCCAGGCCAGATAAATGGGCATATGCTTCTCTAAGCCGCCTATGCGGCGGCTCACTTGTAGTCTGCCGCATTCGGGCCAGAACCGTTTCTCTAAGCCGCCTATGCGGCGGCTCACCAAAAATGAATGACGAAATATCTGTTTTCAAATCTCTAAGCCGCCTATGCGGCGGCTCACGGTGGTAGCATCGCCCCTGAGTCTGTCCGCAATCTCTAAGCCGCCTATGCGGCGGCTCACGCCACCAACACAAGCCCGATCCTTTGGCTGGATCTCTAAGCCGCCTATGCGGCGGCTCACGGACAATAAGACAAGATCGTTGGCAGCGGCAATCTCTAAGCCGCCTATGCGGCGGCTCACTCGAAGTTGCCCGTGGCAGTGTCCACTTCTGCTCTCTAAGCCGCCTATGCGGCGGCTCACTTAACGGGATAACCATGAGGTGCGATTTAGATTCTCTAAGCCGCCTATGCGGCGGCTCACATACGGCTATAGTTTTTATGTTTCCTGAGCCATCTCTAAGCCGCCTATGCGGCGGCTCACTGGTACGGCACGTTGTCGGATTGGGACGATGCTCTCTAAGCCGCCTATGCGGCGGCTCACCTCAACATGAAAACCATTGCCATGGCCATGCTTCTCTAAGCCGCCTATGCGGCGGCTCACATCTATGTGGCTTCAGGGTGGATTTGGGAATTGTCTCTAAGCCGCCTATGCGGCGGCTCACTACTCAGACGATTACCTGCTTGATATTATTAATCTCTAAGCCGCCTATGCGGCGGCTCACGGTTATACCTTCCGCCCATGTTGGAACGATTGTTCTCTAAGCCGCCTATGCGGCGGCTCACCACGGTTTTTCATTATATCCGTCCACCAGAATTCTCTAAGCCGCCTATGCGGCGGCTCACAGTCTATCGGATGTGTCAGCAGTACATTACCGTCTCTAAGCCGCCTATGCGGCGGCTCACGCAAAAGGGTTTTGACTATGACGTAAAAGTCGTCTCTAAGCCGCCTATGCGGCGGCTCACGTTACGCTGAGTGAGCCGGAAGTATTTGTCCATCTCTAAGCCGCCTATGCGGCGGCTCACCAGGTAAAGGATCAGGTATCCGGCCAGCTCCATCTCTAAGCCGCCTATGCGGCGGCTCACCAAATGCCGAAGAGTAACCCTGACGAACACCATCTCTAAGCCGCCTATGCGGCGGCTCACTAGGAAGTCTTGACGGCGTGGATGTTTCCGCCTCTCTAAGCCGCCTATGCGGCGGCTCACAAATGCCTGGCCTGTCTGTTTGATTTCTGCCTTCTCTAAGCCGCCTATGCGGCGGCTCACGACGACCTGGCCCGTCATTTTCCGAAGTGGGCTCTCTAAGCCGCCTATGCGGCGGCTCACAAAAGACGACGCCGGCGAAACGGTCCGGACACTTCTCTAAGCCGCCTATGCGGCGGCTCACTCTTCTGCCGCTGGGTGCCGGTCAGTGCTTTTTCTCTAAGCCGCCTATGCGGCGGCTCACCCGGCCGAAAAAATCCCCATAAGCGTTGTCAGTCTCTAAGCCGCCTATGCGGCGGCTCACATGCGATGGGGCGCCTTGAAAGGCGAGATCCTGTCTCTAAGCCGCCTATGCGGCGGCTCACTTTTGTTGAAAGAAATTAATTATGTGCTGGAGTCTCTAAGCCGCCTATGCGGCGGCTCACGAGGAATACGAGGAGCTGGGCATAAACATTGATCTCTAAGCCGCCTATGCGGCGGCTCACCAATAGGCACGCTTGAAAAAGCTATTGATAAATCTCTAAGCCGCCTATGCGGCGGCTCACATCCTCGGTCACGCGCGCGATTTCCGGGGCCATCTCTAAGCCGCCTATGCGGCGGCTCACGGATTCGGCGGCCTGACATACGAGAAGTTTACTCTCTAAGCCGCCTATGCGGCGGCTCACAGACAGAGACGCCGGCAGAAACCGACTCCACCTCTCTAAGCCGCCTATGCGGCGGCTCACTACTCGGGCTCCCCATCTATTTCAATTGACCTTCTCTAAGCCGCCTATGCGGCGGCTCACTACGCAAATTCGCCGGCAGCCAGGCTGCCCAGTCTCTAAGCCGCCTATGCGGCGGCTCACTGTCAAAGAGCTTCGGGAAGAATACGCGGAGTTTCTCTAAGCCGCCTATGCGGCGGCTCACCACAACTCTGACCAGGCGGCCTGGAAATCCCGTCTCTAAGCCGCCTATGCGGCGGCTCACACTGAAACAGTTTATTTACAGTTAAAACTTATTCTCTAAGCCGCCTATGCGGCGGCTCACGGCACCAGCGACACCACGGAACCGACCTGGCCTCTCTAAGCCGCCTATGCGGCGGCTCACTAAAATAACCCGTTTATGCAGGTTAAACCGTCGTCTCTAAGCCGCCTATGCGGCGGCTCACACATACGATTAAATACTGATTCAGGTTGAGATTCTCTAAGCCGCCTATGCGGCGGCTCACTTGAAATCTGTAAATCAACCTCTTGGCTATCATCTCTAAGCCGCCTATGCGGCGGCTCACAGACGCAGAGCGCAACCGAATCGAGCGGTTAATCTCTAAGCCGCCTATGCGGCGGCTCACTTAAGGAGCAGCTCATTGCGGCGGATTCCACGTCTCTAAGCCGCCTATGCGGCGGCTCACGGTTGACAGCGGCGTGATAATGCCGTTTCTTGATCTCTAAGCCGCCTATGCGGCGGCTCACATCCTCTGACATAATAATACCAGACTCGACATTCTCTAAGCCGCCTATGCGGCGGCTCACGAATACCGTTATATCGCCGATCGCGCCGGTGTTCTCTAAGCCGCCTATGCGGCGGCTCACTTTTGAATATTGGGCGGTAGGTATAATTGATATCTCTAAGCCGCCTATGCGGCGGCTCACAGTTGTGAGAGCTTCTGGTTTAGACGGGTGATTCTCTAAGCCGCCTATGCGGCGGCTCACACCATTGCCTAACCTGTTTTGTTTTAGATAAATCTCTAAGCCGCCTATGCGGCGGCTCACCTTACGTTTCATGCTTCTATTTTTCATAATTATAAAAAGTTACCTGTAAATTTGCTCTTAAAGGATATTTTGGCTTTATATATATAATATTCTGAAATTATATATAATTTTTATATAGGGCAAAATGTTCCTCTAGAATCTATAAGCATATCCGGCAAGATTGGAACTTAACCCATAGCTGTTAAAGCCTGCCTCGCTCCAAGAGGCCTCTTCATTAATAGTCGTCCAAGTAAAAAAAACGCTATGCTTCCTGCCATTCTTCTCAATCAAAAAATAAGGCAACTGCTCCCTGTTTCTTTTTTGGGCCTTTAATGTCTGGATAGAACCAACCGTTTCCGGATCAACGCCTTTGCTCAACAGATACTCTCTTTTTCTCCTGGCTTTTTTCAATAGCTCGTTATTATCCCTGTTACGGATGCGCTTTACCCGGATTTTTTTCGCTCCCTCAGGGATATCCTTGACGGATTGCAGCCTTATCATTCTTCTTCTTTGCAGTTCCTGAATGCCGGTGTTATTCAATACAGCGTTTAACACCGGCTCCCGGCCGAATATCCGTATTGTGTCCCCTAGTGAGGTATCTGTTGAATGAGGCAGATCAATACCGGCGTGGATCTCCTGGCTGCGAAAAAGGCCATGCAGCCGGTTGATGGCCTTATTTAAGACAAAATTTGAATCCTCTGGCTCTACTTCCGGATGGGCGTTTATCTCCAAATACTTGACGTTCATCCCGACCTCCCTTATAAAAGTTACGCAGCTTCCTGTTTTGCCTTTTTCGACCCGGAAAAAACGCCGCCGCGCACCATCATGGCTGCGAAGAAGAAGGCGTCCCCGTCCGGTTCGTCCTGTTTTTTCAACTTTTCGTATAGCTGGTCCAATCCGGCCAATATTTCGTAAAAAGTTTCGCCGGTGCCGGGCCTTCGTATAGCTTTGGCCCTTGATTTATCCGGTCCATAGGGATCTACCGGGATAGCCCGGCCGATTTCGTTAAATTTCGAATACCAAGTGTCTATGGTCCTGATGGCATTCCCCACCTTCTGGCTGTGCAGGCCCGCGGCATCCGGCTCGTTCAGAAATTTGTTTTTAAATAGCAGCTTTCCCCCACCGACAACTAATTCCTGAGAAGGATAGACTTCCCCGCCGTAATTAATCCGGCCGTATATCTTATAAACCGGATGAAAATAGCAGCTTTCCTCGGTCAGGGCTTTTTCAATATACCCGGCCAATGTATCGATTCCTTCAGGGTTACCGAGACCCTCTGCCCGGCAGTCAAATTTCAGTTCCTGACTGCCGTTATCATGAAAGCTGATGACGGCTCGCAGGTCTTCGGCGTATTTATTGCGAAAAAGGATATCGCCATTAACAAGCTGAGTGGCGTATCGTCGGGCCAACTCCTTCATGCCTCCGTTTTTCTTTATTTTCCCCATGACTTCAGCCGCCATCTCTGCCACACCGAAGGCGCTGTCCTTGTTTTCGTCACAGTTGGCAAATCGCATGCATTGCGGTACAAAATTAATTGAGCCCTGAATGCAAAAGGTGTCGGTCTCGGGTTCCAGATGGGCAATATCCACTCTCTGCGGATTCGGTGTATTAAGCTTTTCTGTGTCCGCATCCTCCTTGTAATAGTTTTCATTAAACTCACTTGAAGTCCCCAGCAACGCCACTTTTTTTACAAGCACTGGTGCCATTTCACCGTTTTCAAACACATTTAAAATATTGGCGTTGGATGGCCGGATGGAGCCATTAACATTGCCCATGGGGGGAAGATTGTTGCGCAAGTCTTTTTGTTTTACCTGAATGGCCATGTGTCCTCCTTTGCTGATTAAGTGTGTACATATAAAGTGTTTGATTTGGCATCAAATGTCTTCTGCCACAAAACCCCTAAATCGTGCAGGCTGCTCTTGCCTTTGAAGTACCGTGTGACAGGGGTTCGTTCGATCACTGAAAAAACCGGTTCGGCGAAAGCGTGTTTATGGGCGCTCTCCCGCACGCCGCTTCTATTTTTCGGGGCTTCCAACAACTGATATCCGATGAGGCTGGCAAAGTTGGCGCCGGGTTTGTTGATCATTTTTTTGGTATCCCCCCGGTGCGCCATTGGTTGGGTGGCCCAGAGCAAGGCCTCGGCCGGGGATTTGTCGTTTTGAATCAAACCCTTCAGGCATCTATCGTCTAGCTTGTACAGCAAGCCAGAACCAATATTTTTCCCCATCTCTTTTCGAAGGCCGTTTTCTGTTGTAAAAGGGCCTTTAAAACGGCTTTGGGTGATGCCCCCCCCCAAAAACTTCATGTTCTGAAGGACTTTCCTGGCATCCTGTTTCAGCCTGGAGTCGTCTATGTTCACTTCCGTAAACTCCACTTCGGCGATAAAGGTAAAGCGCCCGGACGCCAGCAGCTTATACGGAAATCCGTGGTTGATGGCATGTTTGTCCACATTTCCCTTGGTGGTCGGTTCCATGCCGGCGCCGGACAGCATGCCGGAATATCCTTGCAGGCTGTGCTGAATAACAGAAAATCCCTCCACAAAAAATTCGTGGCGCTGGTCTGCTTCGTTCACCCGCTGCTGAAACGCCCTTAAAAAACTGCTTACCGAATAAGGGGATACAGACCAAAACGGGGGCTGGGCCACATTGATGTTGTCCGCGGCCAGCTCTATAACGAGATAATGTATCATGCCAATTTCCTCCATATAACCGATTGAATCATTTCCATATTTTCTTGGGTTTCTGCTTGCGGCGACTTAAGACTGAAAAGATTTCTGGATACCAATTTGGTCAGCATCTTTACAAAAGCCTCGTTTTTGAATCCTTCCAGTAATATTTCCAGCATATTCTTTTTATTGGTTTGTCTGTTAAACAAAGATAAAAAGTCGTTACTGTCGATATATGCCTCCTCTTTCGTTTTTTTCTTTATTTCTTCGAATATTTCATCATACAGGTAGCGACAGAAATTCAAATAACGGTTGACGGCCTTTTCAAAGCCCTGCAGTTTGCGCTGCTTAAAATTGTAATCCGACTCTTGAGGATGCTGAGATTTGGCATATCGATCAACTTCCTTTTTATTCAGAATTCGGGCGTTAAAGAGCCGATTGATACGGTCCCTCATCCGGGATGGAATGTGCAGATAATCGGATTGCCCGAGGTGAATAATCTGGCCGTTTCTATTGCTGGCAAAGGCACCGACGTTTACAGGGTTGCCGTCGCCCACGGTCATTGTCAAATGAAGCTCCATGGACTTTATCTGATAATCCGATCGTAGATGCGAATATGCGGCTTGGAAATCCTCGATGAACTGAACCGAGGTTACCGGTGTAATTTCAATCTCTTCTTCATCACCGTTTTCATCTGGGATGGCATCCACCAGCAGCCTGATATCCCGGTCCGGCCCCACTTGACCATACTGTCCGAATTCCGGCGAAACCTGTATCTGTTGGATCAAAGCATCGGACATGGCTTGCAGCTCTGGTATGGTTTTGAGCGCCTGACGGGTAAAATCCGGAAATACCTGCAAGGAGAGAAGGGCCTGAAGCGGATAGGCCCGGCCATTGATTTCAATCTCAAGGTTTAAGAAATGGTTGACGTCAAGTCCCCGGTTGTTCCGGACGCAATGTTTGCCATAGTAGCCGTAAGTGGCGGTAGTGATGCCTACAGGCGGAGATTGGCTCGAGCAATTTGTCCCCGGATACCCCGGAAGGGCATGGCCGTTGGGGGCATTGGCACCGGAGTCCCGCATCTTAAGCGTCCAAGGGCTAAAATTTTTGATAAAGTCTTCGCCTTTGATGAATCCGAGCGGCCTTTTGGCGTAATCCTTGAGGCTTTCGCAGCCATACCCGGTAGCCAGGCCCAGCACATCTTTTGCCAGTCCCGCCAAATCGCTGTATTGGCTGTCATTCCGAAGCAGGCATTTGATAATCTCCAGCCTGGTTTTGCCGACGTCCTTGTGGAGGCAGCCGATTACAGCAGTAAGCATCATCGCCGCTGCCAGGGATTCATGCCTGTCCTCATGGGTATTCATCCGGAAAAAAGGACGGGAGGAACTGGATAAAGCGGCTTTAGTGCAGACACCTTTATGATTCTGCTGGTTGGCAGCCAGTTCCTTGGCTTTTTTTTCCAAAGTTTTTTCAAAAATTTTTCCAGTGTCTTTAGGTCGGGATTGGTCCAGTACGCTCTGAAACCACGAAGTGGGCTGCATTTCTGGCTCCTTTTATTTCAAAAGTTTCGATTAATAAAATTAATTGACAATATTGGAATATTTTTTTATCTATATACATAAAAACATTTATATATGTCAAGTTAAAACTTATAAGCAAATTTTTATAGTTAATAAAATTAATCCTAATTATTGGATGTAGATATGAATGCCAAACTAAAATGGGAAAATCGAATCCGGCTGCAGTTCATTGAGGTGGCGGCCTACTGGGAGGGCAGCATTGACACCAACCGCCTGATGAAGCAATTCGGCATCAGTCGGCCGCAGGCTATCAAAGACTTCAGGCAATACATGGAGATGTTTCCCGGGACACTGGAATATGACGACAGAAACAAAAAGTATTGTCTGGTCACCTCAACCCCCCCTTTTTATCCCCAAGGACCGTGCCTGAACAGTTATATGACCCTAATCACCCTTGGCGCCCAGCCGGAATGGATAGAAAGTATTGGATTCCCGGCGCCCTTTGTGCGCCGCATAAACGCCACTGCCGTATCCCAGGTTCTTGTCGCCCTCAGAAACAACCTCATGGCCCGTGTCAAGTATCAGGCATTGGAGAGCGCCAGCGTGGTGGAACGATTGATTAAGCCGACAAAGCTGGTGAACACCGGATTTCGCTGGCACATACGGGCATTAAGAGAAAAAAACGGGGAAATGGGTTACCGGGATTATCTTCTGCCGCGATTTATAGAGTTTTTAGGGTTTGTGCATACATCTTTTAAACATGAGCCTGATGATCATGAATGGGACACCTGGGTTACAGTGGAGCTGGCAATCAACCCCTGCATTCGCAATCGGGAGCGTCGCCGGATCATCAGCGAAGAGTTCGGCATGACAGATGAGCGGCTTTACGTGCAGACCCGGGCTGCGCTGGTCAAATATCACCTCGACTGCTACACCATAGATGTAGACAGTGATGCCTGCCATTATGAAAAAAATCTTTTAAGCGTTAGAAACTATGATGAAATCCGCAAATATTTATTAAAACCAAAGGACCTAAGCGATGAAGACCTATAAAGCAAAAAAGTTGCTGCCCTCCCATAAGCAGGGGGCGTACTATTTGGAGCACTGTCGGGTGCATTCCCGGGATGACCGGCTTGTCTATGCCAAGGAGGAAGGGGCATTTACCAAATTCATCGCCATACCGCCTAAAAACACTTCCGTTATTCTTTTGGGAAGCGGCACCTCCATTACTCAGGCTGCCGCCCGGAAGCTGGCTGATCAGGAAGTGATGGTGGCATTTACCGGTGGCAACGGCACCCCTCTGTTTCTGGCCTCTCAGAATGAGTATCGGCCGACGGAATGGATGCAAAAATGGGCCGCCTTCTGGTTCGATCCCGGCAAACGCCTTTTGGCTGCGAAATCCTTACAAAAAGAACGGGTACAAAAAATTGATAGGCATTGGACCAGTTATAACTTTCCCGACACGTTTGAACCCGGCCAGCGCTATATTGCAGATATAGAAGGATGCTTAAGCCGCGATGAAATGCTACTAAAAGAGGCGAGTTACGCCAAAAAGCTTTACGCACTCTTAGCCGGCCATTTTCATATCGAGTTTGTCCGGCAGGCCGGTCAGGAAGGAAGTGACTTGTTCAACGAGTTTCTGGATCAGGGCAACTATCTGGCCTATGGGATTGCGGCGACTGCCTTGTGGGTGATGGGCATACCCCATAGTTTTCCGGTGCTGCACGGCGACACCCGCCGAGGAGCCTTGGTTTTTGATATCGCGGATGTCGTCAAGGATGCCTTAGTCATGCCCACGGCATTTCAATGCGCCTTTGAGAAAACCGGCAACCAGGACTTCCGGAATCGTTTGACCGATATGTTCAGTCAGCAGAAGACACTGGCGGAATTGATAGCCATTATACAAAAACTCTGCAACGAATTCGGGGAATCTGAATAAGATGAATGTTATCGTCATCAGTGAATGCGCCAAAAAGGCGCGGATCAAAACCCGCCGGATCATTTCCCAGTACCTCCCGCAATGCGGTTCACAGGTATGGATGGGCAGTATCAGCGAAGAAGGGCTGAAGGAGCTTCGCAAAGAGCTTCAGCGGCATGCCACACGGAACATGTCAGTAATTTGTCATGTCATTACCTCCAGGGTAACTCAGAAGGTGGCTTTTGTGGTCGGCAGTCGGAAAAATTTTGATGAACACGGCCACTTTGTCTTCAGTTGGACCAAGCAGCCATTGCCCAAGGAAATACCTAAAAGAAAAACACTGATTTTGTTGTCTGAAATCGGCCGTTTGGCCGGGTTGCTGCATGATCTGGGCAAAAATATCGTCTCCTTTCAGGAAAAAATTCGCGGCCAAAGCGATACTATGAAAGATCCGGTGCGGCATGAGCGGTTATCGGCCCATGCATGCTGCATGCTGCTGGAAAAATACAAAAACGTCTGCACTTCTGAAGATGAGATACTGAAAAAAATCGTTTCGTTCTCCGCAGATGAGTGGAACGACTTTATGGAAGAAATTTTTGAGGAGTTCGATTGTGCGTTGCAAGACGGGGAAAAATCGACGGATTCAGCGGATTCACTTATTAACCATTATCTTAACCCCAGCCCCAGGGCACGTAGTAGGGCACAAACCGCCCACCCGATTTTTACCGTTTTAGCCCAGTTGATTCTTTCCCACCACTTCCTGCCTTACACGGAAATAAGCGGAAATCACGCAAACATCTTGGAAAAAAGGTATATCCACGGGTATGAAGCCTTGGAAGATACCAGAAAAACCCACAAATTAAGGCCTTATGGCACGCCGAGTTGGTACGACCAGAACTGGCTGACCAGAGTTCAGGAAACAGTAACGAATATTTTGGATTTTAAATCAAAAAATCCGCTTCACGATGTATCAACGCTCTTGCTTTACAGCTTTTTAACGGTCCGCCCGGCCCTGACAGCAGCCGACCAGATCGTTTCAGCCCAGGGCAGGCAGGTTAAGTACGACGGCGATCCGAAATCCATCTGCTTTGCCAATCCATATGATATCCATAAAGCTGAAATGGCCCAACCCCTGGCCAAGCATTTAATCGATGTGGGCAGGTTGACGGCCCGCCATTTGGAATGGCTGGACCATGTCTGGCAGGGCTTTCGGCTGGATTATGTAAATCGAATTCCCCCTCAGCTCAAAGCCAAAAAAGACCTGGCAGCCACTTTCGCCTGGCAGGCCACCGCACAGAAGATAGCTCAAAAAATAAATGCACAGGAAAAGAACATGCCAGCTACCGGCGGTTTTTTCGGCGTTATGGCCGCTGCCACCGGTACCGGAAAAACCCGCTGCATTCCCCGGTTCATGAGCCATCTGCAAGGGGAAGGCAATATCCGGTTCACCCTGGCCCTTGGCTTGCGCGCCCTGACCGAGCAGTCCGGCAAGGATTATGTCAATGCCAAAGAAATCGGCTTTCAAGAAAATCAGGAGGCGGCGGTTCTTATAGGCGGGGAATTTCAGAATTATATTCGGAATAAAAATGACTTCAAATATGAGATGAATTTCCCCGGCGATACAGAGTTGGAAGAACAGCAATACTTATCCCAACTGGCGGACCATCTTTATGGGGACGCCTATATTGATGTGGACTCGCCTTTTCCGCTTGCATTGGCTGGACCAAAGGGAGAGCTAAGCTGGAACGACAATAACGACAAACTGGCAAAAATGCTGCAAGTGCCGGTGCTTGTATGCACGGTGGATCACCTGATGGCCGGCCTGATCAGCCCCAAGGCGGATGCCTCCAAACGGCTCATCAGGATTCTCAACGCCGACCTGGTCATCGACGAAATCGACTCCTTTGCCATAGATGACATCCAGGGGCTGGCCCGATTAGCATTTTTAACCGGTGCAGCCGGCCGCCGGGTTCTTTTGTCTTCCGCCACCCTCTCGGCCGCATTGTGCCGTTATTTGTTTGAAGCATATGTGCGCGGCTATGCCCAATACTGCAGGATTACGGAGGGTGCATCAAAAATGGTTCACTCCGCCTGGCTGACGCATATTCCAGAGCTGTGCAGTTTTAAGGGCTTTTCAATCGATAACGGTATCGAGGCCATGGTAACCGACTACTATCAAAAACACGGCCAGATCTGTCGAGAGATGGTAGAACATCTTAAAACCAATTCTGTGGTCCGAAGGCTTGACTTTCTAGACGTTTCTGACTGCCAGGTCCGAGACGGCCAAGGCCCGTCTCCGGAAAAAGCCTATCAAACAATAGCCGACCGGGTGTCTTTACAGATCAATAGCCTGCATGACAAATTCAAAATAGAACATCAGGGACGTTTTCTTTCAGCAGGATTGGTGCGCTTCTCCCAAACAAAACATGCCCTGGAAGTGTTCAAGCGGCTGATTGACCAGAATGATGGCGAACAGAGCAAACGCGTCTATCTGTTCTATCAGGCCAATCTGACCGACGCGAACCTGGAGAAAGTAGAAGGGCTGCTAAACCGCCTTTTAAAAAGAAAGCATGCGCCGACAGAGGCAGACCCCATCTGGTCTGAACCGGAGATAGAAAACCTGATGCTTTCCTATTCCGACAAAACCGATTTTCAGTTGGTAGTCGTATCCACGCCCATCGAGGAAGTAGGGCGGGACCATGATTTTGATTATGCGATCATTGAGCCCACCTCTATCTGGTCTACCATCCAGACTGCCGGGCGGGTGCTTCGCCATCGAAACCATAGATTTTTAAGCGAGACGGATACGGCCAATATCATCATGCTTTCTCATCCCCTGCGCGCCTTATTTTCTTCCGGGCGTCTACCGCCATACACCGGGCCGGGGCCGGTGGTAAAAGGAAAAAGTGAACTGACTTCCTTTGACGCGCGGGATATTTTTCCACCCGACATGAAAAAAGTCATCGACGCCCGTTATGTACTTACAGAGGAGTCGGTGGTAGACGATCACGGACAGTTTGATACCATCAGTGCGCTGGAGCAAAGCCGGGTAATAAACGATATTGGCAGTGTAACCGTGGAAAGTAAGAACGACCCGCTGTTTGGAAATTGGCTGACGCATGTTTCCAGTTTTTTTGACAACAAATTTCCCTTCAGGGATCGGCAAGGCAAAATTGACGTAGAAATTGAATTCATCGAGGAGACGCCGAATGCTAAGTATTTAAACCGTTGTGAGGAGGGGATCGCGTTAAAAAGGGCTTTGGATGCCCATAAATATTTGGATAGATTTTTGCTCTATTATTCAAGCACGTCGTATGAAAAAAGTGGCAAATTTGTTATCCAGGTCCATCCGAGCCAACTGGACCAATTAATGGTCGACGAAATTTTATATTATAGTAATGAAATCGGTGGGGTTATCAGATAAAAGCCGCTAAAACAGTTTAGCCGAACAGGACATACTACCCGGTCGAAAAACGTAAGTGACGTGGCATTTTGTTTGTTAAAGATTTCTCGCTACCGTTCGATATGACAAAATCGTATGAATCGCCTTAGAGCCTTTAAATATGCAATAAAAGCTAATTTTAGGCCTGGCTTGGCTTGCGCCGTCCGGACGGTTTAATGCTAAGAAAGTCCAAGGTCGCTTCAAAAACTTTGCCGACCGTATCGGCCCCCCTTGTCTAATCCGTCACATTTCAGGCACCCAATAGCGGGCGCCGCCCGCATGAATATAAAGGCTGCCGTTTTCCTCATCAATGCGGTCAGAAATTTTGATTAGGGCCCGTTCAGTGAATTTGATGATGTCATCGTTTGCCTTCAGATAGAGACAGTCATTGACGGCATACAGATTTTGGGGGGAAAGGGCGAGTCTGCTTCCGGTGTTCAAGACCAGCGTGATATCCGGTTCGTCAGCCGTTTGGCTGAAAATTACGTCAAAGACAAAAAGGGCGGTGTCTTCGTAGGGGAAATAGACCTTTTCCCAGACCCCGCCCTTATCTTGATATAGAAAGTAACCATTCTCATCCTTTGATATGGATGAATGAAAATGGTCGATGATTTTCTTTTTGCGGAACTTCCCACCGGCGTTACGCCAATTGCCCTGGCTGTCGAGCCAAAACACGGCGTCTTCCCGTGGTATAACGATCTCTTTTATACCCTGCGCCTCTTTGTTTTGTGCCTTCTTGGAATAATCATGGGGCGCCATAAAAAGGAGGATATAGCCTCTATGGTCCACTCCTTTTTAAAAGATGCCCAATGGCCGTTTAAAGGTATACAGAAACGGTTTTTTCACCAATTCATCGAAAGACTGCTGCAAATTGTCGCCCAGTGCGGAGAAGGGACTGGATACGATGAATGTGCCGGTCCCGAAGATTGTGGAAACAATCCCTACAGGACGGGTCGCAAACACATCCAGGATCATATCCCATGACTCCACCTGTTCGATGCCATACTTGTCTTTGTGCCATTGGTGTTGGACTCCGATGGCGGTTGAACCCAGCGGCAGAAGAATAAAGGAAAAAATGATTGCCATTACCATAAATTTTTTACCCGGTTTCATACCATCCTCCCTGTTTTTTAAAACAACCGTTTTTTTTAGTCGCCATACGATATATAATCTCTCGTTTTTATTATTCCTTTTTTTACCCATCTGTCAATACTCAAAATCGGCTGGTTTGCCGGAAAGCCTGAAAATAAGGGCGTTAAGAGCGTAAAAAAATTTCCGGTACGCCTAACGGCTTAATCCCCCCAGTAGAGTGACGGGTTGATTTCATACCAAACCAGCCCCTTGGTGATGGGGCCGCGGGTACAAGGGCTCATCATGCCGGCCAGAACAAAATGATCCAAAACCTCATGAAGATCAAGCGGTGGATCGTATCCCCTATTCAGGGTGTTCATTAAGCCGCCCTCCACTTTATAGCTGACGGCATGCGGTTTTAATTTGTTAAAAAAGTCAATCATTGCCCTCGCCAACCCCTCATCCTTTTCCGCCATCACCTGCCGGATGGCCCCGTTCGGGTCAAAGACGGCGTTAGCCTCGGCCCCGTCGACCAGCCTTCGGGTCACCCAGGGCATAATATAGAGCGCCCCCGGCTGGAGCTGGAGCATACGATCCTCCCAGGCGCTGCCCTGGCTCGATAACTGCGGAATAATCAGGCGTTCTTCGAAGGCCGTCAGGATACAGTCATCTTTGACGGCGTGGGACAGATCGATATTCTCATAATAAATGCTCTCCCCCGAATTGAAGCTGTGAAGCAGGCGGGCCAGGCATCCCGCCTCTTCATTCGAAAAAACGGAGAGCAGGGCGGTTTCGAGATTTTCTAAGGCGTTGGCTGTCATCATTGGCCCCCTATTGGGTTGCGATAAAGTTCGATTACGACCGGGTGGACCTCGTAAACCGGAGAACCGCTGCGCTGCGTCGGGCTGCCGGATTTGAGTTTCGGACTGATAATTCCGCCGCCCTTTAGAGCGGCGATCATGGCATCGGTTCGGTTTTTAAGGCCGGTGCGGATGCATGCCGAATTTATATCTGCAGCGCGTATGCACCGGTTTTTCGCCAATTTTGCGGCTTCTTCGGTCAGGGTAGGCATTCTATCGTATGCAGCCTCCCCCATATGGGCAAACATTGAACGGACTGCCGTATCGATATCCCAAATGCCGGTATCAGCAACCAATTCAAGTAAAAAATATGCGATATTGGGGATTTCATAATATTCCTCCGGTTTAAACACCATGATTCGGTCATCCCATTCCGCGCATTGTCCGGACCGCCTCGGCAAAAGCAGCTTCCAATCCCAGGCCAAAAGCAGGAGCTCTTCAGCCTCCTCCCCGGCTATTTTTTTGATCTCATAAAACCGGATACCCTGTTGGCAGTGGCATCTATCAAGCACTGTGGCAAGGGCAGGGACCAGATCGTCCTTGCCGAGTAAAAAGCCAAGGGCGTATTTTATCTTCTCTATAGACATAACACTATTATACCCCATACTAAGAACTGTATCCCAGGAAAACAAGGGGGAAATCAATCCGCAGGATTTCCAGTTGGTCAAAGATTTCCTGCTGCCGCTCGAAATGACAATGCGAATGTTTTTTAGCGTTTCTTTCTGCAAAAATACCGCACCAGCGGAATAAATCGCTTTTTACGACGCCATCAAACTTGAAAATCGCCTAATTAAGGTGTAATACTGATCCAGAGGATTTCCCCTTTTACCCACCCGTCTTCTGGAGGTGTCCTATGGATAGAATTCTTCGCATCAATATGGGAGGCGACAAGGGGCCCACCTACAAAACCGAGCCGCTGGGTGATTATGCAGGCCTTGGCGGACGGGCCCTCACGTCGGCGATTATTTCAAAAGAGGTTCCCCCCCTTTGTCATCCGTTGGGAGAAGACAACCGGCTGGTGTTCGCCCCGGGCATGCTGAGCGGGACGAGCGCCGCTATGTCCGGAAGGCTCTCGGTTGGCTGTAAAAGTCCGCTGACCGGGGGGATCAAGGAATCCAATGCCGGCGGTCAGGCGGCCCAGGTGCTCGCCCGGCTGGGATACGCCGCCATCGTTCTGGAGGGAAAGGCCAAAGCGGATACCCTCTACGGGGTGGTCATCAATAAAGAGGGTGTTGTGATGGCGCCTGACGATAGTCTTAAGATGTTGGGCAATTATGCCCTGGTGGACAAGTTAAGGGATGCATACGGGGATAAAATCGCCTGCATCTCCATTGGGCAGGCCGGAGAGATGAAGCTCTCCGCGGCGTCGGTGGCCATTACGGACATGGAGCTTCGGCCCACCCGGCATGCCGGCAGGGGCGGCGTGGGCGCCGTAATGGGGGCCAAAGGCGTCAAGGCGATCGTTTTGGATGATACGGGAACGGGAGTGCGTCGCCCGATGCATCCGGAGCGTTTTAAAGCCGCCAACAAGGCATTTGTCAAGGGCCTCAGGGAGCACCCGGTTACGGGCCAGGGGCTTCCGGCCTATGGCACCAATGTATTAACCAAGGTGATCAATGATGCCGGGGGCTATCCCGCCTATAATTTTACCCGCGGCCGGTTTGAGGGGAGCTCCCGTCTCAGCGGGGAGAACCAGGCCGAGCTCGAAACCGGCCGCGGCGGAAACGCTACCCAGGGCTGCCACCGGGGATGCGTTATCCGTTGTTCCGGAACCTATGTCGACAGGGACGGCAACTACATCACCAAACAGCCGGAATATGAAACCGTATGGGCCCATGGCGGCAACTGCGGCATTGATGATCTGGATGCGGTTGCCAGGCTTGACCGGATGGATGATGATTTCGGTCTGGATACCATTGAAATGGGTGTCGCCATAGGGCTTGCCATGGAAGCCGGTCTGGCCGAGTTCGGCGATGCCCAGGCGGCCGTTGACCTGTTGGGCGAAGTAGGCCGGGGGACGCCGCTGGGCCGTGTTCTGGGCAGCGGGGCGGCGGTAACCGGTAAGGTTTTCGGCATCGACCGTATTCCGGTTGTCAAAAACCAGGCAATTCCGGCCTATGATCCGCGTGCGGTTCAGGGGATGGGGGTGACCTATGCCACCAGCACCATGGGGGCTGACCACACGGCAGGCTACGCCGTAGCCACCAATATCCTAAACGTGGGGGGAGCCGTCGATCCCTTGAAGCCGGACGGGCAGGTGGCGTTGTCCCGCGATCTCCAGGTGGCCACCGCAGCAATCGATGCGACCGGTATGTGTCTTTTTATCGCTTTCGCCATTCTGGATCAGGAGGCGACTTTTCAGGCATTGATTGATATGATCAATGCCTTCTACGGGCTCGGCTTAACGGCTGAGGATGTGACCGAGCTGGGCAGGCAGGTCCTTCGCAGGGAACGGGAGTTTAACCAACGGGCAGGCTTTACGCAAACAGACGATCGCCTGCCCGAGTTTTTCAGGAAAGCCCCGTTCCCCCCTCACAACGGGACTTTCGGCGTTTCAGACGAAGCGCTGGATCAGGTCTATAATTTTTAATTTCCCTTTTTTACAGCTAAGCCATCGGGGAGGAAAAGATGATCAAAACACGTGTGACTGAGAAGCTTGGGATTGCGTATCCGATCATCGGCGGGGCCATGATGTGGATTTCCACCGCGGAGTTCGTTGCGGCCATGTCAGAGGCGGGCGGAATGGGAATTATCGCATCCGCCATGTATCCGTCAAAGGAGGAATTCGTTTCGGCGATTGAGAGGATAAAACAAAAAACCGACAAACCGTTTGGCGTCAACATCAACCTGTTCCCCGCCATGCGACAGATCGATAACAATGAATATATTGATGTCATGGCGGATTACGGTTTGAAAATTGTTGAGACTTCCGGCCATCATGCGCCGGAGGAGCTGGTCAGCCGGTTCAAAGACCTGGGTATGACATGGATTCATAAGTGCGTCGGCGCGCGATACGCCCGCAAGGTTGAAGATATGGGCGCGGATATCGTCACTGTCGTGGGATATGAAAACGGGGGCGCTACCGGTAAGCTCGATATTGGCACCCTGGTCCTGGTGCCGACGGTGGTGGATGCCGTCAACGTGCCGGTGATCGGCGGCGGCGGGGTTTCAGACGGCCGCGGACTGGCGGCGGTCATGTCACTGGGCGCGGAAGCCGCGATTATGGGCACCCGGCTTTTGATCACCAGGGAGTCTCCGATCCATGACAAAATCAAGCAGGAGCTGGTCAACGCCAGTGAACTCGATACCATGCTGATCATGCGCTCCTTAAACGCCACCCACCGCGTACTGGCCAATAAAGCGGCCAAGGACTGCCTCGCGCTTGAAGACAAGAACGCGGACTTTATGGAAATCTACGAGGTGATCAAGGGCGAGAATGCCAAAGAGATGTATGATGAGGGCAATATTGACGCCGGTATTCTGGCTTGCGGTCAGGGGGTTGGGCTGGCCCATGATATTCCTACCCTGAAGGAGCTGTTTGACCGGATCGTCAAGGAGGCGGATGACGCCTTCTTGATTCGCAAACCGGCTGTTCAATGATTAATTTTATAAAAATTGATGAGGATTAAAATTGATAGTCTCGTAAAAAGCGATTTATTGCGCTGGCGCCCCATTTTTGCCGAAAGTAACTCTGAAAAGCGTCCGCATTGTCATTTCGAGCGGTAGCGAGAAATCTTTAACAATCAAGATTCCTCGTCACT
>Ga0102934_1000501_pt1 | contig 26432 bp, 22 predicted proteins | sample SalPonR2_A_D1_MG_FD_78175 | JGI IMG/M metagenome (GOLD analysis project Ga0102934, IMG submission 78175) | Salt pond soil microbial communities from South San Francisco under conditions of wetland restoration - Salt Pond MetaG R2_A_D1_MG | ecosystem: Environmental > Aquatic > Marine > Intertidal... | reverse complement strand
TATAATTGGATGATAAATTGGCCTCTAATCCCTTTCATGAGTTATATTTTACCAAAATGATATCATGTCGCCGTATTCGTCACAGGAGCAGGTATATAGTTATGTTTGATGATACTTGTAAAATTAGCATTCAGCTTAACCAAGAGGGGTAATCAACAAATAATAAAGAGTTGAAAATATCAATATTTGGCCAATCCGGAAGTGCCTAAATTGGCTTACAACGATCAAAAGAAACCATATGATCTAACTTATAGTCATTTTTCGGCGAGTGGTTTAACCCTACAGTATTATAACACCTTGTTACCTAACATAGATTTTACTCTCATGTGACGACTCCGGGTTATCATTAATTCCAAACTTCGAAATTTGAAATCTGAGGTGAGTTAATTGGAATTGAAGGAATTACAAAACAAAAACTTGGACCAATTAAAGGAAATAGCAAAAGAACACGAAATTAAACTGAATTCTAAAAATAAAAAGGAACTGATCTATTCAATTCTGGAAGCCGATGCCAAAAAACAGGGACAAGGGTTCTCGGAAGGTATACTTGGTATCTTGCCCGACGGCTATGGGTTCTTGAGAGATAAAACGTTTTTACCAGGGCGGAATGATATTTACGTATCCCCATCACAAATAAAGAAATTTGGGTTAAAAAACGGTGATAAAGTCCTGGGGCAAACTAGACCGCCCAAAAACGACGAACACTATAAAGCCTTGCTCAAGGTTATCGCGATAAACGATTTCCCCCCGAACGAGATAAGAAAAAGAACTTCATTTAAATATCTAACGCCTCTGCATCCATCTCAGGGTTTAAGATTGGAACACGATTCCGAAGATATCTCAACGAGAATCATCGATCTGTTTGCCCCAATTGGAAAAGGGCAGCGTGGGCTAATTGTCTCCCCACCTAAAGCAGGTAAAACCACCCTGATCAAGAAAATAGCGAACGGTTTAGCCGCAAATCATCCCGAGATCAACTTGATCGTTCTGCTAATTGACGAACGGCCTGAAGAGGTAACCGATATTAGGAGATCAATCAATATGGGAAAAGTCGTTGCGGCCACCTTCGACCAAGAACCAAAACATCACACCGAAGTCGCTGAACTGGTAACGGACAATGCCAAGAGGTTGGTGGAGGCAAAAAACGACGTGGTCATTTTAATGGATTCGATCACTCGACTGGCGAGAGCTTATAACCTATCAGTTGACCACAGCGGAAAACTCTTATCTGGAGGAATAGATCCCGCAGCGTTATACAAACCTAAGGAATTCTTTGGAGCTGCCAGAAACGTCGAAGAAGGCGGCAGTCTAACTATCATCGGAACAGCCCTGGTAGACACCGGCAGTAAGCTGGATCAGGTGGTCTTCGAAGAATTTAAAGGGACGGGAAACATGGAGCTCGTGCTGGACAGGCAATTAGCCAATAGACGGATCTATCCCGCCATAAACATCGAGCAAACTGGTACAAGAAAGGAAGAATTATTGTTAGATCAGTCTAAAATCAACAAACTTAGAATACTGCGGAAGATGATTAGTGAAATGAACGACAATCAAGAAGCACTGGAATTCATCAAAAAGAAGATTGAGGCAACAGAAGACAACGACCAGTTTCTCGAATTAATGCGGAACGGTTAAATGTCTGAACAACTAGTAATAAATGGGGGAAATCCCCTGAAAGGACACATCAACATAGCCGGGGCAAAAAACTCTGCGCTTCCCCTCCTTGCTGCCACCTTAATGACAGAAGAACCAGTAGTCTTGGAAAATATCCCTCTTTTGGACGACGTCTCAACTATGCTTTCCATGATAAAAGGTCTTGGCAAGCAAATAACCCAATTAGAACCATCAAAGGTCAGAATAACGGGCCCTATAAAGATCAACCGGGCGCCCGAGGAACTGGTTAGAAAAATGAGGGCTTCTTTTTTAGTTCTTGCCCCATTGTTAGGAACGGTTGGAGAAGCAGAAGTGCCCTTACCCGGTGGCTGCAACATAGGTACTCGACCCGTCGATCTTCACCTGAACGGACTGTCTGAACTGGGAACCGAGATTACACAAACCGACGGCAAAATAATCGCCCACGCAAACGAACTTCTGGGGGCAGACATCTTTCTCGACTACCCCTCAGTAGGTACCACAGAACAATTGTTAATGGGCGCAGTAAAAGCAAGTGGAAAAACAACTATTTACAATGGGGCACAGGAACCAGAAGTACGCGACCTGGTACATTTTCTTCAACAACTAGGCGCAAATATAGAAGTCAATGGTTCTGTACTAACCGTGGAAGGCACCACGAAGCTAACCGGCGGAACTTACAAGGTTTTACCCGATAGGATAGCAGCAGGAACGTATATGGTCGCCGTTGGCTCTACAGGAGGGAACGTAGTACTTAATGATGTCCGACCCTCAACCTTAAAACAACTAACATCAAAACTTCGTAATGCTGGAATCGAGGTGAATGAACAAAAAGATACAATCGAGGTAATCAGCGAAAGTCGTCCCCGCAGCTTAGAAGTAATAACTTTACCATACCCGGGTTTTCCCACAGACCTACAGGCTCCTATAACGACGTTCCTTGCGTTAGCAAACGGAAAAAGTGTAGTTAAAGAAACAGTATTCGACAGCCGCTTCGGTCACGTAGCAGAACTGAGAAAGATGGGAGCAGATATCTCCGTACCAAATTCAAGCACCCTATTCATAAATGGGAAGAAAAACCTACGAGGAACGAAGGTCTCGGCAACGGATATTCGGGCAGGAGCTTCTTTGGTAGTTGCTGGACTCGCTGCAACAGGACAGACAGTCATCTCGGGTACAGAACATATCGACCGTGGGTATAGCAACTTGGTCGACAATTTTCAGCGTCTAAACGCCGATTTGGACCGGCTGCATGCATGAATAACCAAAATAACAGGTTAGCTGAAGACAGAGTTGGAAAAAGGGCGCGGGTAGAAGCCAAGGAAAGAGCAATACTGGCTGGACTCAACGTTTTCTGCACCAAAGAAAACCAACTCTGGACAAAAACAGAGTCAATGAACGAACTGAGCTCCCTGGCAAAAACCGCCGGACTAATAGTAGTCGAGACCGTCGTCCAAAATAGATCTCAACCCGACCCCTCATACTTCATCGGTAAGGGTAAGGCCAACCACATAAAGGATTTAGCAGAACAGAAAGACATAGATGTTATAGTCTTTGACGACGAACTGAGACCCGCTCAAGCCAGAAACCTGGAGGAGAGATTAGGGGTAAAGGTGGTGGACAGAACCCAGATAATATTAGATATCTTTGCCCAAAGGGCCCAGACTAAAGAAGCGAAACTACAAGTTGAACTCGCCCAGTACGAGTACTTACTACCAAGATTACGAGGATGGGGAGAATCACTGGAGAGACAGGCAGGTGGCATCGGCACCCGGGGTCCCGGGCAAACCCGATTAGACAGAGATAGAGAAAAAGTGCAACGAAGAATCGATTCAATCCGGAGAAAGCTAAAAAACGCTTCAATGGAGCTGGATGTCCGAAGCAAGCGTCGAGAGAACAGCAAAATCCCTTTAGTTACACTTATAGGTTATACCAATTCAGGAAAAACTACTCTCCTCAACAAACTTACGGGATCAGAAGGCTTTGAAGAAGACAAATTATTTGCTACATTGGACCCATTAACAAGAAAGTTAGAGTTACCGGATAAACGAACGATACTCTTAACCGATACAGTAGGACTTATTCGAAAACTTCCCCATCAGCTGATCCCCGCGTTTAGATCGACACTGAAGTCAGCGAGAACCGGCGATCTATTGCTCAATTTAATGGATGCCACTAATGACAAGCTGGTGGCCAGGTGGCAGGTGGTCAATAAGATTCTAAATGAAGACTTCTTTGATGATAACCAGTCAAGGCCCCCAATGATAAACGTACTGAACAAATCAGACAAACTTGCCAACGGGGACGAGTTAGCAGGAATAGAAAACGAAATAAAGAATTCCATCGTAATCTCAGCAAAAACCGGCCATAATCTGGATAAGCTCAAAGAATATATCGGAGACAAGCTGGGAGATGAGATAAAAACTGTATCCTTGCAGATCCCCTATGCCAAAGCTGATTTGCTGGACTGGTTCCACAACAACGGGGAAGTATCCAGCGAGAAATATAAAACTAAAACAATATTTGTAACCGGAAAAATCGAACAGCACTTATTGAACAAACTCCAATCTCGAGTAAGCGATGGAGAACTTCAAATACTAAGCGCCAAAGCTTCGGGCTAACCGACATCGAGCAATTCGACCTCGTCTAAAGAAAACTCTTTAACCTCTTCGTCATTAAGCTTGACTCTAAGGGTCTTTTTCTGAACGTTCCTCTTTACAACTATGCCGTTCCCGCCAGGGGACTTAACATCAGAGCCCTTGTCCGGCATTTTTTTTAGGCTTTCCACATAATCTTCTAGCTCATATTCGAGACAACACAGCAATCGGCCACACACACCAGTTAGTCTATCGGGGGAAACGGAAAGCCCTTGTTTCTCTGCAATTTCCATTGGGATGGGTCCAGGCTCGTACAAAAACCTTCTGCAGCACAGTTCGCGACCGCATCTTCCCAGACCACCAATGATTGAAGCTGCCTCCCTGGGCCCAACTTGCTCCAGTTCTATTCTTGTAGAATACTTGTGGGCAAGAGCTTTCACTAAACCTCTAAAGTCAACCCGGTGAGGAGATTTAAAATAGAATTTTAGCTGCGCCTTCTCCAGGGAATACTCGCTACCAATAACCTTCATCTGCAGAGAACGCTTGTCGGCAAACTGCTGGGCAACATTAATAGCCTTGTCAGCCTGTTCCTGATTGATTTCTTGCTGTAGTAGATCTTGATCACCCGCCTCCCTCACTATACTCCAATTCATTTCCCGACCACTTGAAGCAGGCTCCTCTTTCAATACTTCGCCAATCTCTTGAATGTTGTCATTTGTAACTATGTAGTGATCGCCTACTTTCACAGAATCTATGCCGCCTTTCGCGAGTATTTTTCGGCGCTTGGTCTTAGAAATCCCGATAACGAGCTTTTTAGTCATATTCAATCAGCAACACCTTGTAAGCTAGCACAGAAATCACCTATTCTAAATATTGAGAACAATGGTTGCTTTGAAATCGTTACTCACCTGAAAGTAGGCTACAAGTTACAAATCACCAGACTTGTTTACAGTTCATTAACAAGACTACTACCCGGCATAGACAATTTCAAAAACGTTGCTTCAAGAAGAAGTTGCACGTTGGCATTTGTCGAAATGTATCTTATCGCTTTTTCTAAAATATCCGCTCTTCGTAGAGATTCAGTGCAGCTCTCGCTCGAAGATGCTAAATCGTTTTCGCTAAGGGTTGCCCTTAACTCCTTCCTCCAGTAAAGTAAACCTTTCGTCATCAAATACCGTAACTCTAATTCTGACCGATTCTTGAGGAGTTTTACCGACTCAATTATCTGAGCGCTGCCGGCCGTACAAATATCTTGGTGAAACAATTTAGCCACCACGTCCTTTTCTATAAGATCGGACGCCTGACAATATTTCTCAGTCAATTCAACCAAACTTAAAGCCCGGTACTCATTCAGGTAGTCCTTCATCCGTTCTTCAGGGTTTTCCGGACAATCTGAAAGCAAATCATCGGCAAGGTCTGCCCGATTGTTCACTACAGTCATCAAATACTCAGCCTGTTGTTCAGAGAAACCCTCAGCGCGAAGCAACTGTGAGAGACCGTTCACCGTCAATCCACCCCTCGGTAATTGCTGGCACCGTGAGACGATAGTATCAAGTAGCTGGTCGAGATCTTCAGTTAACATAAGGAAATAAACGTATTCAGGAGGTTCCTCGAGAATTTTTAACATACTGTTCGCAGCTTCCAAGGAGAAATCGTCAGCTTTTTCGATAAGGTAAACTCTTTTTTGCGACTCAGTCGGGGCATGAACAGCGCTTGATATTATATCTGCAACTTGGTTTATAGAGATTTTACTCTTATTATTGGGTACCGATAGCCAGGTCAGGTCGGGGTGGATGTTTTTAATTACTTTGTTTCGACAAGTGACCTCTGATGGGGAACATAATATCTCTTGGGCAAGCTCGGACCCATAGTGTCTGAGGTTAGTTCCAGAGTAAACAGGGGCTAGATAAGCATGATTAAGTTTTTCGCTTTTGGCAGCTCGCTTAATTATTTCCACACTATTCATGGTATCGCAATATTATGACACAACATTTTCCAGGTTTAAAGTTAATCCAATCGGGCGTTCCTCACTACGCTTGGATGTTATCTTTCGGCTTGACGCTGGTTCTCGGCTATATCTTTTTACACATAGCTTCAAAAGTCGGATTCACCGATAACCCAGAACAGAGCTACAGAAAAATCCATCAACAACCAAAGCCTCTGGGTGGACCCGTGGTCTTACTTGGCTTCCTACCGATCTATTTCTTCAATATCAGACACCCTCTGGCTCTGACCATTAGCCTTGCCTTAGTGTTCACAACTGGAATATTTGACGACTTGTGGAAAGTGAGCCCAAAGCTAAAACTTTTTCTGCACCTGGGAGCTGCTGTTACACTCGTATCACTAATCCAAATCCCAACGACCGTCCTTGGGTTTACTGAAACTCTGTCCGTGAGAGTAACGGGTCCAGTTAATCTTCTACTCGTAATCTTTTGGCTGGCTGGGGGAACAAATGCTATCAACCTGATAGATGGGCTGGACGGACTGGCAACAGGCCTTGGTATAATCACCATGGTGTCCCTGTTGCTTATCAGTACAAATCCACCGATCTACCTTGTTATCGGCCTAGCTCTGGCTACCCTAACCGGATTTATCTTATACAACTTTTATCCCGCAAATCTATTCCTTGGTGACGGGGGCTCATATTTCATCGGTTTTTTGCTTTCTTATTGCATAATGATGGGTTTATCCCAAAGAAGTCCAACAGGTGCTTTAGAGTGGAGGTTATTGCCCGGGTTACTACTTATTGGGGTACCTGTCTTTGATACCGCATGGGCGATAGTCAGACGCACTCGTTCCAAAAAAGGTATAATGCGAGCCGATGACTCACACCTTCACCACAGACTGTACTACAGATTCAACCACCTAACAGCAGTTTTCGATATCTACTTGCTCCAGGTCATGCTTAACGTGCTAGTAATTGGTATCTTCTACTGATCGAGGGTATCCAACGTAGGAAACGTCGGGTCCAGACTTGCTTATCTGGACACGCTCCAGTTGAATCGCCTCATTTATCTTTTCCATTCCAGCCCCTCCAACCGCACTTATAGCGTCCACCCCTCCGATAATCTTCGGAGATATAAAGAAATGGATCTTGTCAACCAGACCTTGAGAAAGAAACGACCAGGCAAGCTCACCGCCCCCCTCAACAAGCAGACTATCGTATCCATTATCACCAATTCTTACCAAGAGATCCGATAAATCAATTCGGCCATCTTTGGTCTTTACTTTCCAAACCGAGGCTCCCACGTTCCGAAACGATTCCACTCTAGTATCAGTTGTACCTTTACCAGTTACTACAATGGTTTGAGCTGAACTGGATAAGTTAAACACATGCAAATCGGTAGGGATATCGCCGCTCGTGGTCAGGATAAATCTGGCGCCGTCCGGTCCGTCGACTTTTCTAACAGTCAATCGGGGATCATCCTCCAGTAAAGTATTTTTGCCCACCATTATAGAGCTATAGCGCGATCTCAACTCGTGAACTCTCTTTCTTGAAACTTCGGAGGTAACCCATCGGGAATCCCCGGTAGTGGTGGCTAATTTGCCGTCAGCGGTCATTGCCAACTTGAGAAGAACAAAGGGTATCCCTGTCTGCACATAACGAAAAAAGATCTCGTTTATCCTAATCGCTTCTTGCTCCAACAAACCAACATGAACTTTGATTCCTGCCTTTCTTAGCCTTTCTTCACCACCGCCAGACACCTTTGGATTTGGATCTTTAGTTGCAATAAAAACTTCTTTCAAGCCATTATCGATGATCGCATCCGTGCAGGGCGGCGTTTTTCCATGGTGTGTACACGGCTCGAGTGTTACGTACATCTTTCCACCTTGCGCCAGGTTACCAGCATCCTCCAGAGCTCTAACTTCAGCGTGAGGTCCTCCAAATTTTCTGTGATAGCCTTTACCAACTACTTCACCGTCTTTTACAATTACGGCACCAACCAGCGGATTGGGGTTGACATACCCATTGCCTTGCTTCGCCAGCTTTAAAGCTCTACTCATATAAAGTTCATCTTGCCGTGTAAACTTTTCCACCTTTTAACGCTCCTCAGCAGATTTGACCAACTGTTTAATCGCACGTTCTCTGTCTTGCTGGCCGAAAACCGCGGACCCCGCGACAATGACATTGGCCCCCGCTTGAACGACATCTTTGATGGTTGCAACGTTCATTCCACCATCGACAGCAACGGAAAGGTTGAGATCGTGCTCGTCGATCTTCCTACTTAAATACTCTATTCTCTCGACCGCCTCAGGTCTAAATTCCTGGCCACCAAAACCCGGTGAAACTCCCATAACCAAAACCTCATCAAGGTGAGGAAGCAAAGGTAACACTTTCTCGACTTCACTCTCGGGTTTCTGCGAAATTCCAACCTTCCCGCTTGTTTGTCTAAGCCTATCAATAAGTTTGTTGGGGCGATCCGTAGCTTCTAAATGGAAAATAATCAGATCTTCACTGTCAAGGTCAAACTCGGGCCCATACTGCCAGGGATCCGATATCATCAGGTGAACACTCAGTGGAATATTAACCTTTCTGGAACGCTTGAGGGAATTAGCAACGAGAGGGCCAATCGTGATATTTGGAACAAAATGTCCATCCATTACGTCTACATGAATATAGGTTGATAGCTCTTGTACTTCCTCTATCTCTCGCTCAAGCCTGCTAAAATCCGCAGCAAGTATCGACGGAGCAATTGATACCGCAGCCAAATTTACTCACCTCGTCTAAGAAAAAATTCAAGAAATCCTGTCGTGAAAACTGACAACCTGGTAATTATAGCCAATCGCAGAAGTTGTTTCAGTTTCTTCAATTTGCGCTTATCCAGGTCGTAATAACAGTTTAAATAAGAGATTGCTTTCCGAGAGGCATCTATCTCAATTGGTATCTCAAGTACCACCAGAACCGCTACCAGCAAATAAACAAATAAACCAGCGTATACCAGCGGCCAATAAAACAAAATACCGACGAGAAACATGGGGAAAAAGAGGTACGTCCCAGCTCTACAGATCACGCCTATTAAACCCAATATTGATGGTAGAAGAGGAACTTTGTTCTCTTGTTCGAGATGAGCCAGTTCGTGTAAAGCTATTCCCAGGTAAAGGAGAGAGTTCTCGGGCAAATCGGGCAAATGGATAATTCCATTGAAGTCATATCTTGCCATAGTCAAAGAACCTCCTTTTCTAACTTCAACTCCTCCTAAACCCCTATCGGCAGAGATCTTTTGAACAAGATCTCCCACGCTTAACTCGCTGGCTAGGGTTTCCTGAAGGTTTATTTTCCAGAAATTGTTAAATTTAACTCTGACAAACAGAGATCCCCCTAGAATAAATACCACTATCGCGGATAATCCAAACAAGAGACTTTGAGACATTGCACTCTCCAAACAGCCTTCAATTACAGTTCAATATTATGGACATCAACGGAGCCGTTCTGCCACGCTATTCTAATACATAAAGCTATGGGTAAAAAGGACCTGTACACTAGCAGTTGATATACGCTCCTCGCCAGGTGTTGAACCTTACCATTTCTTTGTTACCATCTTTTATGGAAAACTAGGGGTTCATTTCTTTACTTTGGAGGGTCTTATGCCCAATAAAAGAGTCAGACTAACCATATCCGGAAGAGTTCAGGGGGTCGGTTTTAGGGCAAACACAAGGCGACAAGCTAATCAACTTAATTTAACCGGATGGGTGCGTAACCTGGCAAATGGTGACGTAGAGGTTGTAGCCGAAGGCGAGGAAACCACAATTACAAGGTTCATTGGATGGGCAAAACAGGGCCCCAGACTAGCGAGGGTAGCTGACTTTCAAAAAAACTTTGAAGATTACAAAGGGGAATTTGATTCTTTCTCTATCCGGTATTAAGCCAGGGGTAAGTCATTCCTGCTCGGTCGGTTCACCTTATTCCTCCTGATCCTGATAGAGATAACGTTTGACTTTCAAGGTCGGGGTTTTTTCAAATGGCTCCTCAAGTACTTCGATATCCTGTTTACTCTTAATTCTCATAAAGTAAGCCAAATTCTTGGATTGGACCTTTATCTTCTCCCACAGAACGGACTTTATGGTTTCTAAATTAGTGATGTTATCCTCTTCGAGCTTCTCAAAATCCGGGTATATCACAGCGGAAACGACGGGCCGGTTTTTCCGCCAAGACTGTCGGACCATCACATCATCTATGTAAGAAATCTTCTCCAATTCGCCTTCCACCTCTTCCGGATAGACATTATTCCCAGATTCCAGCACTATCACATTCTTCTTCCTGCCATTAAGGTAAAGCCAGTTGTCCTCGTCCATCCTCCCCGAATCTCCAGTGTGCAACCAGCCATTATCTTCAAGCACCTCATCGGTCTTGTTTTTATTCTTATAATAACCCTTCATAACGTTAGGACCGCGAGCTAATACTTCATTAATGTCGTTCTCGTCAGCTTCCGTCAGCTTGAGTTCCACGCTCTGCAAAGCCAATCCAACGCTCCCCGGTTTTTCGTTAAACGGATCCGGAGTAAATGTTAGAACCGGTGAAGTTTCAGTCAAACCATAACCTTCCATTACACCAATACCAAGATTTCTTAACCCTTCGGATATCTCGTGATTTAACGGAGCTCCTCCCGAAACGGTGAACCTAAACTGCTTGCCGGCGAACTTCCTCTTGACACCGCTCCTGAGCAAACTTGGCAAGGACCTGTATAACAATCTAGTCAACCATTTGGACTTAATTTCTTGAATGATTTCATCGTAAAGAGCATTCAACAGCTTCGGTACACCTAAAAGAATCGTCGCATTGTGTTCCTTCAAGACTTTTGGTAAATTCCTGTAGTCAACCGTGTAAACCATTGAAGCACCAAAATCCAGCGGGATCAACAATGTAGTTGTTAGCCCATAAATATGGTCCCAGGGTAGTATTGAAACAAAGCAATCAGCTGGAGAAACATCGAGAGCTTGAGCGATATCCCTGACATTTACCAATAAATTCTTATGGCTTAACATTACACCTTTACCATGTCCGGTAGTGCCGGAAGTGTACATTAACACTGCCGTGTCATCTTTGTTAACGTTCGCCTCCTCGGTGTAAGTTTCCTCGGTAAGATAAGATTCCCAGGTCCTAAATCCCTCTTCAGCTTCACCACCGTAAACAACCAGGTTCTGTAAATATGACAGCTGGTTAAATTTCTCAGCGACAACAGAGTGTTTATCGCTCTGAACTATAGCTAACTTTGCTTCGGACTCGTTGAGAATTCTTCTAATCTCCTCTGACGTAAAATTATAAGATATAGGTACGCCTATCGCCCCAACCCTCTGGGTAGCAAAAAACGAGGCAGCCCACTTGGGATGTGGCCGTCCGATAATTGCTACTTTATCTCCCCTGCCAACGTCAAAAGTATTCACGAAGGCATACGCCAGCCTATCCACAAGATCCGAAAGTTCAGAAAAAGTGATATTCTCATAAACGTAACCATTAGTAGGATTGGGAGAAGATGAGCTAAAGGTACTGTCAGGAAATTTAGCAGACTTCTCCAAGAACAAAGAATTCAAGTCTTTAAAATTATCCATTATGACCAATAATCACCCAAAATATCACAAATTCACACCCATAATGATTCTCTCTCCAGTAGCGGTTATTCCAGGTCAAAGTCATCTATCCCTAATTCCAAGTCACTGCTTTCTACAATTTCCTTCAGCCGCGTTTCGGCGTTCGATAGACGATCTTTCACCTTTTCTGCCAGATTAACCCCCCGTTCAAAGAGGTCTATAGAGTGATCCAAATCTATTTTTTCATTTTCTAAATCTTTTACAACTTCCTCAAGTTGCTGTAAATCCTCTTCCAGTTCAACCTTTTCATCCTCCGCCATCTTCTTTAACCTCCGTGACTACAGAACGAATAATACCCTTGAAAAGCTGTGTCTTCAAGGATTCATCTACTTCAGCATTTACCGCTTCAGTAAGCACTTCTCCTTCTTCAGTCGTTGTAATGGAATAGCCCTTACCGAGCAATCTAGTAGGATTAGCAAGTGATAAACGTTTCACAAGAGAACTCGTGTCCTCCTCCTTTGCAGAAAGAACTTGACTCATCCCTCCAGATAGGTCTTTGCTCAGTCTATCGTACTCTTGCCATTTATCCTCCAAAGCCCTAAATGGTAACCTAAATGCAAAACTGGATGTAATCTGTTCTGAGTACTCGCGGTAGTGATTCATAAGGGATAACTCCAGACTTTTCATTCTCTGGAGATAGCCATCAACTAGATTCAATATCTCTTCTTTATCAGGCACCACCACTTTTCCTGCGGCTGTAGGTGTAGGTACCCGTTTGTCAGCAACAAAGTCCGAAATGGTAAAATCAACTTCGTGACCGACAGCAGAAACTATAGGTATCTCGGATTCGAAAATTGCTCTGGCCACGACTTCCTCGTTAAATGGCCACAAATCCTCCAAGGAACCTCCACCTCTACCCACTATTAGCACGTCCAATTCCAGTCGATCCATCGGCCGATTTGCCTGTCTTATCGCATCAGCAATCTGTCCACTCGCCTTCTCACCCTGAACTGTTACAGGGAACACGTAAACGGACACCGGAGGAAACCTTTCCTCAATTGTAGTTACTATATCTCTGACCGCTGCACCTGTTGAGGAAGTAATAACCCCGATATTAGAAGGAAACCGGGGTATGGGCTTTTTATGTTTAACATCAAACAAACCCTCTTCCTTCAGCTGCTTTTTTAACTTTTCAAATTGCTTTTGCAGCTTTCCAGCACCGATCTCTTTGAGATCCCTAACCAATAACTGGTATCTTCCCCGTCTCTCGTAGACGGTCAGCGTTCCTTTTGCGAGGACCGCGATTCCATCCTCGAGAGCCAAATCCAAGTTTGTTCTATCTCCAGAAAACATTACAGCGCTGATCTCTGAGCCTTCTTCCTTTAAAGTAAAATAGGCATGGTTGCTTGAAGAGACGCTTAGATTGGATATTTCTCCCTCTACCCAGATGTGACTAAACTTAGATTCGAGTAACGCCCGGGCTTGTCTGTTCAGCTCTGATACCGTAAAGACCTTCTCAGGGTCGACTTCGCCCTTGCCAAATCTAATTCTGTTAGAAGTGTTTTCTTCCATTTCTGATCAGCTATGAATAATAAGTATTGAAATGTTCTCTGTTTTGTTCCTAAGTCAAATTATCCAGGATCATCGTTTATCTGTCCACAAAACCGGTTAAATCTGTTTTTCTACAAACCCCGTACCTTGGGGCGGGGTTCTTCACCTAACCTCCTTCATCAATCGACAAAGGAGGTTAGGTAATCAGTTATCTTTGACCTACACCCAACCACGTAACTTCATGGCCTGGGCTACCTTTTCTATGGATACCATGTAGGCGGCGGTTCTATTATCTACGTCCTCAGCTTGTGCCCGGTTGTGTACATCTGAAAATGCCTGGGTCATTTTTTTGTCCAACCTCTCATAAACTTCTTCTTTTGTCCAGTAGTAACGGTTTCTGTTCTGTACCCACTCAAAGTAGGAAACCGTCACCCCACCCGCATTACATAGAAAATCAGGGATTACGTATATGCCGTTATCGTAGAGTATATCGTCCGCCTCGGGGGTGGTGGGACCGTTTGCCGCCTCTGCCAAGATGGTCGTATTTACATCACCTGCGTTCTCTTCTGTTATTACGTTCTCTATGGCTGCCGGTATCAACACGTCGACATCCAGAGCAAATAGCTCGTCGTTTGTTATCTTTTCTCCACCAGAATAGCCCACTACAGTACCATTTTCGTTTTTGTACTCCTTGGCCTCATCTATGTCTAGTCCGTCTTCGTTATATACACCACCCTGAGAATCACTTACAGCCACCACACTACAGTCCAGTAATTCCTCGCTCAGGGTTGCCGTAAAGTAACCGGCGTTACCGTAACCCTGAATGGCCACCTTGGCCTCGTCCAGTTTTACGTTTAACTTCTTGGCTGCTTCTCTGATGGTATAGATTACACCACGGGCTGTGGCATCGCCTCTACCCAATGACCCACCGACTTCTACGGGTTTACCTGTGATCACACCAGGAGCGTTTAGTCCCTTTACCTTGGAGTATTCGTCCATCATCCAGGCCATAACCTGGGGGTTTGTGTATACGTCCGGTGCCGGTATGTCCTTATCCGGACCTATGAAGTTAGATATCGAGGATATGTAGGCCCTGGATATTCTCTCCAGCTCATTTTGGGAAAGTTCTTTTGGGTTACAGACCACTCCCCCTTTGCCTCCCCCATAAGGTACGTCAGCGACAGCCGTTTTCCAGGTCATCCACGCGGCCAACGCTTTTACCGTATCTCTTGTTTCATCTGGATGAAAGCGTAGGCCACCTTTGGTCGGTCCCAGAACGTCGTTATACTGTACCCTATAGCCGGTAAAGGTTTTCGTAGATCCATCGTCCATCTTGACCTGAAAGTTTACTGTAAGCGTACGCATCGGTTCACGCAGGGCTTGATGGACTGAATTTTCTAGGTCTAAGGCAGCTGCTGCCTTGTCCAATTGTCTTTGTGCAGTTTCAAATGGGTTTACTTTTTCGCTCATCTTTTGTTTCCCCCTCGTTGGAGTTTAGTTATTTTGTAGTTTTTTGTGTTGCCAGCTAAGCTAACATTAATTATACACAGTATTTTATTACATGTTGGAGCGTTTACAAAGTGTTTTTTGTACTAAATGATCAAGGGTACAAGTGTATTTCCCGCATTCCACTGGAAAAAGAAACGAAAAGGTATATCTAGAGGGGAGTCAGGGGCGAGGACCCCGTTATGCACAAATCCAGCTGCGGTTATCTCCTCCGCTTTAGTATTGCGGAGCCCGGGTGGAAGTTGCGAATGCAGGGACCCACTTTGCATTCCTTCCACCCTGCAAGCTGGGTCACTGTGCTCAGCCGGAATGATCGAACTCCAATACTAACCGCCCACTGAAAGACAAGCTTGCAGTTATAAACTATATTCATCAAAATAAGATAGCTAACTCCAGAAGGACTGTTTCAGCTGAAGACGTCTTGACTATGTACTTTGATGTAGATTAACTCTGTGGAGGACGGGAGCATGTCACCAGAAAGAAAATTCTACCAGACAGCGGAAGACGACGTACTAAATAAATTGGATACGGACAAAGACGGACTGTCAGATACCGAAGCCCGCAAAAGGCTCGAAAAGTACGGAAAAAACGAACTAAAAACCAGCCTTGAAATGCCTCTATGGCTGCTTTTTCTGTCTCAATTTAAAGAACTCCTAATTATCATACTAATTATCGGTGGTCTTGTGTCCTACTTCATCGGAAACTTCCGAGATGGAACAATCATATTCATAATAGTTTTTGTCAACGCAACAATTGGATTTATTCATGAATACAGAGCGGGAGAGATCGTTGATAAACTAAAAACCTTGATCAGTTCTCCAGCAAAAGTTAAACGGGACGGCAAATTGGTGGAAGTATCTCAGGATAAATTGGTTCCTGGAGACATAGTGAAAATTGAAGAGGGGGACAAAGTTCCGGCAGATATCAGACTATTTGAGATAGCCAGTTTAAAGACAAATGACTTTGCCCTCACTGGTGAATCGGTTCCTCAGGAGAAGCTAACCGATCCAATCGAAGAAGAAGTATCCATGGGTGACAGAAACAATATGGCCTATGCAGGAACGACCGTGGCTTCCGGGAGAGGCACAGGGGTCGTAGTAGCAACGGGGATGGAGACCGAAACCGGAAAGATAGCCGGGTTAACCGAGGAGGAAGGGGAAGTGATAACACCCCTGCAAAAAGAACTACGTCGCCTGGCTAACCAGTTAACCGCAGCAGTCATCGTAATAAGTGTCATATTGTTCGTACTGGGAATGATACAAAACTTCACCATCTATATGAGTTTGGTGTACGCACTCGGAGTGGCAATGGCAATGGTCCCTCAAGCGCTACCAGCCCAGGTTACCGTAGCTTTGTCGACGGGAAGTAATTCTCTGGCCGACAAAAACGCGGTAGTAAAAAGCTTACCCTCCGTTGAGACTTTGGGTTCGACTACTGTAATCTGCACGGATAAAACGGGAACATTAACGAAAAACGAGATGACCGTACAATCTGTCTGGTTCGACGGTCAAGAATTTGAAGTCACCGGAAGGGGTTACGAACCTGAAGGGGATATTCTAGATCACGAGGGCGACTCAGTCAGCGACAAACAATTAGACGAACTGGAAATTATGATGGACTCGGCAACAATGTCCTCAAATGCCGAAATCCACGAGCCAGACGAAGAGCACAGTTCGTGGTATCCCATTGGCGATCCAACGGAGGCCGCACTGGTTGCTCTATCCACGAAACTGGGGACCAGATCGGAAACCGAAGACGAAGAAAATCCTGAATTGCAGGAGTTTTCCTTCAGCTCAGAGTTAAACAGGATGAGTTCCGTTAGACAATTCGGTGACGAAATCAAACTTACCACAAAAGGATCAACCAGCAGCCTATTAGAAATCAGCAACTATATTTACAAAGACGGCGAAAAACAGGAAATAACGGAATCGGATAAAGAACAAATTAAGAAGGTCAACGAGCGATACTCGCAAAATGGCATGCGAGTGTTGGCGATTGCCCGGAGGCCGTTAGACACTCATAAAGAAGAATACGAAAGAGAGAAAATAGAAAAAGAACTGACCTTCCTTGGCCTAATGGCAATGATCGATCCTCCCAAGGAGGGAGTTAAAGAAGCGATATCGGAAGCACAAAAGGCACATATCAAGGTCAACATCCTTACCGGAGATCACCCCGATACTGCACGTGCAATTGGCAGACAGGTCGGATTAATCGATTCCAGTGAGGAAGTCCCCGTGATAACTGGCACTCAGCTCAGGGATATGGAAGAAACCGAATTGAAAGAAACCCTGCGTGAGAGAGAATCAATTATTTTCTCCCGAGTCGACCCCGAAGACAAGTTAAATATCGTCAAAACACTCGAAGATCAAGAAGAGGTGGTCGCGGTTACTGGAGATGGGGTTAACGACGCACCTGCGCTCAAACGAGCTCACATCGGCGTCGCCATGGGCAAAAAGGGCACCGATGTGGCCAAAGAAGCTTCGAAGCTAGTCTTACTGGATGACAATTTTACGACCCTGGTCCACGCTATAAGGGGCGGTAGAACGATATATGATAACTTAAAAAAGACCGTTTTTGCTTCTCTCACCACCAATATCGGCGAGCTGGTACTTGTATTGTTAGGACTATTAGGAGCCGCAGTCGGCAATTACCCCATCCCCATACTGGCAGCGCAGATTCTGGCAATTGACTTACTGGGGGAAATAGGACCTCTAACTTTGCTCACCTACGATCCGCCAAGCAAAAACACTATGACCAGAAGACCTAGAAAGCCATCTGAACATATGTTGGACTTACTGTCCGGCTTCGAAATTTCTTCCCTGGGCATCGTTATTGGCGGCCTGGCCTTCGCTAATTTCCTTCTCTTCATGTTCCGGGGGGGTATAACTTTAACTACGGAAAGCGTAAACGAGCTCAGTTATTTCATTGCAACTTCCCTGAGTTACAGCACGATCGTATTCTCTCAGTACATCAACATTCTCGAACGCAGGAATGAACGGGTCTCCTTATTCAGCAAACACTTCTTTACCAACAGAATACTCCTCGTATCGGTGATAATTTCTATCGGGCTAGTTTTACTTGCCATTTACGCGCCTTACATAAGTGATTTCCTGGCATTCGGACCAATGAGAGCTATGGATTGGTATTTCGTCCTCATCTCAACTGTAATTTATCTAACTGTTTTTGAGGGTCTCAAATACTTTAAACGACTCAGGCACAGAAATTGAAGTCTGCCGCAAAGTACCATTAATACAAAGGTTTAGCACTATCTAGTTGAAAGATAAACAAAGGCGGTAATAACATTGAGACTGATTCAAGTCATAATTCCTGAAGGGAAAAAAGACACGATTGTAGAGTTACTGAAGGAAAAGGGAATAGATTACGTGGTGAGTCCTGAAACTTCACAGAGAAAATACAGCGACGTACTCTTTTTTCCAATCCCCAAACAGGGAGTAGAAGAAATCCTCGACGATCTAAGAAATGCTGGTCTTGAGAAAAACGGCTTTACGGTAGTTACTAAAGCAGAAGCGATAGTGGCCAAGGAGTTCGAAGAACTAAAGGATCGATACAAAAAATCAGAAGAAACCGACGAAAGCAAGGTCGCCAGACAGGAGCTGAAAGCCAGTGTCGAGGGACTTGCTCCTTCCTCGCCAAGTTACTATCTTCTTATAATTGCTGCTTCGATTATAGCAGCTGCCGGAATTCTGCTTGACAATACAGCCGTGGTTGTCGGATCCATGGTAATAGCACCACTTATCGGTCCGGCAATGATGAGCTGTGTGGGTACGGTCATAGACGACCAGGATATGTTCTTAACAGGAGTTAAACAACAGATACTGGGCGTCCTGCTGGCAATTTCCAGTAGTATCGTCTTCACGAGAATTGCCCTTTCCTTAATCCTGTCTCCAAACTTCGACCTACTGCAGCTAAATCAGATCACACACCAACTCAACCCTGGTTTTCTCAGTCTGGTCGTTGCCTTAGGCTCGGGTTTGGCTGGAGCTTTTTCACTCACCGCCGGCATTAATTCGGCACTGGTTGGGGTCATGATTGCAGTAGCCTTATTACCCCCAGCCGCGGCGGCCGGTATAGGTATAAGCACGCTAAACCTCCAGATCACCAGCGGAGCTGGTATCCTTCTTCTAATTAACATGGTCAGCATCAACTTAGCTGGGACCTTCACTCTGTGGATACAGGGATACAAGCCAGGAAGATGGTACGAGCAAAAGGGCGCGGAAAGAGCAACAAAAAGTAGAATCATGGTCCTTATAGTTCTCCTACTAATAATCGCCACTTTTTTGGGATTTGTAACCTGGAATATGAAAGAGGAAGCAAACACAGTCTCACACCTAAGGAAAATAACCGAAAATGCGCTGGCCAAATCTAACACCAGGCTAGAGGGCTTTGAGGTTCAAGAAACTGGTCTTTTCTTTCAAAAAGTCAACTCTTTGACTCTCAGGATTCAAGGAGAAAACCCCCCGGAAAATCTTCGTGCAAACCTTACTAATCAGTTTAGGGAACAACTGGGAAGAGAAATAGACTTTTCCCTCATCTATGAACAAACATGTTAATTCCTTCTAAAAGCGAGATTCAAGCTCGGGAGTTAGAAAATGATACAAAAAGAAAGGATACAAAGATTAAACGATAAACCCCTTAACGAAGAAGGAAAGTATGTACTTTACTGGATGCAAGCAGCACAGCGTGCATACTATAACCACGCACTTGAATACTCAATTAAACAAGCAAACTCTTTTGATCTACCTCTAGTCGTCTTTTTCGGATTGACTGACAATTTTCCCGATGCAAACCTAAGGCATTACAAATTCATGCTAGAGGGCTTAGGGGAAACCAAACAAACCCTCGAGGATAGAGGGATCCAAATGGTGGTGGAACAAACCGAGCCACCAAAGGGCGTTCTATCACTTTCGAGTAAGTCTGCGTTGACTGTAGTGGACAGAGGATATCTTCGAATCGAAAGAGGATGGCGAAAAAGAGTTTCTGATAAGATTGACTGCGAGCTGATCGAGGTAGAAACCAACGTGGTTGTTCCAGTCGAGCAAGCAAGTGACAAAGAGGAATATGCAGCATATACGATTCGGCCAAAAATCAACGATCAATTACAAAATTACCTGATCGAGCTTGAGCCACATACCCCCGATAAAAGCTCACTTGATCTCGATCTGAAAAAAAGTTCTGCGGCTCCTTCGCAAAAGGAAACCATCCTCAAAAACTTAAAGGTGGATCGATCAGTAAAACCTGTCGAGGATTTCACCGGGGGCTATAGCAAAGCACTAGAAAATCTGGAAGATTTTTTGGAAAACAAGCTCGATGAATTTCCCGACAAGAGAAACGATCCCAGTAAAAATTATCTTTCTAACCTAAGCCCCTATCTGCATTTTGGGCAAATATCGCCCCTAGAAATCGCTCTAAAGGTTATCGACACAAACAGTCCCGGAGTGGATCCTTACTTAGAAGAGCTAATTGTTAGACGAGAACTGAGCTTTAACTTCGTTTTCTACAACTCTAAGTACGATAATTTATGGAGAGCGATACCGGATTGGGCTGGTGAAACGCTAAAAGCCCATCAAGAAGATCCCCGCGAATACTTATATAGTTTTGACCAATTCGAAAATGCGGAAACACACGACCCTTACTGGAATGCTGCTCAAAACGAGATGAGATTCACTGGTAAAATGCACGGATATATGCGGATGTACTGGGTCAAGAAAATTCTGGAATGGAGCAATACCCCGGAACAGGCATTCAAGATAGCACTAGAATTAAACAATAAATACGAACTCGACGGTAGAGATCCCAACGGTTTCGCAGGAGTCACCTGGTGTTTTGGTAAACACGATAGAGCATGGAAGGAAAGGAGTATTTTGGGGAAGGTAAGATATATGAATGCAGGAGGGTTGGAGAGGAAATTTCCCATCCAGGATTACGTCAAGAAAATAGAGCAAATATCAGAATCCGCGGGCTAATCATTGCGATTTGTCTTCGACGTTCGCACCCGGTAACTCCTCTCTTACAGGAGAGAATAAATTGTAAGTAACCGTTTCTTCGCATTTCGCAGGTACGAAAGCGCCGTGGGGTTCATCCGGCGGGATTATTACCAGATCTCCCTCCTCCAGGAGAACTTCAGACTCCGAACTGCCTTCTGGAACCCGAAATACCAACTCCCCTTTCAGTACAATCGTCAATTGCTCCGACGAATGTGAGTGAACCGGGAATTTAGAGCCACCAACGTAAATATATTCAATGAACTCCAAAGAAGAACCCCGTATCACTGTTCGCTGAATTTCTTTGCCGAGGTTGGAAGATTGTTCTTTATCCAAAGACCATTTCTTCATATCAATCACCGAGTACCTTAGGAATCGCTGACTCTAGACCGTTCACAATGCTATTTACATGCTCGTCGTCTATAATAAATGGTGGCGCGATCATTATCTGGCTACTTCTCACGCCGTTAATCGTACTCCCCCCTGGGTAAACGTAGATACCCTCGTTTAAACAAGCAGTCCTGATTTTATCGGGAAGATTATATTCTTTGGAAAAGGGTTCTTTCGTCGCTTTGTCTTTGACAAATTCTACCCCAATCAACAGCCCACGACCCCTTATCTCGCCAATGTTTCCGTGATCAGAAATCGATTCCTGTAAACGATTTACTAATTTCCCACCGGTCTTAGCAACATTTTTCAAGAGATTCTCCCGTTTGACAATTTCTATTACCTTGGCACCTACCGCGGCAGAAATAGGATTGCCTCCGTAAGTAAACCCATGATTAAGATTACCTCTAGTCTCCCTCAAGGTTCGAAAAATTGTATCGTCAATTAGTACTGCACCCAACGGTGTATAACCTGCTCCTATTCCTTTTGCAGAAGTTATAATATCCGGTTTAACCCCGCTATAATCTATTCCCCACCATTTCCCAGACCGCCCCATTCCACTCATTACTTCATCCAATATCAGTAAAACGTCATACCTGTCACATATTTCCCGTATTCTCACCCAATACTTGTCCGGCGGATGGACCCCGGGCGCACTTGAGCCAGAAATTGGCTCCGCTATGAAACCAGCAACTGTCTTCTCCCCTTCCTGGATAATCGCACGCTCCAAATCGTCTGCACATTCCAACGAGCAGGTAGCAGGGCTCTTTCCATAAGGACAACGATAACAATAAGCTGGAGAGATCTTAGTGTTGGGCAACATCATCGGAGAATATGTCTCCTGACGAACAGTTTTAGCAGTTAAAGCCAGCGCTCCCAGGGTCGCTCCATGGTAAGACGACCCCCGGGAGATGATTTTATACTTTCTTTGTGCTCCCCTTTGCACTTGATACATCCTCGCCAATTTTATCGCTGTTTCATTGGCCTCAGAACCTCCAGAGACAGGATGCATTTTGGTAATATTGTCAGACGATATGGAGACCAACTCCTTCGCTAAATCAGCCAACGATTGGGAGTAAAATTTCGACATATGAGCATAATTTAACTGACTTGCTTGCTTCCGAAAGATCTCCGCTATCTCCTCGTTACCATGGCCCAGAGAGCAGACTGCCGCGCCGGATGCGGCATCCAAATATCTGTTGCCATCCTCATCTATCAAGTAAACACCTTCGCCCCGCTCAAGTTTAATAGGAGGGTTTGAGAGGTCTCTCCAAAATACAGATTGACTATTCATAAAAACCCTGATCCTTTTGAAAACCTAGTTTCTTAGATATTTTCTCCCCTTCACTGGAAAGCTCCCCACATAGGCGGTCAATTTTATCCTCTGTCAGGCGAAGAGTAGGCCCAACAACGCTTACCGCTCCAATCACTTTATTAGAGTAATCAAATATGGGAGCGGCAATTGCTCTCACGCCCTCCGCAAATTCTTCGTCGGAATAGGCACATTGGTTCTCTCGAACAGTTTCTAATTCTTGCCGAAGATCAGAAACCTCGACAATAGAATTGGGTGTGGATTGCCTAAATACTCCTTCTTCGCTCAAATCATCCAGATGCTCATCGGGAAGACAGGCAAGCATCGCTTTACCCTCTGCGGTACAATTCAGAGGCCGCCAGGCTCCCAGATCTGCTGTCCACCTCAGCAGATGAGTAGATTCTACTTTGTCCACAAACACGTACCACTTCAAATCAGGTGTCAACATGGCCAGATAAGAACTCTCTCCGGTGGACTCCATGAGAGAACGTAAATTGGATCTTGCGACTTGATGAAGGTTAAGCTTATTTAATACTGACGCGCCCAATCGGAAGATCTCCAGGCTTAACTCATAACCATCCGTTTGCTCGTCTTGTTGAACTAAACCCTGAACTTCAAGCGAGTTGACTAATTTCTGCACAGTAGAAGGATTATAGCCAATCTTCCGCGCCATATCTCTGACTCCGATGGGTGTTTCCTCTTCACTCATCCTTTTAAGAAGTATTATCGCTCTTTCCACAGATAGTATCGTAGATTTTTTAGAAACATCGTTTCTCATAACTTGCATCACCGTTTCGATTTATTATAATAATCTATAACCGGAATTCAAGGTATTTTGATCTTCCGGTTTGATTGAAATATAATGTATAGTAATTTCGGGGCTAGATTGGATATTTGCAGAATCAATATATTGCTGTTATACTACTTATTAAATCTTTATATGATACACGGAGCGACGTTATATAAATACCAGTTTGGGTTTACTGGGTGTTAATTAAAACCATCTAGTTAATGGTCTGGTTAAAAAACTGAAATAAAAAAGTAGCGGTTCTTACAATTCACATTTACTTGGGAGGTGATTTCACAAACATACAAACAACTGAGATTCCGTCTAAAGTTAAGCTACGGCGTTAGCTCATTATATAATTTCGTTTTACAATCAAACACAGGAGGCAGAAAATGAAGAACAAATATCTTAGTAACAGTACAATCGTCGGATTAGTTGTACTCCTATCTAGCCTGCTTATACTAAGCGGTTTTGCTGCTCTGGCTGCAGGCGATGATGTATTGCGTATCAGGTCCAGAAAAGGTCAGGACATCCAAACCATGGACCCTGCATTCCACCTCGGGGACGAAGAGTATAACATCAATCTTGCCATCTTCAGCAGGTTGATGAAATATAAACCCGGCTCCCAGGACCTGAAGCTCGATGCAGCAAAATCCCTCGACGTAAGTGAGGACGGAAAGGCGGTAACCTTTGAGCTTAAACAGGGAATTCATTTCCACGAAGGATACGGAGAGTTAACGGCAGAAGACGTTAAATTTTCTTACGAACGCATTATAGATCCCGAAGTTGACTCGCCATACAAGAGCGAATGGGAAACGCTTGACCATGTGGAAGTAACAGGTACATATTCAGGCAAACTTGTGTTCTCAGAACCGTTGGCTTCATTGTTTACTACATCAATACCTTATACTGCAGGTGCAATAATAAGTAAGAAGGCCTATGAAGATCTAGGCGACCAGTTTGCTACCCATCCTATCGGCTCCGGTCCTTATCACTGGAAAGAATGGCAGCCGAATCAGAAAATCGTTCTTGAAAAATTCGATGAATATTACGGCGAGATGCCGGAATTTAAGACAGTCGAGATTTTCACAATAGAAAACGATAAATCAGCCGAAATGGCGTTTGACAGGGGCGAGCTGGACGATACTTCCATTTCACTGAGCTCAGTTGATAGATACCAGAAGGACGAAGACGCTGTGGTTCATAAATTGACCAACTTACGGTATCACTGGGTAGGATTTAATGTCACCAAACCCCCGTTTGACGATGTTAGGGTACGTAAGGCAATCAGATACGCAATAAGCACTGATGAAATTATTGAAGGTGCGTACAATGGTGTACCTAAGAAAAATAATTGCATGTTGCCCCAGCAAATGGTCGGAGCTTGGGATAACTGCCCAGAGTACGAACAGGACATAGCCAAAGCCAAAGAACTTTTAGATGAAGCTGGCTACGGAAGTGGTTTCAGCACAGACATCGTCGTCTCCGGACCAGAGTATCACTCACTTGCCGCACAAATCATCCAGCAAGAATTACTCCAGGTTGGAATTGTCGTGCGTATCAAGCAGGTCGAGAACTCTTACGAAACTCTGAAAAAACTCCCGCCGGGTATGCATTACTGGAGTTTCTCGCTGAATCTGAATCCGGGGTACTGGTTCGTATGGTTCACCTGCGATCAGGTAGAAAAATGGAACGCCACCGGCTGGTGTAACGAGGAATTCGATGGACTGCTGGAGGAAGCTGCAACCACTATCGATCAAGAGAAACGTGCGGAAATGTTCGTGGAAATGCAGAAGATAATGGACGAGGAAGTGCCTCTCGTATTCATCACTAACGGATCAAAACTGCACGTGACGAAACCTGATATCAACCCATCATATCTTGCACAATATTGCCAGTACGAGTATTTCACCAAAAAAGAAAGTTAAATTTCTAAACCATTTGAGAAGCAATAAGGGATAGGGGTAAAGTTTAAAAAATTATTCAGTTAATTTTCACCGGAAGTCTATTTAACATACCCCTCCCCTTCTTTCTCTTGAAGTAATAGTACAAAAGGTGGTCTCAGTATGGCCCAATATGCTGTCAGGCGTTTCTTTACTGCTTTAATTACGGTATTTGGTGCAATGGTCCTTCTCTTCATCATGGTTCAGTTCATGCCCGGCAACCCCGCCGTCATTCTCCTGGGTCCCCGGGCTACCCCAGAAATAATTGCAAGCTTCGAACAAAAAATGGGGTTAAATCAGCCAATTTACGTGCAGTTTGGCAAATTCATTTCTAATGTCTTTCAGGGCGATATGGGAACCGATGTATTAACCCATAGACCGGTCAGAGAATTGGTGATACGCGTCTTGCCTTATACTATTGTACTTGCTTTTTCCGGTATGGGTTTAGCAACTTTGATCGGAATACCCCTGGGGGCTTTTGCAGCCGCGTACAGGGATTCTCCACTTGATAAAATAACAGGTGTGCTTTCGGTATCTTTTATTACAATGCCTTCCTTTGTGAAGGCTATCGTTTTGCTATTGGTATTTGCAGTGATTTTGCGCTGGTTCCCGGCTACCGGGGGTGGAGATCCCGGTAATATTCTCGATCAGCTATACCATCTCCTCTTACCAATGACCGCGATTGCGATAGGGTGGATAGGCTATATCGCCAGGCTGACCCGCGCCTGTGTTCTTGACGAACTTACAGAGGATTACGTCAGAACTGCACGTGCCAAAGGGGTAACTGAAAGGACAAGCCTATATAAACATGCATTACGAGGAGCTCTGGTACCAGTGGTGTCTTTTATTGGGGTAGGGTTTGGAACCCTGCTAGGCGGCACTGTCTTGACCGAGGTAGTCTTTAACCGTCCTGGATTGGGTTCATTAATCTACAACGCGGTACGAGCCAGAAACTTTCCTGTTGCAGAAGGTGGGTTGATTATCGCAGTTTTCCTGTATGCTTTCGTCAATATGATCGCTGATTTGTCACACGGCTTTATCGACCCCAGAATGAGAACTGAGTAAAGCAGTGAGGTACAAATGAAGTTATTACAGAAATTCATTAAAAGTTACCGGAGTGGAATGTTACGTAGAATCCTGTCTTCCTTCTCGGGTACGTTAGGTTTAGTGTTAATCGTGTTCATCGTG
>Ga0102934_1000498_pt1 | contig 26468 bp, 21 predicted proteins | sample SalPonR2_A_D1_MG_FD_78175 | JGI IMG/M metagenome (GOLD analysis project Ga0102934, IMG submission 78175) | Salt pond soil microbial communities from South San Francisco under conditions of wetland restoration - Salt Pond MetaG R2_A_D1_MG | ecosystem: Environmental > Aquatic > Marine > Intertidal... | reverse complement strand
GGACAGAAATGCGCGCGTAAAAGTGTAAAACGTCAATGGTGTCGCGATGACATGTAGTCCTGAATAACATGGAGAGAATGGAGAAGAAGAGCGTTTGAATGCAACACGAGGAGACATGGGCCGTCGTCGGAAGTCTTGCTTGGTGGCCCTGCTCTCTTCCCAATTTTTGCTTTTAGTTTCTTTACATCATGCGAGTCTACTTCACATTCATGACTGAAATTATAGGCACTGATGACTGTTCGTCATTGATGAAGCGGTAACTGGGTCATTAACGTTCTTCGTATCTAGGGTCCTGTCGCGACGAATCAGGCATGCTCCGCATCTCTCATCGTGTGCTACAAGCGCCGCCGCCATGGAGTACTTTCAAATTGGCCCCACGACTGCCGCCTCCACTTGCATGGACTTCGAACTATAGGAAGGGTTTTTCGACGATATCAACGGCCACTTGCGATCCAAACCTTATCCGGAACGTCGCGATTATTGCACATATTGACCATGGCAAAACCACAATTTGCGATCGACTGATGGGCAGTAGCGCCGTGACAGTGGATCGAGTCATGGACAGTATGTCTTTGGAAAAGCAACGCGGGATTACGATTATGAGCAAGTACACGCGAGTTGATTTCGAAGGTCACGTACTGAATGTGGTGGACACCCCTGGCCACGCTGATTTTGGTGGGGAGGTAGAGCGCGTTCTGGGCATGTGCAGCGGCTGTTGCTTGATAGTATGCGGAACTGAGGGGCCCATGGCTCAGAGCAAATACGTCTTGTCTAAAGCTATTGAGCAGAATCTCAAGCCCATCGTGGTCATCAATAAAGTCGATCGTGAAGGAAGCCGGCCACACGAGGTGGAGAGCGAGGTCCTTGATTTGTTCATCTCGCTGGGAGCCCCTGACGAGCTTCTCGACTACCCCGTCCTATTCGCCAGCGCGCGGGAGGGATGGGCGGTGCAAGATATGGACGACACGGACCACTCGCGAGGCATGGCCCCACTGCTTGAAGCGATCGTCGCGACCGTACCTCCGCCCTGTGCCCCGGAGGCCCTCTCGGAGCCCTTCAGGTTTGCGGTGAACAGCCTGCAGACAGACAGCTACGTGGGTCGTGTCTGCCTAGGCAAGGTACACACGGGCCAGGTCAAGGTTGGCGACTCGATCAAGGCGCTCTCCAGGGAGGATGACGGCGGGGTCCTGCAAGAGGGCAAGGTAACCAAGATATTCTGCCAGCGCGGCATGGAGAAGCTGGCAGTGGATGCAGCATATGCCGGAGACATCCTGTGGCTGGCGGGGGTGGAGGCCAATGTTGCCGACACCATAGCGGCCCCAGAAGTGGTCGTCCCACTGCAGACGCAGAAGATGGACCCGCCCACGTTGGCCATTACGTTCTCCGCCAATGACTCCCCTCTGGCTGGGCAGGAGGGGAAGTATGTCACGGGCTCTCAAGTGATCGGCCGCCTTCATAAGGTGAGTAAACCGACAAGTTTCGCTGTATTGTGAAGCATTTTTGTTCCTGCAAAGCACTTATTGACGAAATAGCATCGGTTGACACCTGACAGGAGGTAGAGAACAACGTCTCGATCACTCTTGTCCCGTCGTCAGAGCCCGAGTCCATCGAGGTGCACGGGCGGGGGGAACTGCAGCTGGGGATTATTATCGAAACAATGCGTCGAGAAGGATTCGAGCTTTGCGTGTCGCCCCCTAAAGTACTGACCAAAGTATGTCCGAGCACGGGCAAAACGTTGGAGCCTGTGGAGGAGGTTACGGTCGATGTGGATCAGGAGCTTAGTGGTATCGTGGTGGAGAAGCTAAGCGCACGGAAGGGACACCTGGTGCATTTCGGGGAGCATAGGGGAAAGTCTCGCTTAGTTTTCCATGTACCATCGCGTGGATTGCTGGGGTTCATGAATGAGATCAAGACGGACACGCGAGGCTCGGCTGTAGTCACTCGGCTCTTTTTGGAGCACAAGGCCTCGGTGGGGCAGATTGATGCCTTGTTCAAAGGTAAGCTGATAAGCATGGAGCGTGGGGCTGCCACAGCGTATGCGCTCAATATGCTTGAGGAAAGAGGGGTGTTGTTCGTGCAGCCGGGGGAAGAAGTTTATCCGGGCATGATCATTGGCGAACACAACCGAGCGGTGGACCTGGACGTAAACCCGACCAAGGGGAAAAAATTGAGCAATGTTCGCAGTGTCAGTGCTGATGAGGCGATTCGACTGACACCGCCTATTGTTAGAGTTTTGGAGGAATATCTCGCTTACATGAATGAGGATGAGAAGTTGGAGGTCACGCCCAGCAAACTGCGCCTTCGAAAGCGTGAGCTGGACCCAAATGTGCGCGCTCGAAAGGGAAAAGGTGCCGGTAAAAAGTAAAAGTTTTGATACGCGACAGGAATGTAGAGATTACACGAGCAATAAAAATATTGACGCGTAAGGTGATAGCGATTTTTTAATTTTTGCCTTAATTTTCCTCCCAAAGAAAGGACTTATTCTTGCGCAACGACCTTGATGCCAGTTCTTTCCATATGTTGGTCGCGAGGAGCTTGCAAGTTGATCTACTTAATCTTTCTTCACGAATTAGAGTTCGCTGCTGCGTATTAAGCGGTCGATATGAGTACTAGTGTTCTTGAAATTTCAAAACGGCCACGTTTCCCTGCCCTGCCAGAATTTAAAATCTGAAACGGCGTGCCGGTTCGCCGGAATCGGAGCACATCCCTCCTTGAAATGTCCCAAGCATGTGTGACAAGTTCAGTTATGCACCCATATCATAAGTTAATACCGCAAATAATAAGACTAATTGCTAACACAATCAATTATTTCTTTTCTGACTCCACCTTTGCAAGATTCACAGGTCTCGGTGCCAACCGGAGTTGAGTACGAGATGCGGACACTTTCCAAAGTTTTGGCTACTACCACGATTCTGGCACCCTCTCTCGTATTCGGAGACGTCCAAGATACTTTACATGAAACTAGACATCCTGTATCTGACGTTATCCTAAATGGTAACACCAAAGAAGGGCATCAAGCGAAAGCGGTCGAGACGCTGAAATTGCGCATCGACGAAAGGGGGTGCTATGTCCTGGCCGGTCCTGAGTCAAAGCTTTCACTTTCACTTTGCGAGGATGATGTCGGAGCACGACAGCAATTCACCAAAGAAGGTACAGAATTGCATGCGAGCCTGGCACCTACCGTAGTCTAACGCAGCTGCAAGTATTGCACCAAGAATACGAAAGTGGACAAAGTAGCTTCCTGTATGAGAGGTGTTGACGTATTTATCGCCCACAATCTGCTCCTTTTTCCTTAACAGGGACTCCCATTAAGACTGTCAATGACGGTCTTTCCTTTGCTATGTCTGAGACTCCTGTCGAAACTTTTTCTTGGGTAAATGGAACTGTCACAAATATTGGGGAGGTTCCAATTTGTTATGTGGCATTTGCATCCCGCGACACGAATCTTCTAGCGGAGGCACTGCATACTATTCCTGTCAACCTGCCAACAACTACCGTTGATGTTCCGCCTGTGGAATCAGTGGATCTGGCTCCAGGACAGGCCATCGATTTCGCCTACCTCTTACCCTTCGACGACTCCCGGGATGCACCCGCCTTTGTTGGCCTCGCAAATTCTCTCCAGGCCTGCAGCCATGCGGTGAGAACCTTCGTACCCGTTATGTCCGTCATGACAAAGGCCACAGACGTAGAAAAGATTGACGATAAAGGAGCTGGGGCATCGGCGTCTACGACTGTCATAGACAAGACCCAAGTCAAGTCAGCTGCCGCTGTGGACACAATACAAGCGACGGCCAACAACGCTCTTGACAGCACGCAGTCTAAACTTGATGAAGCGATTAACAACTTGCAGAATGCGCTGGGAAGATCCGAAGCAAAGAAAACGGTACCTGTCGCAACGAGTACCAGCGTCGATGCAAACGCTGCCAGTGCCGGATCAATGTCTAAAGATGCTGCCAAGCCAGCTGGTGTGGAAGTCACAAAAGAGACGGGGACGGACACCAACCGAGATGCGTCTCACTCTCCCACAGAAGAGGAAGAGCTTGTGAACACCTCTCCCGCTGGCCATGTCACCACCTCTGCCAATATCTTCCTTCTGGTCCTGACTGCAACTCTTTCCGGCATGGCCGTCTTCTTGTAATTTCAAGTGCGGCGAGATCAATCACGCCCAGTAAGGTTTTTAAAAAAGTTCAACTTTCCTGGAGACGTTCGAAAAGAACGCCCGGTTGCCTACATGCCGAACTATTGCATAATCAGAAGAAAGAAACCATCACGAGATGAACTCGGATATGAACGGATGAGGTGGGGTCATGGCTTCTGTCAGGACGCTTTACCCTCAAAAGGTTGTCCTACTCAAGACATCATAGTCATGTTTGCCCCATAGATGTCTGCTCAAAGACGACTTTTGCAACACGTAATTCTTTACCTTTCTCCCTCCTCAGCCGGCGAGTCTCGACCGTCAAGCAAACCTCCTAGCCCCCTCTCTGGCCCTACAAAAGCAAAGAAGTAAAATACCTTCTCAACCCTAAGCGGGCAGAAGACGCTTCTCTGCAGCCCGGGCATGCCCCTCCAGTCCCTCCAAGCGGGCAAGCTCCACGGCGTCCTTCACCACAACCTGGCCCCCGAGCGCGTCCTCCATCTGCATCCAGGTCCGTATCCGCAAGAAAGTGAAAACGCTGAGCCCTCCCGTGTACTTTGCCGTACCGCCCGTCGGTAAAACGTGGTTAGGTCCCGCACCATAGTCACCCAAGACCTCCGCCGCGCCATGGCCGATGAAAACGGCTCCGTAGTTCCTGCATCGGAAAGCGACGTCCGAGGCCTCCGCCGTCTGGATCTCCAGGTGCTCCGGTGCGATTTTGTCCGAGATCTGGATGCCCTCCTCGATGCTGCTGACTTCGACGGCAAAGCCCTTCAGCACGGCAGCCCGAGCAGTCTCGCCCGTGGGCAGGACGGCAAGCTGCTCGCCCAAGGCCTCGTTCACGCTGTCGATCACGTGGCGGGATGTGGCCACCAGGATGGGACGAGCCTCCACGTCATGCTCTGCTTGCGCAAGTAAGTCCGCGGCCACGGTCTGGACGTCCGCATTTGCATCCGCGAGAACAAGAACTTCCGATGGGCCCGCGAGCATGTCGATGGCACAGACGCCGGAGATGAGGGACTTGGCGGCTGTCACCCATTTGTTGCCGGGGCCTACGATGATGTCGCACGCGTCCACCCCCCCCACGCCATACGCCAGCGCTGCCACTGCTTGCGCCCCGCCTACCGCTAGGAAAGCGTCCGCCTGCGCGATAAAAGCAGCCCCCAATGTGACCGCCGAGGGTCGGGGAGAAGCCACCCATACCTTGCCCACGCCCGCCGCCCGCGCTGTCACAGCCGTCATTAGTACTGAGGACGGCAACGGATATCGTCCTCCCGGGGCATAGCATCCCGCCACGCCCATCGGTGCTATTGTATGACCTGCAGAGCCCCCAGGTATTGTCATGGATACGTCATTTATCGCGCCTCGCTGAGCAGTCGCAAATGCCTCGATCCTGTCCCTCGTGCGCTGTAGCATCTCCCGCTGCCCGGGTGTCAGAGACATCCATGCTTTCTCCAACTCTGGCTTCCCAAGCAGAATGGGCTCCTCAGTGGACTTGATATCTCCCAAACGCACGGCTTGCTGGAGCAGAGCCACCTTGCCGTTCGCCTGAACAGGTGGGAGCAGAGACTTAAAACGGCAAATTCTGCGAACATTTGCGGTCGTGATGCATGATAACAATCAACCCACCTTGATGTCTTCGATGATCTCCATTGCTTGTGTCCGGGCAAGAGCCTCGACGGGCTCGTTGAGTTTGGCCAGGTCATCTACTTCGCTGGCCCTCACGAGCCGCAAGCGCGGATGACTGTCCACCACCATGGATCTCCTCGAATGATGCTCCACGAAAAAAAAGTCTCAAGGCCACTGTCACGACGAATGCTTGACATAGGTTTCAGAGATTGGAAAAAGACTAAGCAAATATGTAGTCAGAGATCGCAAGGCATGCCTCCATGGAGCTCCACCTCCCCTCCCCCGGGAAGGGCCCTTGGCAGTAAGCATGCCACGATTGCTTTTCGTCCTCATTCCGAAAAACAAGCGAAAGCTTGGCTGGGTTAGCTTTGCGCTCACGAGCGACTTTCGCTTATGAAGTATGATGTGGCATCGATTTGACTTTTTGGCGCGTTTCTTTCCGCAGGCTGAAGACAAACACGGTCGCCGTTGGGGCGCTTGTGGCCCTCCGGGAGCTCACGACGAGGAGGACTGACGAGTGGAGGGCTCGGAAGTTAATTTGCGCTCAGGTGTCTATATGGACGGCACTGATGAAGATGACCTTGATGATGACGGTTTGCTGACATTAGATGTGATCGCGACAGCGGTGGATGAGCATCGACGCCGCAACTCTTCCGGCTATGCGGCCACTTTGGACGATGCGCACGGAGGAGATAAAGAGAAGGGCAACGAGACCCAAGACAGGCCCTGGATCCTTCAGGACGGAGACGGAGCACCCAATGGCATGCACTCGGGAGCGAAGTCAGGCCGCGGGAACGAAAGTTACAGCGGCAGTGACGACGAGGCGTCACTAAAAGACGACTACGAGGGAAGCTACGAAGTGGTGCCATTGTTAGACCTGGAGCGTTTGAAATGGACCAATGAGGGCGGAATTTGGGTTCCTTGCCGTACGTTGTTACAAATGGAGGCCGCGCTTGAGAATCTGGGCGATCATGAGTTGGAGGAGGGTGAGGTTTGGGTGCGCTACTTTCCCACGCGGAACACAGACCACAAGTAAGTATGATGCAGGGGGCTGAACAAACGGACTAATCATTGAATGGCCTTGATTCTTACTTTGAAAATATGCTGTTGATTGAATGAGCCGAGCTAGCAGTCTTGTTTAAATTGGTGATCTCCCACCCATACAGGCAGCATATGCGAAAGAAGAGGGAGGATCTGATGCCTTTCAATTATCAAGAGGATGGAGGAGCCGCCAGATGGAGCAGTCATTTCAAGAATTTGGGCCCTCGCGCCTCTGTCGCCAGAAAGAAGCGACGCCTGACAGTCAAGAAGACATCAGCGTATACATACAAGAATTGGAGCATTGCCATGGACTTCGCTGAGAAGGTATGGGGAGTGACAGTATGGATCCGTGCCGTAGCATTTAATATTGGTTCGATGCGGTCTCTTTCAAACTCTATCGTTTGCTCTTCTTACTTTTCTGCGGGTATGCACGTACAGACGCTTGAGGCATCACTTGCGGCGCAGCGGAAAAAAAACGAGCACATGGAAAGAGAGCGACGATTGGCAGCCACCTTGGAGGTGATTTCCTCCGATGACGGGGAAGGAGAGCCGAGCGGGGCAATGGCGGGCTCCGAATGGGTTCCAGGGGGGGCAAGCGCGAGGGACAGTCTGGCCTCAGACCTCGAGAAGAACGAGACAGTGCATGGGCGGCGCATGGGTCGCGGCAACGTCACTTTGCGTGTGGGAGACCGCATCGAGTACAAACTGCGCACCAGCCCGGCGGGCCAGTTCAATTCCGCCGTCATCACCGGCGTGGAGCCCAGGAAGACGTGCCCGCTGGAACTGAACGTGATGGACGTCCTAGACCTAGACGTCCTGGTGAAGAAGACAGCCAAGTATCTGCCCACGAAGGGTGTGTGGCGTAGTGTGCCCGAGACGCAGCGAAAGCTCATGCCTTTGGGGCAACACCATTTGCCTCACGGAGGTCAGGCGGACGCGCAGCTATTAGAGCTCCTGGGCCCTTCGGAAGGGGACTTATTGAAGGCCCTGGTGAAAAAGGAAAGTCAGAGCCTGCGAGATGAAGCCCAGCGCTTTTCAACGAAGCAGGAAGATGAAGAGGGCGAGGAAAGAGGATCGATTTCAGTTTGAACTTGATATGGTGGAAGTCCCAGACAGTTGTGGAGGCCACCAAAGGTGGACAAAGTGCTACTCAGGCGATTGGTGCTGTTTTGTCCATTAAATTTAGGAATTCGATGATGCAAGGATCGGAAGGAGGAAGCCGTAGGAAGTGCCGAGGCTGATAGGCCGGTAAGGGGGGGGAAATCATGTGCAGGCCTTCGCAGGTGACAAATGTCTTTTGAATTAAAGAAAGCAAAGTAATTATCGAAATTAAAAGTAAAAAGACGGTTCAAGCACGAAACGACATCCAGTACTTTGCAAGAGATGTAAGAGGGGAAAAACTGGGTGAACAAGCAGGTGGAAGAAGAGCATGTGTTGGGAAGGGACTGTGTTCAATACATACTCACAAGGCTGGATTAGAAAGTATAGTTAAAGTCATAAGAACGGGTGTACACTTTCTGTAAGAGTGTTCCAAAAAGGAATTGCCAAGAATGAGGTATGCGGCGCTCGGAGGGTCCGATAAAGACCTTCGTCCACCACACTGGACATGGGAGCTGCCGCCAACAATCTCGACCCGTCACCCTCTCAGCAACTTGAGGCTTGTTGGAATAGAGACTTGTCCCACCCGAAATTGATGATTTGCCTTCAATTGTCCGAAACCAATACAAACAAGAAACTAGTTTTGTTTTCACGATAAATCTTTCTTCTTTCCTTCTCTCTTTTGACTACCGCGCCACGATTTTCCTTTTCCGGCAGGTATGTGTATACAAATGAAGTCAGATTCCCAAAAAGTGAACTCCTATTACAGAGAAAGGAGGAATAACACGAAAAATAAAAACTTCCCCTTTGACGTACCACCCACCTGTCTGCATGAAGTAGTCCTAATGACCTGTCCCTCCATATTCGCTATTTCTTATCCAATCTTTCGATTTCTTCCCTCCCAGGGAGTCTCCTATACCCCCTACTTCCCATCATCACATACTTCTACTACGGAGACTGAAATACCTCCTCCATGCACACGTATACATACACTTTGATTCACTCTTTTCCGTCACTTTCCCGGTGGGCCAAGACCCTTGCAAGTAGCGTGATACATGATACCGGCATTTCTCCTTCATCCCGCTCCCAATACAACAAGTACTTCTCCGTAAATTCTCTCACCAACTTTACTGCTGTAAGTCATTCGAGAGCCCCTCCTTTCGAAAGAATTGAGCGTTTTGCCCATATACAATTACAACGACGCACCGGGGGAAGCGGGTATTCTAAGGAACGGCGTACAACCTAGATATGAAGAGAATCCACGGCACGCTAGAAGTAGAATTCGACATTTGCTCACCAAGTTGAGGGCATTAAGGATACAGCACGCTCAACTAATGCTATCTGGTGCACAGGCAGCAGAGACCTCGTTTAACTCCACCAGTGCCCCGCTTCTTTCTACAGGCTCCCAAAGAATAACTCTACCTCCCTGCCTTCTTTTTATTTCTCAGAAGCACAAATTATACGTTATTCATTAATCTCCATCTTGCAAAACAAAAGAAAGGTTATTTGACTGACATCCAATCAATCCCATTTCCCTCTTATATCAACCCAATTCAAGTTTCGTGCACCCTGGTCTCTTAATAACATTTCATACCTATCTACTGCACTTCAAAATGTTTCGCATCATTTATAAGCACCCCGGGCAAAGCCCACCAGCGTTCGCTTTCTTCACCAGCCCATTAGTACCCAAGCCTGCTCCTACTTTCTGGTGTTACGGTAAGATCGAGTGGGATGAGTGACTTAAACGACGAACAAGAGCTAGTGAACGGGGAAGAGAGGGAGTATACTTGTGACAGAAGTCCGACTTACCGGCAATGTCTTATGAGTACTCTATGCATACATGAGACGTTAGGCTTGATAGAGCCCATTGACACTGCTGAGATAAGGCCCTCCCGAGCTTTTCACTGCTGCGGTTGAAGAGCTTCCGTTACTGACAGTATGTGCCCCTAGCGCGCCCGTGCCCGCGACCCCGCCGCCCAGGTTCTCGGAAAGAGCGCCAGATTGTGCGACCATACCAGAACGAGCTAGCTGTTGCTGCTGCTGTTGCTGTTGCTGTTGTTGCTGCTGTTGGTGAGACTGCGGCTGTTGCATGGGCAGACCGTACGGCACCTGCTGCAGAGGCGCGGCGCCAGAGAACTGTGGCTGCCAGCGCTGTAGCGCGTGGAAAGGGACGGACACCCCAGGTCCTAGAGCATTCATAGACTGGATGTGGGAAAGATCAGGGCTCGAGGCCGGAGCTACGGGCGCGGCCATGGACCCGCCAAATCCGGGCATGTGGAGAGACGCCTTGTCTTTCTTCTGCTCCACCTTGAGACGTTTGTGCCCGACGACAAAACCGTTCATGGCTTTGATGGCTTGCAAGGCAGAATCATGGTTGTTGTAGCTGACGAAACCAAAGCCCCGGGAGCGACCCGTTACCTTGTCCACCATGATGCGCGCGGAGATGACTTGTCCGAACGTGGAGAACATCTGCAGAGGGCGAGAGGGGAGGAAGGACCGTGACATCGAAATTAGGCTTGCCGTGATTATAAGAGAGCATCTCGTATCCAGAAAAACACGTGAGAATTCGCACCTGGTACAAGTCGAGGTTGGTCATGTCATTGGGAATGTGGAAAACAAAGAGGTTGCACCCCTCGGGCCCCTTATCGCTGTCCGTCGTCTTGATCGGCGCCCCGGGAGTCTTCAGAGGGCTGGGATACCCGCCGTTGGTGACAATGCCGTACTTGCTGTATACATTCTGCGCCAAGGTTTGTTGCTGCACAAGGGTGGGATTTGGCTGTACCTGTGGTCGAGCACAGGGAGGGAACGCCAGGTCACTCGTTGCACACAACACAGCTGATGATATACGGAGGGGACTGCGTGTGAGAGGATCATTATTCAAACGAAATACCTGTTGAGCGGCTAAAAGTCCGGCATTCTGGTTGAAAAGCGACGCTGGCAGACCTGTGCCCATCCCGTCGACTGATACCCTCGGGGGTCCTTGCGGTCGGTGAAAAGTCTGCATGAAGGAATGCTGTTGCTGGTGCTGTTGCTGTTGCTGGGCCATCATGAATGCTTCAGCATTCACCATGTGCGCCTCCTCTTGTCGGATCCCCAGGCCCCCCATGCCAAGGGTGGCCACGGCCAGGCTCGCGTCCAGGTCGGTCGTGGAGGAGGGGCCAGACACCAGGGAGCCGGGTGGATTTTGGCGATACTTGTCCCCCAATAGATTGTTCAAGATGGCTGCATTCGGGCCTACCGCTCCAGGTGGATGAGCCATGGAGTCCAGCGTTTGCTGTTGAACCAGTTTCTCAGCCACAGGGACCACCACGTTGTCCGACACCTCCCCCGGAATGCTCGTGGTGCAGCCACCACAGCTGCTCTTCCCGGTGCTCTTATCAGCTGGTTGCTGAGCCTCCTCCGAAGGTGAGACTGAGTGTGAGAAACCCTCGTCCTCTTGCTTCTGGATGTGAGTGAGGGTCTGTGCCACGACTTCTTTGCCAGCCCTTGTGGGTGAAGACGCACCCTCAGTGGAGTCCAAGGTGGGGGTCGAAGAATGAGGTCGCGAATCCCCCAAAACACATCCAGCGGCTGCAGCTACACCCGTAGATTCTTGCAAAGTGTGAGGCGGGGGCGAAGACGAGGGGGAAGACGATGTCGGACTACACTTGGGAAATTGAGGTTCGTAGGCGAAAAGCCCGGCCCCAGACTGCGTAACAAAAGTATTAAAAGTTCCTTTGCCGCCATCACCTGCAGAAGTCGCACCTGCAACGCCAGATGCAGAGGCAGTGTTGCTAGTTTCCATGGTGCGATCGCTTATGTCAAGGCTGATGGCGCAGACGAAGGCGTCGCCTTTCTTTTTCCTCGACTCGGAAAGATGAGTCTCCTCGGGGGACCTTGGCAGAATTTTGAAAGGTTTCAGAACCCGAACTGGAAACCGCCCAGGTGGAACGCTTAAGAATTTAAGCTTATCGAGAAGCTGTAGCACTGTAGTCCCTTTAATGTGCGCGAAGAGGCATGAATTTTGAAAAGGGTTTGAGGTTCTGCGCGGCCAGGACTGAGGAAGAACACAAAGCCGAAGGCCGGCGCGGAAAGAGGTGAGCGAAAAGGCTTCCACGACCACAAATTGGCACCGCACTGCCACGACAAGGCGCACGGACCCATACGCACCATACACTGCCCCTTAACACCTTCTTTATCCACCACACACGTCCCGCGTCCGATTCCACCACGCACTCAGGCGCGTCTTGTGCGCACGGGGCACATTTTTGGGGCCACCCCCAGGCCTTCGCCCCCCGAGCGAACTCCTCTAGGAGATGATGCCGGATAACCTCCCCCCCCCTTCCCCGCCCCGACGCCCACGACCAGCAAAACGAGAAGATTATCAGGACTGGGGTCTATCAGTGTGCGTCATGAAGTTAAAACTCTGACGCTTTCTTCTACATTTTCGCCGCGACGACCACCGGAGGAGGGATTGAACTTTTCGCTTCGTCGGATAAAATGCAGAACAGAAGAATTTGCGTCCATACGATTGCATTTCAAACTGGCGCCTCACCTCTTGTGCCTTGTACATCGTAATCTTTTGCCGTTAAATCCATGATCTTTTTTCGAACGCATACATACATATTGTGTTATTGTACTTTGGCTGGTTTAGATTTCATCGGCCTCGTCGAGCAAAAATTCTATCACCGTGTCTCTTCTAAGCGCTGTGACATATTGATCTTGCTCTACTTCAGCGTCCTCACAAGCGTCAAAAATGCGCCGTCGTTTGAAGCTACCACCCTCTACCTTTTCGTCTCCCGGTCCCTCCGCCATACAATCAATCTTTGCCTCTTGTGACAGCTCAATTTGATCCTTTCGTTGCTGCGGAGCAGCCAGTCCTTCTACAGGGAGCTCCGTATCTCGATGAGATTTTGCCTTCCTGATCACCTTCACAACGACATCCGCTTGGGAGGTCTTTGCCAGCTTCAATCTTCCTTGCTTCTCAGGCCACTTTTCATGGCAGAATGCTAATGTCGTTGCGAGGCTGAGAGCCCCACCAGTGGGCCTTGTTTTCGATTTGGCTATCTGCGGCGACTCCTCCATCATGTCTTCAGCTCCTGCTGCCCCTATAGACTTGTCATGATGCCTGACAAGCACGTTTTCAAGCTTGAGAAACAGGGACTTGCGCTGCTCGGCAAGACGGTCGGTCTCTCTTTGCCAGGTGCCTCGCCGGCCGCTCGTGGAAGCAACAGCCTCAGCCAAATCAAGATAAACTTCGTACGTTATCTCAAAGCACCGCATGTTCGTCTCCTCAGTGAGCTTGGTCTCTGATGCCCCCTCACAGGCCCCTTTGTCTTCCCTGGCACAGGGTAGCCCGCTGTCAAGGACCATTGTCAAGCACTCCAATATACGGCTCTGCGTCCAGGAGAGAAGGTCGTTAGTGGGATCTTTCAGCGTACGCACGTTGCGGTAAAGCTCAAAAAGCCGATCACAGTCGTTGGTGCGCTCGAGAAGGTCGACGTAATATGTTATATACCGGCGGCGAGTTGCCTCATATTTGAGATTGCGCTGTGAGGGTAGACCATGGTCGGCCAGGGGACGTGTGAGAGGAAAACTAGCGTAAGAGCAGCAAACCAACCTGATCGGCGGGATCCCTCATCTTCCTCAAAGAGAATAGCAAAGTTCTACGCAATCCTGTCCGTACCTGATTCAAGAGATCGTACACGTTATTACATTCCTCCGCCAGCCACACGGCCACAATCTGCGTCCGTTTCTTCTCAAAAAGCCGGTACATCAGATCTGATGCCGCCACCAACGAAAACCTTGCCTTCTTCCCTTGCGTTGATGAAGCGAGGGCCTTTTTCATGGGTATAGATAGGTCTTGCTTGCCATCTATCCCGTCACGAATTGGTCCCTCTATGTCTGTCCCTCCTTCTTCGGGCCAAAAGACGAAAAGATGCTCGCTGACTCGCGCCCGCTGATAAATAGACCGGTGGTCAAAACTGTCAAAACGGCGACAGAGAGCCATCGCTTTCATGGCATCCATCAGAAGCGCCCAGCGAATCCTCGACAGCTGCTCTGCGGAACAATCCTGCGGAATATCGGTAGCCTCGGCTTTCCCTTCACCATCACGCACGCTATAGCGCCGCAAAAGCTGGAGCATGTGTGCACAAGGAGGCAACAAGCTTGAAACTCCTGCTACCTGTTGAATGTCCGAAAGTATGGCCTTAAGGCGCGTGGCATGGAGGCGGTAGAAAGCCTCCTTCCTCGACATTTTGTTCCCGCTCCTCTCGGCAAGCTCTTGAGCCCTTTTGAACTGCGACAAAAAGGACTCCATCCATCCGGGCTCTAAAAGCTCTATCTTGGCGTAAGATGTGAGTCTTCCGTGCCTGGCCCGCCCTGTCTCCTCAAGAAGCCTTCCAATCATGAAAGGGATGTCCCATCGAAGAGAACGCACGCCGTAGCGACTCTCCATCGATTGCGCTGCCTGGAAATCCCTCAATGCCGTCGCAATTACAGCCATGTGTTCCGGATCTTTTCGCTTCAGCGAGAAGTCATGGGGACCCATTGCAGATTTGTGGTATCGTCGCATGTAGGAAATCATCGCTAGGCGAACACGAGCCTCGATCTAGAAATGAGAAATTTCAAAGCGTGTTAGGATACTTTTGAGACACTTCCTCGTCATTACCGCCTTCGATAATATGCTGTTAAAAAAGTGGAGACTCCAAAAGTCTGATTCGAATGTGGGGGCCGGCGCGGGGTATGTGCACTTACTCGCTTTGTTGCCAGCTCTTGGTCCGACGGGTCCTTCTCAAGGCGGTGCTTGAGTATGCCGTCCAGCGTTTCGAGGCACCGCGAAGCCAGCAAGCGGTAAACAGCGACCACCAAAGCTGCCCAATACACGTCCAATTCCTCCTCACCGAGTTCGCAGTTCTTCGGTTTCAGCAAATGCTCTGTAGACGTGCGTTTGTTTGCTCTTTGTCAGTCTGGCAGGAGGCAGGAGCAAACGTCCATTTCTAGCACGCGGAAACCTTTAAAGAATATTCGGATAAGTCTTGTCTGTCCCCCCTCCCCCTATGCATGTCAGAGCAGGTCCCACAATGTCCACCAACTTACTGAGCCCCATCACATCCAGGGCGTAGCAAACGCGGGCCCCTTGCTCTGTACCGGACACGTCTTCGAAGAATGCGATATCCAGAAAAGGAGCTATGGACACGAGTGAGGAATCCTTCCCCGCGTCTTGGCTGGGCTCTTCGTCCACGCACTCTCTAGTCTGGTATAAAGCCTGCTCGAAACATGATACAACATTGCGGGCATCGTAGTCATTATCACCTCTTTCTCGGACATCCTCATTGACACCAGCGGGGCAATGGTCTAAGTACATGAGGTAAAGGCTCCAAGCCCGTTCCGTCAATCCGAGCCACGCCTCCAGTCGATTGGGGTTGAATCTCAGGTCTAGAAAATGCATCTGAAGCAGGTCTAGATTCGCAGCTTCGTACTCGGCGTACGCTTCTGCTTCAGACTGTCCTTTACGTTTTAAGAATCGTGGTGTATTACTAAGCTCGGTAAGATAGGTATAAAAGTGAGAATATACGTATATCAGCGCGTCTGAGTCCACCACACCATTCTCTTTCACCTTCTCTAGGTGAAGCATACTCATTTCGGAACATTTTGATGATTGCTCAGGAGTGACCGCCTCCGTCTCCTCCATCGCCGTAACCGTAAGTCGCTCGCTTTCATTCAGCAATGCCACCAACGCGGCTGAATCCCCAATGCCCCGCACTGAGCTTGTGTTCGCTGTACTTGTTGGATCACCAGATAAGTATGACGTTTCCAACTCCACTGTCCCCCGGAAAAGAAAAGATTCAATTAATGGGAAAAGACCTGAACACACTTCAGGCTGCTGCAGCATCGGCTCCTTATCAAAGGCCAGTAGCAATGCAGTCAACATCTGTTTCCTCCGTTGTACCGTCACCTGGGCCTCCTCCAAATATCGAACGACAAAGGTAGCCAAGCCCATAGTTTCGGACAATCCCTCGGGTTCCCGGCTCTTTGTATGATGCCCTTCAGCTGTGCCGTTCGGCGAAAGGTCGAGACCGTACAAGCACCGCATGCATTGGACGCTCGCCTTAAACACGTTTGATTCCTCGCTCCATAGAGACTCATCGCCATCCGCAGTAGGAGTACGAGTGCACAGCCCTGTCACCTTTAAGACAAGTTTAAGGAAGCGGCCACCTTCTTCACCGCATTGTCCTATCTCCGCAAGCACTCCGTGCATCAATATCATCCAGTCCAGACGTATAGACTGTATGGATGTGGGATCGTTTCCTTGTAGTAAAGGATGCTCTAGGACGAGAAACGTTTGGGCCAGGTAGCATGGAAAAAGAGTTTTTCCGTAGAGAGAATCTTTCTCTGAGGCCATCCGTGCCAGATTTTGAAGTGAACAAGTCAACGCCCACAACTGCTGCCGTGTTAACTGTTTAATACCTTGCTCTGGATGGACTGCCCAGGTAGAATTCTCATCCATCAAATTACTAAAGTGGTGCAGCGACAGAAATAAGTAATCGCGAGCATTGGTCGAATTGGTATAATCCTGAAGGAAGCCCGGCTCTAGCTGAGGATCGCAAAGAATTCCTGACAAACTGCGAAACATTGTCTCTTCAAGTCGTTCGACCAGGCTACTGTAAGTAGGCCTTATCGTACTTTCTAAAGCCAACGATGTAGAAGTCTTGCAACCGTCTCTTCTTGTGACCGCCTTAAAAATGTCCATGGCTGCGTTCATTATTACTCGCGAGTAAGGCAGCGACGAGAATCGAAGCAAAGATGCTAAAGTCGAGGGCAAAGCATCACACAGATCTCCTGATAGGACAAGGAAAGGGGGGCATCCTCCCCGCAAAGCCATGGCGAGAAGATGGCTCAGCGTTTCCAGGAGCAATACGTTAAGACGTGTCAGATCAGAACGAGCCTGCGCCGCTAGTGCAGCGGGCAAGCTTTGATGATAGCTGGCCACCACTTTATCTCCCCAATGATCCACGAAAAGCAGATGCCAAAGCATCTGGTGCAAAATGCGTACTGCCGTGAGCAGGTCGTCTGCCTTGGCGCATGTGATGAGCGTGATCATGAGAATGGAAGAGTGTTTCTCCAAGGCAGCGTCCAAGCGGTCCATTGCCCCACAAAATGTGCCGACAGCAGCAAATGTGCGGCCCCCAACCCTCTTCAGGGTATCCATCAGACCTTTGGCTTCGTACTCAAGGAAGTCTGCGAGCAGCTCGTCAATGACGTGCTGCTGTTGCAACCCAGATGCCGCGCCGTCTGAACCCGATTTCCCATCCTCGCTGTGCACGCATAAGTAACGACGACGGACGAGAGACAGGAAAGCTCTGGTCGCCTCCAGCGAGCCATTGCCCGCATTGCGGAGCACCCCTTTCCGGAAAGCAGTAGCAAGCTCTCGCGTTGCCCCACTTTCGTTCCGCTGTAACAGCTCCTTTCGCTTTGTCCCCAGTGCCTCAAGGGAGATACGCGGGTTCCGCTGGCAATGCGATAGACTGATACTGCCATCAGGCTTTGCTACTTCCTCTAGGTGCCCCTGACACTCGGTCAAAAAGCGCTCAGCATCCTGAGCATCGCCTCGCCATGCCGCCAGCAATGCCCGGAGCCAAGCAAAGCGGCACCTGTAAATCTCGCTAAAAATCACCTCCTCGTCTTTTTCCTCCCTCTCCGTTTCTTCCTCTCCCTCCACCTCCAGCGGTTCCCAACGCCCGCTTACTACATTGTTTTCCTTTTCACCTTTGCTTTTTGTCTGGATACCTAGGGCTTCTATTGTCTTGGCTATGAAAAGGTCACACGCAGCTTCATGATAACAGCTGTCAGGCCCCGGCGATGGCCAGCGACGAGACCTTTCAAACCGTCTTTCCCGAATCATTTCGCTCGAAACATCATTGCTATCCGCAGTTTTGGTGTCCATTTTCTTATATTTTTCCAACGCCTCGCCTGATAGTACCATCGCTTCCTTCCTGGCCGACCCAACAATGAGCAGCTCATCCATATGCAGCTCCGCCAAAAAGAGCTCTACTGCAGGGCCGAAGTCTAGGACGCGCGGTTCCGAATCGTGATGTACATGCCCCTTAATATCCCGTGCAAAGGGCCTGCAGGCCTCCTCTAAGGCCAGCGCCACCCCACGCAATCTCCCGTCACTCCAAACGCGGGGCTCGCGGACACGTGCCAGGCGCATGACCAAGCGGCGCATGACGTCGAGAGCACCTAGATTTCCGTGCACAGAGGGCAAAAAATTGCCAGTGATCTCTTCAATCTCATCAACGAGCAGCGCGTGGTCGGCGACGCGTGGGGGCTGCCTGTCGTCCAAGCGATAAGCCTCCTCTCGACACCTATCGCAGTAAAGGGCCTCAGACATTCCTGGCGGCGAATGGAGACAGCACGTGTGATACACTAAAGAGCACGTCTCGCAGCAGATGAGCTCGCCCCCGTCCAAACAGACGTCACAGAGACTGTTATGCGTGCCCTTGAATGGACGGAGCCGGTGCATCACGAGCTCTGCCCCTTCGTCGCTTGCGACAGCGTGGAACATGCCGCCCTGTCCAGCGGGGGACGGGCTCCTGGGACCTTCTTCTCCCACCGGCGCCGGCGTCCAGGATGCCGCCACGCCCCAGTCGGACCACCAGTCCAAAGCATGACCTGTCTGGTCACTTAGGGGATTGCTCTCGCCCTGGTCGCGGTTTCGCATCGTCCCATGAAAAATGTTCGCTTCCATCCACTCGCGCACCCGTTCCGATGACCTTTCCTCCCCCTTTCCCGCCCCCTCTTCGTCCTTGGACGTGCGTCCACCGCGTCTTGAGGCCCGCCGAGCTTTGGATACACTTATATGAGGCGTTGGCGCGTCGCCCTTGTCGTTTTCCACGGAAGACGGAGGTGGTCCGCTTGATTTTCCCCTCTCCTGGGACGCCCCCGCCCCGTTACCAAGTCCGCCCCCAGACTCCCCCCTCACCGTTTGTTGCCCCGACTCCGAGCATTCAGGTTGATGGAAGCACGAGTCAGCCCCCTCTTTTCCAGCGGATACCTGTTGCATGCGCTCTGCCTCTGTCACTCGTGCCGTCCGCCGCCCCTGCCCTAGAGGCTTCCCAGCGTCATCAGCATGGCCGTTGGGCGCCGAGGAGGGACTACGAAACACAACCTCAGCCTCCACCTTCAACGGGCGGGGACAACATGATTCCTGCACCTGGAGAAGTGCTCGGCCCAGGTCCAACCAGGCGTGTGACTCGCCATCGGCTTCCAGGGTGACGGGCAGGATGGTGGGGGCTGACGCCTCAGAGACCCCTTCCTTTGCGTGAAAAGCACACGGTCGGACGCCGTCGGCCTCTCTCTCGTCAAAGGATTGATCTTCATTGCTCAAGCCCCTACTTCCTCCACGACTGATTGCCGCTGGAAGGCTACCTCGACGCCACGCCCGTCGCACACGAAACCAAAGCTCCAAGAGCCCAGGATGGTTGCTGTCCAAGCGCAATGCTCGCTGCAAGACCGACTGACATGCCGACCAATCCCCGAGCACCTCCAATACACGAGCCAAGCCCTCGAGGCAGTCCCATGACGCTGTCGGCCCGGGTCCAGGCCCACGTTCATACGCATACCTCGCTGCCCTCCAGAATCCCTGCTGCTCACATAACGTCGCTAGATGCAGCCACACTACTGCGTCCCCATCATCTAAATCTGTGGCGCGCGAGAATGCATCGAGGGCCTCGCTTATTTTACCTTCCTTTTCAAGGAGCTCGGCAAAATTTTTGGTCCCCAGATAGCGGACGCGAAAGAGCATCTCGTCAGAAACGTCAGCATCCCTAACTCGAGGCTCATCGAGAAGCAGTTGATACGCACGCTTTGCCGGCACGTACTGGCCTTCGACATGCGCTTCAACTGCCTTGCTGTATGCCTCCACCAAGCGAGTCTCTTGTGCCTCCCGCGTCTCTCCCATATCCGGCCCGACGAGGCCTGCTCGGCCCTCCGCATGGTCCTGCCCTGTGTGGGGATGCTGGCCATCGACGGTGTCTTCCACAGGCTCAACCGCTTGAATGGATGCCCAGGAAAACTGTGTGTACGGCGAAAAAATCAGACAAAGGGATGAACCTTGAATATCATGCGCGCCTTGAGGAAATTTCCACTCACCATCGATGAACTCCCCTTGCAATTTGGACTGAAATAGGAGGGGAATTAAATTCGTCTGTGGTTCCTTACACTGACATGTACCATCAACACCCGGACTTACGGACAGTGAGCCTGTGCATGGGTGTTCCGGGCGGTGTGTGAGTGCCATCTCGCGTGATACGTGCGTGCCATGAGGAGGGAGGTTCCTGCGCCTCGCCCGCTCAGTATTGGCGAGCCTCCGGGTCGCTGTCCGCAGGCATGCCGAGTACTGGTCACATAGCCAGTTTTTCGGTCAGGCGGTGCAGAGGACACGTCTGCAAAGCTGTAGACGGCACCAAGGGAGTAGATTACATCTGCCGCAACGCGTCCAGAAAATCATCTCGGTGGCAGGGCATCGGCTGTAATGCTGGAATGCCACTACCAGCAAATGCTTTTTACGGATGAGAATTTGGGAATGTTCCATCGCCTTCATTCGCGTCTGTAATACAAAACCATCGCTACAGGACGCACGAGATGTAAAACCGCCTGGGTTTAATTATCGAGTGTCGAGTGCGGATCCCTGCAAGGATGCCGCTGTTCTTCTAGCTCCCGTACATTGCGCACTTTATCGAAGTAGAACGCTGCTGATCCCATACCGGATGCATGACGAGGACTTGATTTTACGGAAGGTGTGACATCGGTTGCAACGTTCATGCATTCCTCATCTTTCATACCGCTGCGACAGGATTAGAATAAAATGGAGAGGACTTTGCGTAAGATGTTCAAGACATGCGGATCGCCGCTGCCTGCGTTTTGGTGTGGTGTCCTCTTGGGGTTGGCAATGTCATTTGTCGTGATCAAATCAAGCCCTAAGCGCAAGGCTATTCCAGGTTCGTACCCAAGTCTCATTGGATGTCTATGGTCCAATTATTAAGCGAAGGACGTGTTTTACCCCCTCGTGAAGGTGCTTTTTGGCTGACCGTGCAAGTAACCTTTAAACGCGCTGAAGACGTTGATATTTTTAAAACCGCTTTTGCGCCGCTTGCCGCATTCGTCGAAAAGAATGAACCGAGGACTTTGTCCTACAGCATGGCGCAATCAGACAAGGACCCCAAGACTGTGCTGCTCTTCGAGAGATACGTGGACAAGAATGACGCTTATCTGGAAGTCCATCGCAAAAGCGCCCCATTCAAGGTATTTCGGCCCCAGCTCGCTGCTATGGAGGCCACGATTTCGGGGGAATCATACATCGAAAGTAATATGGGCTTTATGTCCTGATATATCCAGGAGGTAGTACACGTATAACACAGAACAAGAACGAAACAGAAAAAAGGCGTCTCCCTGAGAATCTTCTTTACTCAAGTATGTGAGTCTTCTTAATGTCCGTGAAGCTTGCTTCTTGCGAGAGTAGAGTGATACCTCATTTCATGAAATTGAGAGAGTGTTGTTTCACGGGCAACACGAGTCTTTGCTTGCTTAGAAAGTGCTCTGCAGAGCATGGAATAAAGCTATCATTCTCGTCTTTCTCCGCACATCATTGTATTACGTCTGACAGACCAGATGTTAAAAACATGACTGCCTTCCTCTCCAGCTGGCACTACTTCCCATAGTCACTTATGTACGCTTGGTCTTGCTGCGGGTAGTCGGACCACCGCTCACTACCTGCCCCTTGTTGTATGTCAAAAGAGCAAAGGTGTGGAGGGCGAGCATTGGCACATGGATCACTGCCGGGTTAAAGCTGAAGGCGCTGCCCTTGTTGCTTCCCCATTTATTATAAACCATGTCGCTTAAAACCAAGGCATGGAAAGCTAGAAAGACGCCATTCAGAATAGCTTTGTCTTTAGTGCTGTATTTGAGCGCCGCACCACCTGCGATAAGCCCGACGGCTAAGGATTGAAAGGCAAGGCAACGCAAGATTGTCCAAGCGCTGCTTCCGTGCCATTTTGTCTCTAAACCCAACAGGCCCGGAACAATTTGTTGAGGACGGAAAAAAAGCATGGCAACTTCCCAAATGTGAATGCCAGCATGAAGAAGTAAGGCAACACTAAGCATATTGTCCCCGGGGTCTTCCTTTATATGTTCAAATGCCTCCTTGCCTTGTTGGATCCCGGCCTGAATGGTATCACTAACAGCCTCTTTCACTTCTTCATCCTGCGCAAGAAAAATATAAGACGTTGTTTCTGAGAAATACACACGGTTTGGTCCACTGAAGATGCTCATCCTCAACCATACGCACCCGATGTCCTTGTCCGTGGCGAGACATGTCTAAAATTACGCCTGAAGTTTGTTCGTAAGATGGCTAATATGCCTCGTTGTGCTGTTTGTATTAGAGAACGGGAGTATATCGTCAAACAGTCCATCTACAACGTTCTGTTCAGTTGACAACTCTACCATCTTACCACAAATTTCTTGGCACATCTGTTGGCACAAATTCTGTTCCGTGCTCATTCTTTGGGGCATACACACGTCAAAGCAGAATTTGTTGGCGACAAGAAAGGAGATAATCCCCGATCAGTGCGGATTTTGACAGGAATCGTGGAGGAAATAATGCACTCTCTAAGCGGAAAGGGCAGCGGGGCGAGTAAACTGATTTAACGAGCACATTGCATTATATTTGTGACACAATGCTCTGACTCGTTATTCCATCGGCTTCCCTTTCTTTATCAACTTCGACATGCAAGATAGACGACGATCAAACAAACTTGATGGCGGTTTGCGCCGAAAGGCGAGGCAATGCTTGACCCCAAAGTATTTATTTGATAATCTCGATTTTTTTGTTAAGCCCTCTTTCAAACAGAGCGTCTGTTCCAGTCACCCACTACAGTTTGCATTTCTTCAGGTAATTTGTAATACACGCACAGGGAGAAGTTCACCTCAGTTGCGATCCCTTTAGTACAAGAACTGGAAATAAACAGGATTTTTGGTTTCGGCGTACCATACGTAGCCCAATTGGGGAAGTGTTGTGAGCCAATCATGAAACTGCCCAACCTCCTTGGGGGGAACTTGTAATCCGACCAGCACCCTTCCGATGTCTCCGCCCTGATTACGATAATGGAAGAGGCTGACATTCCACCCTTTATTCAAATCGGTCAGAAACGCATGGAGAGCACCCGGCCGCTCGGGAAACTCAAAGCGATATAGCTGCTCATGTTTCACGTGCGGTGCACGCCCACCGGCCAAATATCGAGCATGAGCCTTCGCCATCTCATTCCCGCTCAGATCCACAACCTCGAAGTCTGCGTGCAAATGGTAAGGTTTTAGCCAGAGAGTGACTCATCGAAAACGCGCGCAAAAACATGCTATGTCCTACAGAAACATATGATGCGGAAAATCAAATTGTGTCAAATTACGCACCTAGATTTCGAATGTTCTCCAGGACTTGCTGCTTATCCTCCTCACGACTAGCGCCTGCCATGCACTGGAAGCTGATGATCACATCCGCTGTGTCAGGGCTGTTGAACCTGTACGAGAACTCAGTAACATTACGCGGGAAAATGCCAGAATAAAGCTGGCGGAAGCTGCCAGGTCGCTCGTTGATCCTGACGGAAAGGAGAGTCTCGGTCGAGTCCGATCGCTCACTCACGAAGCGCAATCGGTCGAAGTCCATGTTCGCCCCCGACGCAATGGCTACGACAGTCTTACCCCTCCATTGCTGTGCCGCGCAATACTTCTGGGCTCCAGCAATGGCCAAGGCGCCTGCGGGCTCCATGACTGACCGCGTGTCCTGGAAGCCGGCCTTGATAGCGGCGCAGATCTCATCCGTTGTGACCGTCACCATCTCGTCCACCAGATGGCTGCACAGTCGGAACGTCTCTCTACCCACGACTCGGACGGCTGCCCCGTCAGCAAAAAGGCCCACGCGATCAAGTGCTACCACATGCCCCGCCTGCAAGGACGTTGTCATACCCGCCGCGTCCTCCGCCTCGACGCCGATCACCTTTACGGACGGCCGCACCGCTTTCACATAGGCAGCCACCCCTGATAACAGACCACCACCCCCAACACAGACAAATATAGCGTCCAAAGGCTGTCCGTTTGTGGCCTTCAAGATCTCCATACCAATGGTGCCCTGGCCCGCGATCACATCCGGATCGTCGAAGGGATGAATCATTGTCAGACCCTCCTCCCGCGACAGGCGCTGCGCTTCCTCTGATGCCTCGTCGTAGTTTTTCCCATGCAGCTTCACGACCACTGTGGGGCCTCCGAAGCGCTTGACCGCGTTCACTTTGATTTGAGGAGTGGCAAGAGGCATCACTATCACGGCCTTGATGTTCTTTCGTGAGGCCGAAAGAGCAACGCCTTGAGCGTGATTTCCTGCCGAACATGCTACGACGCCTCGTTCAAGGTCTGCAGCGGGCGTGCTTACGATTTTGTTGTACGCGCCGCGCAGTTTGAAAGAGAAAACTGGCTGTAAATCTTCCCTCTACGTGTATGGTGCGTGGCACGATTTGATGAGCGCCAGATAATTTACACACGAAAACATTTACAAACCATGCCAAAGGCCGCACGTGAATGCATGTTACCTTTCTAACCTGATATCCTGCGTACCTTAAATAATACATTGTTGTGGATGGTCTTGGACATGCATGGAGCTGGCTGTAGGGGTGTCTCGATGGCAAGCTCATACACGCGGGCATTCAAAATGCGTGCCAAGTAATCAGTATGGTCAGGAAATTCATCAGTCATACTATTGGCACTGCTGACAACTGACGCCCCACTACTGCTTGCGGCTGCTCGTTGCAGTAGCATTGTGGCTGGAAGTTGTGCCACCCTCCGCCATCCCCCACCTGGCAGCATTCCTACTCTAATTACTTACGGCGTCGTACCACGCAAAGTTTGTTCCGGTCCTCTATGAGACCTGTCTGAAAACTTTAATTGAATTTCGTTTATCTCCTGGTGAGTTGATGTCTGTGCGTCGTGTGTACGTTAGAGGAGTGTGCGTGCGGGATTGTATCAGACAAGATACTCTCCTTGACAGGAACGGGCGGCCCTGGCTAATGTTGCCTCCACTTGGGCATGGGGGGGTTAAAAAAGCACATTATGAATGCATAAATGAAAATAATCAATGAACTCCGCACGTATTTTGGCAAGAAACAAAGACTACTTTGCTGAACGCATGCAAGCATTTTCGTCATCAACATAGACGTATGGGAGTTGAACGGCGACGAGGAGCATCCTAGAGAGATGATCTCTCACGAGCAGCAACAGAAAATAAGGAGATAGTGCAAGCTGAATTATCGCACATTTTCCATGTGTGAGGATCTTTGGAGCCCTTTTCCTGTGCATGGTGTTGACGAGTGCTTAGCAACATCATTATCCTATCGACGTAGCTTGAGAAGCCAAGTGACACCTCACCCTTCAGAAACAGCACACAATTCTGCAGAGCAAATCGCAAAAAAAAGACACGTAACAACGATAACACAAAGCAATCGCTTGTATTAAAAGTATCTTACATGCCAAATTTGTGGATCCGATTCGACTTATTCTTTTTCTTCGTTACTGCATGTTGATGCGGGGACGACAAGGGATGTTTTTCCCCTTTCAATGTGCTCCTCTGATTCCTTCTTCCATCTCATAACTCGCAAAGTACCTCCTACGGCTTACGATGCTGAAGCATGCGAAAAGTCTGCAGACAATCGTAAGCCAAAGCAGCTTAGGCGCGTCATTGTCCTCTTTCCCCACGCATCTTGTCAAAACCGTAACATGTCTCACCACACAGAGGGTGCTACCATGTTACAAAATAGAGGCTTTTCAACTCGACTCATCAACAACGTCAGAAGCCTCCTTTAGCTCTTTCTGCAACTCATCCAAATTCAACCCTTCCGGGAGTTCGCCGAGGCCGCCAGCACCCACCACATCGGCCTCCACCTTCGTCGGGTCCTCCATGTCCCGCGTGGACAGCCCCTCCGCGATAAGTCCCTCCCCGCCGTCCGCCAGCACCTGCCGAGACATGAGCTTGGTGATCCGTGCTGTAAAGGCACCGGGGTCTTCCACGTCGTACCCGCCTGCAACAGCTGCTACGTCATAGACCAATCGACCCAGCTCCATGGTCTCCACGGCCTCCGGCGACGCCGACACCTTCTCCCGAAGGGACACGACGATGGGGTGGGTGGGGTTCAGCTCCAGAATGGCTTGGTTGAACTGCGAGTCCAAGCCACTGCCGTCATCCTCGCCTTGCATGACGGACTGTGCGCGGTAGTACTTCTGCATCTGTGGCGACATTCCGTAGGCGCTCTGCACCAAGGCCGCCGGCGAGTCTACCAGCCGGTTCGTCACCTCCACCTTCGTGACTCGCTTGCCCAGCAGCTTGCGGTACCAGTCCCGCAGGGCCTGCGTCTCCTGCCCCTTCTCCTCCAGAAAGGCCTTCTCCTCGTCGGTCTCCGCCTGCTGCTCCTTAGCCGCATCCACGATGTCCTTGTCCGCATACTTGCCCAAGGACTGCATGGCCATCTCGTCCAAAGGGTCTTGCAGAATG
>Ga0102934_1000497_pt1 | contig 26485 bp, 24 predicted proteins | sample SalPonR2_A_D1_MG_FD_78175 | JGI IMG/M metagenome (GOLD analysis project Ga0102934, IMG submission 78175) | Salt pond soil microbial communities from South San Francisco under conditions of wetland restoration - Salt Pond MetaG R2_A_D1_MG | ecosystem: Environmental > Aquatic > Marine > Intertidal... | reverse complement strand
TAGGCCCTGGGACAGAGCCAGCACGGGAAGAGCTGGTTTCTGTTGTTCCCAGACTCGCGCCCCTTTCCACAAAGGTCGCAAATGTGCATGGGACAGACGAACTTAAAACGCAGGCTTCCAGCACCCGCGGCGTCGTCTTCCCCCTGCTGGTGCTTGGCGATGGTCACATTCGGGTGCTGACTCACGCAGTGTGCGTGGTAAAACTTTCCGCACTGCGGCTTCTGGCATTTATGCACACCGTCCGTAAGCCCGTCGTCCTTCCCCGTATCGCCGCAGACGAAGCAAGTGTGCTCCCTGTCGCGGCACTGGTCGCAAAGCCAGGTCTCCGAGAAGCGGACCTCCTCCGCAGTCATGCCCAGACAGGCCTGGTGGAAGGACCGCTTGCAGGGACCGTCGCACAAGACAAGCCGGTCCCCTTCGCTCCTCTCCATTTCTTCGCAGACGCCGCACACCCAGTCGTTCTGGTCCGCCCCGCCCGTGTCCACCAGGAAACCCTCTTCTTGCCCCTCCTCTGCCGCCTCCCTGGGACCAGGAGCCTTCTTCTCCGGCTTGGGTCGGGCTTTCTTTGATCCTGTCGCATCACGCGCCGCATTCTCTGACCGGACGGTGCGGCCTGAGCGCGTGGTTCCCAGGACCGCGGGGGCCATGGTCGGCGCCTCCCGCATGCGCTTGGCCTCCGCCCTCGCAGCCGTTTCCTCCGCCCGACGGCGCTTCTCTGCCTCGAGCCGTTGGCTGATGGGCCTCCTGCCTGTGTGACTGCCTGGGGGCATCAGTCGCGAAAAGGAGGAGCCAGTCTGGCTGATAAGCTCGTTATGAGAGCTCCCGAAACGCTTGAACTTGATCTCCCACAGCCTCTCTTCAGACTCGGCGCCGAGGGTCGAGACTTTCTCCGCTAGTAAACTGCCGGCGTACCAGTGCCCATCCCGTGAGGAGCGAGCATCCACGTCCATGCCTACTACGAGGCCTGCCTGCCAGGCTCGAATAGCTTGTCGCGCCTCCTCCACTAGTCGCGGGCTCTTCGATGTTTCTTCTTGCTTGCCTTGGGATTCCCTTGCGGTATCAACTGCCACTAACATCTTTCCAACAGCCTTTATCCGCTTACCTTTCACGTCTGGAACTGGAAGAGCCAGTGCCGTTCTAAGCAAGTCTTCAGCCTCTGGGATCGTGAGGTCCGTGGCGGTGGGGGCGCTCATGGACGTAGAAGAGGAGACAGTCGATGCGATTTCCGATGCCGACGCTTCCGGAGACGTGCTCTCCTCTCCTTCCCGGTCGAGACTTCTTCTTCCGCTTCCGTGAGGCGCCCCTGGGTACTTTCGGTTCGTGAAGCAGCAACTCTCACCAGGAGACACACCGCTCTCGTGGCTGACTGATATAGAGACACCATTTTTTCCCCCTGACGCCTGGTCTGACAAAACTATTCCATCTATCTCATCGTTGGACGTCTCAGCGCCAGTATCCGCAGCAATTCGTATATCATCGTGTACGAAAGTGCCTTCGACATCGACCATGTTCGCCGTGCTGGGGCAGACGGGCACACAATGCTCGATGCTCCCCTTCTCCGTCTATTGCCAAGGTGTACGGGAAAGAAAGCATGTTTCCAGGGACAAGGGGAAGGAACAGCAGTGAGTTAGAATGCCAGTCGGCTTGGCCTGTCCAGGCATGATTTTTGAAAGCAAGGTCACCGTGCGAGGTGGCGCCCGCTTGCCTCCCACCTTTTTGTGCACAGAAGTGAACATGTCGTCGAGTATCGCTGTCTAAAGCCAGAGCTCGAGCGAGCCAGGGCGAGGAAGATCCACTCAGTTCCAGCAACAGATCAACTAGCCCAGCACATGCGTCAGGCCCCCAGGACTGAAGAGCCTATCTTGGGTGCTTTAGTTCTCGAATTGTTTTGACGCCATCCAGAGCATGGATTCGCCATACCCAGGCCCATGTCCTGTGCCTTTTTTGAGCCCAGCGCGCCAGCCCGCCCTCCCCGCCACACAGGAGACCTCGCCGCGTCCGAGCCCGTGCAGAGTAGCTCTTCCCGTCTGACTGCCACTTTGTCTCATTTTTAGCCCCATCTCCCGTTCATCCTGTACATATTATATCCAGAGAAGGATGAGAAAGGTAAATTTTCTTGTTGCAGCATGCGCAATGGTGCTGGGGGTGTCTCCAGCGTCAGCATTTATGCCTTTCGCAGCTCGATCGTCTAGGTGAGTAACACCGTGCGCAACGGTGTGGTCGCATATTCTGGCTTCACGTCGACTTTGTTAGAGGATCGTGTAGAATACCAAAGATGGACATTAGGTCGAACATTGCCTATCAAATGCGAAACACTTATTCTGTATTCAGAGGAAGCAATCCATCCCCTTGAATCGCACCCTAATCGAGCTTTCTGCCCGACCTCCGGGACATTCACAGTGCAATTAAGATGAGCGCCTCTACGGGAGAAAAGAGCAGCAGAAGTGAAAACATGCTGCCTGACAGCAGTGTTTCTAGGCGGGATCTTGTGAAGACGACGTCTGTTGCAGCGGCTGCTCTCTCCGCCGCGGGAGCTCTGGGAGGCTCGACACAGCCTGCAGCGGCGGCGTCGAATTTCGCCTGGGAGCAGGTTACAGGCATCCCGATGGGCGCTACACTTTATGACGTGGACTTTGATTCGAAGGACCCAGAGCACGGGTGGATAGTAGGCTCGAAAGGCACCTTCCTGGAGACATCAGACGGGGGCAGGTCGTGGGTGCCCCGCTCCTTCGTCGACCTGGACCCCGACGAGGAGGTGACCTACCGCTTTGAGCGCGTCAGCTTCAACAACGGCGAGGGCTGGATCATCGGAAAGCCCCCTATTCTGCTGCACACACAAGATTCGGGCAAGAGCTGGGAGCGCATTCCCCTGTCTCCCAAGCTGCCCGGTGAGCCCTCAACGGTCTTCGCCACGGGCCCCAACTCGGCGGAGATGACCACGTCGACTGGCGCCATATACAAAACTACCAATGCCGGGAGGAATTGGAAGGCGCAAGTCAAGGAAACGATCGACGCCACGCTCAATCGCATCTCCTCTTCGGGAGTGAAAGGAGCCTCGTACTTCACCGGGTCGATCATCTCGGTCGTCCGGGACCAGCTGTCTGGCGCCTACCTGGCCGTGTCCTCTCGCGGAAACTTTTTCTTGACTTGGCTCCCGGGCCAAGACTTTTGGGTGCCACATAACAGAGGGACCTCCCGGCGTATTCAGAACATGGGCTTCGTCAAGGGGGACACGAGCAAAGGCGTATGGATGAGCTTGAACGGCGGCCTGTTGCAGATATGCGAGCCAAATCAGGACCTGTCATCGGAGGAGGAGTTCAAGTTTGCGGATAGCAAGATCCGCTCGGGAGGATACGGCATTCTGGACGTGTCGTGGAAAGACGAGCAGGAGGTGTGGGCGGTGGGGGGGGGCGGCTCCATGTTCGTGTCCAAGGACGGGGGCAAGACCTTCACTTTCAACAAGAGTGCGGACGAGATCCCAGGTAACTTGTATAAGGTCAAGTTTTTCGGCGACAAAGGATTTGTCCTCGGGTCAGAGGGGGTCCTCCTGCGGTACAAAGGTATTGCCTGAGTCGAGGATAGGTGGGGGAAAAGGAAATGGAGACGCAGCGGTGTTGGCGGGAGCTAGAAACGCGCCGGGCTCTTAAAAGACGGTGCGAGATGCTGTGCTTTCGATTGTTTGTTTGTACGTTTGAGGCATAACAGAGTGACGACAGCTCAGCAATGTCGGTCACAAAACTGCATCCACAAGTCTAATGTGGGAAAACAAAAAAGATGGGGTATTAGCAGCTTGTACCCGCTCGTATTTTTCAAATTATAGTTATTCGGAACCACCCCATTTACAAGAAGTTTCGCTACCTCGATGTCAAATCTCGACACTCCGAGTGGTAAGTCACGCTCATCCCCATTCCTGTCACGAAATTTAATTTCATTACACGACTCTCCCTGAATGACTGGTTCCCTTTTAATCTATTCCAGCGTCTTCTCAATTCTCGTGGGCAGTTTGTTCTTTTCTTTTAGGTAAAAATTTGCCCTATCGTGCCCACTTATAATGTATGCTCACGACAGGCTGGGTCATGCGCTGACAGAACCCGAGAAATAGAGTAGCTGAAGAGCAAGGACTGCAGCCGTTGACCCGTGCTATTCTTTGGGGTAGCTTAGTTGTGTACATCCAGCTTATAGGCTTTCCTGCGTGTGGGTAGCCCTTCTGCAGTTCGTGTCTGCAGATTGTTCCGAGACAGAGGGCAAGGGAAGTGACTCCGCAGCCAGCAACGTATACCGTTGGATTTAAAAGATGGTGTGCCCCCTGCTTCCCAAGTGGGTAGGGCAGTAAGAGTCCAGGAGAATGCAGAAAGAATCTGTGGAAGCGGTGCCACATTATTTATCTCCTTTTGGAGTGCCGCAGAGACCGAGTATTTGACTGCAGCAAGTGGCTTTAAGCCCTTCTACTATCGTACGCACCCCTGACATCTTAAGATAGGATCTTGGCGTCTCGAAATGGGCGTACGTATTAACAAATCTTCAAACACAAACATGTGCCCATTCATGAAGGAAAATAGAATGAGCACACTTTCAACCAAGAAGACACTGTGGGAGGCACGCTAGGCAATAATATAACCTCCCCACCACCACTCCAGAAGTCACAGTCTGTCCGATATCGAAAACTTTGGCATTGGCTTGAAGAGGATCTCCAAATTTCAGATTGTTTCATTTCTTGCGTAAGAAAGCGCGCAAGCACAAGTCCGTCCGGTCTGGCGCTGGAGTCGCGGTGGTGACACGGAACCATCGCCTACACCAGACTTGAAGCGACGCGTTATTTGTTTGCTTCGGTTCACGAAATCGCAGCAGAGTGCTGTCGGTACACATTGGACTTTTGGGCGACGGAATTCTTTTTCAAATAGTACAGTACACATACAGGCAACAATTAAACTAAAAGACAGGTAGTGGCATGCTTCGATTGCCACGTGTGGCGGCACACAAAGCATGCAGGATGTCCGTGCGGTCCCAAAAAGTAATTGGTTGGGAGGCTACCGTGGAACCGCCGTGGAGACTTCATCTATTAGCTCCCACAAATATGTCCTCCAGGGCTGCGTCGTCACTAGTACTATCCTTGCGGCTCCGTGGACCCTCTTCCCGTCTAAGACTACTTCCAGTCCTCGGTCATGGTGTCCATTCCCTCGCGGGAAAGCCGCAGCGGCTTCACCATTTTAAGGGGTTTCATCTGCAGACATCTTTTTTGCCCAGTAACAGCCAGTACCTGCACGTGCCTCCACAAGCAGTCAAACCGGAGGCGAGGTTGAATGAAGATGGATCGTTCGCCAGCGAAGGATCAGACCCTTCAAAGACGACCATCAAGCGGCCCCCCTCCTCAAGGGAGACTATGTGGACAGTGCCTAACATAATTACCTTGGCACGCATTATCTCGTCTCCTTTACTCGCGGGCTTGATTCTTCAAGGTCGATACTCGTATGCAGTGATGGGTCTCGCGGTGGCCGCCGGCTCTGATTGGCTGGATGGGCATATCGCCAAGAATTATAACCAGTCCTCTGTCTTGGGCAGCTTCCTGGATCCCTTGGCGGATAAAGTCCTGGTGGCCGCACTCGCCGTGCCCCTGGCTTTACAAGGCTTCATACCCACCCCATTGCTCGTGGTAGTCCTGGGACGAGACGCCTTATTGATTGGCGGCTCGTTTATCAAGCGCCTTCAGAATCGACCCGTGGGGGCTCCCTTTTTCGACACCGCCTCTTCGGCAACATTTCAAATTACGCCGAACCTGCTGAGTAAAATCAATACGACATTGCAGTTTATCGTCCTCACTTTTGCGCTCTGTCGCGCTTTGTGGGGCGACGCGATCCCGGCCGCGGTGGACGAGGTGTTCGAGCCGCTCTGGTAGGTCGGAGCGAGACTAGGGCGGCCCATCTGGCGGGAAATTGCGGTGCTTTGGTCAAGCTCGAAGCAACAAAGTGTCTGACGCTGAGAGGCATCGATTTGTTGTCTGCGTGTAGCGCACTCATGTTCATGGCATGTGGCGACGCCTGTTGTACCCAGGGTGGCGGTCACTGATCGTGAATGTGCCCGAATGAGCTTTTTGTCGCCCGAACTAAAGTCTTTGTTACACACGCTTCCCTTCACAGCTGGCTCACCGGTGGCACGACCGTCGGTTCGGGCTTGACGTATCTCGCGGGGGACGGGACGGGCTCCTTGCTGCGGAAAAGGGGAAAGAAGGAGGGGGATGCTCGGATGAAGGCGACGGCCGCCGGGAGAAAGATTGATGAGCAGCGAAGATGAGGGCGTGCAAGAAAATGGCGACGTCTTGTCCAAAGTGGACAAGCACAATACCGGGGGCAGTGCCAAACAGGGGCAATGCTGCTTAAGGGCCACGTGTGCGAGTCCGGAGAGAGATCGTGAGGGCGCGCCGCCCTTACTCTGTTTGTGCTTTGATCTATTCAAGCCTTCGGCCAACATCTAGAGGGGCACCATCGCCGACGCATGTACACAAGATAATTAAGCCAGCACTGCTGTGCAACTAGTTCCGTTCGCCCTCCCGCCTCGCTCCTCCTCCCTTTTCCTTCCTTCTCGAATCATCCCAAAATGTCCTCCTTCTTAACATTCAAACCCGTCCGATCCGCCAAGTCCATCAACTCATCGATGAAATATTTGCCCAAATCCCGCGCCCCCGGCGTGACCTCTTCATCCAGCACCAGGCAAGTGAAGATCCGCCCGTTCAGCGACAGGGCACCGACCTGCGCGTGAGGAGAGATGTTGTGAGCCTCAACACGACACCGCCTTTGTCACACAACTTCCCTTCGAAGGATCCGCGCAGGGCGAGGGAAATAAGGCGCCCTTAAAGGGGGCCACCTTGCGACTTGAAAGCCCTTGGAAGAACTCACCTGAGGAAGCAGATTGGCGAACACCATGTACAAGCCCGACACCTCCTTGCCTGCGAATGTGATGGGCACATCAGGGCCAGGGAGGTTGCTGAATACAAATGTGTGCCGCACGAAGGTGTCGTAAGCAGTCTGCTTCGCCACTGACCAGGGCAGTCGCGCCCCCACCAGGGTCTCGACCATGTTCTGGACCATGACGATGGGGCTGTTCTTCAAGGCGGTGGTGGTGGCATGCGCAGCATGGAGTCGCTCTAGACTGCCCTTGACTCCGATGGGCATGTTCACCGAGGCGAAGCTCCACTTGTTCCGGAGGCCCCTGACCGTGTCCCCCACTTTGCGGGGCAAAGCCACAGGCATCAAGGCCCGTGTGCGCACCTTGGAGCCAGAAAGGGGGTCCGTCATGACGGGGTCTTGCATAGCGACACGAAGCCGGTGCACGGCGCCCGCCAGGGCTGCAAAAACAACGTCATTGACGGTCACGCCCGCTGCGTTTTTGACGCTCTTGATGAAGGAGAGTTTGACTGTGGGAATCCGGACGATAGATCGGCGGCCCGTAAAGGTGATTTGCTTCTTGTCGGGAATCGTCAGGCCGACATCCGTGTCAAAGGCGGTCGAGGGTGTCCCAAGGACTTTGAAAAAAGAGGCCAGGAGCGTGAAGGGATTGCGGAGTGTGGGCATGAACCCGGTCTCTCGGCGGGAGAATTTCTCCTTCGTGGGCAGGGACTGGCCGTCAAGGCCTTTGAAAACGTAGGGAATCAAGTTGGCCAAGGAGACGCCATCTCCAATGGCGTGGTTGACGCGACAAATGACGGCGGAGGGTCCTCGCCGGCTTTCGTTCCGGAGCAAGGCAAATTCGAAGGGAGGTGCCTCCGTGGGGACATGCAGGGGCTTCTTCGACCACACCTCCAACTGGCGAAAGAGATCGTCCATGTCGACACCTTGAAAGCTTTCTTCAATGACATGCATCTTCGTATCAAAGGACGGCAAGAGCTCCCAGTACCACTCGTCGTGGATCTTTACCTTGCGAGAGCGAAAGCGTTCAAACTTGAACAAGGGCAGAATAGCCGTCTCCACAGCCGCACGCGTGGGCGCATCGCCTTCAAAAAGCACCACTGCATTTATTATGGGATCTTGCGGGCTCATCTTTGCATGATCTGGCATGGGTCCGTCCGCGCATGCCGCCGAGCAAAAACTCATGCTCCTTCGAACAACAGCAGGGGACGGCTGCAGGGCCCGTGCCTTCCGTCGGCTGATGAATATGCATTGTATTACAAGTAGGCCGACCACAGCTGTGCTAATCATCGCAGTAAGAAAAGCTAGATCTGTGGTTGCTGGAGCCGGCGGTGGCGGTGGGGGCGTTGAAAAGCGTCCGAAGGGCATAATGATCTTTGAGCGGAGGTGTTGAAGCTGTGGGCAGCCTGTACAGCGTGAGCAGTGGATAGTTGGGATGGGACAACCTTTGCGAAAAGAAAGCTATCCTTCTCTGCCAGGAAAGTGAATTTGTTCAGACGTCAGCCACTTTCCCTATTAAAACCATGTCCCTTTCCTTTCCAGGTCTCCACCTTTTTGCATTTGCCTCGGGGCCGCAGGGCTCGGACCAGGCGGTCCATGGCGTGGCGGCCGCGTGACGGCACGTCCGCGTATCCTAAAATGGAAGGAGCGTACACTGGAAAAGAATCGCACAAAGCCGTACGCAAACGGGAAGCTGGGGAGTCGCACAGGTTCAGACAAATAAGATTGGAAGAGAACATGACTGTCGAGTCTTCAAGTGGCGCGATCCAAGATCCATACTTCGTCGGTTGGCTCGTCAAGTCTCTCTCGTGTATTGGACCTTCAAGTCACTGCCGGAAAACCACTTTCTGTGTTCCGCGCCTAGAAGCACATGGCTTGTCACTAGAGGGTATAAAACTAGGCGTGAGTTTTTTAAAAGGATTAAATAGCAACACATCAATAAAACGACAGGTACGGTCTCACTTTTGGCACCTTATAACGTTGGTTGTTTAAATTCACACGAGTTTTGGCTTTGAGCTCTTACTGGCTACATAATTTATTGTTTCCTGCTGTTGCGCCAAAAGGATCCGGGATACTTCTCCTAGAGGTAGAAGATCGAGCACCGACGAGCCCTCAACAAACCTCCTCCTTCGCATGTCAAGCTATCAGAGCTTCCTCACTGTAACAGAAACGAACTTGATGGATTCAGCATCTCACGATCTCATAAGGAGCTGATGGTTGAAAATTAGAGGGAAGTGCCACTTGCGCCTTCCCTTAATATGCTCCAATGCCCAAATACACGAGCCAGAGCTCTAGAGCTTAGTGGCCATTTCTTTCGCAACTTCAGAGAAGTCCACAGCCTGGTTGGAGATAACGGAATTCAGTGTTTCAGCTCCAAGGGGAGAGAGAGGATACAGACAAAAGACAGCCCTCAGGCCCTTCCGCACAGGCAGTCCCGCGAGCACGCCAATTATACGGCTATCGCCAGAAAGGACTTATAAATGAAAGATAGCCGAGGCAACTGACGGGTTAAACTTACAGAGATCTCTAATTGCCTAGCCAAGAGACAGGCTTGACACACACTAGCGTACCTTCAATGGCTGGAAGGGGCGTGTCAGTCCTGTCATAGACCACAGAACTTCCCCCGTGTCCGTGCGGACAATGAAGACACCCTTGGTTGGCCTCTCGGGATTCAAAACAAACTTCAACTCAGGCTTTAAGACCTTTAGGTGCTGCTCCAGGATCTCAGCCCTTTTTTTGAAGCCTACTCAGGGTTATTGGGGTGCCACATGCGAGGCAGGAAAGTGAAAGAGCTCTTGGTCACACTCACGAAACGTGCGGTCAAGTCGAGAAGGTCGTTGATCGAAGGCGCTTACACTGGCATTGCTTGCAAGCCTCCACGACTATGGACGAAACCTTTCCGTTGGTACCCGCCTCCTTTGGCAGTGATCCTGACGCCTCTTTGATAGGAACCGACGAAGTGGTCGCAACAGGTTTCTTAGCTGCAGGTGCTTTCTTTGTGGGTAATGAAGCTTTCTTGGCTGCGGGAGCTGTCTTCGCTGCTTTTTTAACCTTCTGATTCACGAAGATGAGGATGCACAAGAAATTATATGTTACTTCCAAAGATCTCAAGTATAGACTTGTTTTTCTTTGGACATTTTGAAGGCAAGTGGCAATATGTCGCCAGCTGCATGAGGTGTACATGACTCAGAAAGTAGCGTAAGTGTTGAAAGCATCTTTCTCGTTCGCCCTGAAAAACACTGTTCGGCCTCCAAGAAACCAAATCAATAAAACCCAAAAACAGACAACATTTTGGCCAGCCGCATGTGTCAAAAGACTCGCACATTTTGAGTCCTCGGATCACGTTGGTTCTCAACCCATTTGACCTCTCCAAACCCTCATCTGCCTGCTCACCTTTGCAGCTGGCTTTTTCTTGCCCTTGACTACGTTGCTGGCCTTTTTTGAAACCATATCACGTCCTGATAGGATGATCTGTGCTAGTGGTTGGACATATTTTCGTGTTAAACGTGCTGGCTCACACTTTTGTCTGCTTCACCTCGCTAGAAGTTCAGGAGCTCGCAACTCGGATGTAGGTGTACCGTTCGCGCCATAATTCCTAGAAGAGCTTGATATCACTCATGACCCACCATCCCTTCCAACACGTCCACCCGCACGACCGTGGCATGTCATAAAGCATGAGGCGATTGAAGTGATTGATATGTTCACTTCTGGTGGAGATAAATGAGCACAACGTGGCCACCGTTCGCTTCATTTATATTCCGCGCTCTCGCCTGCACGTGCCCTCTGTCAGGGGGAGGGCTGGCAGCTGACACCCGGAAGTCCGCGAATAAACCTTCGCGGATCAGGATTGCGCCGCAAATTTCGAATAAAAGCACTGAAAACACCCACTCCGACAGAACTGTCGTCTTTTTTTGTCGGTAATTCGACTACTATGGCCGCTGCTTCAGGCTTGAACAAGGAAGGGAGCTTGGCAGACAACATCAGAGGCGTGTTCGACGGTGCCCTCCAACCCGGAGCACGGCCATGTCTTTTGATAATCGACTTCGTCCAGGCTTATCTGAAGAAGGACTCCCCACTTTACGCTGGTGTAGAAGATGCTTTGGCTTCAACGAAGCGTTTGCTAGCTCTTGCGAGGCGTCAGCGGCTCCCTGTGGTTCATACAAGGGTTGAATTCTTGCCAGGCGGATTAGATGGTGGCATCTTCTTCCGCAAACTACCCCTTCTTAAAATTTTTGAGAAAGGATCACCTATGGGAAACTTTCATCCAGATGTCATGCCCCTTCCGAATGAAGTTATCGTAACGAAGCAATATGCTAGCGCCTTTTTCGGAACCTCCCTGGCGCCAACCCTCAGAGCTCAAGGAGTCGACACCGTGCTTATTGCGGGACTCTCGACGTCCGGATGCGTCCGCGCCACAGCAACAGATGCGTGCCAACACGGCTTCATTCCAATCGTTGTTGAGGATGCGGTTGGTGATCGACATAATCAGGTCCACGAGTCTAATTTGTTCGATATTAAGGCGAAGTACGCTGAGGTCTGGGACGAGGAAGCAGCAAGCATGTACATAAAAAATCGTGAACAATGAAGCGGCAAAGCTTATTTTGAAAAATCGTACCAATTAAATTTGAAGCCCGAGTGCATTTACTCGAAGCTCAACGCTCCAGGGAGGAGATTATATTTTGGGGTGTTCCTTTGGGCGACAAGTCTCTTCGTAGTGCATCACAGATCAACTTCTTGCCGCTGTGCTATTGGAGCCACGCTTTTCATGTCGCGCTGATCTTTTCTTTTTGCTCGAGCTCAAGGCATCCTTTTGATACAACATGCTACTCGGAGCACCCGCCCTCTTCCAAGAAGGCGGGCGTGATCCCTGCTGCGTCGCGCACTCCACTGGACCCCTGCCTCCCTCTCCCTCAAAAGCGTTGCTCTCCGACGACGCCTCTGGTACCTCGCCATCTTCTTCGCACCCTTCCCTTAGCCTTGCTCCACGCTCCGTCCTTTGATCTAGGCCTTGATCTCTCCGCCGAGCGGCCGTCTCTGCCTCATGCTTGGACGCGCACGCCTGCTTCAGCTCTTCCGCCATGCGCTCCGAGGCCGGCCACTTCCTCTTTGCCGCCGCGTTCTGCAAGAAGAAGACCGAGGTGTCAAAGAAGGACGTCTTGAATCGGGTGGGCGTCTTGTGCTGCCCGCCCTCGATGTACCCGTGATCTTGCGCCCGGAGCAGGACGTGAAGGGCGCAGAACGAGCTCTCGCGGAGGCGGCTCCACGACGCCGCCGAGGCCTTGTAGATGGCCTTGGCTCCCCTCTTGTTCGGCTCCCTAGACATGCTGGCACCCTTTGATGCGGTCACACGCGTCGATTCAGGGCGCTCTTCTTCTGCTTCTCTAGTAACCCCCTTCTCCTCGTCCTCCCTTGTCCGCTCCCCCTTTCCGTCCTGCCATGCGGGAATGACCACGACGAAGCCGAGGGGCAGGGCGGTTGCCTCGAGCAAGTCCTCCATGTGGTCGACCATGCGGGCGATGACACAGGGCGAGAAAGGCGGGTTGGCCTCGTAGGTTCCTTGCCGGGGGCGGAAATTGAAAAATGTCCCCAAGCTCCCGAAGCAGGCATCCGTGTCCTGGAAGGCGGAGCAATAACGGGCGTACATGCAGTTGAGGGGAGAGGCGAAGCATTCCATCCGACAATCCAGGTGACGGCGTAGGACGTCGAAGGCTTCCTCGTTAATGGCGCCTTGAAAGCCCCCTCCGCGATCTGTGCCCCCCGCCAGACTGCTGTAGCGCAAGAGGAGGAGGAAGACCCGCAGATGGAAGAACCTCTCTTCTTCAGCGCTCTTTCCCGGGCGTTCTCGTTTTCCGTGCTTAAGGTTGCCTTGAGAGCGATCGATCCCAGGCCTATTGATTGACATTCCCCCAAAGCGGGCGTGGAGTGCTCGAAGCTTCTCGTAATGCCTTCGGTTGACTGTCACAGTTTTCGACTTGTGTCGGAGTGAGTAGAGCCCACGTCCCGCGTCGAAATGCACATATATTTTAGACAAGGACTGCCATCGTGCCTCTAGAGATACGGAAGGGGGATTGAGGGACGCGGAAGCCCTTTGTATCCGACATAAGAGCTTGACCGCGGTTTTATTCAACTGCTCTATCACTCGCTTCGCCGTATCGTTGCTAGCCCCTCCCTCGATCAGCTCTCGCATGAGCAAGTGTCGGCCAGCTCGCTCATGTTCGTTGTTTAATCGCGGGTCTGGCAATATAGGATCCCCGGTGCCATCAGTGGGACGCTGGGAGAAGAGCCAGCGTTCAAAGAGGGGCACGCGCAAATCCATGCCCAGGTCCCTGCTCACCTTGTTGAGGAAAAAACACGTCAAAGTACCGATGGCGTCGTGTCGGAGTATCTCTAAGCTGAGACTGGGCTGATGCATCATGTTTTGGGCGCTATTATAGGTTTTAGCGTGGTGCAAGGCGTCCATCGGGGGCTTTACTTCGGGTCGCCATAGAGAGGGAGTCGAGGACGATGCAGCACAAGTAGGATTGTCGCCCGCGTCTTCTTCAGGGCCTTCTTCTGTCTCTGGCGCCTTGATATCTTTGTGTGCATAACTAGTAGATCCTCCTCGCTGTGCCATGTACATCTCTTCCAGCAACGCATCCATTTGCGGCCCTGTGCTTTTTGCCGCAATAGGGGAGGAGGCCTGAGATAGGTGAGGAGGTTGTTCTTGATGTCTAGGTACGAGATGGACGCTTGGGCGATTGAACGCCAATAAGAGGCGTGAAAACTCACATGTTCTGCGCAACGTCGATGAAGTTGCGCACTGGCAGCTCACCTTCCTTGCGTGGGGGGCTTGAAAGCGGGGGGAGGCCGTCGCACGGTAGCCATCTCTGTGCCTCGCCCACTGAAGCGGGGCTCGCTAACTTCATCCTTCCTCAAATTGCGCGTACCTGAACCGACTTTCTTAATGCATCTCTCACAGCTGTGTGTAGATCTAGGTGATCCTATCCCCATTGTGGTCGCGTGATATGGGTACGACATTGGTGGATGAGCGCGGTTTGCCGATTAGCGCTTCTATCGAGCCCCATCAAGACCAGCATGTCGCAGTCGTACTCCGGTTCCTGAGAGCTCGAGGTACAGAGGGCGCTTGCCTCTTGGGACCTCAGGAATGCGGAAAGAGCTCTCTAGCCTTCCAGCTATGCTATACGATGGCGCAGCAGGATCCAAATCGACAGGCGATTTTCATTCACCGGCATCGCGATTCACGCCACGTTGTCAAAACAACGCGACTCGTAGTCGCTTCTTCTAGGCCTTCGTCAAGCCCGGCTGTTGAGCCACACCACCAAAGCGAACAGACAGGGCCCAGCTGTGTAGGTCGAGCAAAGGGATGGGATTTTTCTGTGCTGGATAATGTCTTCCTGAAGCGCTTCACGAGCTTCCAGGGTCTCTGCTGGTACTTCGGAAGCCTTCATAACCAGCCAGACGCTTTATTGCCCTCCGTGATTGTGGTGGACGATCTGGACCGCTACATAAGCACCACGAATCGAGACGACGACTCGCTGAGCGCCTATTGTCAGGTCCTGAGTGTGATACGCGATGCAGCCGAGCACATCAGGCAGCGGACTGGACATCATTGCTCGCTGGTCGTGACCATGGAGCAGGCAAGCCGGGGCCTTTTGCTTCCTCTGATCCGGCAGTTGGGCATGGTCTTACGCATCAGTGGGGACCAAAATCACAAAGGCGGAGAATCAATGGCGATATGGAAGTTAGAAGAGGACAAGGAATCCCGGAATGGGGACACAGTGGGGGGAGAGGGAGCTGTCTCAGGATATTGTTGTCGTTATGACGCGACCGAGAAGGGGGTCCTCCGTGTGTTAGAGATGTCTGAGGAAAAACAATAACATACGTAAGACACTCTGCTTGCACACTGTCATACAGATTTTACAGGTTTTATCTCGTGCCTTACTACGGACAAACAGAGATCGCATCGAGACGGAAAACATATAACACGACTTTCTTCTCCGATGCTCGTATTTTCCCACATTATCTCACAACCTCCCTCTTTCTGAGTGAAGCCGACAGTTCCGAGTGCCATAAGCTTTGTCACAATGCCCGGTTCACGCCTCTACAAGGCTGTCGAAGAGCTCCGCAAAAGGCGTGCCTTGGCGGCTGAAGACCGGGATCTCGCCCATGGGGGCAGAGACCGTGAGCCATCCTCCTTCGTAAATGTGCCCCGTCCACACGTGCCGCCACCGATCCCCCCCCGGCAGGTACAGGCGCAACGTCTCCTGCCCAGGGTTTAGGACGGGAGCGACCAGAAGGTCGGGCCCCAGGAGGAACTGCTGGCTGATCCGGTAGGCGCTGGCGTCCCCGGGGTAGTGGAGGAAGAGAGGCCTGACCACTGGGTAGCCCTTGCTGGCCGCCTCCTCCATCAGGACGCTGCGGTAAGGCGCTAGATGGGCGAAGATTCGACCGAAGCGAGCAAAGTGAGCCATCGTCTCTGCGTCGTCCCAGACCTGCGCGCTGGGGGTATGCATGAAGCTTCCCAGGTGAGTGCGGAAGAGGACCCCGGCGAAGGCGCCCAGCTCCACCCACCGGAACAAGAGTTCGCGGGGGCGGAAGAACTTGAGCACAGGATGATCGATCATTGTGTACCCGCCCACGTCTGAGTGAGTCAGGCTGTGGCCGACCAGCCCCCCCGACAGCATGGCCGGCAGCACCGTCTTGATGCCGTCGTGCCCGTCCCACGTGACCAGCTGGTCCCCCACCCAGTACAGCTGCGCGAACCCCGGCGTCTTCATATAGCCGGACCGCACAAAGGCCACCACTTCCTCTGCAGCCTCGCCGCCCGCCTCCGCGATCGCCTCGCGCTGCAAGGAGGCCCAGTAGTCGGGGAAGGCGTTGTGCATCGCGTTCCCTCTCCCACCGTGTAACCGGGCATTGAAGGGGACGTACTCTCCGAAATCCGCCATCCAACCCCCCGCCCCTGCGCCCTCTATCATAGCCGTCTTGATCACAGTCTTGAACCAGGCCCGCGTCTCTGGGCTGCTGGCGTCGATGGTGCCGAATTCGATGCTGCCGCTCTTCGCCAGCAAGGGCTGCCCCGCCGCGTCTTTGATCAGATGCCCATGCTCCACCGCCTCGGCGAACAAGTTCCGGGTGTGGGGAAAGGACTTGTTAGCGGCTGCCACGTCCACCAGGAAGGGGTTGATGTAGGTCAAGACTTTGACTCCCCCCGAGGCCTCCAGCCGCTGCCGGAAGGAGTCCCAGCGAGGGTAGTAGCCCCTGTTCACCTCCCAATTCCAGATCAGCCGCGTCCCGTCCCAGTCCTGCCTGGTGCCCACCCAGTCTTGCAGCCAAACAGCGACTAAGGGGACCTGGTGCGCCTCGAGCCTCGCCGTAATACGCTCGACCTCCTCCGAGCCCCCCTCCAGCCCCACCACCACCCCTCGCTGAGTCCAGGCGGGAAGCGGTTGCATTCGGCCCGTCTCCGTGCTCAGAAGCGCCACGGTCTCAAGCGGCGAGGCCGCACTGTACAGAATTCCCCGCATGCTCCTGCATGACCAGTATTCAGCCGTGACAATGTCCGGCAGCGTCAGATCGAAGAAGGAGACTTTGGGACCGACCAGAGAGAGAGCCCGTCCGCGGCTTGTCAGGTACATGGGCTTGGCCACGTAGGTCGTGTGCCAGGCGGAGCCTACGCCGTGGAGGAACGTATTCAGCGCGAAGGTCGCGGGCTGAAGGCCCCGGCCAACCCCCTGCTCGCTGATGATCACGGGGACCAGGTGCCCCTTCAAGTTCCATCGGGAGTAGTGCTGTCCAAAACCAAAGAAAGCCTCCTCCTTGTCAGACCCGTACCGAAGCCAGACCCGGTTGTAGTAGGCCGCTTTGTTGGAGGGAATAGGCCCATCTTTACCCGCGTAGACTATTTCGTCGTCGCTATCATCGTCTTGGCTTTCATCCGTCTCTCCCAGGAGTATAGCAAAATGCAGCTTGCCGTCAGTGCAAGCCTTGTCCGCTGATAAAGTGAAACGGTACGGGATTGAAGGCCCCCCCGGCCTATCCAGCGTACCAAGTAGGGTCAACGAGACGTTGGGCTCGTAAAGGAGGGATTCCACAGTTTGCCGGGTGGTTTGTCCGCGAATGCCTTGATTGAGGAAGTAGTGTCCGTCCTGGATAGGATCGTGCTTTAGCACAGCCCGCGCAGCAAGAATAAAAGGTTTCTCGCGGGCATATGAATGCCACAATGTGTTGTTCGGTGATGCCGACGACGAGGATTGCGGCAGTGAGGAGCTCAAGACGCTGAGGGCACCTTTATCCCAGAAAACGTCGAAGCCAGTGCCCACAGCGTAGTGTTCCGTCGTTTGACACTCAGTAGAAACCTCCAGAGACAAACCCCACTCAAGCCACCAACGCCGCAAAAACACCGGTGGCTCTATTACTAAAGCTACTGCGATAGCAAGGACAAGGACGGCCGCGGTGGCAGTGCTTGAAGGGACCACCATGAATGAAGACCTTGTCTTGGCCCTTTGATGGCGTTGATCGAAGACCAGTCTCGGATGTTGGTCTTCCCCAAGGGAGATGGATAACAAATTAGTCAGGGTCGAGCCACATAATGCAAAGAGCTCTGTAATCACAAGAAGAAAGGACATCCGATGGCACGGAACCATGATTTGGCGAACAACGATGACGCCATACATCAGCCGGCGGGCTCCGTCATCAACAGACGTCAAGACAGACGCAATCAGACAGAGGCACCAAAGCAAGAAATGTGTTTGTTGTGAGAAGATGTGTACGACATCGAATAGGCTACATGCATGACAAGCGCGTGGCATGCCTGCAGCTGCAAAAGTGGTAACAGCTACACCTTACCGATTCGCACTTGGACCCTGTCCCTCACACAACTGCAGAATTCCTGGGGAAACAAGTTCTCTGCCACCATGATGTCTGCTCGTCAATCTTTGCGCATTGCAGCTCGTGCGTTACGCTGTCCAACCGGCGCGGGGGCTGTCCGTGCAATCACGACAAATCTAAAGGTAGGTCTGGGCACGAAATCTAAAGGTAGGTCTCGGCACGATTACTTCTGAGAGGACACGTCCGATCGTGCAAAGGGAGAGAATCTCATTTTATTAAATTTAAGTCCACCGGTTACCTGATAAATCATATGATTTGGCAGCAGTGTTCTTCCATCAAGCTTTCAGATGTCACAGAAGCAACGACTTCTCTTCAGGGATGTCAGAACAAGTAAGTAACCAGCTTCCCGTCATGACATCTTCACAGATAACGAGTGTGGCCAAATCCAGCTGGCAAAAAATGGTCTTTGCTACTGGCACAACCGGTTTGCTTATAGCTTTTGTATGGAATGCAGAGATAGCTCACACATTGTCAGCCAAGATCGACTGGGAGGGCGCCGTCCGAAAGGACATCGTGAAGATGATTGAGGACGAGGAGGAGCGCCGCGGTGACGGGACCAGCATTGGTCCCTCCCTCATTCGTTTGGGTTTCCATACGTCTGGAACCTACGACCGCACGGCCCAAAATGGTGGGAGCAACGGTGCATGCATGCGATTCATTCCAGAGGCCCATTACGAGGCTAACCAAGGCCTCAGCTTTCCGCGGGCTCTCCTGGAGCCCCTGCAAGCCAAGTATGGCATGTCCTTCTCGGACCTGTGGACCTTCGCTGCCAAAGTGGCTGTGGAGGAAGCGGGTGGGCCAGTCATTCCTTGGCGCCCCGGAAGGACGGACGCTGACGATGGATCGAAGAGCGTTCCCGATGGCCGCCTCCCTGACGCCACCCAAGGGGCTGCCCACCTCCGCTCCATCTTTAACCGCATGGGCTTGAACGACCAAGAGATTGTGGCCTTGAGTGGCGGCCATAGCATGGGTTTCTGCCATTTGGATACGAGCGGCTTTGTTGGGCCCTGGACGTTCGCTCCTAATTCCTTTTCGAACGAGTACTTTCGCTTGCTTGTGGAAGAGAAATGGGCACCCAAGAAGACGCACAAAGGGAAAATCTGGCGCGGACCCTTGCAGTATGAAGACTCGACGGGTAATCTGATGATGCTCCCGACGGACATGGCGCTCATGGAGGATCCTGCTTTCAAGAAATGGGTCATCGCCTACAAAGAAGACGAGGAGCTCTTCTCTAAGCACTTTGCGGCGGCCTTTAGCAAGCTGCTGGAGCTGGGTGTACCGTTCCCCAAGGAGAAGACAAGTGGAGGCAGCTTTTTGGCTCAAATGAAAAACATGCTAGGACTGTGAAGGCGGAGTCTGCGGGCTGATTATTATTTAAAGGACTGACGAATTGGAAAGACAAGCTATGTTTGCTTTACAAGAAAGGTGCGAGACTAAACCACCCAAATGTAATTCAATACTTGTACGCACGTTGACTGGATTATGCCAACAGGTCAAGTTTGGCTTTTAATCAGCAAGAAGAAAGAGAATATGAAACTCCTGCTCGCAACTGCTCAGTCGTTGAAAGATTGCCTTTTGCTTTTGAGTATGCAAAAACTTCATAGGTCGTCTGCTTCTTACTTTGGGCTTTTACGTTGCATGTGTATCTGCACACTATCGTTTCTATTCTGTCAAATTCTCGTCAATTCGCTCCCCCCTCTTCTCCCACTTCAATGTGTACTGCCATGCGCTGATCCAGACCGACAAAATTGTCAGGGCATAGATGTAAATGCAGAAGCGTATGTCCCGATACAACAGGCGCCGGAAAAGTCAGCCTGACAGTCATATCCCCATCCCTCTGACTGCATGTCACGCGTTTGAGCGCCAAAAGCTCCACTTCGGCTTCTCCTAAGGCGAGCCACCAGCTCCCTCCTCCTTGCTTGGCTTGGTGCTTGTTAAAGCGGGATCGTGTTAGCGGTGGTCCACTGCCTTGACCGCGTCGGCAACGCAAAGTGACCTCCAGTATATAATCCTGGTCAGCCATCACCAGAGGTCGATTGCTCGAGGACATCGGGACCACCTTAGAAGACGGCTTAGCGTTGGTCGCGTCAAAAGCGTCTCCGCCTGTGACGCTGCCTTTAACAAGGATACGCGTCCCTACCACCGTTACAAGACTAATCCGACGCAATTCTATTGCCACTTCCTCCACATTAACGCCCGTGAGTCCTGCTCCTACCAATAAGCGTCTCAAAGCCCGCTGGTCCGCTTGGGCCCATTGTCGTAAATCCTCTTGCTGCCATCTACTTATCTCGTCCTTTTCGCGATGTTGGATGACAGCACGCAAGCTAGGCAGCTGCAACAAGGGTGAGCTCTTGTCATCACATGCCTGCATCAGCATCTGTGCCAATCGCATGGTACCCAAGGCCACAGGAAGCATACCCTCATCCGCGGCAATGTCTACCATAGCATTGATGATCCGCGGTGCCTGATCTAAGACTGACTTCGTATCATTCACGTAGTCCGATATGGGTAAATCCATGTGCTGCATGTGAGCCTGTAGAAGTAAGTACGCTTTTGCATTACTAGATCCCATATCATAATCTTGCATCGGCCAGCTAGCATTTTTCGCCAATCCAGCGTTCAGCAAATCCTCGTTGTGCCGCACGGGCAAGTCCTCATACTCTTGCGCTTCAGCCAATAATCCTGCTAATTGAGGAATGATTGATGCAGCTTTGTATTCGACGGGAACGTCCATCTCCTCCTCTCCCAAACCCAAATCGGCCAAGGCATTGCGGAAGGTACCAACAGAACGGTAATCGAGATAGTAGTAAGAGGCGATGTGTCCAAGGACCGTAGAATGGATTCCGAACTCGTCTTCATCAATTTCAATGCAACCAGCGTCCTCTAGATCCTCGAAAACACCATTTATAAGTTCCAAAAGATAACTTTGCACAGCCTCAGGCGCCGTCTCCTCAAGAGAGTAGTACGTCGGATTCATTACCAACCGCCTGAAGAAGAACGTCCAGGTCAAGTATTCCATAGCCTGCTCCTTGTTTTGCACGGAGCCCCCGGAAACCTCTGCATTCAGGTGATTGTGTAATACATCCTTCAAGCTAGATTCCACTGGAAAGGGTTCGTAAAGGAATTTTTTGATGAAGTTTTTCTTAGGCTCGTGAACTAATATACATGCCACACCACGCGTATCAAATTGAGGCCGACCCGCGCGGCCCATCATTTGCAGAATGTCTGTCACGGGAAAGTCTACGTATCGACTTGTCTTGCCGTCAAAATATTCCGTACCCTTTATCACAACGAGATGGGCCGGAAAGTTGACGCCCCAGGCGAGCGTTGAAGTGCATACGAGCACTTGAATTTTTCCTGTGACGAAAAGATTTTCGACCGTGATACGATCATGGTCATCCAGGCCAGCGTGGTGGATGCCGATTCCAAAAACTAATGTGTGTCTTAAAGCAGCGTCTCGCAAGGTGACGACTACATCAGCAATCTCATCTTCTGGCATGTGAAGGAACTGCTTCGGATAGTCGCCTTGAGCGCAGAGAGATATCATTTCCAACGCTGTAAGTCGTGTTTGCCGGCGTGATGAGACAAAGACCAATGCAGGCTTCTTAGGGGAGTGTTCCATAATTGCTTGGAATGTTGGTTTATTCATCGAGGCCATGCGCGGGCAGTAGTGTCGCCCAGGGAATCCAGCGACGTGCACCTCCATAGGGATAGGCCGAACGGAGGGCCGGAAGTTGAATAGCCCTTCAGGCCCAACCCCCAGCCAGTCAGCCAGGTCTTGTGGATTGGCCAAGGCCGTAGATAGACCCAGCATTCTAACTGATCGATGCTTTTGGGCTGCTATGTAGCGCATGCGTGACACGATTACTTCCAACACCGGGCCGCGATCCTCCCCCAGCAGGTGGATCTCGTCCATGATAAGAAGACGGACATCCCCAACATAGTCTCGTTTCTTCCAATTCCTCGTGATGCCATCCCATTTCTCAGGCGTGGCTATGATGATGTCGGCACGTTTCAAGGCTGCCACGTCGGGCGTAACGTCTCCTGAGAGCTCGAGCACCACTAACCCAAGGATTTTGCCGAGCTTCTTGCGCCATTCTTGCAAGCGCTCCCGGGCTAGCGCCTTGAGGGGAGCAATGTAAACTGTCTTCGCTCGCACATGACCATCTGTGCCTTTTGACGCCTGTGCTGACATCTTCAACATGCGTAGTACCGCTAACTCTGCCAGTAAGGTTTTCCCACTTCCTGTGGGAGCTCCAACGAGTACATTAGCGTCTGTGTGGTACAGCACATGAAAAGCCTGCGTCTGAATAGGATTGAAGTGCGTAAAACGGTACAAGCCCTCGAATTCCTCGTGCTGCAAGACACTTTTGGATAAGGGAGCCAAATCCAGCAAATCCGTGTGGGGCGGATGCCGGTCGGGGAGAATGAGGTGTCGAAAAGAGACTGTGACACTGGACTCCGCGCCCACCCACCGATCCGAGACGGCACGCACAGTATATTGGGGTGGCAACGGTTCAAATATCGGGATAGTAAATGCCACGACATGAGTATCGTCTTTTTGACGTTTGTGCAAGAGCCAAGGTTCACTATGGTACACCCGCTCATTCTCAGCGTCTTCCACCCATATCCACCACGGCTCGACTGAGCCATGCCACCGGTCTGCCCAATCAAAGACAGCGTCAATTTTGAGCGTCACACGGAGAATTCCACGAGTGATAGGCTGAATGGAAGCTGATAGCTCTAGACAAGGAAGCATGCGAGCTAATTCAAGAATTATTTTACCGCTTCGCATGTGATGTACCAGTTGTCCTACTTCCGGAGCTGTCATGTCCAATAACTGAGCAATGCTAGCATGTTTTTCCTCAAGCTTTCGAATAATGTCCCCTGAAAGAGTCTCAAACTGACGCAATGGATTGTCATGCCACCACATGCGCCGGTCTATGGACTTGCAGATTCGTAGAAAACCGGCTGCCACCGAACACCACCCCTTTCGCAAGCAGACTTCAAACAAAGCCCGCCCCACACGTCCCGCATTTTGTGCCACATAGTTCGTATCGGAGATTATAGTGAAGCCATGTACCCTGGCTCGGCTTAGATAAGCTTGCAATAAAACGTTGGCCTTCCCAGCACTCTCCTCCACTGGTGCACCAACTTCCAAAGGGCAATACGAAAGGCGGAGTTTGTCAATCTCATCGAGCTCCTCTGGACGCACTTTGACTTCTTCGAATTCTTTTGCAGCACAGAGCACATGTAGAGCCTGCGCCTCCGTCAAAACCTGGGAAAGCAAACCATTGAATTGCTCCACGGACTCGTGCCGGATATAGTAGTGCGACGCCGTCCGTCCCATGTCCGTGACTGCCAAATTCCCTGACCGGGGGTCGAAGCGAGCCATACGGTTCTGATCCAGTATCCTTGCCGCCTGAGTTATTAGTTGCAAGCGCTTCGCGTCGAGCATTGGGTCTTGCGCAGCTTCTTCGTAGGTAACACCGTATGCCATGGGGTTCTTCAACATACGAATGTACAGGTACGTGTAGGCTAGCCAGGCTGCACCCTCTTTGACGCTAGTAACTGTACCTGAAACAATCTCAGCGTTGAGGTGGTCAGGGAGTTGTTTTATAAATGCAGACTCGATTGGCATTTGTTCTGTCAAGAGAGCGAGATAGCGGGGGAGAGCCTTGTGCGTTGTGATCATGACGGCCTCACCACTCGTGTCGTATTGAGGTCGACCCGCCCGGCCGAATATCTGCATGACGTCCAACATGCTAAGGTCCGCGAACCCTCCCTTGTCAGGGCTGTACACTTCCGTTCCTTTTATTAGCACGGTGTGAGCCGGTAGGTTGATACCCCAAGCCAGGGTGGCTGTGCACACTAAGACGCGAATGGCGCCGTTTTCGAACATGCGCTCGGTGAGGCTTCGATCAGGCCGCAGCATCCCTGCATGGTGAATGCCGAGTCCAGCATCAAAGTGCTGTCGAAGATCGTCGTTTCGTGATTTGCTTACTTGCGGTGCGTAAGCAGCAAAGGCTTTTGTTGCCATGCATGAGAACTCGCTCAGCGTATTCATCTTCGCGGCTTTGTCCTTGATCGCCTGTGCTGTCCGCGTGGTATCCTTACGGGAATGCACGAAAATCATGACCTGATGCCCCTGTCGAATGGCATCCAAGGCACGCGCATAGGCGATATCATTCATGAGATTGAGCTGCCGAATTTTTTGTTTTTCTGTGACGCCAATAAAAGTCATGTCTAGCGGCACAGGGCGGTATTCTGGTCCAAAATGAAAGAGTCCCCGCTTGGGATTGGCTCGCAGGAAAAGACCGACGTCTTTGTAATTAGGCAGGGTTGCTGAAAGGCCGACCAAACGCATTGCCCGCTGAGATGTCTCGACAAGACGCTGCGAGCGAGCGACAATGGATTCTATGACGGCCCCCCGTTCGTCGGCGAGCAGGTGAACCTCATCAATTATGACTAGCCCCACAATAGCAGCCAGCGACCCTTCTCCACCTTTGCGCGTTACCACATCCCATTTTTCTGGGGTGGTGACTATGAGATGCGACTCCTCTACCTCCCGCTTGGTTAACTGCATATCCCCCGTCAGCTCTCTCACCACAAGGCCTAGGCCTTTCAATCGCTCCGAAAATTTCGCGACAACCTCTTGGGCCAGCGCTTTCATAGGAGCAATGTAAATGGCTTTGAGATTGGGCCCCCTCTCCACGCGACCCCCTTTCACGTGCTCCCGGACAAGGGCCAGCAGGGCGAGCATGGCAATGTTCGTTTTGCCTGCCCCCGTCGGGGCACATATGAGCAAGTTCTCCTGACTATTATAGGCGGCTTCAAAAACCTCGCTCTGAATACGATTAAGCCTTTGAATGCCCGAGAATGCCGGTAGGGCCCATGGTTCCAATGCTGTGGCGACATCTATTAGCGGGCACCGTCCCACGGGCGCCGCTCGGACGGGGGCTGGGATATGGACCTGCTCGAAACCCGGCTTGTAGCTTTTCACGGCACCAGGTGGCAGACCTTTGCCTCTGTCACCCCAGAAGTGACGTGTGCCTTCGGGGAGCAGCTCTTTCTCACCGAGCTGAGCTCCTTCTGCTCTCTGTCGGGGGTCGAAGCCCAAGATAGCCACCCAGTCGATTTCATCGAGAGCATCAAATTTCAAGGGCGCGGTGTACAGCCCACCCGTCACCGAAGCAAAGGTATCACCGCCTTCTGTGAGATCCTCTCGCACGAAGCTTCCTTTGCCGCGCTTTCGAGCCCTCCGCTCATCCTTTCTCCGCTCCTTCTCGCGCTGCTTCTCCTCCTCCGTCATGATGCTTACGCCCGGCCCCACCGTTGGAGGCCGGCTGGGTCCTCGAGCGACGATAGAGGAGGACCGCATGCCGGACTCATCTGTCATGCCCCTTGGCCCCTGCTGCCTCAGGTCCCGGTCTTTGATCCTCCGCAAGGCCTGCACATTTTCCAGGATCCAGCCCATGAAGTCGAAGCCTTCCACGCCCAACAGGTCAAACAAACCTGTCTGCAACTCCCCCTCACCCGTGTATCGCCTCAATATTTCCAAGATGCCTTTAGCAAGATCTGTGGCCCCCAACCCTTCCGCACCCGTGGTTGAGACGTGCTCGTTGCAGTGTGCTAGGAGTGTCCGCCCTTCCACATTGGGGGGAAGACATGGTGTGGGAGCGCCGCCAGTAGCCGTGACGTCGTCACGCTTGCCCATCCCATTGTCCTTCTCATCCCGATCGATGCTTTGAATGCTCTCGCACAATTCAAAGATTCCGTCCAGGTCTTCCCGAAAACGCACATCCGACCCCCACATCTTCCCGCTGGCTTTCGGGGCAGGTCTGCCTGACGTTCGCCCTGGAGACGACGAGACAACCTCGCGGTACCACGACAGTAGCACTTCCGCCCAGCTGATAGCTTGCAACCATGTCGATTCCTTTATAGGTCGCTGCAGCAAAGTCTCGAACTCACCCCGCCGCTCAAGAGCATGGTGGGAGCCAGCCACCTCAAAGAGCAGGCCTGATGCCGCCTCTACGGCTCCTTCGTCACCGGCCAGTTGACCCGCCAACCTGATCAATCGATAAAATGCATCCTTTACTTCACCCTTCAATGCATTACCCATTTTACCCCCACGCATGCTAGCTTTCAGTAAGGCGTCCCATGGGGGGACCTCCATTTCTTTCATGCAAGTCCCAGGAGCTAGGTCCTCAAATTCTTGATCATCAATGCCGGCCGTGGCAGCAGTTATTTCATCGAAAGTAGCAGCACGTTCCAAAAAGGCTTTATCGGGGTCCAATGGTGGTTTATGTAGCGACAAGACACGCAATAATGACGATAACCGGGGCCGGAGTGCAGGGTGGGACCTCGCAAGGACAGTCCTCGGGGGGCCGCTTGCCTGCGACCTTGTAGGCTCGGTTCGCAGTCGAGCCGCTGCCATGTTGACCAAACTCGATCGCCTGTAAGGTTTCCCAAAAGGGAAAGGCGGAATAATCAATTGGATATTCTCATCGATGTTTCAGTTGCGCCTCCCGCACTCCATTGCCCCATACGCTTTAACCTCCCCCCCCCCCCCCCCACACCACAGGGAAAAAAAAAAAAAAAAAAAAAAATAATTATCAAAACAAAAAAAACTAATATTTTCAACTTCTTCATCTACTTTATTAATACTTTTTTTTTTTTTTTTTTTTTTTTTTTTT
>Ga0102934_1000496_pt1 | contig 26504 bp, 22 predicted proteins | sample SalPonR2_A_D1_MG_FD_78175 | JGI IMG/M metagenome (GOLD analysis project Ga0102934, IMG submission 78175) | Salt pond soil microbial communities from South San Francisco under conditions of wetland restoration - Salt Pond MetaG R2_A_D1_MG | ecosystem: Environmental > Aquatic > Marine > Intertidal... | reverse complement strand
TAGGTTTGTTTAGATTTCCAGATGTCTACAACCGGGTCCAGGCGGGTACAAAGTGTACTACGCTAGGGGCATTCTCTACCGTCGTTGGCGTGGGGATAATGCAACCGGGGTGGTTCTGGAAGGCATTGATAATTGGGATATTTATTTTATCCACAAATCCTATTTCAAGTCACTCACTGGGTAGAGCCGCTTACAAGAGTGGAACCAAATTGACGGAAGGGAGCGTAGTAGATAAAGCAAGAGAATTCGAACAATATAGGGAAGAACAATGATTATACTTGCCACAGTAATAGTCGTGTTCATGCTGGGTGCAGCAATTGGAATTTTCTTCTTTAAAGATCTAATGAACGCAGTAGTTGCATCCTCGCTGGTTAGCTTGATGACCACCGTGCTATTTTTTCTACTTCAGGCACCAGATGTCGCCATGGCCGAAGCTGCTATTGGTGTTGCGTTGGTTACGGGGATATTTGTAATCGCAATTAGGAGAACCGAGAGGTACGAAAAATGAGAGATCTCTTAAGCATCAGAGGAGCAATTGCCCTGGGACTGTTGATTATTATTACTTTGGGGTTAGTCTTCGCAACTGCGGATATACCCTTTGGCGATCCAAAAAGCAATGTGGGAACCTATTATCTAGAGAACGGAAGGAGAGAGACTGGTGCTGCCAACCTGGTCACCTCCGTTGTAGCTAGTTACCGTGCTCTCGATACACTAGGTGAAGTTGCCGTACTTTTCATAGCGGCGACCGGTCTATCTGCGATTTTGGCCGCTGGAACAAAGAGAATCGACAGAAAATTGGAAGAGGCTAGCCTGGTTCTAGCTACTGGTTGCCGGCTATTTTTTCCGCTGATTTTGCTCTTCGGCGTTTATTTGTTTCTTCATGGACACCTTACCCCTGGAGGCGGTTTCCAGGGCGGCGCGGTAATTGGTTCTGCATTCCTGCTGATTTATCTGGGATGCCGTCGGAGAAAAGTATCAAATACAAAAACGGATACGATTGAATCTATGAGCGGTCTGAGCTTTGTATTAATAGGATTAATAGGTTTGATGATCGGAGGGAGTTTTTTCCTATCGAATTTTCTGCCAAAGGGTGAATTTTATTCCCTATTTAGTGCGGGAATTCTTCCATTATTATACATCGCAATTGGTTTAAAGGTTGGGTCAGAGTTTGCCGGGATCATTGACAACATGATGGAGGAAACCTGATGAATTTCTTGTCCAGCTATATTTATTATATCGGTGCCTTTGGACTTATCTTTATCGGGCTATTTATTATCCTGGTAAAACACAATCTCATCAAGATAATTATTGGTCTCAACCTTCTGGACACCGGAGTCAACCTATTTCTGATTTCTGTGGGTTATCTCCACCAGGGAACAGCTCCCATTTTCGGCAAAGGTTCGCAAGTAACTCCTGCCTCTATGGTCGATCCCGTACCGCAGGCTCTCGTGCTGACCGCGATCGTAATCGGTGCTTCTATCCTGGCTCTAGCTCTTTCATTAGGCATAAGACTGTACGATCACTACGGCACGCTTGACTTAACGGAAGTAAGAGGTCAAAAATGGTAAATCCTGCACTACTACTCGCTATTCCCCTCGGCTTTGCTTTTACCGTACCCTTGATCAAGTACGTATCGAGGAAATTGATGGCATTGACTCCGGTCTTGGTTCTCCTATTCAACCTAATTGCTTCTGCACTTCTTATACCTCAAGCAATAAAAGAACCAATTGTGACAAATATTGGCGGTTTTTCAGTCCCGTTCTGCATTAACCTTGTAGCGGGGCCAACAGGAACGATCCTGGCCGCGTTGATCTCTCTAGTGGGGCTATTAGTGGCAGTATATTCTTTCGGTTATGTTAAAGATGGTCCAGTTGCCAAGTACTACACTTTGTACCTTCTTATTCTGACCGGTGCCACAGGAATCGTATTAACAGGGGATATCTTTAATCTTTTTGTATTTTTTGAAATTCTTTGTATATCGTCTTACTCGCTGGTAGCTTATCTTGGAGAAAAATCGGGCGTTGAAGCCTCGATAAAATATCTTATTCAAGGATCGGTAGGGTCAAGCTTCCTCTTATTGGGTATAGGTTTACTCTACGGTCAATTTGGTACCCTTAATATGGCGGACCTTGCCAACCAGATTCAGGCTACAAGTTCTGCGGCAACGTTTGTTCCCATGATACTAATGATCACAGGACTAGGTGTAGAGGCTGCTATATTTCCACTAAATGCCTGGTTACCGGATGCACATTCTTCGGCTCCGTCATCTATTAGCGCAATATTATCGGGTATTGCAATTGGTATAGGACTCTATGCGGTAGCAAGAATCGTATTTACGGTGTTTGGGGCAACTCCTATCTTTCAACTGTTGGCAGTAATAGGTATGGTAACCGTTCTTGTCGGGGAACTATCTGCATTCAGCCAAGACAATATTAAGCGGTTATTGGCGTACTCAAGCATAGGTCAAATGGGGTTAATAGCCTTCGGATTAGGAATAGCAACACTTGAAGGAGTGACTGGTGGTTTGTTTCAACTGATTTCACACGCACTGTCAAAAGCACTCCTCTTCCTCGCTGTTGGTTACATGATTTACCGGGTGGGTTCAATGAAGATTGATAAGCTAAAGGGTCTAGCTAAGAGAATGCCGTTCGCTTCGTTGGCCTTTGCTGTTGGTGCCTTTTCTTTAGTAGGCCTACCACCGTTCGTCGGATTTCCCGGTAAGTTTCTAATCATCAGAGCTGCACTAGCAAAAGAAGAACTTTTCTTTCTAGTGCTCGTTGCGTTCGTGCTCACTGCTACGGTAATCGAAGGTGCTTACTTCTTTCGAATTATACAGGTTTTGTACTTTAGCGGTGAAAAGACCAAGACAACCAGGGAAATCGCGCCAGTATCGGCATTAATTCCTATGGGTTTGTTAATCATCTTGATAATCATTGTGGGTGTATATCCTGGTTTAATAACCAATTTTCTGGATTCGGCGGCCTTTGAACTATTAAATAGAGCTAATTACGTCTCTGTTGTAATGGGTTTGTCATAAAAAATGAAGAGTTTTAATTACCCAAAGGAACGAAAAAAATGTTAGCAGTTATACTTATAGTTGCATTTGGTGGAGCTATCATCTCATATCTGGTCGGGAGAAAATCCTCCGAACTGAGAAATATTCTAACTCAAGGCATCTGGATTGCCATTGTGGGGTTGATTTCCTACGCTCACTTCATAATGCCAGTAAGTAGCGTATATTACCCGGACTTTCTTGGATTCGACCTCGCATTAAGAATTGATTCTTTTTCCTGGCTCTTTGCCATAACCATTGCCGGCCTTGGTACTCTTGCGATTATATTTTCGTTGAGCTATATCAAGGGACGAGAAAGGGAGAACTTCTACTATCTATTACTCTTACTGGTAAGCGGTGGCATGATGGGGATCGTATTGAGCGGAGACTTAGTCTCTTTATACATCTTCTGGGAGATTATGTCGTGGAGTACATTTCTGCTTATATCTTACAGCCGTGGAAAAGCGCTTGCTGCTGGTCTGAGATATATCATCATGTCCGTGATAGGTTCCGGAGCAATGCTTGTCGCCATGCTATCACTGTACGCTAACTATGGAACTTTACATTTTTCCGAACTCCCCTCATCACTAGCTACTGCTTCACCAACGTATCTCATATTTATCTTTTTGCTTTTCCTGACAGGTTTTGGGATCAAGAACGCAATACTGCCTTTTCATACTTGGCTTCCGCCTGCTCATTCTGAGGCGCCCGCTCCGTTTTCAGCACTGCTGTCGGGCGTTCTAATAAAAATGGGTACATATGGTCTAATCGTAGTATTTTATTTCTTCGCCGGGGCGAAGTTATTTCTGAGTCTGAGTAATGGAATATGGAGCTTCCATTATATACTTTGTGCTTTGGGTGCAGTAACAATTGTCATACCCACTTTTATTGCTATTCTCCAGAACGATGCCAAAAGGCTATTGGCCTGGTCCACCGTGGGCCAAGCCGGTTACATTATCCTCGGTTTAACGTTTGGCACCGGGCTGGCTTTTGTGGGTGGGCTTTTTCATTTCCTCAACCATGCTTTGTTTAAGGCGTTACTGTTCCTGGCGATTGGCGCAGTAGAGTACAGAACGTCGACCCGTGATTTAAATTCACTCGGTGGCTTGATTAAAAGAATGCCCGTTGTCTTCGTAGCAACGGTGATTGGTATAGGCGGGTTAATTGGGGTACCATTGACTAATGGTTTCTTCTCAAAATGGTTAATGTACAAGACGTTGATACTTGAGGGCAATCCCTTCTTGGCATTTGCCGCATTTATCGGGACTTGGGGCGCGATTCTGTATTCTTATAAATTAATTCATAACGTATTCTTAGGACAGCTCCCTGAAAAATACAAACAGGTCAAAAAAGCGCCACTCAGCATGCAATTTCCCTTGGTAATATTATCAACTGCCATATTAGTATTCGGCATCTTCCCGGGAATTGCTATTAATCAGATCAACAACATCTCAACTGCATTGGGGTTTTCCCCGTTGGATGTAAGCCTGTGGGGGGTCGTCTCCGATACAGGGATGGTCAACACCTTGAATATTTTGGTGGCATTTCTTATCGTCATTGCTATCGTATGGTACATCTTTAGGTCCGGAGCTGAATCTACAAGAGTTTCCCAAGCTGATAGTTATACGGCAGGAGCACCTGTGCCCCAAGGCAAATATAATTATACTGTAGACTTTTATAATCCCCTTGAACGAATGATGAGACCCTATCTGCGTGATAGAATCGACGACCTTTACTCCGGAATCGCGGAATTTGTCAAGCAATTGTCAAACAAAACCAGAAAGGTTTTCACTGGTTATGTTGGCACGTACGTAGCCTATATCTTAACTCTATTGGCCGTTATAATTATGATTCAACTGGGGTGGAATATATGGTAATGAAGATTGTTGGGATAATATTTTCTCCAGTAATTGCCCTTATCGCGGGCATATTGATGCTTGGTATGACCAGAAAGGTTATGGCACGTATTCAGTGGCGGTATGGACCTCCGCTATTACAACCGGTAATCGATATAATAAAGCTATTTTATCAAAAATCGCCTTCTCACGGAGTTACATTTGGAGCTGGGGTGATAATCTCGATCGCCGGGGCTATCGTTGTCTTTCTATTCCTGCCCATTGGCGGACTTGCCCCGCTAAGTGAAGGGGGCGGATGCTTGTTAATAATGTACCTTATGCTGGTGGCTCCTCTCGGAGTTGCACTGTCTGGTGGCGAAGGAGCAAACCCGTATGTCAGCATTGGAATTTCTCGTAAACTGATCCTGGGCTTTGCCTACGAGGTAACCCTGATCTTGACTTTTCTGGCCGTTATGACGCAATATGGTACGATATCTATCGTAAAAGTTGTGGAAATGCAACAAACAGGTAGATGGTCTTTGTTTTCCTGGCCACTGGTGATCCCCGGGATTGCCTATCTCCTTATTTTGCCCGCAATTTTGGGAATGCGGCCATTTGATGTGGTTTCAGCTCCTCAGGAAATCTCTTCGGGTCCTAACGCAGAATACGGCGGGAAGTATTTAGGTTTGATGACGCTTGAGAGTGGTCTTTCAGAGTTCATTGGTATTGCCCTATTTGTCAATCTATTTCTCGGTGGCCCCAACCTATGGGGAGCAATCTCAAGCCTCCAGAACAGTGGTTTGGTAGTGTTTCTTGGTGTAATAGTATTTTTAGTCAAGGTATTTCTCGTTTATTTTATAAACATACTAGTACAGGCGGTCCTTCCGCGAGTAAGAGTTGAACAGGCTGTCAAATATCTATGGACCTGGCCGGCATTTATCGCTCTAGTTGGATTGATTATAGTTTGGGCGGGATAAAGTTTACTTAGAGGAGTGAAACATGGATAGAAGTAAACTTATAAAATGGCTTAAAGAACCAATGAAGATGAGTAACAAGTACTCGCTTCACGTTGTTTATTTCTGTACGGGATGCGGGATTATTGAAATTCCTCCCTCGATAACGGCAAGATGGGATGCTGAAAGATTCGGAGTAAAACCAGTTGCTACACCGAGGCAGGCAAATCTTTTTTTGATTACTGGTTACGTATCCCTAAAAACACTTAAGCCTATTATCAGAACATACGAACAGATGCCGGAACCAAAGTATACCGTCTCCCTGGGCTCCTGCCCGATAGATGGTGGTATGTATTGGGATTCCTACAATACGATAAATCATTTAGACAAGTATATACCGGTGGACGGTTATATCGCCGGATGCATGCCAAGACCCGAGGCCATATTTGCGGGTGTTACTCATCTGTGGACGATGATAGACAAAGGAATGGCCGACGGCTACGTCAAGTACCGAGAGAATTATGAACAATATCGGTCAAACCAGGAAGAAATCTATGCGGACCTGGGATGGCCTCCACTATTTGGTGTGAGCAATCAAGATGAACAATAAGATAACTGAACTAATTGAGTCCAGTTTCCGCGACGTCGACGTGGAACTAATTGAGGAAGATAGGGTAAGAGTTAATGTCAAACAGGAATCCCTGCTAACCCTGTTAAACTTTCTCAAGGAGAACCGATACTCCCATTTAGCTCTCATCTCCTGTGTTGATAGGATCGAGGAAAACTTTTTTGAACTGATATATATAGTTTCCCCTTATATGCAACAAGACGAAAGCTATACCGAGAGAGAAAAGGTAAACGTAATCCTAAAGACAAAGCTACCAAGAGAAAATGCTCAGATCGGTACTGCAATAGAAATTTTTGGAGCAGCCGAGCCCTACGAGCGAGAATTACACGAGATGTTTGGGATAGAATTTATCGGCCACCCTCGACTAACTCCTTTATTTTTAGAAAGAGAATACGATATACCTCCTCTTCGAAAAGACTTTGACACCCGCGCATATGTAGAGGAAAAGTTTGGTTCTATACCGCCAGTGGAGGATTAACGATGGAAGTCATAAGTGAGAAACAAATTTCAGAATCATCGAGAGAACTTGAGCTATATTTTGGTCCACAACACCTGGGTATGGTGGGAAACTTCAGTATCACGTTAAAAGTACAGGGTGATCGAATCGTAAATGCAGAGGCAAACCCCGGGTATCTCCATCGTGGATTTGAAAAGCTCATGGAGACACGCAGCTGGATCCAAAACTTTCCACTTGTATGCCGAGTCAACGTGATTGAACCGGGTTCCATAGAGATGATTTATTCGATGGGAGTGGAGAAGTTAGCAGGGTTAGAAGTACCAGAAAGGGGGAAATTCGTCAGAAGTATATACCTGGAACTGTCACGTGTATCGTCTCATCTATTTGCACTCTGGGCCTACTCGAAGATGCTCGGTTTTGATACCGTTGGTCAGTGGGCAATGTACCACCGCGATCTAATTTTAGACCTTTTTGAAGATCTTACTGGAGGTCGTGTGTATAACATCTATATCTGGCCGGGAGGAGTCAGGCGTGATCTACCGGAAGGGTTCGAGGAAAAAACGAAACAAACCCTTCACAAAATAGGCAATAAGGTTCCAGACTATAACGACACCTTCTTCAACAATAGAATCTTTCACGAAAGGGCAAAAGGGATTGCAACAGTAACTAGAGAACAGGCCACTAGAATGGGAGGAACAGGGCAAGTATTGCGAGCTACAGGAATGAAATATGATATTAGGAAAGTAGAACCATACGCAGCATACGATCAGGTAGATTGGGAAGTGCCCACTCGGAGGGATGGGGATGCTTATTCTAGAGTAATGGTCGTACGAGATGAGTTGATCGAAAGTGTCCATATGATTTTTAAGCTACTTGATAAAATACCCGACGGGCCCGTTTATAATAGTATACCGAACCCATTCAAATGGAAGGTACCCAAGGGAGAAGCGTATGTAAGATCTGAATGCTCACGCGGGGAACTGGGTTTTTACGTCGCATCAAATGGGGGAAAGAGCCCTTATCGAGCCCACTTCAGGACACCATCTTTGCCCCATGGCCTTACTGTACTAGAAAAGGCTCTGGAGGGTGAAAGTATTTCTGACACAGGCAACATCATGATGAGTTTGTATGTAACGGCGCCGGAGATAGACCGTTAGTTAATGGAGAGGATGTTTTATGAGTAATAAAAAACCGAGTCTTTTAAACTCGATTGATGCGGATAAATACCTTTTTCAAAGGCCAAAGACTATACAGTACCCTTTCGAGCTCAAGGAACCCGCAGAAAGATACAGAGGATTCCACCTAAACGATTGGGATAAGTGCACAGGATGTGGCAATTGCGAGGATATCTGTCCAAATAAAGCGATAGAAATGGTAGAAATTCCTGATCTCGAAAATAAGCCAGAAGAAGGCATCACAAACAAGAGGCCAAAAATTAACTACGGACGTTGCTGTTTCTGCGGCCTCTGTGTGGATATATGTCCAACAGGTGCACTAAAGTTATCAAGAGATTACCTTCACATCCACTACGATCAAGATACATTTACATTCATTCCTGCGGACGAAAAAGAGGAAGAGGAAAAGTTCTTTCCCGAGGAAGAGTACTCAGTTCTTAAAGCCAACTTAAACCATCGTAGGCAGAACTACACCGGATTTTCACAGGACCTGGACTTCGCACTGTTTGATCCAGAGAGGGTACCTATGCCCCAAGTCTCACCTGACAAGAGGAAGCTATCGTTCATTGAACAGGTTGTAGGGTATGCAAAAGAGGAAGCAAAGAGAGAAGCTGGAAGGTGCCTAGGATGTGGGCTTTGTGAAGATGCATGTCCCGCCCACTTGAATATTGTTGACTACGTAGATGCAATTTACGAAGAAGATCCAGAAACTTCATTGCAGGAGATATTTGAAGATAACCCCATACCCGCTATATGTGGAAGGGTCTGCATGAAACACTGTGAGGATGCTTGTTCACTGGCCACTCAGGGTGAACCAGTAGCCATTCGATGGTTAAAAAGATGGACCGCTGATACTATCGAAGACTATCAAAGTTCACTTAACCTGAACCCTGGGGAGGATACGGGAAAAAGTGTAGGGATCATTGGTGCCGGCCCCTCTGGGCTGTCCCTGGCTTATTTCTTGCGGTTAAAGGGATATCGGGTCACGGTGTTCGACTCGCTACCTGGTGGTGGGGGAACAATGAGAACAGGTCCCCCTACTTACAGGCTTCCACTCGAAGCAATTGACAAAGACGTTAATTACATAGCTTCTCTAGGCGCGGACTTCAAATTCAACACAACTGTAGGAGAGAGCGTTCAATTCGAAGATATTTACGAGAAATACGATGCCATATACGTGTCAATTGGCAATACTGATCCTCTATCAACAGGAGTTGAAAACGCGAACAAAGCACATCTTGCCCTAGATTTTCTGCAATCCAATAAGATTGGCGAGCAAGTTGAAATAGGAAAGGAAGTAATAGTGATAGGTGGCGGGAACGTAGCTATGGATACGGCTAGGGAATCAATTAGATTACAGCACATACAGCATCCTGAAAAAGAGGTTACAACAAAGACTGTCTCCCTTGAAGATTGGGACGAACTTCCGGCCACAGAAGAAGAAGTAGAAGAAGCTAAAGAAGAAGGGATCGTATTCAACCCTGCCTGGGGCCCAAATAAGATAGAGCTTGATAACGAAGGAGAGATCAAAGGTCTTACGTGCACCAAGGTAAAATCAGTATTTGATGAAGAGGGTAGGTTTAATCCAACGTTCTACGATGACAAACAAAAGTTTTTAGAAGGAGATATGGTAGTGGAAGCAATAGGTCAAAAGCCTGACTTTTCATTCATACCAGAAGATAAGTTCGAGGAAATGGAGTTTACGGAAAGAAGAAAAGTCAAAGTCGATGAAAACGGCATGACCACGATTCCAAAAGTTTTTGCGGGTGGAGACATCGTAAACTTAAATCTTGATGCCGTAACCGCTATTGCCGATGCAAAAACGGCGGCAGAAGGAATTGACAAATATTTAACCGCGAACAACGACGAGTAGTTTCACCCATACATACATAGAGCATCGCTATAACAGTATGAAAAGAAGAGGGGCCAGATTTACTTACTTGGCCCCTCTCGCATTCTTCCACAAAAATTAACGTTAAAAGATAATTGGATACACAGGGAACAAAGAAGCAAACAGTATGGACACAACGGACATCAATTTAGCTAAGATATCCAAGGACGGTCCCACTGTATCCTTCAAAGGGTCACCAACTGTGTCACCAACAACGCTGGCATCGTGAGCTTCCGAGCCTTTTCCTCCATAATTCCCCTCTTCAATGAACTTTTTCGCGTTGTCCAGAGCTCCACCCGTGTTCGCCGAGTAAATCGCCAATTGTAGACAAGACAACAGGGCACCAATAAGAAAGCCAGCTAGCGCAAATCTACCTAGGATTAAACCTACAATCAATGGCATTACTACCGCCAGGATCGAGGGAACTACCATCCTCCTAAGGCCGCCAGCCGACGTTATAGAGATACACTTATTGTAATCTGGCTTTGCCTCCCCCTCCAATATTCCAGGTATTTCCTTAAATTGTCTTCTGACTTCTTGTACCATCAATCCAGCAATATCACTAACTCCCCTAATTAACAGGGAAGAAAAGACGTAGGGGACCATCGCACCTAAAAACAATGCGGCTATTACCGATCCCCCTATTCCTGGTTTGGAAGAAATAATCTCGATGGTAGGTACTTTTACAGCTTCGGCAGTTCCAATGGCTGACCACATATACGCAGCTATTAGCGCCAAAGCCGAAAACGAGGCGGAACCTATAGCGAACCCTTTTCCAATAGCAGCTGTCGTATTGCCGATTGAGTCAAGTTTGTCAGTTCGGTCCCGTACCTCGGGGTCCAAACCTGCACCTTCTGCAATACCACCAGCATTATCGGCAATCGGTCCATAGGTATCGACAGATACAGTTATAGCCACAAACGATAACATACCTAAAGCACCGTAGGCGACACCCATCAAACCGGCAAGCCAATAGGTCATCATGACAGCCACACCAATAGCTATAGCTGGTATAAATGTACTCAACATTCCTACTGCCATTCCTGAGGTTATACCTACTGCAGTTCCTGAATCGTTTTGAGATGCCAATCTTTGTACTGGACCGTAATCAGCCGATGTATAATACTCAGAGATGTATCCAATTATTATCCCAACAAAGGCCCCTATGAGCACAGACCAGAACGGAGCAAAGTTCATTGGAGACAGCCAGACGATTATAAACGTAAACACACCTGTAAGGAGAGCAGCTATCCTCGTTCCATTCATCAAAGTAGCCTGCATCCCTTCGTCCCTAGAGCTGGCCCTTATAAAATAGATCCCTATGATACTTGAAAAAATCCCTGCAGCCACAATTAGGGTTGGCATAAGGATCAACCACCAATACTGATTCACCGTAACTCCGACAGTTAACCCTATCTCGTTAAGCATTGCTGCCAGGGAGGATTCAACGGTACCACCTACGCCCTGACCCACAAATAAGTAAAGTACTATTACAATTACCGAGATGATTGAGCCAATAAACGACTCAAGAAGATCGGCACCCAAGCCACCTACGTCACCAACATTATCACCAACATTATCTGCTATAGAAGCGGGGTTTCTCGGATCATCCTCTGGCAAACCCTGCTCGACCTTACCTACCAAATCGGCTCCCATATCTGCCGCTTTGGTGTATATACCTCCACCAACACGGTCAAACAACGCAACCAAAGAAGCGCCCATAGAGTAAGCACTCACTATTAGAGCACCTTTGATCAGGTTTAAATCCCTTCCCAGAATCGGACTGATTACGGGCACTGATTTTGTCTGGATATGTAGTACAGCCGGGTCAAACGCTCCCCGGAATATTGCAATTACCAAAACCAATCCACCTAAGGCCAACCCTGCAACTGATAAACCCATAACTGCACCACCGGATATTGCAATGTCAAGCGCTTTTCTAAAACTGGATCTAGCCGCGTTAGTAGTGCGACCATTGGAAAGTGTTGCAGAATTCATACCGATAAATGCAGCAGTCATGGATAAAATAGCTCCAATCAAGAACGCTACAGCAACCTGCCAGTAGAAAATGCCCCACAACAAAGCTGCAATGACAAACATAACTACGGCAAATATTTGAACTTCTTCCCGCATGAAGGTCCAGGCACCCTCTCTGATATATCTCTGAATATCCTTCATCTTGGAAGTACCCTGATCCTGCTTGGTAACGTACCGTACAAGATACCACGCGAGTAAAAGCGCTATACCGGATATAATTCCTGGCACCAGACACAAGTCAAAAATACCTAGCATTAACAAACCTCCTAAATTTTGTTAAAATTATTAAACGTACGCTTTGACCGAGAGGCAAAAACGCCCACATATTCCACTCTGCATACCACGGATAGTAATTACGTCAAGGAATCGTTAATCCTTGCTACAGTCTCTTCTCGACCGAGTATGCTTATCACTTCCTTTATCTCAGGACCTGAAGTCTTACCAGTAACTGCCACTCTCAGCGGTTTGTATACTTCTTTAAAGCTAATTGATAATGATTCTTTGACTTCTCTCACAATCTCTGAGACCGTTCCGGGGTTTAGCTCGTCTCTAGAATTAAACCTATCCGACAAAGCAGTAAGAACTTGTTGGGAGTTATCCCAATCAAGCACGTCCTGTGCTTCAGCTTCCGCCTCTATACTCTTGGAGAAGAAAATGGTCAAATCCTCTAACTTAATTAGTTCACTTAACTTGCTGATTGACGGTCTTACCAGATCCAACACTGATTGTAATTTTTCCTGGTTCATATCGACTAGCAACTCATTGTCTACATGATCAGAATGTTTCAAGTAGGGCATTGCTAACTCCGCCAACCTATCAAGTTCCACTACCTTTATATATTGACTGTTAAACCAGTCGAGTTTCTTTTTATCGAAAACCTGAGGACTATCTACAATGTTATCAAGCGAGAATCTCTCTCGAAGTTCCTCTGTGGAAAACATTTCCGTTTCATCTTTGGACGACCAACCCAATAAAGCCAGATGGTTGATCATGGCTTCTGGAAGGTAACCCTTATCCCTAAACTCTCGTACAGAAGTATCACCGCTCCTCTTACTCAATTTTGACTTGTCCGGCCCTAGTAACATTGACAAATGACCGAACTTGGGTCTTTCGAATCCCAGTGCATTGTATAAAAACAACTGCTTGGCAGTATTCGTCAGATGGTCTTCTGCTCTCAAGACGAAGCTTATCTCCATCAGGTGGTCATCGAGCACGCAGGCAAAATTGTAGCTTGGGGTTCCGTCAGATTTTAGTATTACAAAATCACCAGTGGTCAAGCTTTCAAACTCGACATTACCCTTAATTTCGTCAGGCACGACTACGTGTGGTTGTTGCTCTGGTAATTTAAATCTTATCGTGGGCTTTCTTCCCTCTTCGCGGTATTTTTCTTGCTCCTCTTCTGTCAAGTCTCTGCACTGCCCATCGTAGATTGGAGGGCGGTTTTCCTCTCTAGCTTTCTGCCTTCTTTCTTCCAGTTCTTCTTCGGTACAAAAGCAATGATAAGCCTTGCCTTCATGAACCAATTTTCTTGCGTAACGTTCGTATATCTCCAACCTATCGGACTGTCTGTAGAACTCGTCCCACCTTATGCCTAACCAACGAAGATCCTCTTTGACGCTTTCAGTATACTTTTCAGCTGATCTTTTCTTGTCGGTATCTTCAATTCTAAGAATCAATTTTCCGTCATGTTTTTTAGCATACAACCAGTTAAACAACGCTGTTCTTGCTCCGCCTACGTGAAGCCAACCGGTCGGAGAAGGAGCAAAACGCACTCTCTTAGTCTTCACAAAAGTTTCCTCCAAATATTTCTATCAACTGCTGCCGAACTATCTTATCTATTATAGAGGCAAACCAACAAAGTGCAAATTGTCCGAAGGATTTCATCTTGACCGGTTCCAGGCAATACGGTCTATCAAAGACCAACAACCTGTGCCTTTATATCCTCGATCTCATCTCTATAAGCGGCCGCTTTCTCGAACTCGAGTCTATCTGCTGCCTTCTGCATGGATTTTTCCAACTTTTCCACCAGCATAACTAGTTCATCTTCATCCATGACTTCTATTTCATCGTCAGCAAAAACCGGTACCTCTTCTGTGGACTCAGGCTCGATAAGCTGAGCGATATCCGTTATATCCTTTTTGATGGTCTCTGGTTCAATACCATTTTCCTCGTTATATTGAATTTGAATCTCCCGCCGCCTGTTGGTCTCATCTATGGCTCTTTTCATCGAATCCGTCATCCTATCAGCATACAGTAAGACTTTACCCCTAACATTTCTCGCTGCCCGACCCATGGTCTGAATTAACGAGGTGTCTGACCGAAGAAATCCTTCCTTATCAGCGTCGAGAATGGCGACGAGCGATGTCTCAGGCAAATCCAGCCCTTCACGTAACAGATTAATACCAACCAATACATTGAACTTTCCTTGCCGCAACTCCCGCAGTATTTTAACTCTCTCCAGGGTGTCAATTTCCGAATGCAGATATCGGGCCCTAACACCCACTTCAATAAAATAGTCAGAGAGCTCCTCGGCCATTTTCTTGGTCAATGTAGTCACCAGCACCCTCTCGTCGCGTTCGGTAACAACTTGTATCTCATTCAGCAAATCATCTACCTGATTTTCAATCGGCCGAACTTCAACCTCCGGATCTACCAAACCTGTAGGTCTAATAATTTGTTCCACTACTTGGCTACTATGCTCGTGTTCATACGGACCCGGGGTAGCTGAGGTATAAATTATTTGGTTAATCCGATCTTCAAACTCGTTGAACTTCAGAGGCCGGTTGTCCAAGGCGGAAGGCAATCTGTATCCGTGCTCCACCAGTGTTTCTTTACGAGATCGATCTCCGTTATACATACCTCCAATTTGAGGAATAGTTTGGTGCGATTCATCGACAAATATCAGGAAATCATCAGGAAAATAATCTATAAGGGTGTACGGGGGCTCTCCCGGTTTTCGATCAGTCAGGTGCCGGGCGTAATTCTCAATGCCCTTGCAGTAGCCAATTTCTTCCATCATTTCTATATCATAGTTGGTTCTTTTCTCAAGACGTTGTGCCTCCAGAAGCATGCCGTTCTTTCGAAACAATTCCAGCCTCTCTTCAAGTTCCTTCTTTATCGACTGTATCGCTTCCTTTAATCGTGATCTAGACGTGATAAAGTGGGTTGCAGGATAAATAACCACCCTTTCTTTTTCTTTCATCTTTTTACCTGTCAAAGAATCCACCAGAGTGATTTTCTCAATGACATCCCCGAAGAATTCTATTCTGACAGATTCTTCCCCGTAGATGGGGATTACTTCAACCGTATCTCCTCTAGCTCTAAAGGTTCCCCGGCGCGGATTAACGTCGTTTCGGGAATATTGAAGGTCAACCAGGCTACGCAATAATTCATCTCGTTCCAGATGACTCTCCAGGGTCAATGGTCTGGCCATGTCTGCATAAGTACTGGGAGAACCAAGACCGTAAATACAGGAGACACTAGCCACGATTATTACGTCTTCCCGCTCAAGAAGGGCTGAAGTGGCTCGATGCCTGAGTCTATCTATCTCATCATTTATCGATGAATCCTTTTCTATGTAAGTATCAGTCTCTGGCACGTAGGCCTCGGGTTGATAGTAATCATAATAGGATACGAAATAGTGAACCGCGTTGTTAGGAAATAGCTCGTTAAATTCGTTCCACAATTGAGCTGTCAAGGTTTTATTATGCGCAATAACTAATGTAGGCTTTTGCACCCGATCGATAATATTGGCCATAGTGAACGTTTTGCCCGTCCCAGTCGCACCAAGAAGGGTTTGGTGCTTCATGCCATTTTTGAGGCCCTGGGTGAGTTGATCAATTGCCTGAGGCTGATCCCCCTTCGGCTCTTTGTCAGTTTCCAGAATAAATCTCTCACTCATATCAAGCATATTTTACCGAATAACCCCCCTTGTATCAGCCACCAAAAGGTATCAAGATACTGTTTTAGACCCAGATTGATCAATCCTAACCCCATGGTTAGAGGATATTTGTCGATCATAAAGTAAACTTGGTAAGCAAGAGTGGGTCCAGCACTTATTTGAGGATAAGTGCATGGTTGTGGATAGGTACCGTACTTATCTAGGGTTGTCCTGGATTAATTATGGTGAATTACTGAATCCAATGTGGGCAACTGGAATAAGTGCTGGGTTTGGTCGCGAGATCAACTTGAATTAGACGGCTTAGTTTCACCCACTGTGTCAATTACCCTGCCCAAGGGACGCAAGGGACGGGGTAATTGACGTAAAGGTTGGCCGCAGGAGAGAAAATTACACGGTTTAGCAACCACTAAAATAGGAACTAAAACACTACTATTTTAGCTTAAACTATGCTATAGAAGCCGATTGTCCTCATAGTCCAGATGTTCCAGGCCCTTACTGGTGATTTTTCTACCCTGGGTAGTGCGTTCGATAAAACCTTTCGTCAGTAAAAATGGTTCGTAGACCTCTGAAATCGTATCCTTTTCTTCGGACAGGGCTGCAGAAATCGTATCCAGGCCCACCGGGCCCCCACCAAATTTCTCAACTATTGTTCTCATTATTCGTCTATCCAGCTTATCCAGGCCACTGTCGTCTATACCCAACATCTCCAGAGCATCTTCAGCAACCTCACGATCGATAAAACCGTCGGCTCTTACCTCCGCGTAATCACGGGCGCGTTTCAGTAATCGGTTAGCAATTCTCGGAGTGCCTCTGGATCTTTTAGCTATCTCATTGGCCCCGCCTTTGCCGTCGCTGATTTCGACATCCAGGATGTCTGCACCTCTTAACACTATCTTTTCTATCGCTTCAACATCGTAGAAATCGAGATGTAAAACAACCTCAAACCTATCACGCAAAGGCGAGGTAAGCAAGCCTGTTCTCGTGGTTGCTCCTATAAGGGTAAAAGCTGGAACATCCAGACGAATAGACTGAGCACTGGGTCCTTCCCCAATCACTATATCTATCTTGTAATCCTCCATGGCTGGATACAGCACTTCCTCTACATTACGTCTCAACCTATGTATCTCATCAATAAACAAAATGTCGCCGGGGGCAAGGTTGCTCACAATGGCCGCCAAATCACCAGGTTTATCTATAGCAGGGCCAGAGGTGGTCTTAATATTCACGCCCATCTCATGCGCAACAATGTGGGCCAGTGTAGTTTTACCCAATCCAGGAGGACCATGAAACAATATATGGTCTACGGTCCCACCTCTGTTTAAAGCAGCCTCCAGGAGTATGGACAGCCTTCGTTTCACGTCAGTCTGACCTACGAAGTCATCAAGTCGCTTTGGCCTTAAGTTGACTAAATTCCTGTCTTCCGGTTTGCTATCAGCACTAACAGTTCGTTCTTCTTCAGAATTCATAACTAAATTATTGTAAACTCCACAACCGCAATCCTGCAACTATTTTATACAATTATACCGCTTACGCTGCCGGTGGTTTTTCAGGCAAGCTAGAAATTATTGAATTGTCACTTCAACCTAATAACCCGAAATTGACCCAGCCCTTTTATACAATCACTCACTTGAGGAGACTAACTTGGTTAAATCAAACCAAAGCCTTTCCTTTTAACTTTGCCTAACAGGTTACGCACACGATAACTTTGCCCAGGTTCATATATCAATTGGGTGCTGGACAACTCCCTATTCTAAAATTAAACATAAGGCTAACCGAAATTTTTCAATAAACATGTAAGAATTGCTCAACCTAGGTTCAATCAATTTTGAATTATCCCCCCCACCTAGCTATAATTACTCGATAAAATCGTATGCAAAAGCCCCATATTTATACGACATTCAAAACTTACCAAAACTCACCTAAATGTGAGGAAAGGACTTATTGATGAATAGACTAAAAGAGGTCGAAGACGTCATCTCTCGTCACAGCACGTTTTTGATTGGTTCACATAGAAGTCCAGAAGCGGATGCAATCGGAAGTCAACTAGGTTTAAGCAGAGCACTTCGTCAACGCGGGAAGAAAACAGTGTTAATAAACGTCGATGGCGTGCCAAAAGATCTAGCTTTTTTAAAAGGATCCGATTCCATCCGAAAACCTGAAAACGTTGATAAAGACGAACTTTCAGGCGTTGAAGTAGGAATCGCGGTCGATTGCAGCAATTTAGACCGACTAGGCGACCAAGGCAAGAATTCTTTTCGTGGTTTGCCTATCATTAACATCGATCATCACCAGGATAACTCGAACTTCGGAGATGTGAATTACGTAAAACCGGTTGCGGCAACGACCGAGATCATTTCAGACTTACTCGACTACATGGGCCTGAACATAGATGCTCCACTGGCTACAGCCTTGTACGCTGGAATTATCGCTGACACTTCAGCATTCAGAAACGATAATGTCAACGCCACATTAATGGAAAGATCTGCAAAACTATTAAAGGCGGGGGCGGATGCTCGGTCAGTGATAATAAATCTTTACGAAAGTGAACCTTTCTCAAAACTAAAACTATTAGGAGAAGTCTTATCTAACGCCGAGTTCGAAGAGGGAATAGTCTGGACTAAAATCAGTCCAGAACTGTTAAAAAAAGCAAATGCAACCCCGGGAGACACAGAAGGTATAGTGGGAACTTTGAGGACTACCAATAATGCCAAAGTAGCGTGTGTAATGAAAGAATTACCAGACAGTAGGGTTAAGGTTTCATTAAGGTCGAAAAATGACATCGACGTAAGTAAGGTCGCCGGCAAGTTTGGAGGGGGAGGGCATAGGGTAGCTGCAGGTTGCCTGGTCAACGGGGATCTCGATAGCGTAGAGAAAAAAATCTTAGATGAACTAAAACAACATCTAAATGAATAATTCTTACTCCGGCACCCTCGCATTAACTATAGGCACATTTGACGGCATTCATCTCGGGCATCAATCGTTGCTAAAGACAGCAAGAGAAATTGCCATGGAAAGAGAAATCACCAGTGCGGCTTACACCTATCTCTTGCCACCAAAAAGACATTTTCACGGTAGAGAACCAAAATTACTATTACCGCCCGAAAAAAAGATCTCGATGTTAGAACAGTACGTAGATAAAGTCATCATTGGGGATTTTGACGAAGTCAAGGATCTTCCTCCAGAGAGGTTTATTGAAACAGTTTTGGCCGAGGATCTTCAAGTTAGCGCGGTGGTTATTGGCACTGATTGGAGATTTGGTAAGGGAAGAACTGGATCAGTACAAACCTTAACCGAAATGGCGGATGAGAGATATACCGTTCACCCAAAACAACAACTCACGAAATACGGAAAATCGATAAGTAGCACATGGATAAGAAAGGAGCTTAAAGAAGGCAACATCACCCTTTGTCGCGAGCTTTTAGGTAAACCTCCTAGCATTTTTGGGGAAATTATCCGCGGGGATAAAATAGGAACGGACATAGGATTTCCCACAGCGAACTTAAAAATTGACGAGCGGGTCCTGTTGCCGAAAGCAGGTAGCTACGCTACAGTTGTGAAACTAGATTCAGAGGATTTTGGAGGGGTTAGCTACATTGGCACAAGACCGACCTTCGAAAAAAACCAAACCCAGTTTGAGGTCCACATATTTGACTTCGACGACGACATTTATGATCAAGAAATAGAGTTGAAGCTCATGGAATTTATCTCCCCGAGTAAGAAATTCGAAAAAACCAAACATCTACAAAGAGCCATCCAAGATATCGTCAGCAAAGCAAAAGATATACTGGTTAACAAAGTGAGGAATATATAGGTAAAGATTTGACCAATCAATTTTCGAGGAGGTAGCTATGGCAACAAAATGGCAAGAGCATGTAAAACACGAGTTCATCAGAACGGACAGAAATTTTACGGAGAAACTTCCCATAAATTCTATCGACATATCGACATATGGTTTGATAAGCGAGGCCACCACATTCGTGCCTGTTAGAATAAAAGGGGAAATTCACATTCAGCCCCTAAAGGGTGGCCTAACTGAACTTCGAAAAGACTTACAACAATCTCCACGGCCGGGTGGAGGTTTCGAGGTTGACCAGGCGCTATCCACTCTAGCCCAGTTTGCGGAGGAATGGGAAGAGGAAATCAAGAAAAAAGATAAATGGTCGGAGATGGTTGAACTTGCCGAAGCAGATAATTCTATAGTCGACCAATCCCAAATTCTTGAAGAAAACAAACAGAACACCGGCTTCCTATCAAAACTACGGAACATATTTAAGTCGCAATGACACAAGTTGACCTGGACCCTCTATTTGACCACCATCCTTATGCCCAATATATACTAGAAAAGTTGTCGGAGGTTGGCTATCAAGCCGTGATCGTAGGGGGAGCAATAAGAGATCTTCTACGGGGAACGCTTGAAGATGACTACTCATTTAGTCCCGCAGACACGGACATCGACATTGCCACCAGCGCGCATACATCTGAGGTCAAAAAACATTTTCCCAAGTTTGATTTCGTGGAAGTAGGCAAGAGATTTGGAGTATTAATCGTTATTGCTCCGGACGATCAACAATACGAAATTGCTCACTTTAGAAGCGAATCCGACTACGATGGACGTCACCCGGGAGAGGTCAAATTGGTTAACTCATTAAAAAAAGACGTCTCCAGAAGGGACTTCACAGTAAATGGATTAGCTGTAACTCGACAGGGAGAAGTAATAGATTACGTAAACGGAATCGAAGATCTACGAAAGAAAATCATCAGGGCGATTGGAAATCCCATTGACAGATTCCAGGAGGACTACTTAAGGCCGCTTAGAGCAATTAGAATATACTGCGATATAGGAGGTGAAATAGATCCCGACACTTATCATGCGATTGAACGAGTTGCCAAAAACATAAGGACTATCTCTTGGGAACGGATTAAGACCGAACTATTCAATATACTGGCAACATCTAATTCTGCCACTGGGCTTAGACTTTGTAAGGACACAGGTTTACTGCCGGAAATCTTGCCCGAAATGGCGAAAAATGAGGGGATTCCTCAGCCGGAGAAATACCATCCTGAAGGAGACGTACTCGAACACAGTTTCCAAGCTCTCGAGGTTGCAGACAAGCTCAACTACCCGCCGCTGATCAAGCTAGCCATATTTATTCACGACGTCGGTAAGGCACAAGCCTATTCTCATAACGATAAACAACATCTGGGAGGCCACGAACTCATTGGCAAGAAATTGACCGCTGAAATAACCTCGAGACTACGACTATCAAATAAAGAAGCGGATAAGATCGAGTGGATTGTGGGCAATCATATGAGGGCATCTATCCTTCACAAAATGAGAAAAGCCAAGCAGGTAAAGCTCGTCCGTCACAATCAGGACAAAGACTATTCCATAGATGAACCACAAAATCGGTTCCATTACTTTTTTGGCCTCTTACAAACCGTCATCGCTGATAGCGAGGCAAGTGCGCACAAGGAGAAAGGCTGGTTGCCAGCGGTAGATCAATTCTCCAACCTGCTACCACATCTACAAGAATTGGAAAACCTGGGCACTGCCAGAAAACTTATCAACGGAAACGACCTTAAACGATTAGGAATGGAAGAGGGTCCTCACCTGGGAGATGTCTTAAAAGAGGTCCATGAGCTAATCTACGCCGGTAAGATAGATAGCCACGATGAAGCGCTGGCCGTAGCAAAACAAAAAATTAATTAACCAGCATCCTACACAACTAGCGCGCTTTTCAGGTTCAGCGCGTATGTATCTCGATTACATCCCCATCCATTAAGACGTGATCCTGGGCAACTTCTTGGCCATCAAATTTCCCCGATCCCCATATTCTGACGTAGTCGAGTTGTTTGACTAGTTCTCGATGTATAGATTTAACAGCCTGAATAACTGTGCTTTCCTTGTCCAACAAATACGGCTCCTCTAGATCAGGTTGCTCTCCAGGTTTTTTCGTGTAAACCCTTATCTTTTGTAGACCGTGAAATATGGTTTCCGAAAAACTTTCTAGGCTACTCTCATTCAGTATGGAAACAGTAATCGCTGGAAGTTCTGCAAATTCCTCCAATTTGTTTATGTGATCCTTACGTTGAAGCTCATCGTCCTTTGTAACAACGATTAAACCCTTCCTGTTAGTTCTACCTATCTCGTCGATCGCGAAGTCAGCATCAGGAGCGAACAAATAGATTCCCTCGGCTGAAAATATTTCAACGGATTGTCTCAATTGTTCAATTGGCCGGTCAACTGAGCCATCTATCAAAAGTAGTACCAAATCTACCTTCCTAATAAGATTAAAAACCCAACTTTCCACATGCTCGCCCGACAGCGGCGGGGTATCAATTAATTGAATCTGTACATCTTGGTAATCCAACATCCCAATAGTAGGCTCGTAGGTTGAAAATGGAAAATCTGCAACTTGAGGAGAGGCGTTGGTCAACATATCCAATAACGCTGACTTCCCAGTGTTTGCCATACCACTTAACACCACTTGCCCCGCCCCTTGGGACTCAATTTGGTCAGGAGTCTTTGCCCTGGTCGGACCTTTTTTCTTTTTCGAACTCTTCTTAAGCTGGGATATCCTCCTTCTTATGTCTGCCTCTATCTTATCAGTTCCCTTATGACTAGGTAATAAAGATAGCATACGTTGAAGCGCTTCAATTTTGTCGTGCTTAGAATCCGCATTTCGATATTCTTCTTCAGCTTCTATATACTCTGGCGGTAAATTCGCAGGCATAAAAAACACCTCTCCAACCTATGATAAACCATATTGAATGTTACTAACCAAATAGAAAGATGACAAACCATTTGCAAGTTCCTTAGAAAAGGTTTGAACTAATAACAGTTATGTACTAGTATTCATTATAGAAAGGACAAAATTCTATGTTGATGACAAATACATAGTTTAACCTTATCATCTAAAATAAGGAGTGATTTCAGATGAGTGCAAGAGATGCATTAAGAAGAGTGCAAGGCTGGATGGAGGAGTTCGGTGAAACGAATCCAGAAAGTATGGATGGATTCCAATGTATGATGGATGCAATTGAAAAAGAGGACGTGTTGTCAGCTAAAACGAAGGAACTGATCGCAATAGGTACTGCGATTACCGAGAAGTGTGAATGGTGCATAGCCTTTCATGTAAACAATGCCCTTGAAGCAGGAGCTACAAAAGAGGAAATCAGGGCAGCTGCTTGGGTAGCCGTGTTAATGGGCGGAGGACCGGCGTTAATGCACGCGGGTTTGGTATTGGAAGCCCTCGAAGAATTAGAGTAAGGATCCTATTAGTAGGAGTTAATCTAACGCCTAAATATAACTTTACCTCTGGGTGGTGTACTTGGATACAGTAAACAAAAAACCAAACGTAGTAATCATTGGAGCAGGGCCCGGCGGCTACACAGCAGCCATACGGCTTGGACAACTTGGCATGAATCCTGTAGTTATTGAAAAGGAAAAGGTTGGCGGTGTATGCCTAAATTGGGGTTGTATTCCAACTAAAACAATTTATAGTACAACAGAACCATTAGCCAAATTAGATTCGTGGAAAAAGCGAGGAATAGAATTTAACCAGCCCAAAATATCCTTATCAGACGTAACAAAGCATCAATCAAAAATCGCAAATAAATTAACAGACGGTGTGGAAAAGCTCATCAAAAGCAATGGAGGCACGATACTGTACGGCAAAGCTGAAGTAACCACCGGACCGAAAGTGATAGTCAAAAGGATCGGAAAAGAAGAGATAACCCTTGAACCTAATAATTTAATTATTGCTTCTGGATCAATACCCATTGAGCTTCCGGAGTTCGTTTTCTCTCAAGATGGGATTTGGGACTCAAAAACCGCGGTAATGCCCCCGGAGACCCCGGAGAAACTAGTTATTTTAGGAGCAGGCGTCATAGGATTAGAAATGGGGACTATATACAACAGACTGGGCAGTGAAATTAAGATACTAGAAATGCAAGATTCTATTCTGCCCACTTTAAACTTAGATAAACGCATTGCTTCCTACTTGAACAGGTCTCTAAAGAAATCCGGTATTGACATTTATACCAGCACCAGAGCAAAAGAACTACAAACTGTGGAAGAGAAAAAGATGGTGATTGGGGAGAAAGACGGAAAAGAAGTCTCGATACCCGCGGATAGAGTTTTAGTAGCTGTGGGAAGGCGACCTAATTTGGATTTTATCGACGATCAACTCGGTCTGGAATACAACGAGGGGTTTATAGAAACCGACGCAAGCTGCTTAACGAGTATAGAGAACGTGTATGCAATTGGGGATATAGCAGGTGGTCCCATGCTCGCTCACAAAGCCTCCAAAGAGGCTTTAATTGCTTCATCTAAAATAACCGGCGAAAAGATAACTAATTACAAGGTCGTTCCATCTGCGGTATTCACTGACCCGGAATATGCGCAGGTCGGAATGTCCGAAAGAAAAGCAAGACAGAACGGATACGAACCAGTGATTGGAAGATTTCCACTGCGCGCATCTGGCAAGGCCGTAGCAATGGATGAAGCAACTGGAGCTATAAAATTAGTTGGAGACAAAGATACAGACAGACTGCTTGGTGGGTCGATACTTGGGCCACACGCATCAGACATGATCGCAGAACTGGCATTGTCAATAGAAACAGAGCTCACCGTCACGCAAATCGCTGAAACCATCCATCCTCATCCCACGTTGTCCGAGGCAATCATGGAAGCAGCAGAAAACGTGCATAGCCGGGCTATCCACACCAGTAACAGATAGACAATCATTCTACGGGAGGTATAAACATGAAAACGATCATGGTGATCGCGGATGGACTTGGAGGTAGACCAGGGGATACGGAGCAGGGAACTTGTTTAGAAGTGGCCAGGACCCCTACACTGGATAAACTAGCTGAGCGGGGGTCTGTAGGGTTAATGAACCCAATAAAACCTGGAATAAGACCAGGGAGTGATACAGCCCATTTATCTTTGTTTGGATATGATCCCTATAAATATTATACCGGTCGGGGCGTGTTCGAAGCAGCAGGAATTGGAATGGAATTATCCGATAGCGACGTTAGTTTTCGGACTAATTTCGCCACCATCGACACTAACGAAAATATAGTCGACAGACGAGCTGGAAGAATCGCTAGTCATCAAGGCGAACTGGAGGACGCCCTGGCTGATCTACACTCCGAGAAATACCCGAAGGTGAAGATTCGTTTTAAACACAGCACAGAACACAGAGGTGCTTTATCTATCTCCGGTAAAGAACTAGGAGATGACCTTTCGCCAACGGACCCTCATGAATTAGAAATACCCATACCGGAGTCACGGGGGAGAGACAAAGAATCTGAAAAGACAGCGGATATTCTTAACGAAGTCACAAAACAGGCTAGAGAGATACTAGAAGAGCATCCAGTCAACCAGAAACGAGTGGAAGAAGGAAAACTGCCTGCAAATGCAATTTTATCAAGAGGAGCAGCCAAATATCCAGATATCCCATCGATTGAAGAAACGTATGGTATTACTGCTTCAGTTATAGCCGCTGGTGCACTGTATATTGGTGTTGCAAAGGTAATTGGTATGGAATATATACCTGTGGAGGGAGCAACGGGCACCGTAGAGTCCAACATCATTAATAAAGCCAAAACTGCCCTGGAGGAGTTGAATCGTGGTAAGGATTTAGTTTTCGTCCACTTCAAAGGTACCGATAACGCTTCACATGATCACAACGCCAAGGCCAAGATTGAGTTCATTGAAAAAATTGATCAAACCTTTGCCTGGTTCGATGACAACATAGATTGGTCTGAAACCCATCTGTCATTCGCCGGAGACCACACCACTCCCATTCAATACGGCGATCATGTAGCGGAACCAGTTCCCGTTCTTATAGTCGGCCCCAACGTAAAACTAGATACAGTTAATGAATTCAACGAGTATTCTTGCGTGAAAGGAGGTCTCAAAGTATTTAATGGCCAACTTCTACCGGTTACATTGTCCTATAGCAACAAGCTAAAAAAATTCGGTGCATAATAAGGGCTTTGCCAAACTTAAGCAAATCCCCGAACTCAACTGTGAAGTATTCAAAGGTTACAGATCAGGATAGCAGGATTATCAGGGAACAGCTCGGTCGAGAGCCAAAGGGTGTGCTGGGGATTGCCGAGAGATGCAGATATGGTTATCCCACTGTCCTCGTAACCAAGCCGTTGATAATTCACTCAGAGGAGAACTATGAGGTCTTCCCAACGTTATATTGGCTCAGTTGTCCGAGGAGGAACAAAAAACTTGCTGAAATAGAAGCGACTGGTTACATCGAGAGACTCGAAGAGGAACTAAATTCTAACGAAAAACTGAGGTCAAAATACAAGAAGGAAGAACAAAACTATTTACGGTCCCAACAAAAATTGTTGTCCGAGGAGGAACAAAACTTCGTTGATAATCATCAGCTTAACCAATCTTTAAACAGAGGTATAGGTGGTATCCAGAATAGCAAACATATAAAATGCCTGCATCTTCATGTTGCTCATAATTTAGTAACCGAGAACTGTATAGGAAAAATGATAATGGATCGATTTGACCTAGAGGATTGTCCCAAGGAAGATGTAATTTGT
>Ga0102934_1000493_pt1 | contig 26586 bp, 18 predicted proteins | sample SalPonR2_A_D1_MG_FD_78175 | JGI IMG/M metagenome (GOLD analysis project Ga0102934, IMG submission 78175) | Salt pond soil microbial communities from South San Francisco under conditions of wetland restoration - Salt Pond MetaG R2_A_D1_MG | ecosystem: Environmental > Aquatic > Marine > Intertidal... | reverse complement strand
GTTGGCGCGCGCTTCTGATCGACCCGTGATGCCGGCCCGGCGGCGCCGGGCGACCGCGACTCCGACAGGGCGGGTCGAATGCCGCTGATCGCGGCGGACAGCACGTTCGCGCTGAGCGCGGTGATCATGGCGGTGGTGGCGTTCGGCATGTGGGCCGAGCGCACCGCCTGGGGCCGGAACCTCGGCGGGCCGCTGGTGCTGCTGGCCGCCGCCATGGCGCTGGCCAACCTCGGCGTCATCCCCCACTCCGCCCCGCTGTACGGCACCGTGGCCGGCTACCTGGTGCCGTTCGCCATCCCGCTGCTGCTGCTGCGCGCGGACCTGCGCACCATCTACGCCGAATCCGGCGCCATGCTGCTGGCATTCGGCGTCGCCGTCGGTGCCACGCTGGCGGGCGCGCTCGTGGGCGCTGCCGTGATCGACATGGGCGAGCTCGAGCCGCGCATCGCAGGCACCGTCGCGGCGAGCTACATCGGCGGCTCGCTGAACTTCGTCGCCACCGCCGAGGCGCTCGGCATCAAGGACTCCGCCATCTACGTGGCAGGGCTGTCGGCGGATGCCGCCGGTGCCGTGTTCTTCCTGCTCGCGCTCATGCTGTTGCCGGCGCTGCGTTTCGTGCGCGCGGCCATGCCGTCGCGGCACATGGACGGGACCGCGGCGGCGCCCGCAGAGTCCGCTGCGGCCGCCGACCCCCGCGACAACGGACCGTTCGACCTGACCGGCGCCGCCACCGGACTCGCACTCAGCCTCGCCATCTGCGCGGTCAGCGGCTGGCTGGCCCGCCTGCTCGGCATCGAATCGCTGTTCATCCTGGTGGTGACGGTACTCGCTCTCGCCGTCGCGAACTTCGCGAAGCCGCTCGCGCGCCGGGTCAGCGCGGACTTCGAGCTCGGCACGCTGTTCATGTACGTCTTCTTCGCCTGCATCGGCGCCGGCGCCAACCTGGCCGACGTGGTCGGAGCCGCCTTTCCCATACTGCTGTTCATCCTGGTGATGGTGGCCGTGCACCTGGTGGTGCTGGTCGCGGCCGGCCGATTGCTGCGCCTCGATCTGGCGGAGGTCATGATCGCATCCAACGCCTGCATCCTGGGCCCGGCACCGGCCGCCGCCCTGGCCGCGAGCAAGGGTTGGCAGGCGCTGGTCGCGCCCGGCATCCTCGTGGGCATGCTCGGCTACGCCGTGGGCACCTTCATCGGCGTAGGACTCGCCGCGCTCCTCGGCCTTTAGTCCCGGCCGGCGCGCGCCACCGCACTCGCGTAAGGGGAAGTCGCCATGTCTCTGATCAGCAGGATCGAACTGAAGAGTCCCTACCTGATACTGGTGGGGGACGAGAAGCAACCTACGTTCGCCAAGACCGGCCTGGGCATCGTGCAGTGGCGGCGCGACCGGGTCGTGGGACAGCTGCGGCTGTCGCCCGACGCCGTGGACCTCGGCGTGCCGGACATGGATGTACACGCGGCGGCGAGTGCCGGCGCCGGCAGCCTGGTAATCGGCGTGGCGCCGCCGGGCGGCGCGATACCCGATTCCTGGTGGTCCGTGATGCAGGCGGCGGCAGCCGCGGGCCTGGACGTGGTGAGCGGACTGCATACGCGCCTGGCGGGAAACGAGGGCCTCGTACTCGCCGCCGAGGCCTCGGGCGTGCGCCTGATCGACGTGCGCACGCCGCCGCCGAACCTGCCCGTGGGCAGCGGCCGCAAGCGCAGCGGCAGGCGCATCCTCACGGTCGGCACGGACTGCGCCATCGGCAAAAAGTACACCGCACTCGCGCTGGACGAGGCGTTCCGTGCCGCCGGCCTGGAATCGACATTCCGGGCCACGGGGCAGACGGGCATCATCATCGCCGGCGAGGGCATGCCCATCGACTGCGTCGGCGCAGACTTCATCGCGGGTGCCGCGGAGGTACTGTCGCCCGACAACGAGCCGGATCACTGGGACGTCATCGAGGGCCAGGGCTCGCTTTTCCACCCGGCCTACTCCGGGGTGAGCCTGGGCCTGCTGCACGGCTCCCAGCCGGACGGCTTCGTGCTCTGCCACGAGGCGGGTCGAGAAACGGTCAGCGGCTGGCCGGACTTCCGCCTGCCCGAACTCGACGAGGCCGTCGCGCTGCACGAACGCCTCGCGCGCCGGACCAACGATGCGGCACGCTGCGTCGGCATCTCCGTGAACACATCGGGGCTGGCGCGCGGAGAGCGGGAAGACTATCTCGAAAAACTGCGCCGCCGGCACGGCGTACCCGCGGTGGACCCGCTCGTCGACGGCTGCGGCGCCCTGGTCGAATTCGTGCGCCAGTCGCCCGGATAGCCTCTGCCGGACTCTGCCGGCACGCCCCTGAAATCTTTGCGTCCGGACCCGGAAACGGGTGAGGATGTCGCCATCGTGAAGAAGACCATGCTTACGGCATCCGCCCTGGCAGCGACCCTGCTGCTGGCTGCACCCGCTCCGGCACAGCAGCGTTGCTACACCGGCGACGCGGCCTCCGGCGAGCTCACCTTCGCGGGCGCCGTCGAAGACACCGGCTTCAGCGGCCGCTTCGGCGAGTTCTCGGTTCGCTACTGCCTGGCCGGCGAGGCACGGGAGGAGCACCAGATCCGGGTGACGGTGCAGCTCGCCTCGGCCGACAGCGACAACCGGGACCGGGACGAGACACTGAAGGGCCCCGAATTCTTCGCCGTGGAGCGGCATCCGGAAGCGGTCTGGCAGAGCACCGGCGTACGCCGTGAAGGCGAGGGCTACGTCGCCGACGGCGATCTTTCGCTGAAAGGCATCACCGCGCCCCAGTCGATACGCTATGAACTCACCCCGGACGGCGAGGCGATCATTGCCCGGGGACGCTTCACGATGGCAGGCGGCACCCGCATCGACCGGCAGCGCTTCGACGTCGGCACCGGCGAATTCGCGGACCCCGCCTTCGTGCGCAACGAGATCGTCGTGGAGTTCGAGGTCACGCTGAACGCGCAGCAGTCACCGCCCGCAGGCTAGAATCCCGCCAACGCACCGTGGGCCAGCGCCGAGTTCCCTGCCGATGAGTCAATCAGCCCCCATCGTCCGAGGCCCCGCCGCCGTGGAGCGGGCGGCGCGGGTACTTCGTGACGGCGGCCTGGTCGGCATGCCCACCGAGACCGTGTACGGGCTGGCCGGCGATGCGGGCAATCCCGCGGCCGTGGCTCGTATCTTCGCCGCCAAGGGGCGGCCCCGGTTCAATCCGCTCATCTCTCATGTCGCCTCCGCCGAACTTGCTGCGCGGGAAGGCGAGCTGGACGAGCGCGCACTTGCTCTGGCGCGAGCGTTCTGGCCCGGCCCGCTGACGCTGGTGGTGCCGGCGGCAGCGACCGGGAGCACCTGCGATCTCGCCCGCGCCGGTCTCGGCACTATTGCCCTGCGGGTGCCGGCCCACCCGGCGGCGCAGGCACTGCTCGAACGCTTCGGTGGACCGGTCTCGGCACCGTCGGCAAACCCGTCCGGCAGGCTGAGTCCCACCCGGCCGGAGGACGTCGCCCGCGAACTCGGCGACGGAGTGGCACTGGTGCTGGACGGCGGACCCTGCAGCGCCGGTATCGAATCCACGATCGTCTCGCTGCTGCCGGGCGAACCGCCGCGGCTGCTGCGTCCGGGCGCCATCGAGCGCGAACGTATCGAGGCGGTGGCGGGGCCCCTCGCGAAAGCCGCCGGGGAGGCGGTCACCGCGCCCGGCCAGCTGGCCTCTCACTACGCGCCCAGAACCGCCATCCGGCTGCACGCGGCCGAGGCGCGGGCGGGCGAAGTGCTGCTGGGTTTCGGGCCGCAAGCCCCGCCGGACACCCTCAATCTCTCACCCTCGGGAGATTCCGTGGAGGCGGCAGCCAACCTCTACCGCATGCTGCGGGAACTGGATACGCAGGGCGCGGACACCATCGCGGTTATGCCGATACCCGCCGAGGGCCTCGGCGAGGCCATCAACGACCGGCTGAGGAGAGCGGCCGCGCCACGGGGCTGAGCATGGCGCTCACCAGGCGTAGGCCACGGGCGCCTCGCCGCCCGGCCCGGGGAAGATCTCGTCCAGCCTGTCCAGCGTCTCCTGGTCCAGCTCGATGGACGCCGCCCGCACGGCGCTCTCCAGCTGCTCCATGGTCCTCGGCCCGATGATGGGCGCGGTCACGACCGGATTGTGCAGCAGCCACGCGATCGCCACTTCGCCGGGCGGATGGCCGATGTCGCGGCAGAGCCCCTCGTACTGTTCGAGCTGGCCGCGCTTCTTCTCGATGTACTTCGCGAATTGCTCGTCGGTGCGCCGGCCGGCGTCGTGCTTCTCCAGCGCGCCGCCGAGCAGCCCGCCGCCAAGGGGACTCCACGGTATCAGGCCGAGACCGTAATGGCGGCAGGCGGGTATCACCTCGAGTTCCACCATACGGTTGTCCAGGTGATAGGTGCTCTGCTCGCTCACCAGGCCCATGTAGCCGCGCCGCGAGGCCTCCTGGCAGGCGGTGGCGATGTCCCACCCCGCGAAGTTGCTGGAGCCGACGTAGACCACCTTGCCCTGCCCCACCAGCGCGTCGAAGCTCTGCCAGATCTCGTCCCAGGGGCAGGCACGGTCGATGTGGTGCATCTGATAGAGGTCGATGTGCTCCGTCTGCAGGCGCGTGAGGCTGCCCTCGCAGTGCTTGCGGATCTTGTACGCGCTGAGGCTCGAGCCGTCGCTGTTCACCTCCGGCAGGTTTGCCTTGCGGTCCACCGGGTTGTAGACCTTGGTCGCCAGCACGATCGCATCCCGGCGCCCGCCGCCCTGGGCGAGCCAGCGGCCGATGATCTCCTCGGTGTGGCCGTTCTCCACCGCCCAGCCGTAGACGTCCGCCGTGTCGAAGAAGTTGATGCCGAGCTCCAGCGCCCGGTCCATGATGCGGAAGCTGTCCTCCTCAGAGGTGTGCCAGCCGAAATTCATCGTGCCCAGGCAGAGATTGCTGACCAGGACGCCGTGTTTTCCGAGTCGTCTGTGTGTTATCGACATGCTCAGACCTTCTGTTGCGTGAGCGGTTACAGGGACGAGCGGTTATGATCCCGTTACATGATGGTACGCCATCGGGGAGCCGGCTGACCTCCGCCAGGGCCGGGGCGCCGGGAAACAACCGGTCAACAACCGGACAATAATGATAACAACCGAACTGAATCACCTGGACGCGGCGTTCCTGAATATCGAGCGCCCGCAGGACCCCTGGAGCATTCACCTCGAGCTGCAGCTGCAGCAGCGTATCGACGAGGAGCGCCTGCTGGCAGCGATAGGGCACGCACAGCGGCTCCACCCGCTCGCGCGCGCCCGACTGCGCCCCTATCACGCCGGGTCGCTGAGCTACAGTTGGGAAATCCGAGAGCAGTCGGACGTCGAGCCGCTGCGCGTCGTCGAGGCAGACACCGAGCAGGACCTCGCCGATCTGCGAGCCGGGTTGCTGAGCACCAGCGTGCCGCTCGACGCCGCTCCCGGTTTCCGCCTGCTGCTGGCCCGCGGCCCGGACGGCGACCGCCTTATCATCAACCTGCATCACGCCGTGGCGGACGGCCTCTCCGCGTTCCGGATCATGACGTCCATCGTGCGCCACTACGCCGGAGAGGAAGATCCGGTACCCGATGTGGACCCTTTCGCCGTGCGCGACCTGAGATCGCTGGCGGCAACCCGGAGTCTGCGCGAGCGCCTGGAACGGCTCGGACTGTTCGCCGAGTATCTGATGCGCTCGACGACTGCGCCCGTACGCGTCAAGGGCCGCGGCGCGCCGCCGGGCGATCCGGACGATGCGCCCGGCTACGGCGTACACCTGCTGCCATTCACCGCGGAAGAGACGGCACGACTCCTGGCGGCCCGCCGGAAACCGGCAACGGTCAACGACCTGCTGCTGGCCGGGCTCGCCCTCACGATCCGGGCATGGAACAGGGAGACCGGCGGCCGGACCGGCAAGATCTCCGTGATGATGCCCGTGAACCTGCGGCCGCGGGAATGGTGGTTCGAGGTGGTCTCCAACTTCTCCTCGTACGTGAACGTCATCCTCGACGACACCGACCAGAGGGACTTCGATGCCGCCGTGAGCGCCGTCTGCCGGCAGACGGTGCGGCTCAAGGAAGCCGGAGCGGCCGGCACCCTGATCGATGTGCTCTCCGTCCCGCGATTCCTGCCGGCCGTCCTGAAGGCCCGCCTGCGGGAGATCGCGCCGACCGTCGGCAGGGGACACGTGCAGACGAGCTGGCTGTCGAATCTGGGCCGTCTGGCGGCCGCGCCGGTCATGGGCGATGCGGGGCCGGTGAGCGCCATCTATTTCTCGCCGCCGGCGCACATGCCGATGGGCGTGTCGGTGGGCGCGGTTTCGCTGGAAGACCGCATGACCCTGACGCTGCGCTACCGCAAGGCGGTGTTCGATGCTGCGGCAGCAAGGGAATTCGCCGGGCGCTATCGCGCGATCCTGCTCGACGAGCGGCTGTAGAAGGGCTGGCCGGATTCGGGCCGGCCGGCAGAGAATAACGAATACGTTTACGATCCATCCCACCGGGGAGTGACGAATGAGCGAGAGAACGAAACTGAGCCGCCGAGCGCTGCTGACCGCCGGGGCCGGCCTGGCCGCCGGTGCCGCGGGCCCCGCCATTGCGGCAGGCGTGCGTGCCGTGACGCCCGCCAACCCCGAGGGTCCGTTCTACCCGAAGCACCAGCAATCGGACAAGGACGCAGATCTGACGGTTATCGAGGGCCAGGAGCAGCGGGCCGAGGGGCGGGTGATCCGGGTGTCCGGGCAGGTGCTGGACGAGGAAGGGCGACCCATTGCAGGCGCGCTCGTGGACGTCTGGCAGGCCAACACCTGGGGCCGCTATCACCACGAGGACGACAACGCCACCGCTCCGGTCGACCCCGGCTTCCAGGGCTGGTCGATGATCCGGACGGACGCCGACGGCCGCTACGCGTTCAGGACCGTCAAGCCCGGCGCCTACGAGGTGGGCGGCGACTGGACCCGGCCGCCGCATATTCACTTCAGGGTCTCGCGGCGGGGCTATCACGAACTCACCACGCAGATGTACTTCGCCGGCGAGACACTCAACGAGAAAGACCGACTGCTGCAGAGCGTGCCGGCCGCAGACCGGGATTTGCTCGTGGTGGAGTTCGACGACTCGACGGATGTGCCCAGCGGCCATTTTCCGGTGGTACTGGCACGGGTCACTTGAGACAGAGCCGCCCGCATCGGCCATTAGAGGAGTGACGCGGATGAAGACTCGCGACATGCGAGCCGATCCGCCGCCGCTGCGCTGGGGTTTCGTCGGCACCGGCAATATCGCCGGCTGGATGGCCGATGTCGTAGGAAATACGCCGGCCGCGAAACTCGCCGCCGTCGCCAGTCGCCGCATGGAGACCGCCGCGGCGTTCGCCACGGCTCACGGCGCCGGCGAGGCCTTCGATTCCCGGGAACGGATGCTCGCCTGGGACGGCATCGACGCCGTCTATGTCGCGACGCCCACGGCCCTGCGCGAGGAGATCTGCGTAGCGGCCGCCGCGGCAGGCAAGCATGTGCTCGGCGAGAAGCCGTTCGCGAGCCTGGCGTCGCTGCAGCGGATCACCGCCGCATGCCGCGAGAACGGCGTGGCGTTCATGGACGCGACCCACTTCGTCCACCATCCGCGGACGGCGCAGATACTGGCGCATATGGAGCAGATGACGGGCCGGCCACGGTCGCTGGACTCGTCTTTCCTGATCAGCCTGACGGACCGCGGCGACATCCGCTACGACCCGGCCCTGGAGCCCCTTGGTGCACTCGGCGACCTCGGCTGGTACAACATGCGTGCCGCGCTGGAATACCTGGCCCCCGACGGCACCGTGCGTTCGGGCAGCGCCCGGCTCCGGCACGACGAGCGGACCGGTGCCATCATCGCCGGCGAGGGCTCGCTCGAGTTCGACAACGGCACGCTCTCGACGTGGCGCTGCGGCTTCGACGCCGGTACGGCCTCCATCGGCCTGACGCTGTCGGGCAGCCGTGGACGGATCCACATGGAGAACTTCGTCGGCGAAGAGGAAGGCGGCACGGCCAGCTATCGCTACTGGGCCGACGATGCCCGCGAGGCGGCCGGGAAGCCGGTCCACGCAGACTCGCCGCTGTCGGGCCCCGCTCTCATGTTCCGGAATTTCGCCGTCGACGCCCGCGAGCCGACGCTGCGGGAGCAACGGATGCACGCAGCCGAACGGACGCAGGCATTGCTCGACGCGGTTCGTGTAGGCTTCGACCCTGTCACAGGCTCACAACAGGAACCCCGGGATGAGCAACAGAGAGGCTGACTGGCGGGATGCGCTCCCCGAGGCGTTCAAGGCCTACCGCAGCGGCCAGGACATCGACGAGGTGGAGTGCATCGTGCCGGACCTCGCCGGCATGTCGCGCGGCAAGGCCATGCCCGCCAAGAAGTTCAGCCCCGACTACGTGACCTACCTGCCGGTGTCGATCTTCTACCAGACGATCTCGGGCCTGGACGTCGAGATGGACATCGACAACCAGTGGGCGGAAGGGGATCTGATGCTGCGCCCGGACATGTCCACGGCGCGGGCCGTGCCCTGGGCGAAGGAACCCACGCTGCAGATCATCCACGACCTCTACACCCGGGACGGGGTGCCGGTCGCCATCGCGCCCCGGCAGGTACTGAAGAACGTGGTGCAGCGCTATGCCGACCGGGGCTGGGCGCCGGTGGTGGCGCCGGAACTCGAGTTCTATCTGATCAAGCCCAATACGGACCCGAACGAGCCCATCGAGGCACCGCTCGGCCGCACCGGGCGCCGCCGCACCAGCCGCCAGTCCTATTCCATGTCGGCGGTGGACGACTACGGCCCGGTCATCGACACCATCTATCGCTTCGCGGAGGACGCGGGGCTCGCGATCGACACGGTGATCCAGGAAGACGGCGCGGGCCAGGTGGAGATCAACCTGACCCATGGCGAGCCGCTGCTACTCGCCGACCAGGTGTTCTACTTCAAACGCATCATCCGCGAGGCCGCCCTCAATCACGATATGTTCGCCACCTTCATGGCCAAACCGATGCGTGACGAGCCGGGCTCGGCGATGCACGTGCACCAGAGTGTGCTGGATACCGCCAGCGGGTCCGGAGAAGGCCATAACCTGTTCAGCCGGGCCGACGGCAGCGAGAGCGAGATGTTCCGCCACTTCATCGGCGGCAGCCAGCATTACCTGCCGCAGGCCATGCCGCTGATGGCGCCCTACGTGAACAGCTACCGGCGCTTCCACGACGAGGAATCCAGCGCGCCCACCAATTTCGCCTGGGGCTTCGACAACCGGGCCACCGGCCTGCGCGTGCCGAACTCGAGCCCCGCCAACCGCCGAATGGAGAATCGCGTGGTGGGCGTCGACGCCAACCCGTACCTGGCCATTGCGGTCGGCCTCGCCTGCGGCTATCTCGGCATGCTGCACGCCACCGAACCCGGCCCGCCCGAACCCGGCGAACCCGACGAGGAAGCCTGGCCGATCCCCACCACCCTCGACGAGGCGCTGACCCGGTTCGAGGCGGCCACGGAGATCCACGAGGTGCTGGGCGAGCAGTTCTGCATGATCTTCGATGCCGTCAAACGCGCCGAGATGCGGCAGTTCCACCGCGAGATCAGCCCGTGGGAGCGCGAGCACCTGCTGCTGAACGTGTGAGCGCCGCGACGAAGTCGACGAAGCGCTGATCGTCCCTGATCGAGTCGTAATAGGGCAGGAACGGCTCGATAAAGGAAATAGCCTGGCTCGGCTCCGCGAGACCGGACCGGAGACAGTCCACGGTTGCGGAGACGGCCGTGGCCATGCCCAATGCACGGCAGGCGTGATGTCGCAGGGTGACCCGTTCCGCCAGGTCGGCAGTGGCCTCCCGGAACCAGGTGCGGACCAGGCGCTCCGTCTCCGCCCGGTCTCCCTCGGCAGCCGTTACATAGGCCGTGGCCAGGTAGGCATTGATTGAGAAGTCGAAGGGTGCGCCGTCCCCCTCCGCTTCCACTTTCTGTCGCGCTTGGGCCAGGGCCGGACCTGTCTGTTCCGGTCCGTTCAGAAGCCGCTCGGTGATGGCGCGAGCCAGTGCGATATCGGGAACGTCGAACGCCGCCCAGACCTCGGACGGAGATTCGGTCTGCCGGACGGCATCGAGCAGAGCAGTCGCGCCGGCATAATCCCGGGCGGCGATATGCGCCTCCCACAGCTGGAACGCCGTGGCCTCCACGCCGTACTCCCGTTGCAGCGCCACGAGATCGGCGAGCAGACGGCTGTGGTCCCCGTGCTCACGCACGCGCAGCGTGCTGCGCAAGGCGGACAGCCTGAAGCTATCGAACGGCGCGCTCTCGAGTTCGTCCAGCGCCTCGTCATAGCGGTGCGCAGCCATCAGGTTGATCACCAGCCGGCGCGTCCAGTATGGACTCCTCGGGTCCAGGGTACGCGCCTGGCGGATCGACTCGATGACACCGTCGATATCGCCCTGGCGGCGCTGGATCCAGGATTGAAGCTCCAGCACCTGGGGGTCGCTCGGCCGCAGACGCTGCGCCCGCGCGATCAGTTCGAAGGCGCGATCGTGATCTTTCAGGATGTAATAGGTGTAGTAACTCTGCGCGATCAGGTACTCGGAGGACTCCGGCGCCAGCGCCCGGATGCGCTCCAGGTGGCTCTCCAGGCGCCGGATCGACTCCGGATCCCGCTCCTGGATATTGATATAGCTGAGCGAGCCGGCCAACTCCGCCCAGGCCCGGACGAACTCCGGGTCCAGCGCCACGGCGCGCTCCAGCGCGGCGACGTAGGCGGGCGCGGCGATGGTCTCGGTGTCCCGCAACTCCATCGCCTCGTGGTAGGCGCGGTACGCGCCCATGTTGTCGGTGGGGAGAACGTCGAGCTGCGTGGCATCCTGCCGGGTCAGGGTCGATTGCAGGGCGGAGGCGATCGATCGCGCGATCTCCGCCTGGATGTCGAAGATATTCGCCGGGGTCAGTTCCCGGTCGTACTGCTGCGCCCACAGGTGGACGTCGGTGCGCGCATCGATCAGCTGGGCGTTGATGCGGATCTGGTCGCCGATGCGCTGCACGCCGCCCTCCAGGATGGCGTCGGCACCCAGTTCACGGCCGATCTCGCGGATATTGCGCTGGCTGCCCCGGTACTCCGACACCGAGGTGCGCGAGATCACCCGCATCGACTGCAGCTGCGCGAGCTGGGTGAGCAGGTCGTCGTGGACCCCGCGAGCGAAGAAATCACTCTCGCCGGCCAGTCCGGTGGAAATGAACGGAAGTACCGCCACCATGGGGGCACCGGTGTTCTCCGCCCCGCCGGCGGACGGCGCCCCGTCGCCGAGCATGCGGAATACGCCGAAAACGACGGCCGCCGCCACGCCGGCCAGGGCGACCGGCATCCAGCGCCTGCCGCTTGGCGACTGCTGCGCGGCCGGCTCGGAAGCGGGCGCCGCCGCGCCGCTCGGTCGGTCCGACGATGAGTCCGACGAGGGGTCCGGAGGCGGCGGGAAGTGGCTGATGAAGCCCCGCCTCACCACCGTCTCGATGTAGGCATTCCGGTCGTCCGGCGTCAGCTGATTGCGCAGGATCGAGATGCAGCGGTTGACGGCGTGGTCGGAGACCACCCGATTGTCCCAGACCGCGGCCATCAGTTCGTCCCGGCTGATCAGCGTGTCCTGACGGATCAGGAAGTAGTCCAGCAGCCTGGCCACCTGCGGCTCCAGCCGGGTGGCGGCCGCGCCGTCGCAGAGGTCGCCCGTGCCGGGGTCGAACCGCCAGCGGCCGAATTCATGGAGGGCCGGCCGGTCGTCGCCGCCGGCGCCGTTCACCGGGTGGCCCGCCGCGAAGCCGGGGCAGGCCGGGGGGCGGGCAGCCGGAGGCTCCCGCATTCATCAATTTTCCCCAGAAACATCCGAATCCCGGCCTTATCGATACAGATCAGCAATACAGATCAGCGACACAAATCAGCAATACATCGGCAGAAAATCAGCGATCGATCAGGCGCCCGGGCCCACTCCTCGCCACACTCTGATGCCATATCGCCGGACAGGCGGATATTTCACAGGCCCAGAAAATCAATTGTAGAGCCAATCGCGGCTCATGGGCGTAGCCAGTCGACAAATTTGTCGATGAACGGCCGGCAGGTCTCACCGGTGGCCCGGATGCACGACGTCATCTCCCCAGAGCGTCATGCGCCGGGCCGCCGGGTCTTACCGCTGCATGGCCGTCCTGACCGAAAGGCTCCCGGAGGAGAATATGAACAAGAAAATCCTGATTGCCACACTGCTGCTGACCGCCTGGTCGCTGCCCGCTCAAACCGTTCAGGCCGGCGAGAAGCCGACCGTCAAACCGTTCGCCAGGACCGTCCCGGCGCTGACCGGGTCCCCGCCGGAGGGATTCGCGATCGGCAGAGGAGCAACCGCCTACAACGGCTCGTTGGACGGGTCGATCTACAGGGCCGATCTGCGATCCGGACAGGGTGAGGTTCTGGTCGACGTCATCGAACCGTGGACGCAGTTCACCTGCCGGCTGCTCGGGATGCGGGTCGATCCACGAACCAATTACCTGTTCGCGGCAGGATGTTTCTATGGCAATTCACGCGTCTACGATGCCGATACCGGGGCACTGATCATGGAGTATCAGCTGGATAGCTCGGGCGGGTCGGTCATCAACGATCTGGCGATCACCAAAGACGGTGTCTACTTTACTGATTTTGGGCAGCCCTTCCTCTACCGGCTGCCGCTGTCGCGGAACGGCGGGCTGCCGGCTGCCGATGCGCCCGTCACCATCCCTCTGAGCGGAGATTTCGGGGCTGGCGTATCGAACGGTATCGTGGCGACGCCGGATGGAAAGGCCTTGATCATCGGCGACTCGTTCCGATCGAAACTCTTCCGGGTGGATCCCGCGACCGGGGACGCCAAAGAGATCGTCGTCGAGCCGCCACTCTCCGGCTTCCTGGACGGCATAGCGATGCGGGGCAAGACCCTGTACATCATGACGCCTTACGACGCCCCTCCCGGCCCGCCCGTTTCCATCGACAGGATCCAGGTCGTGAATCTGGACACGGATTACCTGACGGGAACGCTCGTCGATACGATCACCGATCCCGACAACCTGGACGGCGTAGCGAGCGGCGCGTTCTTCGGCAACTCCCTGTACGTGAACAATGCCCGCTACCTGACCTTCCCGGAGGCCGATACCGAATACTGGCTGACTCGGCTGGACATCAAGGGAAAACGTGGCCAGGGCGAGTAAGGGAACCCGGCTCAAGTTGCGCCGTCAGTCGGCAGCCGCGTAGCCCGGCCCCTTCACGAAGCGGCCGGGCGTGGCTCCGGTGTGTTCCCCGTCCAGCAACACCGGCACGCCGTTGACGATGACGTGCTCGACGCCGGTGGAATACTGGTGGGGCTCGGCAAACGTCGCGTGATCCTGGATGGTCGCCGGGTCGAAGACCACGACGTCGGCATAGTACTGCTCCTTCAGCGCGCCTCGCCCGGCAATCTTCAGATTTTCCGCCGGCAGGCTGGTCAGCCGCCGGATGGCCTCCTGCAGCGGTATCACCTTGTCCTCACGCACGTACTTGCCCAGTAATCTGGCGAACGTGCCGTAGGCGCGAGGATGCGTGCTCGACAGCAGGAACTTGCCCTCCGGCGCCAGGGATGCCGCATCCGAGCCGAACGCCATCCAGGGCTTGGCGATCTTCTTCCTGATGTTCTCTTCGGACATGATGAAATAGATGGTGCCTACCCGGCTGCCGTCCTCGAGCACCAGGTCCATCATCGTCGTGACCGGTGACGTTCCCCGCATCTCCGCCACCTCGGCCAGAGACTTGCCGGTGAGCGACTTCAGGTCGGGGTTCTTGAAACCGACCAGCACCAGGTTCTCCGGTCCGCCGGCGGCGAGATACAGGTTCTCCCAGTCGTCCGAGGGCGTCAGGATTTCCTGCTGCAGCCTGGCGCGCACTTGGGGGTCCCGGAGCCGCTCCGCCCAGGCCTCGTAGCCGCCCTCCTGCACCCAGGGTGGCATCGACGCGTTCAGGCCCGTGGCGCCGGCCGTGTAGGTGTACATGTCGGCGGTGATGTCCAGGCCCTCGGCGCGGGCCGCCTCGATGCGCTCGAAGACCGTCTCCAGCTTGTCGAAATTCGCCTCGCCCGCCGCCTTCAGGTGATAGATCTCCGCGCCGATGTCGGCCTCCCTCGCAATCGTGATCAGCTCGTCCACCGCCTCCACGAACTGTGCGCCCTCACTGCGCATGTGGGAGATGTAGCGGCCGCCGTACTCCGCCGCCACTTCCGCCAGGGCGACCAGCTCCGCCGTGTCCGCGTAGAAAGCCGGCGCATAGATCAGGGACGAACCGACGCCGAGCGCCCCCTCCTCCATGGCGGCGCGGACCAGGCCCCGCATGCGCTCCAGCTCCTCCGGCGTCGGCGCACGGTCCGCGTAGCCCAGCTCGTGGATGCGCACCGTCGTGGCGCCGACGAACGACGCGACGTTGGTGGATATCCCCTTGTCCTCCAGGAACTGCAGATACTCGCCCAGGGTGGTCCACGTGATGTCGAAGGTGATGTCGCCCTGGCGTGCCATCGCCTCGGCCTTCATGACCTCGTTGACCGGCCCCATGGTCCAGCCCTCGCCCATCACCTCCAGCGTCACGCCCTGGCGGATGTCGCTCTGGGAACGCCCGTCTTCGATCAGCGACTCCGTGGCCCAGCTCAGCATGTTGATGAAACCGGGCGCCACGGCCAGGCCGCTGGCATCGATGACCCGCTCGGCCGGGCCGAGACTCGTGCCGATGGCAGCGATGCGGTCGTCCGAGATGGCGACGTCGGCCACGTAAGGCTCACCGCCGAGACCGTCGTACACCGTGCCGTTCTCGATCAGCAGGTCGTAGCGGGCCGCCTCCGGCTGCGCGGTCTGTCCTGACGGCCCGGGCGTGCGTTCGCCGGAACAGCCGGTGACTACGAGCGCGGCGAGAACGAGCAGAGCGAATCTTTTCAGCATGAGTTCCATCCTTTCCGTTAACGCGACGGGGCGATCCCGCATCGATCCCGCATCGATCCCCCTGGCGCGGCCTTGGATAAGCCGCCAAGGATACGTCATCCCGTCGTCATTCCGTCGCCCGTGTGCCTGCAGGGATTCCATGCGGCGACCTCCCCATCGGCGCGCGGTAAGGCTAGACTGGCTGCCGGACTAACGGGAGAGACCCATGACCGAACTGCTCGAAGTCACCGAACACGAAACCCACTGCCTGCTGGCCATGGACGACGGCAAGGCCAACGCCCTGTCCTTCGACATGCTCGCGAGCCTGAATGCCGGCCTCGACCAGGCGGCCGCCGCCGGCAAGGTCGTGATCATCACCGGCCGCCCGGGCAAGTTCTGCGCGGGTTTCGACCTCTCGGTGATGGGGCAGGGCGGCGAGGATGCCGCGAGACTGCTGCACCAGGGTGCCGAGATCGCCAACCGGCTGCTGACTTTCGAGACACCGGTGATTCTCGCCGTCAGCGGGCACGCGCTCGCCATGGGTGCGCTGCTCTGCCTGTCGGCCGACTACCGCATCGGCACGGAAGGCGATTACAAGCTCGGCCTGAACGAAGTGGCCATCGGCATGACGCTACCCTGGTTCGGGGTGGAGCTCGCCCGGGCGCGCCTGGCGCAGGTACACCTCGACCAGGCCGTGGGTCTGGCGCGTATCTACGATCCCGCGGCTGCCGTGGAGGCCGGTTTCCTGGACGAGGCGGTGCCCGCGGGCGACCTCGGCAGCAGGGCCGCGGACATGGCCGCAGCCCTCGCCACCCTCAACATGGAAGCGCATCGCAATACCAAGAAGCGCGTACGAGAGCCGCTCGCGGAGCGCCTGGAACTGGCATTGCAGCGGGATTTCGCAGCCGGCGGCGTGCAAGTGGCGTCGTCCTGACGCCGCAACGCAGATACAACAATTTCAAAGGATTATGCGTATGAACCCGGGTCTTCTTACTTGTCTTTCCATAGTGCTGCTGGCGAGCCTGTCGGTAGTTACGGACGCCGCCGCCGAGGTCGTCGTCGGCGATCGCAGCGTGGCCTGCGCCGACGATCCGGCGTGTATGAACCGCCTGCATCCGGATATCGCGATGGTTGCCAGCGCCGAGCCCGGTGAACGTATCGTATTCAACGCCCGCGATGCTTTCGACCTCACCCTCGACCCGGATAAGTTCTCGAGCGCGAAGAGCATGCCGCGGGAAGGAGTCGGCATCGTCCACGCGCTGACCGGACCGGTCTTCATCGAAGGCGCAAAGGCAGGCGATGTGCTGGCGGTGACCATCGAGGCACTCGAGCCTGACGACGTCGGCTGGACCACGGCCGGACCGTTCGGCTTCGCAGGCGACCAGTTCGGTACCGACGAGCGTTTCATCGTCTGGCGCATCAATGAGGAATACGCCGTCAGCGATGCATTGCCGGGCGTGCGCATTCCGAACGCGAGCTTTCCCGGCGTCGTGACGACGTTGCCCGGCGACGCCCTGCTGGCCGATGCGCTGGCGCGGGAGACCCAGTTGCTGGAGTCCGGCGGCGCCGTGATGGGCCCCGATCCGGACGAGGCGGCGCCTGCTTCATTGTGCGGGCCGGACGGAACGAAGCCGTCGGAATGCCTGCGAACGATCCCGCCGCGGGAACACGGCGGCAACATGGACATCCGCTACATCACGACCGGCACCACCGTCTATCTGCCGTGCCTCGTCGATGGCTGCGGGCTTGCGGTCGGCGACTTCCACTACGCCCAGGGCGACGGCGAAGTGTCGGGCACGGCAATCGAGATGGGCGGCAGGTTGACGGTCACCACCCGTATCATCGATGACCCGCCGGACCTGTCCCGCGGCCCGCACTACGAGGGGCCGGCAGGGGTCCTCGGGATACCTTCGGAGCGCTTCTACGCGGTGACCGGTTTCCCGCTGAAGGAGAAAGGCAGCGTGCCCGCGGACCTCGCGTATCTGCAGTCGCCGAAGATCGCGGAACTTAGCAATCTGTCGGCCGATATCAATCTGGCGGCCCGAAACGCGCTTGCCGCCATGATCGACTACATCGTCGCGGAGTACGGCTACGACCGGGCAGAGGCGTACATGATCGCCAGCGTCGCGGTGGACATGCGTATCGGCCAGCTGGTGGACGTGCCGAACGTCGGTGTGACCGCGGTATTGCCGCTGGACATATTCGTGGAACGGGACTGACGCTGGGTCACCTCAGTCCGCAGCGGACGCCGCGGGCTTCTCCAGCCGAAAGTTGTCGATGACCTCGCCCCGGGTGTCGACGGCACGATACTCGAGACTGCCCGCCTCCGGGTCAACTTCGATGTACTGGAAGGTCCGCGTATCGGTGGTCCCGAAAGCGGCGAACGTCGGCAGTTCCTGCTCGTACATCTTCGTGCCCGAGACGGCCACCAGGTAGATGGTGCCGTGCTCTCCTTCCGCGGCCGGCCGGTGGCCGCGCATGGGCACGGTGCGCATGTAGGCATGGTCGTGGCCCTGGAAGGCAATATCCACGCTGTGGCGGTCGAAGATCGGGCCCCAGGTCTCGCGCAGGGGGTAGTTGTCGCGGTCCGGGCGTGAAGCATAGAAAGGGTGGTGATAGATCACCACCTTCCAGCGCGCGTCGCTTCCGCCCAGCACGCGGTCGAGCCAGTCGGTCTGCAGCTCCGGCTCGATCAGCTGGTAGTTGGAGTCCATCACCACCACCAGCAGGTCCTGGTATTCCACGTAATAGGTGCGCCCCGGGTCGAGCCTCTCCGTGCCGTTGTCCGGCAGGGCGAACTGCCGCAGATACAGGGTCGGGTGGCCGCCGTGACTGTCATGATTGCCGATGGCGGGCAGCACGGCGGATTCGTCGAATACGGGCGAGCCCTCGTGGAAGAACTCGTCCCAGTTGTCCCGCTCCGCTCCCTTGTCCACCAGGTCGCCGGCGATCATGTAGAAGCGCGCTTCGGGGTAGCGGAACTCTGCCTGGCGCAGCAGCTGTCCCCACTGGTCGAGCCCGTTCTGGGGATCCCCGATGTAGACGAAGGAGTAAGGCTCGGACTCGGCCGCCGTGTGGAATTCCCGGACGTCGGTCCAGGTCTCGCCGCCGTCCGCGCTGACGGCATAGAGATAATCCGTCCCGGGTTCGAGGTCGTCCAGTCGCACGCGGTGCAGCCGGACGACCGGGTCGTTGACGATGCGGGCGCTCTCCAGTTCGCGGAACGAGGCGTCGATCCGGCGCCCGGCCGCGGGACCCGATCCGAAGAACTCGTGTTTCGGCGCAATCCACAACAGGCTGTTCGGCACGCTGACGTCGGTACGCCACTGGATGGTGGCCGAATGGCGGGGATCGCCCTGCCAGGTGAGCAGCAGCTGGTCCGGCGAGGCGGAAGACGGATACTCCGTCCGGCGGAACCAGCCGACCAGGCGCGAGACCAGCTCCCAGCTCTCGTAGCTCCTCAGTACGGGCAGCCCGTCGAGCGCCTGCGGCAGCGCATTGAGGTAGTCGTCGTCGTCCAGGAACGGCCGGGCGCCGGCCCGGGCGGAGATGACGTCGGTTCCCGGCACGAGGGGCGTCACGGTGACCGCCCGACCCTCGTCCGCGGGCGCCGCGAACACCAGGTATGGCTTCATCTCGCCGGAGAGGCTCGGGACGCCGAGCCGCACCTCGCCCGCGGGCACCGTCTTGCCCCAGACGTGGTAGGTATCCTCGGCATCGACGATGAAGTCCAGATCCGTCTGCCGCCCGAAGCCGAGATCCGGCAGCCAGAACGGCGTCTCGCCCTGCTCGCCCTCGAACGCCACGTAGATGCGCGCCGGCCGATCCACGCTGAAGCGGACGAAGCCGGTGGCGAGCGCGCGCCGTTCGGTGGGCTCCAGGAAGGCGGCTGCAGCCTCGGGGGTAATGTCCACCCGCTCGTCGGGGCCGAGCTCTGCCGCCATGCGTACCCGTATCGACGTCACCGTCGCCGCCAGACCATGGTGGGGCGACTGGGGCGACGGGCGCGCGACCGAGCGGGGCTCGGCAGCCGGCAGCGGCGCCTGGTCGGCGAACCCCGGGAACGCCGGGGCGGCCAGCAGGGTGCCGGCGATGAGAGCGTGGAGAAACCTGTGCATAGGCTCGCTGGTCAGAAGCGGTACTGCATGCCGGCGATCGCGTTCCAGCCGTAGATCTCGTTCTCGGCCAGCCGGTCGGAGCGGCCGCCGCTCAGGAAGCGCAGCGGCTCGTCGGTGACGTTCAGCAGCTCCAGGTACACCTTCAGACCGTTGTCGAAGGCGTAGCTGCCCTTCAGGTCCACCTGCGTGCGGTCGTCGATATACAGATCGCTGTCGGGATTTTCTCCAACCTCGTCGAGATACTCGCTGCGGTAGGCAATTGCGGCACGCAGCTCGAGTCCACCATTCTGCCAGAAGACGGCGGCGTTACCGACGTTCTCGGATTGCAGGAAGAAGGGCACCTTGTCGTCGCGTCCGAACACCGTCGCCTCGCTGTCCGTGTAGGTGTAGTTCAGCGACACACCGAAACCGTCGAAGGGGGCGGGCAGGCCGGTGAACTGCTGCTGCAGGTTCAGCTCGATGCCGAGTATCTCGCCGCTGTCCGCGTTCTCCGGTCGGCTGCGCTCGAGTTCGGTGAAGAACCGGCCCTCGAATTCCGCGTCCTCCAGGGTCGTGACCCGCGTGAAGATGGGGTTGTCGATGTCCTTGTAGAACAGGCCCACTGCCAGCAGACCGCCGGAATCCAGATACCATTCCACCGCGGCGTCGAGGTTCATCGACTCCAGCGGCTCGAGGTTCGGATTGCCCTCCTCGACCTCGCCCTCGAAGGCATCGGGCCCGTCCGGGTCGGCCTCGAAGATGCGGAAGGGCGCCAGCTGCTCGTAAGGGGCCCGGCCGATGGTGTTGGTCCACGCGGCGCGGAGCACGACACCGTCACTGACCGCCCAGCGCGCCTGCAGGCCCGGCAGCCAGTTGGTGTAGTCCTTGCTGCCGGTACGCTGGGGCAGTTCCGGCGCCAGATCGCCGTCCTCGAAGCGGATGTCGAAGGCGCGTGATGCCGTCTCCGTGCGCTCGACGCGGACACCGCCGGTCAGCGCGAGCGCGCCGATATCCGCCGAGGCCATTACGTAGGCGGCGGAGATGTCCTCCTCCACGGTGAAGTCGGCCTCGGCGCTGACCTCGCGGCTATCGTCCTCGCTCAACTCGAAGAGGTCCCGGTTGGCGTTGAAGAAGGCGTTCGCGGCGCCGTGATCGATCACCGGGCCGAAGTCGTAGCACCGCTCGTCGCAATAGAAGCCCGACTTGCCGGGCCGCAAGGCGTCGGACAGCAGGAAATCGCCGTCGAAGCCATCGTACACGTCCGCCTGCTGGTCACTGGTCTTCTCGCGTCCGGTGAACTTGGCGCCGAACTTGATATAGCCCGGATTGCCGGCGAACTGCAGGTCCCGGGTCAGGTCCAGCCGGATGACGTTGAGGTCTTCCTCTACGATCTGGCTGGCGAACTCCACCTCGTCGAATTCCGAGTTGGCCGGATCGTCGAAGGCGGCACCGCCGTCGACGTCGAAGAAGAAGCTGGAGGTGTCGTAGGTCATCGGCAGCGGATCTGCCAGCACGAAGACGTACTCGTCGTCGTAGGGCGTGTCCTGCTCGGCCTTGCCGAAGGTGTAGGAACCTTCCACCGTCCAGGCGCCCAGGAAAAGCTCGCCGCCCAGGGTGCTGTTCAGGATGGACTGCTTCTCGCGGCGGTCCTTGGAGGCCCGCTCGCCCTCGCCCTCGGTGAAGGTGCCGGAGGTGGGTGTCTGATCCACCAGGTCGCCGTTGCGGTAGTCGTACAGCGTCTCGAGGCGCTGCTCGGTGTCCTGGAACTCGTTCCAAATGTTGCGGAAATAAAACCGGGAATCGCCGTTGGGGCGCCACTCGAGATTAGCGACGACGCTGGTGCGCAGGCGCTCCAGGGTATAGTCGCGCAGCACCAGTTCCTCAGGCACGAAGAAGTCGCCTTCCTCTTCCCAGATGTTACCCCCCTGGATGTTCTCTGACTCGTAGTCACGGGAGAGGTGGCTCGCACTCAGGAGCAGCCCGAACTGGTCGTCGTCGCCGAACACCGTGCCCCAGCTGGCACTGGCACCGTAGGGGCTTTCGCCGCTCAGGTCGTAGTAGCCGTAGTCCGCGGATACGCTTATGCGCTCGCCGGGAGCCAGATCGAATGCGCTGGGTGTCACCAGGTTGACGGCACCGCCGACCGCGTTGCCGTCCATGTCCGGGGTGACCGTCTTGATCACCTCCAGCTTCGACAGCACGTTCGACGGAATCGTGTCGAGGGCGATCCGACGGTCGCTTTCCGGGGCGCCGATGGTGGCGCCGTCGATGGTCACCAGGTTGAGGCCGGGGTCGATGCCGCGGAGCGTGACGTAACGCCCCTCGCCCTGATCGATGCTGATCGAGACGCCCGGGACGCGCTGCAGAGCCTCCGCTGCGTTCCTGTCGGGGAGCTTGCCGACGTCGTCGGAGGTCACCGAATCCTTGATAACGTCTGCGAAACGCTTGTCCTGGATGGCGTCGGTGAGGGCCGCGCGATAACCCGTGACCACGATCGTCTCCATGCTGGAAGACATTGCAACGTCGCGGGTGACGGTGCCCTGGGCAGGCACACTGACCGTGAATGCAACCGGATCGTAACCCGTCTGCAGGATCTCCACCCGGTACTCGCCGCCGGGAAGGTCACGGATCTGGAAGCGGCCGCTGCCATCGGCAACGATGCGCTCGTTGCCGGGATTGACGGTGACGGCGGCACCGGCGAGCCAGCGGCCGGTATTCTCGTCCGTGACACGGCCCGAGAGATCACCTGCCGAACTCGCAAACGGCATGAACAGCGCGGCTGCTGCGGCATACCGGATGAGTCGATGGTTCATTGTTATGCGCCCCTGTTCGAGACCCGGCGATAGCCGGGCGTCTGACGGGCGCTATTCGAGCACCGGCATATTGCGCGTTCTTGACGGTTCTGTGAGGGGAAGGTTTCGGCGCGCTGCGAGATATCCGTACCATGCTGCGGTATGCTCGCATGACAAGGGGAGTTCATCAGTCACGGAATCGCCGACAACGGGCCTTATGAAGGACGACGACATGGCGCCGGCACAGAGCGGCCGCTGGCATCGGCTGCAGGACGAGCGCAACCGGCTGCGGGGCGAAGTCGATGCGCTCAGAGCCGCTTCAGCGGCGGCCGGACGGGACTCGGAGGACCAGCCGGAGCTGGCTGCGATCGAGCAACGGATCGGCGTGATCGACGAAGAACTCGAGCGTATTGCCCTGGCGGCGGAGATCGAGCGGCAGCAGGATGCGTGATGCCGACACGTCTCGCGGCGAAGCGGGCACTTCTTCGTACTATTCGTCTATTCGAGGACCGGCACCGGATACAACCGCACGCCTTGCAGATAGACGTCCAGCAACGCATTCTCCGCGAGCGTGACGAGCGCAGTCTCATCCGTACCATTCCAGTTCAGCGCTACCGCAATCTCCGGCTGATCGAGCTCGAACCTGGAGCAGCGGGGCCCGCGTGCTACGTCGAAACTCCCGTCAGGTTCCTGCAGCAGGAGCCGGGCGCCCGGCCCCGTCGTACAGAAGTACACGTCCTTCAGGCCGTCGTCGTTCAGGTCTACCAGCGACACTGCCGGCTGGAACGAAGGGCCCTCGGAATCCGCGAATATGGTCTCCCGGACCAGTGCGCCGCCAGCCTGTCCCTTCAGCAGGACGATCTCGTCGAAGTTGACGATGACAATGTCGTTCCTGTTATCGGTGTTGATGTCGCCGATTGTGACACCTTGCGTGCCGATACTGTCGTTGACGACGAATTCGACCTGACTGACCGCACCGTCCGGCTGAGTCGCGAGTATCGAAACTCCGCTCTCGAAGAAGGTGGAACTTGCCCGTAGACTGACTGCGTAGTCTGCTCTGCCGTCGCCGTTTACATCACCGAACGCGGCGCTGATTATGCGGTGGTTGTCAAAACCTATGACGGTCGGCGAGGCAAAGCTGCCATCGGGTTCCTGCAGCCAGGTGACAAGCCCGTCGCCGCAGGGGTGAACAGCAACGACATCGAGCCGGCCGGCGGCATCCACGTCGACGAGACCGATGTCGGTCGGTCCACCGCCTGATGAACAGCCGGCCGCCGGGTAATCCAGCCGCAACGGCGCAGACAACGACCCGTCCGGCCGCTGCGTGAAGATCAACAGGCCGTCGTCGCCTGCATGCAGGAAGTCCATACGACCGTCTGCGTCGATATCTCCGGGTGCGACCTCGCCGGCGCCAACAGTCACATCCGGACCCGGGACGAAACCGGTTGGCGTCGACAAGAGAACGCGAAGCCGGGCGGCGCCGGGGCCGCCGACACGAATCGCGAGATCGGCGTCACCATCCCCTTCGTAGTCGAGCTGGTGCAGATCACGGGCCGGTTCGCCGGGCACCCGAATCTGTGTCTCGAAGGCCTCTGGGCCGACGGCGAGCGCCACCTCCGCGCTCGAGGCTGGTGCTCCACCGAACGAGTTCTTGCTGAAGCGAATCTGGTTGATGCCTTCCTGTTCAACGCTGAGATAGGTGGACCAAGGACTGCCGGTATCGCTGAAGCTGAATGCACCGAAACCGGTTCGAGCCCACGAGGGCGGGTTCTGCTCATAGGGCCACTGAACCGCAGAACGCGCGTCGATCAGGATCGGCGTCGAGGTTGCGATTGGTCGTCCGACCTCCAGCGCGCCGGCCAGTGGCTTTTTGTCGACGAAAGTCCCCTCCGGCTCGGCTCGGACCACCAGCCACATGTCGCCGGCATCGATACCGTCCGACACACGTAGTCGGAATACATAGTCACCCGACTCGTCCGGGATGAAGTCGATGACAGGCTGCGTCGCGGGACCGTCGATCTGCGCGGAGCTGAACAATGGCTTGCTGACGAGCGACCAGTCGAACGTGAGCCAGTCGCCGTCGTCGTCATGGCTGAAGAGACCGTGCAGGGATGCCCGTTCGCCGACGAACATGCTGCGCCGGTTTGCTGCGTTTGCGATAGGCCCCGGAAAGACGGAAGACTCGACGACAGTCTCACCGTTCAGCTCGGGCCAGCTGTATCGTCTCGCCGTCTCGGGCGTGCCGTCCTCGTCGAGATCCATAATGACGGACGCGAATGCGAAAGAGATCGGCCGGAAATGGGTCACCGGGCCATCGGCCTGCATCTCGATGCCGCCGCCGGCTCCGCCGACCACATACCCGGCCCACTCGCTCGCTCCGAGGTCCGGTATGGGCCCGAGCGACGTGAAATCGACCGCCCCCTCGGTCTCCTCGAAGACCGTACCGGACAGATCGACGGCCGCACGCGGTGCACCGGCCACAGAGACCTCGGAAAACCGGAGCGTGACGTCCTCGAAGTACAGCGACTCCCCCGCCGGGCCGTGCGAGGCAATGAGATCGACGAGAAAGGTGTTCGAGTCCACTCCCTGGATCTCCACGACTCCCTGCAGTGCCAGTTCATCCTGGCCCACGGAAACAGAAAATTCGTCAAACTCGAGACGCCCGGGTCCGGCAAAGGAGTAGTCGATCCCGGCAGGCACGCCTGCGACAGGCCACAGGCGCTGCAGGAAACGCCCATCAATAAGCTCGTCGGTATTGTCCGAATAGTTGTCGAAGACAGCCTCGATATAGCCTCGGCCCGACGCGTCCAGGTCGATGCGTACCCTGACCGTGCCGCCGAACCGCCCCTGCTGCGTTTCCTCCCCTTCCGCCGGTACCTGAGGCGGGTCAAGCCACTGTGCTTCGGCGAACTGGGTGAGCTCGCGGATCGAGATGACCCTGAACGCCAGTTCAGCAGCGTTGGATTGCGTGATTGCCGCGGGAAGCCGATTTCCGGTGTAGCGCACTACCGGGGCGGGCGGCTCCGAGGCAGGCGGCGCGGGCGAAGGCTGCGGGGAGCTGCCGCCGCCTCCTCCACCGCCGCACGCCGTCAGGCAACCGGCGACGAGAAGCACCAACAAGTGAAAAGGGAACTTGCTCAATTGACTCCAGACCGGCAGGGGATGCACGAAAAGCCGATTCTGAGACATATACCATCGTCGGTCGAGCGTCCCGTCGCCAGAGACGACGGTGACCTTGTGATCCCCTCGCTGGCGCGTGATCTGGAGAGGTACCTGCGGAATCTCGATGACTATGGTGGCAAAGGGCGGAATCGAACCACCGAGAGATGCCTGACTCCGCGGTCCCCTGACACGGTCACGAGGCGGTCGCGCCGGGACAAGCACTCATCTATCATCGACTGGCGCGGATTCCTGACACGAGCGGGCGCCAGTGTACGAACTCATCCACCAGTCGCCGTTTACGGAAATTGCCGCCCTGCTGGTGCTCGCGGCGGTGGTCGGCTCGATCGGCCTGCTGTTGCGCCAGCCCCTCATCGTCAGCTTCATCGCCGTCGGACTGCTGTCGGGCCCTTCCGTGCTGGACCTCGTCCGCTCGGAGCCCCAGATCACACTGCTCTCGCAGCTCGGCATCGCCGTCCTGCTCTTCCTGGTCGGGATCAAGCTCGACATCAAACTGATCAGGACCCTCGGCACGGTCTCGCTGATGACCGGCCTCGGCCAGGTCCTGTTCACGTCTCTGTTCGGCTTCCTCATCGGACTCGCGCTGGGCCTCGATGCGGTCACCAGCCTGTACGTCGCTGTCGCGCTCACGTTCTCGAGCACGATCATCATCGTCAAGCTCCTTTCGGACAAGCGCGAGATCGATTCGCTGCACGGCCAGATCGCGCTCGGCTTTCTGATTGTCCAGGATCTGGTGGTGGTGTTCGCAATGATCGCCCTTTCCGCCATCGGGATGGGCGGCGGCGAACATGGCGGCACGTCCGTGGCGAGAGTGCTGGTCTCCAGCCTGGCGCTCGTTGCGGCGGTCGTTATCTTCGTCCGCTACATCGCCGATCCGCTCATCGAGAAGCTGGCGCAGGCCCCGGAACTGCTGCTCGTGTTCGCCATCGCACAGGCAGCTCTCTTTGCCGCGGCAGGCGACCTCGCGGGTCTCGGCAAGGAGGTGGGCGGCCTGCTGGCGGGAATCTCTCTCGCCTCCACCCCCTACCGCGAGACCATTGCCGCCAGGCTCGCGCCGCTGCGTGATTTTCTGCTGCTCTTCTTCTTCATCGCCCTCGGCTCGGCGCTCGATCTGTCGGTGCTCGGCTCCAACATCTTCGCGGCAGTCGTCTTTTCGCTCTTCGTCCTGATCGGCAACCCCCTGATCGTACTCGGCATCATGGGTGCAATGGGCTATCGCAAGCGCACCGGCTTTCTGGCCGGTCTCACCGTGGCACAGATCAGCGAGTTCTCACTGATATTCATCGCCATGGGGGCCTCACTGGGCCACGTGGCATCGGATGCTCTCGGCCTGGTGACCCTCGTGGGGCTGGTCACAATCGCCGTATCGACGTACATGATCACCTATTCGCACCAGCTGTACGCGGTCTTCGAACCGGTGCTCGGTGTGTTCGAGCGCAGGAACACGCCCGCTGAACCCGCGGAGGGCGAAGGACATACCGCGGGCCGGTATGAGGTGATCATCTTCGGTCTCGGCCGTTTCGGCACTGCGATCGGCATGCGTCTCGACAACATGGGTATCCCGGTACTGGGTGTC
>Ga0102934_1000492_pt1 | contig 26601 bp, 18 predicted proteins | sample SalPonR2_A_D1_MG_FD_78175 | JGI IMG/M metagenome (GOLD analysis project Ga0102934, IMG submission 78175) | Salt pond soil microbial communities from South San Francisco under conditions of wetland restoration - Salt Pond MetaG R2_A_D1_MG | ecosystem: Environmental > Aquatic > Marine > Intertidal... | reverse complement strand
GCCGGCAAAGAGAAAGGTATCACCCGGCGAAAGCGTCTCCGCGAAATATTCCTCGACCTCACCCAGAACACGCCCGCCGCGTCCCGCCGGCTGGCCGGCGCGAGCGGGACGTCCGAGCCGCACCTTGACCATCGTGGCCTCGACGATGGTGCCGACATTCATGCGGTATTGCTGGGCGATGCGGGCATCGCGCACCCGCCAGAGCCCGTCCTTGCCCTGCACGATGCGCGCGAAACGCTCATAGGCCGTGAGCGCGTAGCCGCCGGTGGCGACGAAGCGCAGCACGTCATCGAAGGTCTCGCGGTCGAGCGCGCGATAGGGTGCCGCTCCACGAATCTCGGCATGGAGATCATCCGCGTCGAACGCCTCGGCGCAGGCCATGCCGAGAACGTGCTGGGCGAGCACGTCGAGGGCGCCGGGATGCATGTCGGGCGTGTCTTGCGCTGCCTCCTCCACCGCATCGAGGGCGGCGCGGCATTCAAGGATCTCGAAGCGGTTGGCCGGCACGAGAAAGGCGCGCGAGGGCTCATCGAGCCGGTGATTGGCCCGCCCGATCCGCTGCAGGATGCGGCTTGCCCCCTTGGGGGCTCCCACATTGATCACGAGATCGACATCACCCCAATCAATACCGAGATCGAGGGTCGCGGTACAGACGACGGCCTTGAGTCGCCCCTCGACCATTGCCGCCTCGACCTTGCGGCGCTGCGCAACGTCGAGGGAACCGTGATGCAAGGCAATCGGCAGGGTCTCCTCATTGAGCCGCCACAAAGCCTGGAAGACGAATTCCGCCTGCATCCGCGTATTGACGAAGACGAGCGTCGTCCTGTGGCGGCGGATCAGTTCGTAGATCGACGGCATCGACGCCGCCGCCGTATGCCCCGCCTGCGGCAGCGGACGGTCGGATTCCAGCATCCGGATCTCGGCGCGCGCGCCGCCCTCGACGGTAACGATCTGAGGGGGACGCGCATCGTCGGGCGTGAGATAGCGTGCCAGCGCCTGCGGTTCGCGCACCGTGGCCGAGAGCCCCACTGCTGTGAGATCGGGCGCGAGGGCGAAGAGTCGGGCGATATCCAGCGAGAGCAGATCCCCGCGCTTGGAGGTGACGAGGGCATGCAGTTCGTCGAGCACGACGCGCTGCAATCCGGCGAAGAGAGCACGCGCCTCGCGATGAGCGAGCATCAGGGCGAGCTGTTCGGGGGTGGTGAGCAGGATCTGCGGCGGGCGCTCCATCTGGCGTGCCCGCTTGTGGGCAGGTGTGTCGCCGGTGCGCGTCTCGATGGCGAGATCCAGCCCCATATCCCGCGCAGGCATCTCCAGATTGCGCGCCACGTCGACGGCGAGAGCCTTGAGCGGCGAGATGTAGAGCGTGTGCAGGCGGTTCTCGCGCGGTTTCAACGAGGCATCGGCCAGATCGACCATGCTGGGCAGGAACCCGGCCAGCGTCTTGCCCGCACCGGTGGGGGCGACGAGGAGCGCGCTGCTTCGGGCCTGCGCCAGCGCGAGCAGTTCCAGCTGATGCGCGCGCGGCTGCCAGCCGCGACCGGCGAACCAGTCGCGAAAGCGCGCGGGCAGGAGGGGATCGGGATCGTGCGACACGGGCACAGAGTAGCGCGTTTGCGCGCGCCGGGGAGCCCGCATCAGCGAGAAAGAGCGCGCAGAAAAAGAAATGACCGGGCGATCAGACCGCCCGGTCATCATCAATTCGCGATCGCGCGCCGGTCAGGCGGCGAGCTGGCGCAGGACGTAGTGCAGGATACCGCCGTTACGGAAGTATTCCAGCTCGTCCAGCGTATCGATGCGGCAGATCACCGGCACGTCCTTCACCGAACCATCAGCGAAGGTGACCTGCGCGGTGAGCTTCTGGCGCGGCTTGAGCTGGTCGCCGGCGAGCCCCTTGATCGAGACCTGCTCGGCGCCAGTGATGCCCAGCGACTGCCAGCTATGGCCTTCATCGAAGACCAGCGGCAGCACGCCCATGCCCACGAGGTTCGAGCGGTGGATGCGCTCGAAGCTCTCCACGATCACCGCGCGCACGCCCAGAAGCCGCGTCCCCTTGGCCGCCCAGTCGCGCGAGGAACCGGAGCCGTATTCCTTGCCAGCGAAGATAACGAGCGGCGCGCCTTCCTCTGCGTAACGCATGGCGGCATCATAGATGTACATCCGCTCGCCGGAGGGATGGTGGATGGTGTAGCCACCCTCGACCACGTTGCCTTCCTCGTCCTTCACCATCTGGTTCTTGATGCGGATATTGGCGAAGGTGCCGCGCATCATGATCTCGTGGTTGCCGCGACGGGTGCCGTACTGGTTGAAATCGGCCACGGCGACCTGATGCTCCTGCAGATACTGCCCCGCCGGCGAGGCGACGCGGATATTGCCCGCAGGCGAGATGTGGTCGGTCGTGATCGAATCGAGGAACAGGCCGAGCACCCGGGCATTCTCGATATCCGTGATCGGCGCCGGCTGCTTGGTGATCCCGTCGAAATAGGGCGGGTTCTGGACATAGGTGGAACCACCCTGCCAGGCATAGGTCATGCCGCCCTCGACCTCGACAGCCTGCCAGTTGTCGTCACCCTTGAAGACATCGGCATAGCGGGTCTTGAACAGTTCACGCGTGACGGTCTTGTCGATGAAGTCCTGGATCTCCTTGGCGGAGGGCCAGATATCCTTCAGGTAGACCGGCTTGCCGTCGGCATCATGCCCGAGCGGCTCGTTGACGATATCGGCAAACATCGTGCCCGCCAGCGCATAGGCCACGACCAGCGGCGGCGATGCAAGATAGTTGGCGCGCACATCAGGATTGACGCGGCCCTCGAAATTGCGGTTGCCCGAGAGCACGGAGACCGCGACGAGATCGTTGTCGTTGATCGCCTTGGAGATCGGCGGATCGAGCGGGCCGGAATTGCCGATGCAGGTGGTGCAGCCGAAGCCGACCAGGTTGAAGCCGAGCGCGTCGAGATCGCCCTGCAGGCCGGCAGCTTCGAGATATTCCGCCACGACCTGCGAGCCTGGCGCGAGCGAGGTCTTCACCCAAGGCTTGGTCTTGAGCCCCTTCTTCACCGCATTGCGCGCGAGCAGGCCGGCGCCGATCATCACGGAAGGATTGGAGGTGTTGGTGCACGAGGTGATCGCGGCGATCACGACATCGCCGTCGCCGACATCGTAATTGGCGCCCTCGACCTTGTAGCGCTTTGAGAGATCGATCGCCTTCTTGAACTCCTTCTCCATCGCGTCTTCGAAGGAGGGCTTGGCATCGGTGAGCAGCACGCGGTCCTGCGGGCGCTTGGGGCCGGCCAGCGAGGGGACCACGTCGCCGAGATCGAGCGCGAGCGCATCGGTGACGACGGGATCGGGCGTGTTCGCATCGCGCCACATGCCCTGCGCCTTGGCGTATTCCTCGACGAGGGCGAGGCGGGATTCCTCACGGCCCGAGACGTTGAGGTAATCGAGCGTGCGCTGGTCGATCGGGAACAGGCCGCAGGTGGCGCCGTATTCGGGGGCCATGTTGCCGATGGTGGCGCGGTCGGCGACGGGCATGTCGTCGAGGCCGGGGCCGTAGAATTCGACGAACTTGCCGACAACGCCCTTGGCACGAAGCATCTGCGTCACGGTCAGCACGAGATCGGTGGCGGTGACGCCTTCCTTGAGCTTGCCGGTCAGCTTGAAGCCGATCACTTCCGGAATCAGCATGGAGACCGGCTGGCCGAGCATGGCCGCTTCCGCCTCGATGCCGCCGACACCCCAGCCGAGCACGGCGAGGCCGTTGACCATGGTGGTGTGCGAATCGGTGCCCACCAGCGTGTCCGGATAGGCGATGGTCTCGCCGGTCTTCTCGTCCTTGCGGGTCCAGACGGCCTGAGAGATGTATTCCAGATTGACCTGGTGGCAGATGCCCGTGCCGGGGGGCACCACGGAGAAATTGTCGAAGGCGGACTGGCCCCATTTCAGGAAGCGATAGCGCTCGCCATTGCGCTGATATTCCAGCTCGACATTATGCGCAAAGGCCTTGGGCGTGCCGAATTCGTCGACGATAACCGAATGGTCGATCACGAGATCGACGGGGACGAGCGGGTTGATCCGGGCCGGATCGCCACCGAGCTGGGTGATGCCGTCACGCATGGCGGCGAGATCGACCACGGCGGGGACGCCGGTGAAGTCCTGCATCAGCACGCGGGCGGGGCGATAGGCGATCTCACGCCCGGCTGAGCCCTTGTCTTCGAGCCAGGCGGCAACGGCGGCGATATCGTCCTTGGTGACCGTGCGCCCGTCTTCGTGGCGCAGGAGGTTCTCGAGCAGGACCTTGAGCGAGAACGGCAGGCGCGAGGCGCCTTCGAGGCCGTTCTTCTCCGCCTCCGGAATGGAGAAATAGGTGTATTTCTGATCGCCGACGGTGATTTCGCGGCGGCAATTGAAGCTATCGAGCGACATGAGCGTTCCTCGCTTGCTGGATGACCCAACAGATTCGACAAAGGTGGCATTCCCATGAACACCACCCGCGCCGCTCCGGGAGCGCCCGGACGCCCATCGCGATCGGCGCGCCGGGGCCCTGGGGCCGGTCCGGCACGCACTGGTAACGCGGCGCACTGTGCGGCGTATAACCGAAACGCGCCGCGCAATCTACCTCATCAGGAATGATTCTAAGGTCTGGGGTGTTGCGGGCCGTATTCGCTGCCGTCTTCGGAGTGCTGACCCGTCAGCGCCCGCGACAAACCGTCGAGCAGCGGATCGGCAACGCCGATTTCCTGAAGATGCGCTGCCGTGGCGATGACGTATTCCGGATTCTCGCCCGATTGGCCCACGCCCTGCCGAACCAGGCGCAAGAGCTCTTCCGTAGGCAGGCGTCCGGCATATTGCTCGTGCTCGCGATCGACCACGTATGTGAGCGCTTCGACCTCGCGTGCGTCTTCCAGGGTAATCTTCACCCGGCTTTCCTCATACACCATGGTCGCCTGCTCGCGCGCCCGCAGATAGGCGATCACCGCCTCCGTTTCCCGCGCGGCGACGCGGAAAGCCATACCGGTACAGGCCCCGCCGCGATCAAGGCCGAGCACGAGGCCCGGGCGATCCGGCGTGCCGCGATGGACGTAGGAGTAGACGCACAAGGCCCGATGGAAACCCAGAAGCTCGGCCCGGTGGCACTCTTCGTATCGAAAGCCCGGGCGCCACATCAGCGAGCCGTAGCCGAAGACCCAGAGATCGTCTGTCGCAAGCTGTCCGTCGGTCACGTTCTCGCCCTCGATTTCCTGCACGAGAGGCGCTATCAGGTTCGCGGGCGTATCGCAATCGATCGACCCGGATCAATCCGTCTGAGGGCGGGCGGATCCGGTGCCGATCAGCCCGACGCCCGCCCGGAATTGGAGCATTCGATGTCGAGCCGAGACGATTCACCGCAAGATTCTCCCGATCACGATCTGAACCGGGATGACACGCCGCAGCCGCGTCGCCGGACAAGCCGGTTCTGGCTGTTTGCGCCCTATATCCTGCTCGTGACGCTGATCGTGGCATGGAGTGCGGCCTGGTTCTACGTGCGCGAGCGCGTCGACGGCGCGATCGAGGCCCGGCTGGTGCGCGAGGCCAATCTCGGGCGCAACTGGAATTGCGCTGATCGCAGTATCAGTGGCTACCCGTTCCGCATCGAGATTTCCTGCGCGAGCCTGATCTTCACCCGCGCCGACGGCACCACCTTCTCGCTCGGGCCGACGCGGGCCGTGGCACAGGTCTATCAGCCACGCCACGTCATCGTGGAAGCCGCCGGACCTTTGCGGGGCACGGACGGCGTCGCCGCGTTCGAGGGCGACTGGGAGAGCCTGCAGGCCAGCATCACGGAGCTGGGACGCGGGACGGAGCAGTTCGCGCTGGATCTGCGTGCGCCGGAGATCATGGTCCGGGGGGCGGGCCCGGTTCCGATGGAGGCCTCTGCCGAACGTGTCGAACTGTATGTGCGCCCCGCGCCCGACACCGCTCCCGCGATCGGCGCCGTCGACATCGTGATGCGCGCCAGTGACGCCCGCGCGCCGGCACTCGATGGCCTGGTCGGCGATGACCGCCCGGCCCAGGTCGAGATCGGCGCGCGCACCACCAATCTGCGCAGCCTGCGTGCCGGCTCGCCGCGCCAGATGGCGGTGAACTGGCGCGATGCCGGAGGGACGCTCATTCTCGAGATGATCGATATCCGCAAGGGCGACGCGCATGTGCAGATCGCTGGAGAACTCGGCCTCGACGAGGTCTTGCGCCCGCAGGGCCGGATCGAAACGTCAGCAGCGGGGATCGAGAGCCTCGTCGGGCGCCTGCTCGGCGGCGAACAGCAGCAGAGCAATGCAATGATGATGCTTGACGCGTTGGCCCCGCGCAATGAAGCAACGACGGGCCCGGAAGGCCTGCGCCGCTTCCCGCCGCTCGATCTGCGCGGCGGGCGCGTCTTCATGGGGCCGATCCCGATACCGCAGGTGCGGTTGCAGCCGATCTTCTGAAGCGGCGCTCGCGTCTCAGAAATCGCAGGCGGTACCCTTGATCTCCCAATCGTTGTAGCGCACGGGTTCCAGCCCGCCGCGACCGAGACGCTCGGGATCCTTCGTGATCCCGGCGGCGCGGGCGTCGATCTCCGCGCGGCGCTCGGCTGCTTCCTCGAGCGCCCGGCGTGCGGCAGCGCTCAACGGTTTGCCGGGTGCCGCGCCGGGCATATCGGCTGCAGGCGCCTCAGCGGGCTCCTCCGCAGGAAGATCAGTCGTGATGCTGTCGGATTGCATGTCGTCCTCGCCGAAAACCAGTATCCTGAAGTACCGGAATCCCGCGCCATGATCCTGCCATGACCTTGCCGCGAGACCGGTACACACCCCACATATAGGGCGGTTTTTACCAGAATGGGACCTGTCGATGAACTACTTCAAGACCGGCTTGCTGTTGGCTGTGATGACCGCCCTGTTCGGCGTGGTCGGGCTGATGATCGGCGGTGAGGCGGGGATGCTGATCGCCCTCGTCATCGCCGCCGGCACCAATGTCTATGCCTACTGGAATTCCGACAAGCTCGCCCTGCGGGCCCATGCCGCGCGCGAGGTGGACGAGGCGAGCGCGCCGGAATTCGTGGCCATGGTGCGCGAACTCGCGCAGCGCGCCGGGCTGCCCATGCCGAAGGTCTACATCATCGACAACCCGCAGCCCAACGCCTTCGCCACCGGGCGCAACCCGGAGAACGCCGCCGTCGCGGCGACGACCGGGCTGATGCGCATGCTCAGCCGCGAGGAGCTCGCCGGGGTGATGGCGCACGAGCTGGCCCACGTCAAATCCCGCGACACGCTGATCATGACGGTCTCGGCGACGATCGCCGGCGCGCTCTCGACGCTGGCGCAGTTCGGTTTCTTCTTCGGCGGGCGGGGCGACAACCGCCCGCATCCCTTCATCATGCTGGCCATGATGATCCTTGCGCCCATGGCAGCGATGCTGATCCAGATGGCGATCAGTCGTTCGCGCGAATATGTGGCGGACCGGATGGGCGCGGAAATTTGCGGCAACCCGCTCTGGCTCTCCTCCGCGCTGGAGAAGATCGCCGGCGGAGTCGCGCGCATCCCCAATGAAAACGCCGAGCGCCATCCGGCCACGGCCTCGATGTTCATCATCAACCCGTTGCGGCGCGAGGCAATGGACAACATGTTCTCGACGCATCCCGACACCGCCAACCGCATCGCCGCGCTGGAAGATCTCGCGCAGCAGATGGGGATCGGCGGCATGAGCGCCCGGGCGGGCGCGGCTGCCCCCGCCGCCGCCCCCGTGCGTCGCGGCCATGCCGGCCCGCCCCCAGGCGCGCCCTGGGCGGGCGGGCGCGCAGGACGCCGTCGCGGGCCTTGGGGGTGAGGCCTCTGCGGACCGTCAAGGCTGTCAGAACAGCTTCAGCCCCTTGAGGCTGACATGTCCCTCGCGGCCCACGATGATGTGGTCATGGACGGCGATGCCGAGCGGTTTGGCGACATCGGCGATCTCCTTCGTCATGCGGATATCCGCCTGAGAGGGCGTCGGATCGCCGGAGGGGTGGTTATGCACGAGGATGATCGCCGTGGCTGAGAGCTCGAGGGCGCGCTTGACCACCTCACGGGTATAGACGGGTGTGTGGTCGACGGTGCCCGATTGCTGCACCTCGTCGGCGATCAGCGCGTTGCGCTTGTCGAGGAAGAGCAGGCGCAGCTGCTCCTTCTCGGCGAAGGCCATCGCCGTGCGGCAATAGGTGATCACCGCGCTCCACGAGGAAAGGACCGGGCGCTTGGCCACGGCACCCTTGGCCAGACGCCGGGCCGAGGCCTCTATGATCTTGAAATCGGTGATCGTCGCCTCACCGAGGCCGGGGATCTCGCCGAGCCGTTTGCGCGAGGCGGTGATCGTCTCGGCAAAGCCGCCGAAGCGGCGAATCAGCTCCTTGGCGAGCGGTTTGACGTCGCGGCGCGGGATCGAGCGGAAGAGCACCAGTTCGAGCAATTCGTAATCGGGCAGCGCATCGCCGCCCACTTCGCCGAAACGCGCGCGCAGACGATCACGATGGCCGTAATAATGCGGTGTCTCGTCCTCGAGGGCGGACATGGTGGCGAACTCCGGCGCGCAAACGTGATTCTCGCGCTTATTCTAGGCGCCGGTTTCCGGTTGCGAAAGCGCAGAGATTGCAAAATGAAATATTATGCAATCTTGTAGGGCGGTTTGTCGTAGCCCTTGGGCGAGAGCGTGAAGATCTCGCAGCCCGTCTCCGTCACGCCGATGGAATGCTCGAATTGGGCCGAGAGCGAACGATCGCGCGTCACCGCCGTCCAGCCATCGCCGAGCACCTTCACATGCGGACGTCCGAGATTGATCATCGGCTCGATCGTGAAAATCATGCCCGGCGCGAGTTTCACCTCGTAATTCGGCTCGACGAAATGCAGGATCGTTGGTGCGTCGTGGAAGACGCGCCCGAGCCCGTGGCCGCAGAAATCGCGCACCACCGAACAGCGCTCGCCCTCCGCATAGGCCTGGATCGCCGCGCCGATATCGTTGGTGGTGGCGCCGGGTTTGACCGCCGCGATGCCGCGCATCAGGCATTCATGGGTGATGTCGCACAGACGCTGCGCCTTGCGCGAGACGTCGCCGACGAAATACATCCGGCTCGAATCACCGTGCCAGCCATCCACGATCAGGGTGATGTCGACATTGACGATATCGCCCTCACGCAAGGGCTTCTCGTTCGGAATACCATGGCAGACGACATGGTTGATCGAGGTGCAGCTCGATTTCGGATAGCCGCGATAGAGCAAGGTCGCCGGATAGGCACCGTGATCCATGGCGAAGTCGAAGACCAGCGCGTCGATCGCCTCGGTGGTGACGCCGGGGCGAATCATTTCCGCCACGAGATCAAGCGCCTGCGCGGTGAGATTACCGGCCCGGCGCATGCCCTCGAAGGCTTCCGGCCCGTGCAGGGGGACCTTGCGGGTTGCGGTGTCGAGTTCGGTGGTTTCGTCGATGGTCATGGCGGCTCACGGCTGGTTCACGAGGGACCATAGCCACTCCGGCGCGGGATTCAAGGTCAGTGCGGGCCGTCACGGTGCTGCGCCGGGCGTATCCGGCCCGGATACGCCCCTGTTCGCAGACAGGTGGTACGATTCAGGCCCACAGCGCCGGATCGCTGGCCATGCCCGCGAGCGCGCGTGCCGCAGCCGAGATCAGCTTCTCGCCCTTCCCGGCATCTGCATGCCTCGCATCGCCGATGACGCCCGTGCGCGTCAGCGCGGTGAAGTCACGCCAGCGATACATCGGCGCGCCGAGCACCGATGCCGCATCCTGCGCCGGCGGGCCGTAAGCGCCCGGCAGCGCATCGTGCTTGACGAGATCTCCGGCCAGAGCCAGCATCATCGAGGTTTCCGCCTCGCAGGCATGCAGGACACCGCGCTGATCCTCCAGGATCGCGGCGAATTCGTCCTGGGCGAGCCCGAAATAGGTCGTCACGGCGATACGCGCGGGAACTGCGCGGGACAATTCACCGGAAAGGGCATTCAGCGCACTGGCATTACCGCCATGGCCGTTGACGATCACGATGCGCGAAAACCCGGCATCGGCGATCGCGCGGCACATATCCTGCAAGAGCGCGTGCCAGGTCGCCAGCGAGAGGGTCAGTGACCCGCCGAACGGCATATGATGCGCGGCGAGCCCCACAGGCATGGCCGGGGCGCGAATACAGGCCTCTCCCCGCGCGAACAGAAGCTTCGCAGCACGGTCGCAAACCGCCGTGCATAACAGGGTATCGACCCCCGTGGCGAGATGCGGGCCGTGTTGCTCGGTCGAGGCCACAGGCAGGAAGACGATCGCATCATCACCCGCGCGGGCATTGATCTGGTCCGCCCGTAGCCGTTCCCAGGCCGTCTCCGGTACCGTTATCGGATCATCCGCCATCGCCCGTCCTCTGCTGATTACGGATGAAGCCAAGCATGGGATGCTAAGTCAGACAATCCCACAGCCCGGCTTTGCGGGTGTGTGTCCTTGCACGCGCCTTCGCCAATCAGCGCCAGCCCTTTCGGGCCTGCCGCCACAGATGCCAGAGCCGGCGCCAGCGCGGCACTTCCACGAGGCTCGTATAGGGCGCGTAATCGGCGCGCTGCATGCGCTCGAGATAGAGCGGTATCAGCGCGAGCGGCAAATAGAGCGGCCCGATGCGCGGATCGCAGGCGGGCAGGGCCGCGCGCGCCGCGTCGCGATGACGGCGGATCTGCTCGCGCATCCGGGCCATGGCAGCGGCGAGTTTTTGCGAATCAGCACGCCCGGCTACGACATCACCGCGCGTGAGCCCCTGCTCGCCCAGAACATCAAGAGGCGGCAGCATCAACTGGCCGCGTCGCGCATGCAGGGGGAATGCGCGCATCAGCGCCGTCATGCCCAGCGCCACACCGGCATGACCGGCGGCATCGGCATCGCCCGCATCGGCGCCATCGGTGAGGATCAGCCCGGCAAGGCGCAACGGCGCGCTGAAGGTCTCGCCGCAATAGCCCTCGAGCTGGTTCAGATCCGCAAACGGATCGTCATAGAGATCATTCAGCCGCGCATCGATCAGATCGAGCAGCGGTTGCACCGGCAGGTTGAAGCGAGCAATCGTGTCGAGCAGCGCCGCAGCGACGGGGTTGGCGCGCACATCGCCGCTCAGCGCGCCGGTCGCGGCCTCCGGTGCGAGCGCATCGCGCCACCATTGCAGCCGAATCTCGCCGGCGAGTGCCTGGCTCACCGCATCGCGCACCCGCGCGATCTCGAGGGTGAAGGCGTAGAGAGCGAAAAGATGCGGGCGCGCCGTCGCATCGGCGAAGAGGCTGGCGAAGTAGCGATCGGGATCGCCCGCGCGCACCAGGCTCTCGCAATGCGCGAAAGCGTCGAAGCCGGCCTTTGAGGAACCCTCGTCCACCTGTGATCTACTCCGTTGCGCGCGATTGCGCAGAGGATTGCGCGCCATCCGCGCTCTGCCCGGCTTCGAGCCGCAGCCGTGTCGCTTCGGTCCGGCTGTGGAAGAAGCCGGCAAGCACTGCGAGTCGGTAGGTCCGAATATAGGCGATGGTGGCGGCGTAACGCAGACCGAACAGGCCCCCGGTGACATGACGCCGCAGGAAATAATATTTCGCGAAAACGGCAAACGGCTCGACCAGCAGGCGGGGCAGGGTAGTCAGCTTCGCGCGTCGCATTTCCACAGCCTGGAGATGGAAATAGGTAATGTTTTTCTCCACGAGATGCGCCAGCGAGCGGATGCTCTCATGGTGGATCGGATGCTTCGCCATGCGCATCGAGACGGGATCGAAGTCGATCGCATCATGCACGAGCGATGCCGGAATGCGCACACGGCGTCGGTCATACAGGCGCACATGCGCATGATAGCCGGCAAAGGGGCGCGGCTGCGCGCGGCCCGGATACACGGTGGGAATGCGAAACCGGAAACCCGCGAGCGCGGGCTCACCCTGCGCGAAAAGCGCTGCGATCTCCTCACGCGTCTGCCGGGGCAGCCATTCATCCGCATCGAGGGAGAGAATCCAGGCATGACGCGCCGCATCTTCGGCGAAGCGCTTCTGGGGGCCGTAGCCCGGCCATGCATTGAAGATCACCCGCGCACCATGCGCCTCGGCCACCGCAACCGTATCGTCGCGCGAGCCGGAATCCACGACGACGACGTCATCGACGAGATCGCGCACCGAGTCGATGCAACGCCCGATCCGGTCGGCTTCGTCGCAGGCGATGATGGTGCAGCTGATCGGCAGGCAACGCCCCGCCACCGTGCCCCGCACCCCTGCCGGGAGCTGCACCCCTGCCGGGTCCTTGTCCGGATCCTGATTCATCACGACTCCCGGTGGCGCCGCACGCGCCGGATCAGATCCCCGGATAGGCGTTTGCGACCACACGGTCAACGACCGGGATCGGCGGCTGCGGCCTCGGGCGTACGCAGCCAGAAACGCTGCATCAGATAGACCGAGGCACCACTGACGAAGCCGTTATGCGTCTCGATCGCCGCGAGACGCGGTTCAATCCGTGAAAACGGAACCGGATCGAACCGACAGATCACCCAGGCGCGCGCCGGTCCCGGACGGCTGCGGCTGGCGATGGCGGCGCTCGGGGTTACGCTATAGTCGATCCGGATACCCGACCCGTCGCGCGCCGGAAGGAGACGCGTGATGCGGATATCGGCCCCGTCCGGATTGAGCGCCGGCAGCGTCATCCGGCACAACCGCGCCTGTGCCTCATCAATGCGTGGCGTGCATCCCGCCAGCATGAAAAACACCGCAATTAGGGCGCCGGCGGCGATGAACCAGGCCACCATTCGGGCGGTGCGCGCGGCGCGGCCCTCAGGCCGCGCCGTCAGTTCCGCCATTTGCCTGCCCGGCCGGAGCCGGCTTCGGCCCGCCTTTGGCGACGCCGACCATGGCGGGGCGCAACACGCGTTCACCGATCACGTAGCCGTCCTGGACCACCTGCACGACCTGACCGCTCGGCACACTCGGATCCGGCACCTCGAACATGGCCTGATGCAGGTTGGGATCGAATTTCCCGCCTTCGGGGGAAAGCTTGCGTACACCGTGGCGCTCCATGCTCTTCATCAGATCGCGCTCGGTGAGCTCGATCCCCTCGATCAGCGCCGTGAGCGCGTCATCCATCTGCGCACGCGCTTGCGCCGGCACGGCATCGAGAGCGCGATGGATGTTGTCGGCGACCGTGAGCATGTCACGGGCGAAGGCCGTCACCGCATAGGCCCGCGCATCGGCGACTTCCTTTTCCGTGCGCCGACGCAGATTTTCCATGTCGGCCAGGGTGCGCAGGAGCTTGTCCTTCATCTCGGCCTTCTCGGCTTCGGCGGCGGCGAGAGCGTCAGTGCCGGGAGCGGCATCATCGGTCCCGCCGGCTCGCGGCGCTGTCGCGTGGTGGCCCTCTTCCTGGCGGGCGCCCTCCTGGGCGGCTGCGGTATAGGCCTGGCTGGCGAAAGCGGCACCGGCTTCCGGATTGCCGGAAGCCGGGCCGCCATTCGCGGGATCGGCAGTGCCGGATTGAGGATTGTGGTTGGGGGCTTTCGGATGGCTGTCTGTCATGGCTCGTCCGTAATCACTCGCTCTCGAAAGGCATGGGCCGCGTCAACGGCGGTTCACGGGCCGCTGATGCGGCGGTTTGGCATCGTTGCGCCTGATATCATGGCGGCGGGGGCCGAAATCAAGCACTGCGTCGCGCACCGCGCCCCGCACCGGGGCCGCCGGCGGCTTCGCTTCTGCCCTCACCCTTGCCCTCACCCTTGCCCTCACCCTTGCCCTCGGCCTTACGTTCGCCCGCAGAGCCTCCCTGGATCACTTCCTGCAGGGCCTTGCGGATGGCGTTCTGGCGGGCGGGGCGGATGATCTTGCCGCCGGTGAGATCGGTCACGTAGAAAACGTCGACGACCTTTTCACCGAAGGTGGCGATATGGGCCGAGGCGATGTTCAGATTGAGCCGCCCCAATGCCGTCGTCAGATCGTAGAGCAAGCCGGCTCGGTCGAGCCCGGTCACCTCGATCACCGTGAAGCGGCCCGATGCGGTGTTGTCGAGCACGATTTCCGGGATCACCACGAAGGGCTTCGTGCGCTCGCGCGGCTGACGCCGGCCATCGACGAGATCGGCGATCTTCACCTCGCCCTTGAGCGCGCGCTCGATCGAGCCGGCAACCTTCTCGGCGCGGCGCAATTCATCCTCGTCGTGATCGAACGCCCGCGACAGGAAGATCGTGTCGAGCGCCATACCGTCCACCGTGGTGAATATCTGGGCATCGACGATGTTGCCGCCGGCTGCGGCACAGGCGCCGGTGACGATGGCGAGAAGGCGTGGATGATCCGGTGAGACCACGGTGATCTCCGTCACACCGCGAAAGCCGTCGGTCTCGAATCCCGTGGCGACGCTCTGGCCCGCCGCATCAGCCTCGCGCATGAAGCGGGCATGGCGTTCGCGAAAGCGCTCGTCGGCCTTGAGCCAGTAGCCCGGATAATGGCGCTCGGCATAGACAGCGAATTCGGCATCGCTCCAATCCGGCAATTGCCCCCGCAGCCGCGCCTTGGCCTGGTCGATGCGCGCCGGTCGCGCCAGATCGGCATCGCCGCCGCCCAGAACAAGCTCGGTCTCGCTGTAGAGCGTGCGCAGAAGCTCGCCCTTCCAGCCGGTCCAGACGCCGGGCCCGACGGCAGAGATGTCGGCGACGGTGAGCAGCAGGAGCAGCTTGAGTCGCTCCATCGTCTGCACGACGCCGGCAAAATCCGCGATCGTGCGCGGATCGGAGAGATCGCGGCTCTGGGCGATGGTCGACATCAGCAGGTGATGCTCCACCAGCCAGGCCACCGTATCGGTCTCGGCCCGCGTCAGGCCCAGGCGCGGCCCCAGCTTGCGCGCGATACGCGCGCCGACGATGGAGTGATCCTCCTCTCGGCCCTTGGCAATGTCGTGCAGGAACAGGGCGACATAGAGCGCCCGGCGATGGCTGATCGTATGGATGATCCGGTCGGAGAGCGGATGGGTGTCGCCCAGCCGCCCCGCTTCGAGGGCGGCGAGATGGCCGATCGAGCGGATCAGATGTTCGTCCACCGTATAATGATGATACATGTTGAACTGCATCATCGCCACGATCCGCCCGAAATCGGGGATGAAGCGGCCCAGCACGCCGGTCTCGTTCATCCGCCGCAACACGCTTTCGGGCTTGTTGTGCGAGGTGAGGATGTCGAGAAACAGCGCATTGGCGCGCTCGTCCCGGCGCAGATTGGGCGTGATCAGCTTGAGCGAGCGCGTGGCGAGCCGCGAGGCATCCGGATGGATCGCCAGATCATGGCGGTCGGCCTCGCGAAAGAGCGCGATCAGATTGACCGGATCACGGCTGAAAGTCTCTTCATCGCGCACGCTCAGGCGGTTGTTCTCGACCACAAAGGGGCCGATCGCACGGCGTCGCCGCGTTGCACCGCGCAGGCTCCCGATGAAGCGATCGAGCATCGGTACGCGCTTGGCCTGCCGCGCCTCCATCGCCGCACAGACGATCGCGGTGAGATCGCCGACATCCTTGGCGATGAGGAAATAAGCCTTCATGAAGCGCTCGACGGCGGAGAGACCTCCGCGCTCGGAGAAGCCGAGACGCTCGGCGATGAGCCGTTGCAGATCGAAGCTCAGGCGCTCCTCGGCACGCCCGGTCTCGAAATGCAGATGGCAGCGCACCCGCCAGAGAAACTCCTCGCAGCGCTGGAACAATCGCAATTCCTGCGCGGTGAAGAGTCCTGCACCGACCAGCGCCTTCACATCCTCGACCTGGTAGACATATTTGCCGATCCAGAACAGCGTGTTCAGATCGCGCAGGCCGCCCTTGCCGTCCTTGACGTTGGGCTCCACCAGATAACGCGAGGCGCCGGCCTTGCGCACCCGCGCGTCACGCTCGCGCAGCTTCGCCTCGACGAATTCCGCCGCAGAACCCTCGACGAGCTCGGCGTCGAAGCGCTGTTTCAGCGCGCTGTAGAGCACCGCATCGCCGGCGAGGTGGCGGGTTTCGAGCAGCGCGGTGCGAATGGTGAAATCGCTGCGCCCCTCGCGCAGACATTCATCGACGGAACGGGTGGCGTGACCGACCTTGAGCCGCAGATCCCACAGGATATAGAGCATCGCCTCGACCATGCTCTCGCCCCAGGCAGTCTGCTTGTAGGGCAGCAGGAAGAGCAGATCGACATCCGATCCCGGCGCCAGCGCGCCGCGACCGTAACCGCCGGTGGCGACAATCGAAAGGTGTTCGCTGGTCGAAGGATTCTCGACCGGATAGAGAATGCGGTTGACGATCTCGTAGATCGTTTCGACGACCGCATCCATCTGCCGTGACAGGCGCCGCGCACAGGCGAGCCCGTCCCCCTCCGAGAAGAGCTGATCCTGGGCATGAAGGCGGCCATCGGCGAGGAGCGCACGCAACTCCGGCACGACACGCTCACGCAACGCACCCGCGTCACCGAACGGCTTCTTCCGGTGTTCGGCTTCAAGTGTGGCGAGGAGAGAATCGAGGCGTTCGCGGACCATGCCCCCTTCATAGAGGATTTTGCAGCAGGACGCATCGGGGATTTCGCCCCGCCGCCGCCCTAGTGAGAACCGCCCTGCGCCCGCGCGCCGTCAACGCCTTCTCCGAGCGCGTAGCGCAGAATTGCGACATCCGATTCCGCAGCGCGCACGGCGGCGTCGAGCTTGCGCCGGACATGCAGGCTGCGACCAGCATAATTGCGTTTGCGGGCAAGGCATTCGTCGCGATGGGCCAGCGCCCGCTGCAAGGCGCTATGCTCCGCGTGCGGCTGCAGGCCGGATGAGACGTCTTCGCGCTGACGGTCTGCGGAGGGACCATCATGCGGGACGCAGGAGGAGTCCACGCTCTGATCGTTCAATGACACGTCGTTACCTCAAGCATCGGGTTCAAGGCCCGCGTTGCGATCTGACGAAATATGGCCCAGCATTGCCGCTACCGACAGCCGCGTCAAGAAAAATATCAGCAATATCAGTAATTTAGAATTGGAATGATGATAAACTGGACCATTGCCCAACGCGTTTCAGCCACGATCTGCGGGCGCCGCGCCCGGGCTCAGCCGCGCCTGTTCGTCTTCCGGGACCGGGCCTCCGGGCACACTCATGCCGTCACCCGGGCGCACCGGCAGGGCGGTTTCCGGGAAGCGTTTGCGGTATTCTTCGAGGAAGTCGAACAGGGTATCGCTCGATGTGACGCGCGTCGCCAGCGTCCGGAAGGCCTCGGTGTCGAGCGAATCGGGAGCCGAGGCCACGGCGAAGGTTTCGGCATCTTCCGAAGCCATCATCTGATCGAGAAATTTTGCGCGCAGGCGGTCGAGAGCGATCGCCTCGTCGGCGAGCGTATAGGCAATGGCCGCGCGCAGGATATCCGTGCGCTCGCGGCGGCTGAGTTCGTCCCCGTCCTGCCAGCGCCGCCCGGCCAGCGCCTCGTGCGCCTCGCCGGCCTCGCGCCAGCGCTGCGCCGTCCAGAGGATGTCCGCGCGCAGGCGGTCGACCTCCGGCCCTTCAGTATCGGCAAGGATTTCGAGGGCGAGATCCGTGCGCGAGAGATCCGACAGTGCCCGCGCTTCGAGCAGGATGCGGGCCTGGCGAACCGATTCCGGCAATTCCGGCAAACGCGTCTCGGCCAGCACTTCGCGTGCGGCGAGCGGCTCGCCCTCCATCAGATAGAGCGTGGCGAGACGCGCCGCGACAGTGGCGCGTGCGGAACCGTCGAGGCGGTTATCGACCTGATGCCGCAGCAATTCCGTGGCCTTGTCGATGAGACCGAGTTCCACGAGCCGATTGGACAGTTGCCGAACGATCTCGTCACCGCGTCGCCCGATCGGCAGGAATTCGCGGAAATCGAAGAACAGGGCCACGGCCTCGACCTGGTCGAGCGCCTCGTCACGCCCACCGAGGAAGATCTCGTCGAAGATGCGCGCGGTCTCATCGTGCAATTCGCGCGAGACGGGGTGATCGGGGAAGAAGGTGGCCGCGTTGCGCGCAGCGACGAAGGCGTCACGCCAGCGCCCTTCCTCGGCATAGAGCTGCCCGAGCAGGCCGAGAGTGCGTACCTCCACCTCGTCACCGCGCCAGGAGACGATGAGACGCTCCAGCGCCGCGATGGCCTCGTCGGTCTCGACCGCACCGCGTGCCACGCCATGTTCGAGACGCAGCAGTTCCGCCTGCGCGGCATAGGGGCGTGCAGCCTCCTCGGCGAGGCGTGCCAGATTGGCGAGTGCCTGCTCCGGCTGGCCGATGGCGATGTCGATCCGGGCTTCGAGCAGATGCAGCGCATCCGGCGGGACAGAGCCGGGGGCCAACTGTGCCAGCGCCGTCGCCTCACGGCGCGCGAGGTTGATTTCACCCTCGGCGAGCGCGCTCTCGGCAAGGCTGAGGCGCATGGCGCCCTGAAGATCGTCGGGATAGGCCTCCAGCAATGGCCGCCCGTGTCGGAAACCGGCTATTGCCTGCTGCGCACGACCCTCGCGGGCATCCAGCCAGGCCCGCCAGAGCAGGATTTCGCGATCACTGTCGTGTTCAGGATGCGAGAGGATCTCGCGGGCCTCGTCAAGACGCTCCATCGCCATGGCTGCAGCAGCCTTGAGCAGGAGCCAGCGCCTCTGCATGCGCCGATCAGGTTCATCCTGTGCGACAACGTCGAGTACGCCTGCGGCTTCCGTGGCCAGCCCGTTGGCCAGCATGAAACGCGCGACATCAAGACGGGCATCGCCGCGTTGCGACGGGCGCGCATCGATCACGGCCTCCATCTGTTCGTGAAGGCGCCGGCGCACCGCGCCACCCCGCGCATCGCGCCACTGGCCCGCTTCGAAAACGGCTTCTTCCGGAATCTCGCCCGGGGCGGCCTCTCCCGCCACGGTCGATGTGCCGCTGATCAGCAGATCGCGCGGGCGCGATACGATGACGGCGTCATCGCGCACCCTGACGCGTAAATCATCCGCAATGGCCGCGATGGCTGCGCCCTGCACGGTCTGGAGCAGCTGAAATTCGAGAAAACGCTGATCGCGCTGCAGGTTGCGCGGCTCCCCTGCCGCAGTGGCGACGGCGATGCGCATCCCCGTTTCCGGTGCGTCGATCCAGTGCACGGCGGAAACCTCAGGGAGATCGACGGCGACGACGTGGCGCCCGGAATCGTCAATATCGGGACGCACCGTCACAGGCATCGCGGCGCGGTCGGGATCGGCGTCGATGCTGAGCGTCCAACCCCGTTCATGCGGTGTCAGATGGGCCAACCTCGGCTCGGGGAGCGCGAAGCGCACAGTGACGAAACGCCCCTCGCGCAGGATCCCGTCAAGCCGCGCCACGGCCTCGCTCGCTTCGGGTTGCGGATCGAGGGCGAGCGGCGTGCGGCTGTCGAAGATCACGCGCAGAATGCCGCCATGGGCAAAAGCTGCGGCAGGGACGGCCTCGCCGAAATCGAAATCGAGCCGCAATGATTCGGGGGCGCCGTCATCCGGACCGGGCAGGAAGCGCCCGCGTGCCTCTACGGTCTCGGCGCTCTCCGGTTCGGGAAGCTGCTCGCGGATCAGCTGCTCGATACTGGTGACCGGGGAAGCCGGAGCGGGGTCTTCGGCATCCGCTGCAGCCGGTGCATCATCCCCCGCATCATCCGGTTCCGGATCGATCGGATCCGGCATCCCGGCGCGGCGATCCGTGGCCGCGCCGGGGACTTCATCACCGTTGCGGGATGATGCCGGCGGAACCGGCAGATCGGGCGCGACGATTTCCTCGAAACCTTCGCGCGGTTCGATATCCACGATATAGCTGCCATCCTCGTGGAAGCCGCGTGCATCAAAGCCCCGTTCGAGCAGAAGACGGACCGTCAGATTGCCGTCGGCATCGCTCTCTTCGTATGCGCCGATGCCGGGTATGGTGACGAGCGGGCGCTCGGCCTCGAGGCGGAAGGGGTCGCCGAAGCGAAGTTCGAACAAGCCTTCCTCAACCCGACGGCTGATCGCCGTGGGAATCGGCGGCTCGAAGACGAGCCGGGTCAAAGTGGGCAATTGTGCCACGCGCACGGGCAACGGGCGGATAGGGACTTCCTCCTGCCGCTCACGCTCCTCCGCGATGAGCTCTTCGGCGACGCGGGCGCGCCGGGCCAGATCGGCGACGACCTCCGGGGGCAAACCCGGCATCATGCCGTTCCAGCGCTCGGGCAGGATGTCGACGAAGACGAGCTCCCCGGCATGAATCACGTTGACGTTGAAATTCTGGGTGAGCGCCATGCGCATGCCCGTTCCGTCCGGATCATGGCGCACGACGGAAACGTAGGCGGGCATCTGTTGCGCCAGTCGCTCGCTGCGGATGACAGTGGGTTCCTCGAAGGCGATCACCATGACGCCGTTGGCAGCGCGTGCTTCGACCCGGACCGGTTCGCCGAACTGCAGCAGAATGCGTCCGAAGCCCTCATCCTGCTGGCCACGCACACTGACCTCGCCCGGCTCTTCGGCCATGGCAAGACCCGCCGCGCCCATGACGGCGGCGAGCACGAGCCCGCAATACGCGATCACCATGAGAATCGCGGCGCGGCAGGCCCGGATCGGTCCGGCTTTCCCGATTGCGCAATGCGCGGGAAGCCCGGGGAACAGACGCATCGACATATCCCGTTACGCAGGGCACGCTCACCGTATGGAACCCGTACGGCTATTTCTTTCTAGCGCAACGCGGCTAACGGGGCCTTAACCCGGTCCGCGATTGCACGGCCCCGTACAAGACGCTATCCAGATGGCATGAACGGCGAACCCGAAGGCGCCGACGGCGCCGGGCAAGAAAAGACGATCCGGCAAGCCGCCCGGGCCGATCTGCGATCGCGCGCACCTTTCGCCGCCCTGTGGGCGGCTTCGGTGCTGCTGCCTTTGCTGGTTCTCGGCCTCGCCGCCTGGTGGAGCTGGTACGGCGTCGAGAACGCGGCACGCGACAGGGTGCAGCGCATGGTCGACATGATGCATGAGCACGTCCTGCGCAGCCTCGATACCCAGGAGGCGATTCTCGAAGCCATCGATTACGGCATGGGCCAAAGCGATTGGGAGAGCGTCGCCGGGTCGCGGCGGCTGCATGCCCTGCTCGCCACACTCAATCGCCGCTCGCCGCCATCGGGCGGTATCGCACTGGTCTCGCCCGATCGCGAGATCGTGGCCGGCAGCGCGGAATTTCCCTTCACCCCCATCGATGCCAGTGATCGCGACTATACCCGGCCCGAAGCCCATCGCGGCGACCGGGTCTATATCGGCGAGACGGTCATCGCGCGCCCGCTTGGACAAAGGGTCTTTCCCGTCAGCCGCGCCCGCAGCCGCGCACCCGAGGCGGGCGGATGGATCGTGGCCTCGTTCGCGCCTGACTATTTCGAGGATTTCTACCGCGCGGTGCGCGAGAGCGACGCGGACGCGGCTGCCCTGGTGCGCAGTGACGGCGCCGTGCTTGCCCGGATTCCCTCCGGAGAGGAAACCCGCGAAGCCGGCGAGAGGGGTGAATCGTGGCGTCTGCCAGCGGAGGACGTCATTGCGGCGACCATGGCGGACAGGCCGGATCAGGGCCTGATCGATACCGTCTCGGCGCATGACGGCAACCGCCGCCTCTATGCTTACCGCAAGGTTTCCGGCTATCCCCTCTACGTTGTCTACGGCATGAGCCGGCTAACGATGCGTGCGGCATGGCTGCGCGAACTCGTGGCGCATGCCGCCATCGCCTGGATCGCGGCGATGGCGCTACTGGTGCTGACGGCGCGGATCCAGCGGGCCGCGCGGCGCGAGCGGGTGGCACTCGCCGATGCCCGGTTCGAGGCCGAGCGGCGCGCGGAGGCCGAGAGCCGGCTCGCCCATGCCCAGCGCGTCGATGCGCTCGGACGCATTGTCGGTGGTGTTGCCCATGATTTCAAGAACATCGTCCAGGCGATGCGCGGTGGCGCGTCGCGTGTGGCAAAGCGCGCGGACGATCCGGACGAGGTCCGCCGCATTGCCGGCATGATCGACACGTCGGCCGAGCGCGGTGCGCGTCTGATCGAACGCATGCTCGCTTTCGCGCGGCGCGACCAGATGCCGACGGCGCGGTTCGACGTCGCTGCGGCTCTGGCTGAAACCTGCGACCTGCTCGAACGCACGATCGGCCCGGCCCATCGCCTGATCTGCGAGTCCGGCGCCGATCTGCCGCAGGTGACGGGGGATCGGGCCGAATTCGAGACCACCCTGGTCAATCTCGTGCTGAATGCGCGTGACGCCATGCCCGATGGCGGCCCCATCCGGATCACGGCGCAGCATGAGACCCCGGAAGCGGCCGCCGGGGAGAGCGCCGACACGGCAGCACGCATCATCGCGATCGCCGTTATCGATGCGGGGACGGGCATGGACGAAGCGACCCTCGCGCGTGCCGGCGAGCCGTTCTTCACCACGAAACCGGTCGGTGAGGGTACAGGGCTCGGCCTCGCGACCGCCCGCGCCTTTGCCGAACATGCCGGCGGTACGCTTGAGATTGCCAGCGTTGCCGGCGCCGGCACGCGCATGACGTTGCGTCTGCCGGCCGCCTGATCCTTCTGCAAACCATCAAAAAGTTACGTAAAGGAGTTTTCGCAATCCTGTGTCGGTTGCGGAATTTTCGCGCTGTGTCCCTTATACCTTTGGCGAAGTTACACGAAGTCGATTCTTGCTCTTCCGTCGCGGAACATGGGAGGAATCGCTTCGGAAAACACGTCGGCGTTCGAACCGACGACTTTCGCTTCGAGGAAACACGTTCAGGAGGGACATTCATGTCCAGCAAAATGAAACTCGCCGCGCTCGCCGCAGGCGTCAGTCTCGCCATTCTCGCTGCGCCGGCTGCGCAGGCGCAGCAGGCACGTATCATGACCGGCCCGCAGGGCGGCTCCTGGTATCCGCTTGGTGGCGCATTCGCCAACATCATGGGCGAATACGGCGTCAACCTGCAGGTTCTGCCGGGCGCCGGCATCGCCAATGTCCGCGCCATCGCCGAGGGCAAGGCCGATATCGGCTTCGCCAACTCGATCTCCACGGTCGATGGGCTTGCCGGTCGCGCGCCGTTTGAAGAGCCGCAGGAGAACGTCTGCAACGTGGCGACGCTGTATCCGCAGTATTTCCAGATCGTGGCGCTCGCCGATGCCGGCATTGACTCGATTGCCGATTTCGAGGGCAAGTCCGTGGCGATCCAGCCGCGCGGCAACACGGCCGAGTTCGTGACGGCGCAGGCGCTGGAAGTCGCCGGCCTAACCTATGATGATCTCGGTCGCATCAGCCATGTCTCCTACACCGACGCCGTCTCGTTGATGCGTGACAACAATGCCCAGGTCTTCACGCTCGGCACCACCGTGCCGGCTTCCGCCGTGATGGACCTGGCCTCCTCGCGCGACATCAAGCTGATCAACATGCCCGATGACACGTTCGAGGCCATGCGCGAACTCAATCCGGGCTATACCAAGCTGACCATCAAGGGCGGCAGCTACCCCGGCCAGGACGAGGACGTGCAGGCGGTGGGCTATGCCACGCACATCATCGCGCGCTGCGATCTCGACGAGGAAATCGTCTATGACCTGGTTGATGGCATGGTCGAAAACATTGAGGACCTGACTTCCATCGTGCGCGTGATGGCCGATACCGACCTCGCAGTGATGGCGACCGATACCGGCGTGCCGATGCATGCGGGCGCCGAGCGTTACTACGAGGAACACGGCGCGATGTGATCACGCCCGTCGCGTGAAGACTCTGCCGCCGCCCGCGAATCCTCGGGGGCGGCGGTTTGCGTCCCGGGCACTGCACCCGCGACGCCCTGCATTCGTGACAACCGAAGTATCGGCATTCGCGAGGAGGCGAGGCGCCCTGTCAGCATGCGGCGCGCCCCCGCGATGGAGGAGGGGCCATGTTGTATCTGCCGCAGAAGCTTACCGGGTGGCTGATCACCATCGTCGCGGTATCGATGTCGGTGTTCCATCTCTACATCGCCTTCTTCGGCGCCCCCGATGCCTATGTGATGCGGGGCATGCACCTCGCCTTTGCGCTGGCGCTGGCCTTCCTGATCCTGCCCGGACGCGACGGCAAGGCGAAGAGCCCCAATCTGTTCGATCTGGCGCTGCTGATCGCTGCGGCAGCCGCGTCGCTCTATCCGATGTTCAACCTCGAATACATCCGCATGCGGATGTATTACGTCGATGATCCGACGACGCTTGACTACGTGTTCGGCATCACGCTGATCCTGGTCGTGATGGAGGCCACGCGCCGCGCGACGGGCCTCGCGCTGACAGTCACGGCGGCGCTCTTCCTGCTCTACGGCCTGACCTGGGGAAACCAGAGTGTCGGCATCATGCTCGACCAGCTCTATCTCACCACCGAGGGCATTTTCGGCATACCGCTTTATGTCTCTGCCACTTATGTGATGCTGTTCATCCTGTTCGGCGCCTTCGTCGAGCGCTCGGGCGCCGGCCAGCTCTTCATGGATTTCGCGCTTGCGCTGGCGGGCCACACCTCCGGCGGCCCCGCCAAGGTGGCAATCATCACCTCATCGTTGTTCGGAACCGTTTCCGGTAGCGCCGTCGCCAACGTCATGACGACGGGGACCTTCACCATTCCCCTGATGCGACGCACCGGCTACCGCCCGGCCTTCTCCGGCGCGGTCGAGGCCGTGGCCTCGACCGGCGGGCAGCTGATGCCGCCGATCATGGGGGCCGCCGCATTCGTCATGGCGGAGTTTCTCGGTACGAGCTACCTCGCGGTCGCCGCTTTCGCCATCCTGCCGGCGATCCTGTATTATGTCGCCGTGTTCATGGCGGTGCATTTCGAGGCCAAGCGCATCGGCCTGAAGGGCATTCCCAAGCCCGACCTGCCACGGCTCGGCAAGGTGCTGCGCGAGCGCGGTCATCTGTTCCTGCCGCTGTTCGTCATTATCGGGGTGCTGCTTTCGGGCTATTCCGCCGCCTATGCCGCCCTGTGCGGAATCGGCTCCGTGATCCCCACCACCTGGCTGCGCAGCACCACCCGGTATACCTTCACGCCAAAGGCGATCATCGAGGCGCTGGAAGCGGGTGCGCGCAACACGCTGGTGGTGGCGCTGGCCTGTGCCTGTGCCGGTATCGTCATCGGCACGATCACACTCACCGGCCTGGGCCTCGCCTTCACCAATGTGGTGATGACGGCGTCGCAGAACATGCTGCTGCCGGCGCTGATCCTGACCATGCTCGCCGGGATCGTGCTGGGCATGGGTCTGCCGACGACGCCGGCCTATATCGTCCAGGTCGCCCTGCTCGTTCCCGCCCTGGTGCGTCTGGGCGTGCAGGTCGAGGCGGCACATCTGTTCGTGCTGTATTTTGCCGTGCTCTCGGCGATCACGCCCCCCGTCGCCATGGCGGTCTATGCCGCCAACGGCATCTCGCGGGCCGGTCTGATGGAGAGCTCCTGGGCAGCGGTGAAGCTCGGCCTGACGGGCTATATCATCCCGTTCATGTTTGTCTTCGGGCCCTCGCTCCTGATGATAGGCGAATGGCACGTCATTGTCGGAACGGTGATCACCGCCACGATCGGCGTCACCTGTCTCGCTGCGGCGCTGCACAACTATTTCTTCTTTGGTCACACCCATATCTGGGAACGTCTGTTCCTCCTCGGTGCGGCTTTCGTGCTGATCAACCCGGGGCTCTATACCGATATTGTCGGGGCGAGCCTGGTCGGTCTCACGGTGGCCAGCCAGTTGATGCTTGCGCGACCCAGACGCGGGGAGGCGGAGATTCCGGTCAGTGATGCGCCGGAGACGCAACCCGTAGCGCCGGCGACGCGAGAGAGACAGCCCGGGGAATGATCCCCGGGCTGACCCCCGCTGCCGCGCGGAAAGGGCGGTGAGAAGCCGGCTGACGCACGGCTCAAGCCAACGTGATTTCCATAGCCCGCCCGGTTACGTTTAACTGGTGCCATGTTTTCCGCATCGCTTCGGCTCCCACTCATGTCGCATTCGGTCCCACGCATCCTGCGCAACGGTCTTCGGGCGGGTGCTTTCCTGGCGCTCGCCGCGCCGGCCTTTGCCGACGCCGCGACGGAGGCCCAGACCCCGCGCGCAGTGATCGAACTCTTCACCAGCCAGGGCTGTTCGGCCTGTCCACCGGCGGATGCGAAACTGATCGAACTCGCGCGCGACCCCGAACTGATCGCCCTGACCCTGCATGTCGATTACTGGGATTATCTGGGCTGGGAGGATACGCTCGCGCAGCCGGCTTTCTCCGAGCGCCAGCGCGCCTATGCCGAGACACGCGGTGATCGCGGCGTCTTCACGCCGCAGATGGTGGTGAACGGCCTCTATGCCTGCATCGGCTCGGATCCGCGCGCCATCGCGGCCTCGCTGGCCGCCGCCGATCGCCACGCGACACGGCTGCCGGTGCCGGTCTCCGTGACACGCGAGGGGCGCGATCTCACCATCGCCTTGCATGGCGACCATGACGCCGGCGGCGAGATCTGGTTGCTGCAGGTCGAGCCGCTTATGAGCGTGGCCATCGAACGCGGCGAGAACAAGGGACGCGAGGCACATTACGGCAACGTGGTGCGCGCCATGAACCGCATCGCGGAATGGGACGGTACCGCCATGCAGGTGAGCGCCCGTCTC
>Ga0102934_1000490_pt1 | contig 26662 bp, 21 predicted proteins | sample SalPonR2_A_D1_MG_FD_78175 | JGI IMG/M metagenome (GOLD analysis project Ga0102934, IMG submission 78175) | Salt pond soil microbial communities from South San Francisco under conditions of wetland restoration - Salt Pond MetaG R2_A_D1_MG | ecosystem: Environmental > Aquatic > Marine > Intertidal... | reverse complement strand
GGTACATCGTAGGGATCCCGATGAATATACCCACCAGGGATTGCGCTTAACATTGTGGAAAAAGAGGGGTTCGTACAGACTCAAGGGTTCAAGTGAAAGGGTTGGTTCTGCTACACGGCGCTGCTAGCGCAACCATCCACAAGATCTCCGTCACTTCCAGTCGATCAGGAGTATATGACTGTCTCGGAGCTACTTTGATCGGCGATGTCGTCAAATACAACAGTAACAACAGCAACAGGGTCTACAGTTTGACGATCGTAACATGATAGAGATGTCGCAGCTCAGCCAGAAATATCGGGATGTCATGGACTATCAAATGGTTTCTTATCCTGGCTGGCTCTCTCAAAATGTGTTTTATCCTGGTTGTGCGCTGTCTCGAGTAAGACTCACCGCTTCGATTCTTTCTCGGACAAAGCCATCCAATTGCAGCATTACTACCTATATTTTTGCATCTTTACATCTAACAACAGTATACACCATACTTTCTACATGACAGGGATAGGAACATGGCTGCAACTGGTGATGGCGTAAGTGAGCGCGTGTGGAACTATCTCGCACCGTCGGGGGACAAGAAGGTGCGTACAAGTTGTTCGGATTGCTTTGAATGTATTTTCTCATTCAGTAGCAAAGACAAAATGAGTTAAAAAAAATGGAAACCGATAGTATGAATGTGGTGCCCTGACGCTTGACTGAGACTAGGAGCTGCAATTATTGCCACACACAGCGCCCAGTCAGGGATTTAAGGTGTTAACTCTTCCTCTGTTGTTTATCTTGAACCGACAGGGACCTTTCCCAGAGTCCACTTTGATACGAATGCTGGTGAAAAAGTTGCCGGGTCTGGACACTTCATCTTTTTGCTGGACTCCGGGCATGGAGGAGTGGCGGCCAATCGGGCAGATGACGAATTTTAGTTCCGTGTTGGAGGCCGAAAGCGCTGCTTGGTATTATTTGGACAAAAATGGACAGCAGCAAGGTCCTACAGATGTAAAAAATGTGGCAGACTTACTTCATGATGGAGAAGTCGATGGGTTGAGCTTAGTTTGGCATCAGGATCTAGCCGGGGGATGGAGGCCATTGTCTGAAGTGGACGAATTACGACAGTTGCTTCGCCTTTTTATGCCATCAGAACTTGGAGAAGAACAAAGCGACAAGGTTCAAAATATCGAGCCAGGGAGTGGCGCAAAGGCAGGCGGTGGAGCCGACTTAAACATCACAATGGATGAGCGACAAGTTTTTCAAGCTGAGGAGATGCCAGGCATGTCCATGGCAGTTACATCGACCAATAAAAAGACAGATGATGGCGGAGTAAAGCAATCATATGTTGCGGATGACGGCACAAAGTACCGTCTGAATATCGATACCAACGAATGGGAAGAAGTCGAATCGGATGATGAAAGCGAGGATGAAATGGAGAAAGTCAATCAGGAAGGAAATGATGAACCTAGTCAGCAAAATTGCGCGGCTTCCTCGACGGAATATGGGACATTGGAGAGAAGAAAGAGAAAGAAGAAAAATCGAGGGGGAGAAGGATGGGATAGAGCATCAAATAAATGGGTGTATATAACAGGCCTTCCTTCGGACGCGACAGCGGAGGAGCTGGAGGCTCATTTCAAGCAAGTTGGCATCCTAGCGATAGACCCAGAAACACAACGCCCACGGATCAAAATGTATCGTGATCCGTCAGGTGCTCCCAAAGGGGACGCTTCTGTCGCATTCGTACGCCCAGAATCGGTAGAACTAGCCGTAGAAATTCTGAATGAAGGAATGCTACGTCCGGGTTGGCCCTTAAACATTACCAAGGCTGTTTTTCATCAAAAAGCAAGTACAGCGGGTGAAAAGAGCAAGACAGAGCCCGTTAAAAAGCGTAGATTAAACGAGGCAAAAGCCAAGGTTGCGCGAGCGGCGGCTAAGCAGGCCTTGTCTTGGTCGGAGGCCGATGATTCCGGACTTGGAGGCAAGGCGTTACGTATCGTGGTAGTCAAAAACATGTTTGAACCCTCCGATTGTGAATCGGCAGAATTTATTGAAGATTTACGAAAAGATTTGGAAATTGAATGCACTGCCTTAGGTCCATTAGAAAAAATGACAATATTTGAGAGGCACCCAGAAGGTGTTATCGTGATCAAATTTGGGACGGCATTTGCTGCAGAGCAATGTGTCAAGCTGATGAATGGACGCTTTTTTGCGGGGCGAAAGCTTCAATCTTTTTACTGGGATGGTAGCACTGACTACACGAAGGCAAACTACAAAGATAGACAAACCACAACTCGTACTTCTTGGGATCATGGAAAAGTCACTTTTATAAGTTCAGAGGGCAATGATCGTGCCTATGAAGGAAGAGAACCCACAGAATTTACACTGGCTGAGGATGGCGAAGATACCGAAGAAGAGAAACGCCTAGCAGACTTCGGGGCTGAGCTAGACAATCAAGATTTACCAGAAGAGTTCCAACTCGAGGTTGCTTCTGAATGAGATGTCAATGGTATGGCTACCAATCTTTTGAAAAAAAAAATTGGATTTTCGAAGTTTTACTTATTACTTTTATTATTATCATTTTCTTTCGATGATGCTTTACGCTAGATGCTAGCATACTCTTCCTGTATTATCCCTGTTTGCAACCTCCTTTTAATTCCACGAAGAAATAGACGCAATAAAATTATTGCTCAACGTTTAAGAACCGCTCTAGATTAAGAAGTTAAATTAAAATTTATCAACTTTTTTGGTTTGTCTTGTCGAACATTCTGCATATATGCCATGGTTAAGCTATTCGACAACTTAATTTTGAGGTACGGTTATACAATTGGGGTCATAAAAGCGTGAATAATGTATCGCCACATATTTATTGTAGTCTTGTCTTGCCAAACGTTCTTAAGGCCTTGGAAATGATTTAGCTCTAGCAGGCAAAGTCTTTCTCACGTATAGGAGGAAAAAGAAATGAAATCAAAGTGTGACATGACTGTACATGTTCCGAAACAGGATTGAAAATAGAATTTTTCTTGCGAACACAGCTGTTCCGAGACTTTCTTTTACTCCTACCGCCCTCTAGTTGATGAAAAGTGGTCCCAGTACAAGAACTGTAGTTGAAAGGAGCTTAATCACCACGTGTAAAGCCGGACCTGCAGTATCCTTGAACGGATCCCCGACAGTGTCACCTGTTACGGCTGCTTTGTGGGCTTCACTGTTCTTACCACCGTGATGACCAAGCTCAATGTACTTTTTCGCATTATCCCATGCCCCACCAACATTGTCCAGAAATAGAGCCATCATTATACCAGTGACAGTGCCAAACATCAAGTATCCAGCCAGGACTTCTGCGCCTAGTAACGATCTATCTGTGATTGCTCCAACACCACGAAACACGACTCCTACTACAATCGGAAGTCCTGTGGCAAGCAGTCCAGGCCAAACCATCTCTTTGAGCGCAGCATGGGTAACCAAAGCCACACATGACCGATAATCGGGCCGTGCCTTAAAGGTCATGATTTCTGGATTGTCACGAAATTGTCGCCGGACTTCTTTCACAACCTCACCTGCAGTCTTCCCGACAGCAGCCACAGTCAAACCAACGAAATAGAACACCATCATGGTACCGATAATACCTCCAATGAGCACCTCTGGGACAGCGATATCTACTACTCGGAACGGTTTCCCAGAAAACTGAGAGAACTCGTCCATAAAGGCCCCGAACAACAAAAAACAGGCTAACGATGCAGACCCGATTGAGTACCCTTTCGTAATGGCTTTAGTCACGTTGCCGGCTGCATCTAATCGATCTGTGGATTCGCGCACAAACTCCGGCTGCTGACTCATTTCCGCTATTCCTCCCGCATTGTCTGCAATGGGACCATAGTTATTCATGGATAAGACGTAGCATGCTGAGGACAGCATACCCATTGTGGCTACTGCCGTCCCAAAGAGGCCCGCGTTATGACCAATGCCAATGCCTGAAGTTCTACCGAGGTGATAAGCCGCAATAACTGAGAAAGAGACCGTAAGGGACGGCACAGCAGTACTTTTCATACCTACTGCTACGCCGGTGATGATGTTGGTACCATGACCTGTCGTACTGGCTTCGGCAATCGAGCGCACGGGATAATACTCGTAGTCCGTGTAATATTGAGTTGACGCGATGAAAATATATGACGTGAGCATGCCCAAGGCCCCACATCCCGCAAAGTGCAGCCATGCCTGTGGCATATCAGGCACCGAAAGTAGAAGCCAGCACGTGAAGACGAAGCCCACTGCAGCCGCAGTTGCTGTCACGTAATAGCCGCCTTTAAGGACGTTCATCGGGTCTTTCGCATGAACCTGGCTTGTGGAACCCACGTACATAATGCCCAAAGAGGAAACAACGATATCCAGAGCGTGCACCACGAGAGGGAAAAACATGAAAGGAGTGGGATCTGTCAGTCCTGCCTCCTTCGCCAAAGTACTACCAAGAATCATGGCCCCAATGATCTCCGCAGCCACGGATTCAAATACGTCTGAAGAAGATCCCACACAGTCCCCCACCATATCTCCAACTAGGTCGGCAATGACGGCCGGATTCCGGGGGTCGTCCTCTGGAATACCTTGTTCGACCTTACCAACCAGGTCTGCGCCGACGTCGGCTGCCTTGGTGTAAATTCCACCACCCAGCTGCATAAATAAGGCCACGAATGACGCCCCAAAGCCGTAGCCCACCATAAGCATGGGCACCTCTCCCGCATGTAATACACCAGCTGGCACAAACACCAGATAAAGGCCCAAGTAGAGGCAGGTTACACCAGCCACACAGAGGGTGATATCGAGGACCGCTGAAAAGGCACCTCCGTTGAAGCACACAATGAGCGCCTGCATGTACGACCTACGTGCAGCACTTGTTACCCTTACATTCGTGTGAGCTGCAACCCACATGCTAAGATAGCCGGCGGCAGCGGAGCAGAGCGCCCCCAAGATGAATGAAATGGAGCCCAGCAAACCTAACATGGTGTTGCCCAGTTTCCCAACACCGTGATTGCCACCTCCACCCTCAGGTCGCATCATGTAGGACAATGTTATGAGAATGGAGAGCACAACCGCGATCTTTGCGATTGCACTGTACTGCACACGCAGAAAGCCCTCAGCACCTTCGCGGATTGGTGTCGCAACTGCGCGCATCTCAGCACTCCCATCATCTTTGGAAAGTACGAAACGTGACAACCAGAAAGCGAACAATGTTCCAAGAGCGCATATTGTTAAGATAAAGACAGCGCATCGGAAGTTTGCGGGAAGGACGATAAAACACAGAAGTCCAGCCAGGCAGATAAACGAGGCTGTAGGTCCCACGTTCACAGACTGAGAATACGCATGAGCCACGCTTTGTGTTACGCTCCCTGCACCAAAAGGATGATGATGATTGCTTAATTTGTCGTAATCTATGGTCTGTTTCTCGTGATGCATGAGAAAGCCACTTCCGCCCATCTCTGCCATGTCGGCTCCCACCGCTGAAGGTGGAGTATTAACATTCGCCCCATAAGGATATGTTGTAGGTATACCGCCACCGCCAAGGCCACCCATCGCGATACCATCTGTGCCGCTCATACTGGCTCCAGCTCCACCGGTAGCCCGTCGATTCATTTTCACGATAGCCGCTGGGTAATATACGGGGTCTACAAGTGTTAAGTCGCTGTAGAGACCGTATTTACCGTAACAGCAACAGTTTTTTTGAAGAGCAGCGTCAACTACTTCGAGAAGGGTATTTTCCTGACGGGGGAGTTGTTCCAATATTTGTTCGATGAGCGCGGGGGCGTACTTCTACACGCGCTGCACAGGGTTCGAGTGTTTTTGGCGAACGAGGCTCTGAGCGAGCCCCATGGCCCGCATAACCCGGCGTCTTCCGCACCTCCGGGTACCATGGCGTCCCTTCTCGTGGGTGCACTGCGGCCCTGACCGTGCGAACTTCTTATGGATGCTGTGGTCCGGTTGAGCTTAGGGTCATCTTGATGTTATAATACCATGACGATATGGCAACCCAGCGAATTTACGTTAAAGACGCTTTTCAAAAACTCTCCCCATGTCAAATGCACCATTGTGCATCATTTGAAAGAATAGGCGGCCCTTTCGATTTCTTAAATAGGCTTCGTCATTTTCTCCAACATAATATCATGGCGCTTCTAAAAAATATTGTTATTTTGGCCTTATTTACCTCATAATCCATATCTCCGATGCAATGATACACGGCGAATCTTAAATTGTTAAGCAATTGGATCTCGCGTGTACCGTTGGACGAATCTGCGCTGGCAGCACGAGCACAATCAAAGCAACTCTGCCATCTTTTCACAAAGTCCATTATTTATCTCACGTATCTGTGCGGTCTGGAGAGCCTTATGAACAAAGAGCACAGTAAACCATGTACATTGTGCAATAAGCGGCACAAAAAATTCCATAGTTGCAGAGCCTGCCGCACATTTACAATACATATTCACGCGCAGCTACAATTCTTACGTCCTACTCGTCTTAAATACATGTCCCTCATTCTATTCAGTCAAATCCCCGCGCTCAAACAAAGGTATGGCCTTCTCAGTTGTTCCAAATGGACCAGGTGTGAGCTCGATAACAACATGTTTTGGCAGGTCAAGATAGGGAATTTCTGACATGGCAGTGCCCATAAAGTAGCCATAAAGGCAACGCTGCACGGCTAAGTGACTTACTACAAGCACAGACCTACGTTGACGCTCCAGCTCCACAATAATAGGCCTAATCCGTTGGATCACGTCCGCGTAAGACTCGCCCCCCGCTCCTGGATACCTATAATTGAGCTTGTCATGCATCCTTCCCTCCCACACTTCAGGAAAGAGCGCCTTGAGCTGTGTTCTGTCAATACCGTCCAGGTCTCCTCCGCGTAGCTCGTTCAAAAGCGGTGTTGAGACACACGGGTAAATAAGTTGCAGGTGCTCAATGGTAGCATGGTGCACTTGCTGTGTCCCCGCAAGAATGAGGACCTCGTGGCCCGTGCCCATGACTTTCTCCTGCTGCGCCTTGATAAAGCGCGTGAGCATCAAGCAGTACTGGCGGCCAGCGTCTGTCAAGTCCCCAGAGTCCCGTCCCAGAATGTTGTTGACCTGGTCCAACGACTCAGCGTGACGCGTTAACCATATCTTACGGGGCTCGATATGGATATTTTGCAAATAAAATGCAATCTGAGAGGGAATGTAGCCCGTCGTATTGCGCGTAACCACCTTGCGACCAACATTGTAGACCTTGATATACGAAATGTTTCCGTCATCCTCGTCGTCCCCCAGCTCCTCGTAGACCGCTTCGTAGGCCTTGACTCGCTGCATGAAGTCCGCAAGGGCTACTGCGGGGTCCATGCCTTTGTAGTCGTTGTTTTGGAGCTTCATACTATAGTTGCGATGAAGAATTTCCTCATCGTCGCAGATGCTTTCAACAAATAGCAGGGTGGCGTTTGTCTCTTGCCGATTTCGCGTCAATAACGTAGCCCGTCGCGCCCGCGTCGTATTAGTAGCATCGAAGAGTGCCACCCGCGGCTCGTCCTCGCCGCCCGCCGACAGCCACTCGTATGCCTCGTCCAGGACTTGTGCTGCCATACTCTCCCGGGTTTTCTGAGCCTCTGCGTTATTCGCCTCGAAAAAGGACTTATCAACTCCGCTTAAACCCTGTCAAGATTTTATCAAACAAGCAATGTTCAGAGAGGATCGGTCAAAGAAGGCTAGGACGGCGCAACGTGAGAGGTAGATCAGGGGGAACGACCGATGAAAGAGTTTCTTTCCAGAGTAGTAAAACATATTGTCATGGTCATAACTGAAATAACAAGCATGCGACGCTCTTCGTATCTACATGGTTTTTCGGAGGATGTCAATATGCATACTGCGGTATTCTTGACAATTCTTCACCACAGGTGCGGCCTCCCCCCAACAAATCTTAATTCGATCGTCTAGGTGTGAACCTACCAATTTTCGACGAAAGTCCCCGACATTAAAAACTTTCGCTGAAATTCCCGTCCATGTCAGGTAGCGTATGAGCATCTTCACGATGTAGCTCTTGCCCCGTGCTGGGAGGCCTACCATCACCAGTATAAGCTTCCGTTGCATAGTGCTAAAGCCGACAAAGTCCGTCTTGAGAGCTTGTCGACGAGGATGCTCAATGAGCGCACCCTTGTCAGACTTCTCCAAGGCTACGATATGATCGGCAGAGACTCCCCGAACCCGTGACGGAGACGAATCGGCGCTTCCTTTCAGGTCAAGGCTAGACTTGCGCACCAATATCTCATGTCTCCGGGTCCGGATGACGTAAAGCAAAGCAGCTGCCGAGATTGAGTACAGAACGACTGGTATGACGTCTTCACTCATGCCTTGCCTTGTCTGATTCGGGAGATCGAGAGATATCTGTGCACGTTTAAGTAACTCCCTTTTGACGGCGGCAGTGACCAGAACCTTTGCCAATGTGTGACAAAAGAGACATTTCAATGAGCTTTAAGTGAATGGGGGTTCAAAGTGAAGAACAATGACAAGCCTTGAAATCAAACGAAAGAGTAAGATCGTCGATTCCCGCAAAGCTCGTCAAACGTGGAGGAAAGGAACCTTGTCACTTGAGTTGCAAGACCACGTATCACACATCCTATGAGTTGACTCCAGTCAGGAGAGTTATGCTATTGATTTATCAGTCTCTCTGTTCCATCTATCAACAATAATTAAACTTCTTTCCCTGCGATGTTGAACACTTTTGCAACCCTCAAGGAAGCAGCAACGTGGAGACGTGTGCATGGGCGACTACGAGCTCATGCAGTGGATCGGAGAAGGTAAAGATTTACGTCCTTATTGCCACCATAATTCTGATAATACCCTGAGATTCGTACGCTCTAATGAAGCCACGAGTGAGTGCGATGCTATGATTTCCTTTTGTCCGTGATATTGGGAAAGCGTAGATTCGAAAAAGCGCAAGCTCATCACAGGATTGTTGCCTGGTCCGGGATCGAGCTTGCATCATCCTCCGCCTCGTGCTCCGTTCGCGCCAAAAAAACGACGAGCTCCGAGCCCCGAGGAGGGGGCTGGGCGGCCGAGAAACACCAGGGGATGCCTCACTCACTTGGTCTCGAACAGCAGCCCAAAAGGCTACACACGCCAGCTCTTCATGGGCCATCATCTTTGTTTCTATTTCCCAATTCATAGTGTTCGAACAGGAGTGTGTGCACCGTACAGGATCTGGATCCGAAATTTTGTTCGCTTGGTTTGCACGTGGCCGGACTCTTGTGTTGAACCTCCTTGCCAACCTTAGAATTTCCCTTTGTCGCACGTTCCCTACACCTGGCTTCCTATCCAACCGACGAACGCATCGTGGAGACACGCGCACAATGTTCTTTAACTCCTGTCATGCTTTCTTACTCCACTATCACATCTGTCAATAGGTTTGGTTCTGCTTCCACACATCTCGTACCCTCTGAACCAGTCAAACCGAATCACTCATGGATGCCACCAGTCTCCAATACGCAACAGTATGGGCTGTGCCTGCCGTCCTAGCAAGTTTGACGCTATTGATCGCACTGGATATTGCCCTTAAGGGTGTGCACACGTTAACGCTTCGCACCCGCTCCTTGCCAGGCCATATCTTCCTGGCTCACATTGACAACCTCATCGAGAGGCTTTTCGGCGGCAAGCAACTCTCGTTTTCCATCACAAGTGTGATGCTCGGCGCCGTGTTAATTGCCATCATGTCATGCAGTATCATTTTACATAAATTGGTCGTTATGAAGGCGGAAGAGATGGAAGAATTGCGTGAAGAGAAGCGCCGCCGTTAGAAATGTGACAAGTGGCTTGGCATCCGTCTTCCTTTGAGGCAATGCACAAAAAATAGGTAGGACCTCTGATTTTTTTGCAAGAAAAGGGTAAAAGGGGTAATAAGGTGCAATGCTAAATAATTGACTTCAAGTGGTGCGGGCAAAAAGGAAAGTTTGCTAGGGGCACGAGAGTGAGAAGAATATTTTCCCTAAACTTGCGCCTCGATAAATCACGTAACGTTCGATGGGGCAAGGAAAATCACCGCCGAAGTGTAAACTATGAGGTGTCTGCTTTATAAATTTGCTTCGTCAATTACTTGAAATGTTCCATCATTCTACGAAGGATGGCTCTATTGTCGGCACTCGGAGCTGACGTGGCTTTCTCCTTACTCTCAGCGCCATCCCTATAAGCGCTGCCATGCCCCCCTCTACGACTGCTTCGCCGCGGCGGCGATCGTCCAACCTTGGCCGACTCAACGTGCGGTGAATGCCCTCGGTCTCCTCGCGCCCTCATCTGCTTCCGGGGTCTGCCGCCCTCACTTTGCCCGCCTTTCCCCTCCTCCACCGTTTTTTCCACTGAGGCCACGGGTTCCCACCTTGTGCCCGAGGACGTGCCCCTCTTGCTGCGGCTGCTTCCATTGCTACGCTCGCCGGAAGGTAGGGAATCCGGCGACGGGGCATCAGGCGCCGACGAGGATGAAGGTTTAGACGTCTCTGCTCTGGTGGCTGTGGATTTACCGCTCTCACTTTCTACACCGCTTGCAGCGCATTGCAGCTCATGCAAAAGGTCAGTTTGGTGCGCCAGGTCTTCTGTCATGCGTTGCCGCTTCCTATGGAAGTGGTAGAGCTGCATGTTGGCCGTGACCACGCGGAGAACTTTTTGCTGCTTTGCTATAGCTGTTCGGTCACGCGTTATCTCCAACCCTGGCAGCCCCGCGCCCCCAGCACCCTCCCCTAGGATGGATTGCTGGGCCTCAAGCACTTGCCAGAACTCGGCCGAGAGCTGTGTTCTGAGCTGTGCTCGTTCTCGTTCGCATGCCGTCGCCAATGCCTGTCGCTCCTGCTCCAGTTGAGACGATAGAGAAACACTGGGAATACTTGCCTGCAGCTGCGCATGACGAAGGGCCAGGCGTTCTCTTGCCTCGGTATGCTTGGCCTCCAGCCCCGCCAAAATAGTGCTTGCCAGCTGCTGCTTCATGGCCTGCACCAGCCATTGCCCCTCGACCACGTCCAGCACGGCCGGGTCCCCCAAAAGAACCTTCACGGCCCCAAGAGTTTCCTCCTCCAAACCTGCACCGTACGCGTCATCCATATTAAGCAGTGCCTCGGTGGAAAACAACAGGGGTGGTGGCTCCGTTTCTGCAGGTTGCGCTGGTGCTATTTTGGCAGCTGAGGCATCTACGAGCTCGGGTGCTGTAGACTGCGCAGGGACCATTTGCATCTGAGAGCCCAATGTGAGCGTTTCTCTTTTTCCATCTGGTGACGACTCAAGAACTGAAGGCTCCGAGAAGACTGGTGCATCATTAACGGCGTTGTCTGGTAAATTGTTCCCCGATGCTGGCTTCTCCATCCCCCTGATTATCGATCCAGAGACAGGATCTGATGAAGCATCGCTGCTCGGATCTCCCGGCCCTGATTCTGCAGAGACTTCATCAACCCCTTTTATCTCGTGTTTTTGCTCTTCCTCTTCAGGGATGCCAAGCATAGCTTTGAGCTGGGCCACCGTCTCAATGCCATCTGTTCCAGGCCCGCCCTTGGCCTTGAGTGCCTCTAGGAATTCAGACCAGATCATGTCTCGCTCGGCCTTGGTATCTAGGACTTCCACCGCCCGCAGGTACACTTTTTGCGCGTTGGCAAATTTACCACGCTCCCGACAGAAGCGCCCATATTCAACCCACAGCCGGGATGTCTTCTCTCCGATAACGTCCGTTGTGGCGCTTTCAAACACCTTTACCGCTTGTTTCCATTGGCGCAGTCGCCTTTCGAAGGCAGCGTATGCAAGCCAAAGGTCAACTAGACTTTCTTCATAGGGTTGTCTATCCGCAACGGAAAGAGGTTGGCTGGCTTCCTCTAATATACGGGAGTACTCGTCAGCCCAAGAGGAAAGCGTTTCTTCGAAATGTTTGCGTGCATCCTCCACCCCTTGTGACGCCAAAATGGTGTCTACCTGTGCCTTGACAGCTTCAACGTCATAGTCAACAACGGCAGAGATTTGCATGCGTCGAAGGGGGCGTTTTCCGGAACAAGTGTGTGATGTATGGTGAAAAAGCGCGGGGCGGAAAATCGCACTACAAAACTGGCTGGACCCTGTGTCATTTTGTATCTTTCACGTGAGAAAATTGCCCTGACCCTAACCCATGTAGCTCCACAGAAGAGGTTTGTTCATTGTTGTTGCGCGGAAACAGGCATTTTGGCGGACCGGCAAATCCTTTTGTGGTCCTCGCAGCCAAGCTGCGGGGACTGGGCGCGGAGCCGGGAGGTCGGGAGAGGGGCTGGGGGTGGGGCCTGGCCCATGACGGACGAAAAGCTTGGCCGCCCTCAAAGCCTGACACCGGCAGCCTCACGAGGTGTCCCTTGGCCATACCCATGGGGATGAATAAAATAAAAGGATAATCTCAATCACAAAGTCGACCCGAGTCGTGCGAATCGAAAATTGCGTCCTTTACCTTGCCGTTCGACATCTCATGCCTCCGCAAACTATCCCCTCCTTGGTCTCAGGTACCCATGTCCGCATCATCAAGAGGGTATTTGGCCGCTTTCCTATCCCCAAGAACGTTATTGTTCTGCATTTTTCAGTGCTTCACATTGGTCTATGGCTGCCTGCCGCCGGGTGGAGTGAATTCGGGTGTGACCCAGGCCCAAGGGACTTACGTCTGCATTGTGTTCTCGGCGCCCGCTTGGCAAGAGGGGACAAGCAATTTTTCGCGCGTAGCATTTACTCCAACCGTGGATAGATTTACACGTCTCCAATTCTCCGATACTTTCTCCAATCTTACCTCTCAAGGCGTCGCAAATTTGTATGGGCCAAACGTAGCGGTGCATGTTGAGAGCATGGGCGTCGCCTCGTTTCAGAAACTCTACCGGCAGGAAGACAGTCTAGGACGGACATTCTCTGTTCTCACCGCAATCATAAACCTGGATAGAGGAGTGGTGACTGGCATCACTTTTGATAATGGTTGTCCCCTTTGCGACAATAGCGATAGGTGTGTAGAGAATACGTACGACTTCACGGGCGAGCGCTACACGGGTGTTGGCGCTACGTCGGACTGTTTTTTGACGGACGCCGAATGCGCCCTTAACGCTCAGGCAGATCGAAATGCCTGCCAATTGAGCTTGTACATAACGTGGACCGGCACGGACGCGCAGGGTAATTTTTTGACGAGCTCCAGTCGCCGCTTTTCCCTCCTCAGCGCTTTCTCAGTCAAATCGTTCGTGAACGGGCTGGTCAAGGGCGTGCAGGGCGTATCGATGCGCGAAGAGAAATGAGTTAAAAAGAAGACATGGAGCTTCTCGCTCTAAGAGCAGTCTTTTCCCAAGAAGAGGCGACCATCAGGATTTTACATCAATGCACGGCGTCCCGTTACTGTTTTCGGAAAACAATATTCAATGCAATGCCACACACCTCAGTCTTCCGGTGTGCTTTGATATTTCTTCTCATATACACTGACATGCATACCACACACCGGTGTGGATTTAATTTATATGCTGCTCCCGCTACCTCTCCCCTGGCTCTGCTTCTTTCTCTCCACCCGCCTCCTCTCCGCAACAGCGTGCCTGAGCTTGCTTGCTGCCTTTTTCGTCAGCCTATATACATACATCCACCCCCTTCTCAAATTGGGAAATCCATGATCCCTCACGAAGGCCCGCAGCTGCTTTAAAAGGGAAGTGAGCCCCGCTACACCCAGCCGGAAGACGGGGAAGACGACCTGACGGCCAAACTCCTCCAGCGCCTGGCGAGCAGTACGCCCCATCCCAGGACAACCCCGGCTAGCCCACACACATTCCTCATCCCCACCTTCGTCTCCCAAAGCCCTCCCTTCCTTCGCGACGCAGTACAACGCCAGGTTTCCGTCCACATCCGAAAGGGTGAGAACGTACTCGAGGCTGCTCAGGTCCTCGTCGACGCTTGGACCGCCCGCATCTTTAGTGGATTGCCAAACCAGCTCCTTCCTACCGCCTATCGACCCCACTCGCTCATCCCTCCATATCTCCACCCGACCTTGTCGCGACACGACTGCTGACAGATGGCTTTCGTGGAGAGAGTGCGGCCTTGCGCCCTCTTTGAGGCTGTCCCCCTCTTCCCACGTTTCCCATCCTTCTCCCCTTCCGTTTGACTCCCATAGGATGTCCCCATCCTCCAAATTCTCTGCAACAACCAATTTTTCGTATTTGTGGTCTAGAAAGCACACATGAGTTCCCTCGGGGGACAAGAGTTGATCCCCCACCTTCAGCCTTTCTCCCGTCCGCAATGCTTGCCTAGCAACACCCATGGTGCTTGTACCCCACGAGCTTGAGAATGGTCGATGAAAACGCTCAAACGAGTCTCCTTTGTGCCCTCCCCTTTCTTCGTGGGCCCACTCCCCCGTCTTCTTGCGCCCTCCCAGGTCAACACGTGCTCGCCCAGACGACGAAGAGGGCGCCTCTTTCGTTTCCATTTCAATCCGGCCGTCTCCGTATACCCTTTCTATGCGTATAAAGTCCTGCCCACCGAAAGAGTGCCATTCTATGTCCTCGTACACATCGCTTTCCCAATCGCTGACCACATTGCCAGATGGGTAGCCAGCGTAGCCTGCTGCCTCGTGGTCCCAGCCCCATCGCAGATCGCCCCATTCCCGGGTGTCGGCAAAAAAACTTTCAAACAGTTGAAACGGATCTGTGAAGATCCATTTTTCATCTCTTCCATGATCCTGGTGAGCGAAGTAAGCATCTCTCCGACCTTGCGCGCTCCATGCCTCCACGTCCTCGTCCCAATAGTCTTCATAGCCGAATCCACGATCGGAATGGTGATGGTCGCGGCCTTGCTTCCCCAAATTACTCGCTTCTTCCACCTGCCTCCGTGCTAAATCGTATTGCTGGCGTCGAACTGGATCAGATAGGATTTCATACGCTTCTGCGATTTCTGCGAACACGCTAGCAGCAGCTTCTTTGTCATCCACCTGGACTTTATCAGGATGGTTTTTAAGGGCCAGTGTCCGATATGCCTTCTTAACATCTGCGGGCGTGGCATTCGGATTTAGTCCCAGTGCTTCGTATAGATTTGTATGCGCATACTCAGGATGCGTTTGTGCTGCGGTACGTAGATGAGCTATCAGGACATGAATCATGAGGAAAACACATGCCAGCTTGAGCGACACCAGTCGTCCCAGTACTGAGTGTCCAGGTGATCCGTTTCTCTCAAGCCAACGCCCCTCCCTTGCTCTCATTAAGGCGTCTGATCTACTGGGCGGCCTGTGAGTGGAAAAGCCTTGATGTGAGCGGGTGGGTGGGATCGGCGTGGATGCATGAGCTCCCCGGGAGGTGAAAGTGCCCGGGCCTCACATCCGCAACCCGACCGACCGGCCCATGAGGCCTCCCTGCGCAATCGTCCTCTGTAAAAGACAATCCGGCTAGTGATCCTTGGAATTCAGAACTTCGCAAAAACCTCATTGAAATACAGGGGATGCTGCATCGCCGTGTACTGGCGTCTATACGAGCAAAAATATCTCACCGACGCCTCGAGGCGGAGAGTGGAGGAAGTGATGGCGGCCGCGCTCATCTATTGTCGCGTGGAATGGCAGTGATATTTACCGCAAGCAGTCTCCTCTTTGTCGCGTGCCTCCTGCTGCCGGCAAAATTGCCGCATGGTAATTTAACCTTGAAGCTCAAAGGCGGCAAACATGAATTCTCCTACTGCGAAGCCCCCATGGATGGGGAGGATGGAATTCTTCCACCAGGCACGCGCACTAGGAAGCTTAAACAAATTCAGGTTGTGATTCGGCACGGAGATCGTTCGCCGATCACGAGTCTGACCTCGCCTTCCCCAGAATTCGATTGTAAATTGAAGGACCCAACCATGCGTCGAGTGGCGCAGCTGGTACGGGAGAGGTTTAGCGTGGCGGGAGTCCAGGGCAAAGCCTCTTTAGAGTACCTCACGCATGCCTTGCTTGCGCCGACCAGGGATCCGCCAGGGAAGGGACAGGATTTAGCTGCACTGCAAGGAGATGAGACCAGAGCAGGACCTGAAACGGCTTTCTCGGGCGATGAAAGTCAAGCCTGCTTTCCGGGCCAATTGACTGAGCGAGGCCTTCAGCAGCAGCTTCGGAATGGACAGTACCTGCGAGATAGATATGGTACCGCCCTAGGCATCAAGGACATGGATAAAGAGATCTACTTTCGCAGCACCAATTACCCGCGGACGTTTATTTCCGGGGCAGTGCTGATGCTGAGCTTTCTGGCCCCGATAGTGCCCGAGCACATGCCGGTGGTTGTTCAGGAGGAAAACAACAAGGAGGCACTTTTTGGACGAGGTTTGATCGGCGCATCTCGACCCAGGAACATTGATCCCTTTCAGAGTGCACCTGAGGAAAAAGGATCTTGTCGAGCTGCGTTTGCATTAGGGGCACAGCAGGAGAAAGCCTTCAAAGTTGCGGCAGATTTAGACCGTGAATTGTTCGACCAGCTTAAGCTGAGTCCAGCAGTAGAGGCAGAAGCGCGGAACTTGAGCGTGGCCGACGCTACAGATCCTCTTATGGGCATGGCTTGCCACAGCCAAGAACTGCCTGTTAAAAGGAGCCTCGTGCATCTCTTGAAGCAAGAGACTGACCGCATGTTCTGTGAGCGTTTTGCCGGAGCCGAGGGCGGGCGGGAGGGCACCCGTTTGGGTATGCAGCCTTTCCTTCGTGAAGTCCTTGGTCGCTTTCAGTCATATCAAGACACGCGCTTGAAGCTGGCGCTTTATTCAGCGCATGACACAGTTTTGTCCCCACTCCTGGGTGCCTTGGATGTGCTTGATAGGCACTGCTATTGGCCACCCTACGCGAGTCGGATCGTCTTTGAGCTTTGGGGGCCTCCCATCGCCAAAGGAAACTCACTGAAGGCTGATACAAAGGCGGGTCACCTCCTTGGATCAAAAGAGAGCGAGGAAAATGCCGTCCGTATCCTCTACAACGGCAACACCGTTTCGCGACGGAGTTTGCATTGCCCAGAATACAGAGGTAAATATGAGGGAGGACAGGGAATGGAGGAGGAGATGCTGTTGCCCCTCGGTTGTTTGCAGGAGTACGTGGAGCGCATGTCACCTAGAGGAGGAAGCCAAGTTCCGTGTACATAAACGCAGTGCAGCATTATCAACTGAAGTTAAAAGTACCACACAGCTCGCCGGCCATCATCAACAATGGAAAAAAAGCGGACATGGGAGCACACGATTACGTACGAATTTTACTTTCTTTGGTACCTTCCTGAGCTCCAGCAGCGTAACTTTTTTGTTGCGGATTTTCCATTGCTTACAAGTAACAACGTTCATGACCAGATTTTGAAAACCCCATTTTCCTCATAAAAGCCGACAGAGCAGCAACTTTTCCCTTTTGTGTCTGCCAAGGTCGTTGGTCCTAAATTTATAAATCTATTTGGTATCATGACGCACAGTACATGTCCTCCGCCCCCTATTCACACACCTTTCTCACCATTGTTTCCACTTTGTACTTGTTACACTGAATGATGGGATTGAGCCGCCACCCCGAACGCCTTCCCCCGCCTCATGTATCAGGTGATACCGTGATCCCTCCCCTCCCGCCGGCGTCGCCTCGCTCACGCCCAGCCGAGTCGAAGGGACTGGCCACAGCGGACCACTGAACCGTGCACGAGTGTCCGATGTAGACCTCTTGGAAGCAAGGAGGTCGATGTTACGCAGCAAGGAGACGTGTGGTGGCGTGATTTTCTTTTATCAACCGGAGAGCACGCGCGCGATGACGTCTCGAGAAAGGAGGGAGACCACTGAAAGCGAGAGGCCATTTCAACCCCAACTCAGCCTCTTCACTGGCAGACATGCGGGTCATCAGAGCCGACCGTCGATGCTTAATACTCGTTTTTGCTAACACTTGCGCAGGCGATGACATACGATGCGATTGGGACATGGATTAGGTACTTGGCGGATCTACTTTCACGTTCGGCGGTTGACCACGGGGAGCTTGTCACTTTCTTAGCCGCGGGGACTCTCGTTCATGAAAGCATCTTTGTTACTGGCAATCTGTGCTACACGCTCATCTCCTACGTTCCAATATGTCGACAACGATGGAAAATTCAAAAAGGGGTGAACCCCTCTACGGAACTCACTCATAAGGCTGTACTTCATATTTATTTGGGACGACTTTTCATCCAGCTTCCGGCAATCGTGGGCTACTTTTGCCTGTGGAAGCATTGTGGCGGAAGTATGCACGCTTCGCTACCATCTGCAATGCAATGCACCTGGCAATTGCTAGTTTGCGCACTAGGGACAGAGATTATGTTCTACTCGGCACATCGCATGTTCCACCATCCCTCTATTTACAAGTACTTCCACAAGCAGCACCATGAATTCAAATCGCCAATAGGTATCTCGTCAGAATACGCCCACGTGCTTGAAGATTTAATCGTTAATTTGCCGTCGACTTTATTGCCTCCAGTCATTCTAGGTGTGCACCCCCTAGTTCTATACCTGTGGCTCGCGCTTCGCATTTGGGAGACAGTAGACGCACATTCAGGCCTTGCTCTGCCATGGTCCCCTTACTATTTGTTGCCATGTTTTGCAGGTCCATTATTTCATGACTTCCATCATATGGCGACCACAAAGGGAGCATATGGTGTCTTAGGCCTTATGGACTATATATTCGGTACAGACAAAGAATTCAAGGAGCATCTATTGCGTCGAAAGCATGTCGAGATGGACGTTAATGGTAAAAAAGCGCAGGTACGAGCCAAAGAGCTGCTGAGAATAAACATGTAAATAAGTACATAGAGATGTGAACATATACACAAGATATTTTATATTGCTGATGGTGCTGGTGCTGGGAACGGGCCAGCAAAGGGAAAGGAAGAGCAAACGTGCGCATACAAAGTTGGTCATTGTTAATTTCCAAGCATCACGTGCTCTTTTTATTTTCCTCACCGACCATTGATTGATTTTGTACACCGATTTCTGGTATAAAAATGCCACTTTGAGCGTGGAGAAGATGCCAGACACGGCTCCCGCCTGTCGCCCGTCTCTCCGCGCGGTCCTCGCTCAAGACGGCGAGGCTGAAGCGGCCTTGCGTGCCTGTGGGCTCTAGTTTGGAGGATCAGTCAAAAACAACTCACACCACCAACTTTTCTTGGACGACCCCATGAGCCACACCCAATTCTGCCGGCGACCTATGTCCCACTGGTGCTCGATGGGAAGCCTACTTTATTGTCACACAACCTTCCGTCTCAACGTCCTCTGTAGGTGGAGTCCAGGTCTGGAAAAATGTCGTTTCTTCCTGCCAAGCGCAGGCGGGGTGGAAAACAGGCTGTTCAGGTACGCTCATTGCGGAATTACTTATTAGTAGACAACGCAGATCAAGGTCAAGTTGGTTTGCTGCCAGAGTCAGTGGCATGCAACCTGTCGGGGTGCGATGCTTCGTCCATTCTCGCGGGTGTCGATGACCGCACGGCACGGGCTTACATCCTTGCGGGCAATAGATTGTTCACCTGGCGTTTAGAGCCAGCAGAATTGGATAAAGAAATGCAGGCTCCGACTGATACATGCTTGGAATTGCTGGACCGACAAGGACTTCCGTGCGTGACGACATCTGCGCCGGCCGTGACAGTTTTGGCGCCCGCGGGTCCTCGGATGCCGGTGGCAGTGGTGCTGTCCAATGGACGACTTATATGGCGAGAATTGGAGCGCGGGGGAGCTAACAGCGAATACATGGCTCAGCTTGACCCTGAAGAGGAAGTGACGGCTGCTGCCTGGGAGGTGGTAGCCGGAGACTTGTTGGCTGGCGGCGGCGAGGGTCCACAGACAATGGCCTTCTTGGGCACCTCTTATGGCCGTGTCTATCGCGTGGGCCCCTTGGGCGGTGGTGGGGTGCGGAGAGGCAATGCGGTGATGGCCTCCGGGGCTATGGCGCGCCCAGGGGGACTGTCGGACTATCTGCCGTGGCGCATCCGAGGTCCGGGCCCCTTGGAAAGCGTGCGAAGCCTCATGGTCTGGGAGGAGCCGACTGGACAAGAGGCGCGACGCGTCATGACTCTGACAGGAGAGGGAGTCCACTTGTATGACGCCTCCGGGGTAGGTAACGGCATGCGTAGCGCTTCCCTGCCTCGGTAGCTTGGGCCACGTCTTGTGCCTTTGAGACTTCCACTACTCTTAAAATCCTCATTACCTATCAAATAGGCGATTCTTCTACAGTTGAAGCTTCTGGAGCAGCTGCGAGGCATGTGCTCTAATGATTCAGTGACCTTGGTGCGGGCCACGTGGCTGGCGCCGCGGGTCGTGTTGCTGGCGGCGGCCGTGGGCGCGGTGGAGGGCGAGGCGCATCTGTCGCTCTTTCTCTTGGACTTCCGAGAGCAGCGCTCCACGAGCAGTGTCCGAGTGATACCCCTGGTATTAGAACTGGCCGCGCCAACGGCGGGCAGCTCCTCGCTTGATGCTTTGTTGCAGACGCAACTAGTATCCAGTCGTGGGAATACGCGCACGGACCTGCTGGCCTACGTCATACACGCCTTCGATTCTCATCAAGAGGGCTTCGTTTCGATCGTAAACTTCCGCCTGGACGATGGTAGCCAGTCCTTGGAACCGGACAGCCTCCAGATTCGCTCCATGGCCGTGCCGCGAGGAGTGATCGGGGAGGGCCTGACAGCAGGAAGGTTATTGGGTACGGGGATGTATCTTCGCACGGATGGATTGATTCTGCTGATGGAACCAAACTGCGTCATGCGTGTGCGGTACCTCCGACATGCCCGAGGCCCGAGTGCCAAGCAAGGTGCGGCCTGGGCACGGGATGGCGGGCACGGGTCGCGCGGACGAGAGCTCGCGGAAAAGCTTCAGGCCGCCTTCCGCCTCCATTTGGATGCGCGACCGGCCGCGGCTCAATCGATATTAGAAGCGGAGGGCCTGTTTGATTTGCCGGATGGAGACTCTGATCTGGGCGCGGGACTCCTGTGCGCCATTTGGCAAGACGTTGATCTCGAGCCCGACACAGCGCCGTACTGGGCAGGGCAGGGGCCCCTCCCACCGCAACATAAGGGCTCACAAGATGTCGCAGAGGGCGAGACTTTTCACCTTTTGATTCAGCAATCGCTGCGACGCAAGCTGGCAGTCGCCGAGCGGTGGCTCCGTTTCGTGACGGAAACGGGCTTGTGGACCAAGCTCACCGAGGCGCAGGCCGAGGCCCTCCTTGAGGGCGCTGAGCATGTGGCTGCCTGCGAGCAGATCTGCGAAGCCTTGCTGCCCGGTGGAGGGCATCAAGGAGAAAGGAAAGGACGCGACATGCCTATTGCTCTAAGGAAGCTACTTAGAGAGCATGCCATGCCCCGGTGGGGAGAAGACTTGGGGCCCCATGTGAGGGCTCGCCTGGAGGCCGCGGGACTTCCTCCGCTGGACATCTTCCTTGCCAACCCCAGCCAAGTGGTCGGGAAGTTAGCGTCCCTGCAGGCGGCGCGCAAGGAGTTTATTAGACGGACCGCGCAACCGGTACCTCAAAAAGAGCAAGTGGAGGCGAGCGTGGCCGTGACCGTGGTTGTTCGGCGAGCTCTGGAGGCTGCCATCAACCGGCGGGCAAGGCTCCGCAAAGAGTACGGCCTGCGGCCGCACACGGGGGGGCAAGGTGGATGGCTGACAGAGCCGCCGACTCTGCAGGTGATGGAGTGCGAGGTAGGTCGATTGCAAGATCTCAAGCGGGAAACGACGAAGCTCATCCCGACACAGCGTGCTGCCATCGGCGAGGAGGCCCGCCTGTTGGGTGTACGGTGGCTGGAGCTCGGCACCTTGAGTGGGAGGTGGAAGGCCGCAGGGGAAGAGACGCGTAAGAAGAAACGCCTCGCTGTCACGTGTGTGGCCGAGTATGGCTTGGCTCGAGAAGCGATAGACATGGCCCGGCGATTTGCGGCCTGGGAGGTCCTGGGAGAGCTTGAGTATCAGTATCGAGACTGGGCGCCACTGGTCGAGGACATGGCGCGGCATCAAGAGGTGGCAGCGCACGTTTTGAACTGGCTGCTAGAGTGCGCCCATCTTGAGGACGTGCTGGAGTACGGAGCAACGTCATCCATGGCAAGGGCTGAGATCGAGAAGATTTTCATGAGCAGGCCTGATCAGTTGGCGGCTGCTCGTCTGTCGTGGATTCATCACACCCATGTTCAAGCTTTTGAGTACGTTGTCGTAGGGAAAGTCGCTGTTGCCAACTCTTTTTTTTTTTGAAACCACGCGTTCACAAATAGTATGGCTGTGATTGGGAGTTTAGTTGTGTTATATTTTATCTATACAAGCGATAAAATTGTCGCATTCTGAGCTTCTGTCACTCACAGCACTTTCTCATTTCTCTCTGCTCAGCAATGGCGCTCAGGATTTGCTGGGGCTGGCAGATGAGGAGAAAACGCTCGACTTAAAGAGGCTGTGGGTGGACATAGGGATTCTCAGCGACGAGACTGCGCGAAACCATTCCCAAAGCGAGGAGATCAATCTGGAAGCGCGATGGGCTTTGCAGGAAGAACAAGAATTGTTGCAAGCACAGTCTTGGCTCGTGAGTCTCATACGAGATGGGCAACAAGATGCCAAAGGTGCTATGAAAAGTCTTCAAGAGGGCGTTGCAATCGGCCCAAGCCAAACGATTGAAGCACTGATTCAGCTGGTACCGTTGAGAGGGACTTCTAAAGAAAAAGCAGTTGAGTTATCGTTGCGAGCAATGGACCTAATCGAGCACTACGGGGGTCGTCGCCAAGAGGTCCCACGGCCGGTGGTCAGACAACTCGTGGAGGCCCTGTGGGAGGCTTTGCTTCGGCGGGATGACGACTGGAACTTGGTTTGGTGCAATTGCGGTACGGTCGACCCGGGGCGTAACATCGAGGAAACGGCTTACGCCACAGTGATTCGCAGGTATTTCGAGTCTCCGAGAAGGAAAGAAGACAGACGTCACTATTCAGAGCTACTATCAACGCCCACTGAAGATGTACTTGCGGTAGTAGTGCGTGGAGTCCTGGCTACCACAAAGTACAAACCTCAATATTCGGCACTCTTGACAGCACTTGACCGAACGCGGAACACTTTGTGGCGGGAATTTGGAGAAAAGTAACCTCGTGACGACGCAGTGATATAAGCGACATTCGCACAGTGAAAATGTCAAAGATGTTGTAAAGAAATTCAGAATCGCCTTATGCGGTTTGATGACTCCCTCTGGCATTATTTTTTCCGTTCCCTGACCTCTTTTTCTGTCATCGATGGTTTGTGAGCCCCCAAAAGATGCGACCTCCTGCCTCGTATCAGACGATGGACGGATCGAAACAAAGCTTCCACCGAATCCAACCTGTCTCCACCATTCTTGTCCTTAAAAATTATGCTGGACGCCTATGATTGGCTCAAAGGTCATATTTGAATAGCTTCTGAGTGACGGTCGGGAAACGAGCCGGACGTGTGGTCCTTTGCAAAGACCACGCATCTTAGACGAGGCGGCCGGGCGGGCGAGGCGTGAAAGAAGCGAACCCTCAGAATCGTGTGCCTCTTTTTTCCCGGGCCAATGTGGCCATTGGACGCGCCCCGTGCATCTTTTATCGGCCAGATCTTTTCGACTGGGACCACACGCATTATGCACACGCTGTTTGCGCTGCAGGTGTTGACTTGGCAATTGATACCTCGCTCGCGCCTGTGTAGGAACGGACATGATGCGCGAAAAGCCCCGCCTGCTGGCTCACACTACGAATATTTGTCCGCACATTCTTTTAGGCTTCACAACTTTCACGCTTTGAAAACAATGACTTCTTACGCCGCCGAGCTGATCGCGAACGCCAACGCCATCGTTGCAACAGGCAAAGGTCAGTAGAGGCATCCAATTTCTCACGCGATGGTCAAAGATACCCTCTTTGTTCTTGCTAGCAATTGTAACAAGGTGGTCACCCGAGCAGTTTCTTGTGGTTTACAATCAATGCAAATTGTGGAAAGAATGCGTGCTTAAGTTATCACAGTTGTGTTGGAAAGGATCCATGCCCCTCACACTGGATTATTTTTTAATAAAATAGCTAAATCCCTTACCCGCATCTCCGCTTGCCTTTTGCAGGAATTCTTGCTGCCGACGAGTCTACCGGCACCATCGGCAAGCGTTTTGCTCCCATTAATGTTGAAAATATTGAGGAAAACCGGCGCAAGTACCGTCAGCTCTTGTTTACCACAAAGGGTAAGTAATGTCTCGTGGTTGTGCGAAGTACGGAAAAGCTGGGACGGGACTTTTTTTTGCCGCGTTGCACTTGCTTGATTTGAATATTGCAAGAGAATATTCAGCTCCTTATCTTAAACAATTTTACAGGTCTCAACAAATATATCAGTGGAGTAATTCTCTTCGAAGAGACCCTGTATCAGAAGGCGGATGACGGGACACCTTTCGTGGACATTCTGGCTGCGAACAACATCATCCCCGGCATCAAGGTCGACAAGGGCGTGGTGCCCCTTCCCGGCACAGATGGAGAGACCGTTACGCAAGGCATTGATGACCTAGCGAAACGCTGCGCTGCGTACTACAAGGCAGGCGCCCGCTTCGCCAAGTGGCGCGGGGTGCTGAACATCAACGACAGCTCGGGCGCCACTCCTTCCCAGTTAGCCATTGACCAGAACGCCCAAGCCCTGGCCCGCTACGCGCAGCTCTGCCAACAAAGTGGCCTGGTTCCTATCGTGGAGCCCGAGGTGCTGATGGATGGTACGCACTCCATTGAACACTCAGCCGCCATCACCGAGAAAGTCTTGGCCGCCACCTACAAGGCGCTCTCGGACCATCACGTTTTGCTGGAGGGCACCCTCCTCAAACCTAATATGGTGCGCTCTGGCGAAGCAGCCGCAGTCCAGGCATCTCCGGCTGAGATCGGGGTGGCGACCGTGCGTGTCTTGCAGCACACTGTACCAGTGGCGGTCCCCGGTATCACGTTCCTGTCGGGCGGGCTCTCGGAGGAAAACGCCTCCCTGGCCCTGGACGCGCTCAACAAGGTCCCGGGCAAGAAGCCGTGGGCGCTGACTTTCTCGTATGGTCGCGCGTTGCAACAATCCTGCCTGAAGGCCTGGGGGGGCAAGGATGAGAATATCCCCGCGGCACAGGAGACACTCATGGTGCGCGCCAAGGCCAACTCTGAGGCGGCTACAGGTGTGTATGGCGGGGGGGCCGGGGGTGCAGCTGCAAAGGAGTCCACTTTTGTGGCAAACTACTCGTATTAAGCTTTCGCATCCACGTACAAAACTGGATGCTGAATGAGATCTGGAGGGAGGGATGGCTGCCGAGTCCGGAGTCCATGGAAATTCAAGCGGTTACGAAGGAAATTGTATGTCCTGCTAATACTTTATGGTCGATGGGGAATTTGGTTGATTACGAGTGAGAGTTCATTTGCTGCTATCACTTCAAGTTCGAGAGATTTTCAGGACGAATAGGAAGGAGCTCAGTATTGAGGCGGACGAGAGGCTCCGTGGGGCCGCAGCTCGCGCGAGAGGGCGCAGCGCCTTTTGGGAAAGGTGGACTGATCTCGTCACCGAGACGAAGCTCATGCGCTTTGATTTATTTATGGGCCTCAGGGGAAGATATAACTCTTTTTTTGTTGATGAGGTGATGTGTCTTAGTTTAATGTGTCAGGCAGCCACTGGTCCTGACTTATCCGAATCCTACTTGTCATAGCGAGGAGAAGAATGAAACATACCAAGAAGCAATGAGTGGTGCAATGACACTCTGACTGTTACGTCTGCTGCTATAGTTTCATTAATTTTCATAGGAATGGAGTGAAGCAAACCGTGCCTTCAGGATTCTTTCAGGACCAGAATGAGGGGACGGCCAAAGCTTTATTCGTCGCGCAGACCATGCTCTTCGCACCGTGAGCCGTCTGTGATGGGCCCATTGACAAAGAGAGAGTTTGGCAAGAGTGAAGGGAAGCAGGTGCTGTACTGTGTGAAGGTCGAGACAAAGTACGTCTTTCGTCGCGCATGCAGGAGAGGAGTTGGGTGGATGAAATTGTACAGTGCTGTGGAGTCCCTCAGACTCTGAAACCCCTCGTAGAAGGGCGGCTACAAGCTGCTTTCAGGCCGCTGTCTTTCTAGGGCATGGTTAGGAAAGTAATCTCCTGTAGTTTGACCGTATTGCACCTCTCATGTCGATACGGCCCTATCGTTTTGGTAGGGCTCCTCCAGGTTTGCCGGGGGGGCTTGTTGCCCGACAGTCAGATGCCCATCCGCCTCCCCGCTGCCTTCCCGCGTCCCACTTCTATCTCCCGTTCCTTCTCCGCCTCCAGAACGCTCGTAAACAGCGCGCCAGAGCTGGTTGAGCATGTGCATACAGGCCGGGTTGCGCGTTATCCAGAGAATGAACTTCGCCGTCTGGGTAGGGGACAGGATCTTCTGGACCTCCAGCAGCTCCTGGTCTAAGCTGGAGTTCTTGTCCTCGATCAAAGCCCGCAGCTCTCGAAGCATGGCTGATGTGACTCCTATATCTGCGTCCATAGCCACGATATTATCTCGGCGCTGAAGAAGAGCGGCTTGCTGCTCCCTCGTTACGTGCAGCTCCTCCGATAAGACAGCCCACAACTGTCGCGCCGGTTCAGAAGCAGAGTCTTCTACGTTGCACAGAGAGCCCACCAGGCCTTTTGACTCGGTCATATTTAATCCACCGACAATGTCGGTCCCTTTCATGTTGAGAAGCATCCACATGCACACCTTGGTGAGCTTGGTAGGAAGTAGGAGCTGCGAAAAAGTGCGTGGAT
>Ga0102934_1000488_pt1 | contig 26703 bp, 20 predicted proteins | sample SalPonR2_A_D1_MG_FD_78175 | JGI IMG/M metagenome (GOLD analysis project Ga0102934, IMG submission 78175) | Salt pond soil microbial communities from South San Francisco under conditions of wetland restoration - Salt Pond MetaG R2_A_D1_MG | ecosystem: Environmental > Aquatic > Marine > Intertidal... | reverse complement strand
GACTGGCTTAGCCTGCGCGAGGCCATCGACCATCGCTCGCGCGCCGCAGCGCTGGATCGACGTCTGCAGGATTCGCTGTCTGCTTTCCACGACGCCGCATCGACCCTCAGGGTGGTGGATCTCGGCAGCGGCGCCGGCAGCAATCTGCGCTATCTGGCAGCCCGCCTGCCCTGGCCACAGCACTGGACGCTCATCGATCACGATCGCGATCTGCTCGATCGTGCCCGGACCACGGTCGTCGAATCAGCCGATCTTCACCTGATCACCCGCTGTCTGGACCTGGCCCGATTGGCCGAGATCGACCTGCCCCGACCCGACCTGGTGACCGCATCGGCCTGGCTGGACCTGGTCTCGGCGGACTGGATCGAACATCTCGCCGAGCGGTTGGAGGCCTGGCGGGTGCCGGTCCTGATCACCCTGAGCGTGGACGGGCGCCGGGGCTTTCTCGATGTCTCGGGCGGGACCGTCGACGATGACGACGATGCCGTGCTGGAGGCAGCCTTCAACCACCATCAGCGCCAGCCCAAGGGCCTGGGCGAGCAGGCAGCCCTCGGACCCGCTGCGGTGCAGGCCCTGGCCGATCGGCTGTCGAACCGTTTCCACGTCGAGATACTGCCGAGCGACTGGCTGCTTTCGGCAGGCAGTGAGGAGGCAGACTCACTGGGCATCGAGGTTCTGGCTGGCTGGGCGGCTGCGGCAAGGGAGGTGAGTTCAGGACTGCGGCTCCCGGACATCGAGCGCTGGGAGGCCGACCGGCTGCAGCGGATCAAGCGCGGCGAGCTGGGTCTCTGCGTCGGCCATCAGGACCTGCTGGCACTGCCGCGATGATGCGTCGATTGAAATGGCCGTTCAGCCTGACGGTCCTGGGCCTGGTGCTGGTCCTGTTCGAGCCTGCCCGGATCCTGGCCGAGGTGCAGGCCCTGCATCCGGGCTGGCTGGCGACCGCACTGGCCGTGACAGCACTGCAGACCCTGTTGTCGGCCTGGCGCTGGCGCTTTACTGCGGCACGCCTGGGGCTGGAGCTGCCGTGGCGGCGGGCTCTGGGCGATTACTATCTGGCCGGCTTCGCCAATCAGACCCTGCCGGGCGGCGTACTGGGTGATGCCTGGCGGGCCCAGCGCCATGCCGGCTGGCAGGAGGCTGTGCCGCAGAAGCGCCCGGAGGCCCACCGCGGCGCTGCCTGGCGTGCGGTCCTGATCGAGCGCGGATCCGGTCAGATCCTGGTGGTGGCTCTGAGTCTGTTCAGCCTGCTGATGCTCTCGCCCTGGCACGGCGCGCCCCCGAGGCTGTTCGCTACCCCGGCGCCGGATTCAATGGCCGGGATGCTGACGGTCGCAGCCTGCCTGGGCATTCTGTTCTGCGGTCTGACCGTTCTGACCCAAGGCTACTGGCAGCGCCACTGGATCCGGTTCAGGGCCGATGTCCAGCGCGCCCTGCTCTCGCGCGGAGCCCTTGTGCCGCAGCTGGCCAGCTCCCTGCTGATCGTTCTGAGCTACGCCGCTGTCTTCGCGCTGGCCGCACGCGCCATCGGCGTCGACCTGCCCATCGCCATCCTCCTCAGCCTGGCCCTGCCGGTTCTGCTGGCGATGCTGATTCCCCTCTCGATTGCCGGCTGGGGCTGGCGCGAGGCAATGGCCGGCGGGCTCTGGCTGGGCCTGGGCCTGCCGCCCGAGCAGGGAGTGGCCGTCAGCATGGCTTACGGGGGGATCGTATTTCTCGGGGCCACGCCCGGTCTGCTGGTCTGGCTGAGCCAGCCCGACCACCCGTCGAGAGTGATCGACTCGCAGACAGATCAGCCGGCCACGCCCATGTCGACATCGACCACCAGCTCATCGCCGAGGGGATAGCAGCGCATCAGATGACGACCCGCTTCGCTCAAGCGGTCGATCGGTCGCAGATTGAGCCCGCTCGGGCCGGAGCCGATCAGCAGCGGGGCGATGAGCAGGTGCAGTCGATCAAGCGCCCGCTCATCGATGAATCGCGAGACCGTCACCCCGCCGCCCTCGATCAGCACCCGCCCGAGGCCGCGTTCGGCCAGGGCATCGAGAAGCGTCGATGGGGACAGTCCGACACCTGAGGCGGTCGGTTCGGGCGCCAGAAGAAGAGGCTCGACGTGGGCCGGCCAGTCGCGTCGGGCCGATCGGGTGGCGTGAACGATGATCAGTTGCGGGGTCTGGATCGGATCGAACAGCGGCCCGCTGGCAGGAACCCGAGCCGAGGGGTCGATGATGACCGGCACCGGATCCACGCCCGGGCAGTGACGAACGGTCAGCGCCGGCTGATCGGTCGCGGCCGTCCCGGCACCGACAACAACGGCGTCGACCAGGGCGCGCAGGCGGTGGAGATGTGCCCGCATCGGATGCGCGTTGATGTAGTAGGAATCCCCTGAAGTAGTCGCGATCCGACCGTCCAGGCTCTGGCCGAGCTGGGCGATCGCCAGTCGCTCCGTGTCCAGCAGCGGAGCAAACAGCCGGAAAGCCCGCTGGTCCTGATCACTCCAGCCGGTGCCGAGCGTCGCGCGACCGCCTGCCGGGCGGGACAGGCTTGCCTTTCCGCAGCTCGACCGCCATCTGAAGTCCATCTCGGCAGGGCTCGAGACCAGTTCGAGAATGGCCTGCCATAATGATCGTCCGGGTTCGGCCATCAATCCTGATCGTCGGGTTGCGAGGACGCGTCGATCAGAGGCTGCAGGCGCGGAACCCTGGCGCTCGATCGCTTACTGCGCCGCGACACATTCACAAGATTCAGCCTGGGTTCCATTAATTTCATGATGACACAAGACAACAACAAACCCATGCACCAAGTGGCACGAGCCCTGTTCGACCTGCGGCGCGGCGTTCCCGTCATCGTCTCCGACGCGTCGGCTTCCGCGCTGGTCTTCCCGATCGAGTCGATCGCCGAGCAGCGGCTCGGCGAGCTGGCCGTCATGGCCGGCAATCCGGCGGTCCTGACCGTGACCGGCCACCGCCTTCGCGCGATGGGTCACGAATCAGGACTCGATTCGGCCAGCTTCGAGCTCGAAAAGGGCCCGGCGACCGACGTCGAGGCGCTTTACAGCGCTTCTGCATCGACCGAGGCCGACACCCGGAAACTGCTGGGCCCGCCGCGAGCGGCCGACCGTCTGGAATACGCCGGCCTGGCCCTGCTCCGGCGCGCTCTGCTGGTGCCGAGTGCACTGACCGCCAGGATTCACCCCGACCGTCAGTCAGAGATCGACGCGGCCGTCGAGGATGGAAGCCTGCTGCGTATTCCCGTCGCCGATGCCGAGCAATGCTTCGAGCTGGGCGACGGCATGCTGAAGCGCATCAGCGAAGCCGACGTACCGTTGAGCGACGCCGAGCAGGCGCGTTTTGTCCTGTTCCGCGAGCCCGACGGACTGCGCGAGCATCTTGCCGTCCTCATCGGCGCAGCCGAGGACTGGCCGGCAGCCGTACCGGTTCGGCTGCATTCGGCCTGCCTGACCGGCGATCTGTTTGCCAGCCTGCGCTGCGACTGCGGCGAACAATTGACCGGGGGCGTGGCCCGGATCCGGGAGCTCGGCGGCGGCATCCTGCTCTATCTCGCCCAGGAAGGCCGCGGCATCGGCCTGGCCAACAAGCTGCGCGCCTATGCCCTGCAGGATGAAGGACTGGACACCGTCGAAGCCGACCAGACTCTGGGCTTCAGCGAGGACGAGCGCCGTTATGGGGTGGCAGTCGACATGCTGCGCGCGCTGGATATCGATCGCATCCGGCTGCTGACCAACAATCCGACCAAGCTGGAGGCGCTGGCCAACGGCGGGATCGAGGTCCACGGCAACGACCGCCTCTACGGCCAGGTCACCCCGCAGAATCGCCGCTACCTCAGCGCCAAGGCTCAGCGCTCGGGCCACCTGCTCGCGGAACTGCTCAACGAGACCTGAAAATCCTCGGACGAGGGTTCACCTTGAAGTTTCTCCGGTTGGGGCCTCTGTGCTGATGGCTTTACGAGCCGCTGTGCTCGCTCAGGTATCGATCGGCCAGGGCATGCGCGCGCTGTGTTCGATGATCCGGGCCAGCTGCTCGCCGTAGTGGGCGATCAGCTTTTCGCCATCGACGGCAGTGGCCCGGTCAGCCCGACCAACCACACCCTGGGCGTTGAGATCCTCGGCCATCCAGGCCCAGGCAGCCCGACCGGCCGGCCCGAACAGGCCGTGCTCATCGGCTGCACCCGGGCGCAGAGAGAAATCGGTCAGGCGGTCCTGGCGGACCAGCTCGGGGGCCAGATGCAGCATCATGGCCGTTTCGGCCTGCCCGCCGTGCAGGCCCTCGCGCAGCTCGCGCGCGCTCAGAATGCCCTCCGGTGAAGGCAGCCGCATATAGTTGGCCTTGACCACCAGCATCCCGCAGGCCTGTCGCAGGTTCAGTGCCGCGCTGTCAATCGCGGCGTGGTTGCCGCCGTGCGCATTGAGCAGGACGAGGCGCTGCAGGCCGGCTGAGGCCAGCGACCCCCCGACCGACTCGATCACACGCCCGACCAGCTCGGGCGGCAGGCTCAGGGTGCCCGGCATCGTACTGTGCTCCTGGCTGGCGCCAAGTGTCAGCGACGGCAGAACGAAGACGGACACATCCTCCCCGACCCGCTGAACAGCGGCATCACGCAAACCCTCGCCGATGATCAGGTCGGTGGCCAGCGGCAGATGCGGCCCGTGCTGCTCGATCGCACCGAGGACCACCAGCGCAAGGCTGTTGGCATCGATATGCTGGCCCAGTTCCGGGCTGGTGAGATGCGACCAGTCAATCATTCTGTTTCCATCCTCGCATAGATATCACCGGAGGCCAGGCCATCGGCACCCGCTGCCAGCCAGGCACGAAGCGTAGCCGACGACTGCCACTCGGGCCAGCGCCAGACACGTTGCTCTCCGGCCACCGCGTTGTAGACAGCCGGTCCAAGGCTATCGATCCGGTCGAGACAGGCGAACGCGCGGTCGAGCGCGCCGCGAACGAACTCGAACGACAGACCGGCCACCGGCCGACTCAATGCCGCCAGAGCCTCGGCCTCATGGCCTTCGATGTCGAGCTTGATGAAATCGGGTCGACCGTGTCTTTCGATCAGGGCATCGAGGGTCGTGACCTCGACGCCGACGCGCTCGCTCCAGCGCACATGATCGAAGCCACCATGACCGGCCTGAACTTCGTCGATCCAGTCAGCGCTCAGCGTGGCGACACTGGGGTGACCGGGGCTGACGGCCAGATCGGCCTGCCCAGGTCGGCGTCCGATCGCCAGAGCTTCGATGGTCACGCCCGAATCCCGGCCGTGGAGCCGCCGCAGCCAGCTCAGCGGGCCATGCTGCGGCTCGACGGCCACGACGCGAGCACCCAGACGGCGAAAGGCACGTGTCCGGTCCCCCAGATGCGCGCCGATGTCGAAGACCAGGCCGCCCTGGGGCACCAGGGGGCGGTATAGCGACATCAGACCGGACAGGCGCCCGGGTCGCCGATAGATCCAGAGGGATTTGAGCAGACCCCACTGCTGCTGCAGATTCGCCTGCCGCTTCACCGGGTCTGTGGCATCGTTGACATTGTTCCAGTGTGCCTCAAGCCCGTGCCCCCCAGGTCATCGATCAGCGCGACAATATCCCGGGCATGGAATGTCCGACGCCTGCCGGGCCCAGCGCTGGCGCTGCTGGCCCTGTTGACGATGAACGCGCTGTTTCTGCTGCCCCTGTGGTGGCGGGACGGCGCCCTTTCGACCTGGTTGGTTCCCGAGCTCCTGCTCCTGCCCCTGCTGTTGGGCGTCCTTGCCGGGCGCTGGTGGCCCGGCACCCTGGCGACAGTGCTGTGCTTTGCCCTGCTGGCCCTGGCCGGCGATGCGCTGGTGCGCGAGGTGCTGGACCGGCCGCTGAACCTGCTCCTCGATCCGCTGCTGCTGCGCGCCGGCTATCACTTCCTGTCCGGCAGTCTGGGCCTCGGGGTGGCCGTGCTGATCGCGATCACCGCCGTACTGGTGGTCGTTCTGGTCGTCTGGGGTCTGAGCGGTCTGATCCGCAGGACGACGGCGCTCAAGTCCGGCCGGGTCGGCTTGACGCTTGCGATCAGCGCTGTCGTGCTGATCATCATTGGCCTTCGTGGCAACTCGGCGCCGGCGCTGCGAACCGCACTGATCGATCTGACCATCGCTCAGACCGAGCAGATTCAAGGCTCGCTTCAGGCACGGGCGCGTCTGCTCGAGCGCGCGGAATCCCCACAGCTCAGGGCGCAGGCCATTCCAGCACTGGCCGGACGCGACCTGGTCGTGATCTTCGTGGAGTCCTACGGCATCAGCGCCTGGGGCCAGGAAGCCTACCGGGACGTGATCGAACCGGTCGCCTCCAATGGCCAGGAGGCGCTGCGGGCGCGCGGACTGGAGATCATGAGCACGCGTCTTCGCTCACCGATCCGCGGCGGTCAATCCTGGCTGGCGCATGCCAGCCTGCTCAGTGGCCAGCGGATCGACAACGATCTCGCCTACCGTGAGGTACTGGCCTCGAACCAGGATTTTCTCAGCAACGATCTTGCAGCCACCGGCCACGCCACACTGGTGCTCGCCCCGGCCATCGTCCGGCCCTGGCCCGAAGGGCAGGTCCTGGGGTTCGAACAGCGCTACCCCGCGGCCGCGCTGGGCTACCGGGGACCGGACGCCGGCTGGGTCGGAATTCCCGATCAGTTCACCCTGCACCGCTTCAGCCAGATCAGGGCGACCCATCCAGGACCTGCCTTCAGCCTGCTGCTGTTGATCAGCTCTCACGCCCCGTGGTTGCCGGGACCCCCCTTGCTCGAGGACTGGAGCCTGCTGGATCATGACCCGCCCTGGCCGGACTGGACCCCGCCGCCGCGCGATCGCCTGGTCTACCTTCGCGACAGCGAGCGACTGCGAGCCCGCTACCCTGAGTCTCTGGCCTACAGCCTGGCGGCGGTGTTCGCCTGGGCTGCACAGAATCTGCCGCCCGATGCGGTTTTACTGGTGCTCGGCGATCACCAGCCTGCAGCCATGATCACGGGCAATGAAACAAGTGCCGACGTGCCGGTTCATCTGATCAGCACCGATGCCGCAAGCTTCAGCGCCGCGACGAGCGAACTCGGCTTCAGTCCGGGTTTTGCGCCGACCATGGAGCCGAGTGAGTTCGGCCTGGAGGATCTGCGCGAATGGTTTCGCTCGCACAACCGCACGGCGGCCCCTGCCGCGCGCTGAATCGGCCCGATCTTGATCTAGGTTATTTCAATTTCACTGCCGATGCGTAGGGTAGAGGGTGTGGTTTGCGGGCAGCGCGAACCTCTCACTCGAAGCAAAACGGAGTAATTTATGAGTTTGACGACCCTGAAGGATGTCTACATCGATCAGCTGAAGGATCTTTATAGCGCCAATAATCAGGCGGTCCGGGTGTCAGAGGATCTGTTGACTGTGGCCAGCGACTCGGAGCTGAAATCAGCGCTTGCCGACAGCATCGAAGGAACACGCGAAGGCATGAAGATCCTGGAAACGATTCTGACCGAACACGAATCGTCCACACGCGGCGAATTCTGCAAGGGGATGGAAGGCCTGGTCAAGGAGGCACACGATCACGCCATCGGTGCCGACTTTACCGACAATTCGGTCCGTGACGCGATGATCATCACCCAGTACCAGCGTCTGGCGCATTATGCCATTGCCGGTTACGGCTGCCTGGCCGCTTTTGCCCGCCGGCTCGGACTGGATCAGGATCACGAGCGCATCCAGACCTGTCTCGACAGCACCTATGGCGGCGATCGCCGCTTCACCGGCCTGGCCACCCAGGGCATCAATGCGGATGCGAAGGCCGCCTGAGAACAGGGCCTGCTCTCAGCCTCTCCATCGTCGAATGAATGACGAGTTCGAAAAGCCCGCGCTGCGGGCTTTTCTTTTGCCCGGATCTTCCCTGAAATGTGCGACCGGCACCGGGTAGGATGTATCGGCGGGACTGTCAGGAAAGGCATCAATGAAGAAACCGACATCGGGGCTGTTCGGCCAGATCGAGAAGCTGCAGGATGAGCGGACGTGGGGAGATGTCCTCGACGCCGGAACCGGTGACCATTCCGCGCGCTGGATCAGCCGCCTCGACTGCCGCTCATGGACTGCCGTGACAGCCTCATCGCCCATGGCCGATGAGGTGCGCCAGGCGACGGCCGGCTTCATGCGTGGCGGCGATCGGATCGTGGTCGGCAACTGGGTCGATCCGGAACTGCTCAAAGGCGAATCCTTCGATACCCTGCTGGTCGACTATCTGATCGGCGCCATCGACGGCTATGCGCCCTACTGGCAAAGTCAGGTATTCGCCCGCCTTCGTCCGCTGGTCAAGGGCCGAATCTATGTCACGGGTGTCGAGCCCTATGTGCCGTTTCCGGCCACGACCGAGGCCGGAGGACTGGTGCGTGAAATCGGCTGTCTGCGCGATGCCTGCCTGCTGCTGGCCGGTGAGCGCCCCTACCGGGAATTCCCTCTGGACTGGGTGCTGCACGAACTTCGACAGGCCGGGCTTCGAGTGGTCCACGCCCGGCATCATCCCATCATCTATCGGCGCCGCTTCGTCGACAGCCAGCTGGACATGTGCCGCCAACGGGTCCGGCGATTCCACACCGAGGCCCCGGCCGAATCCATGCTGCACTACATCGACGACCTGCAGGCTCGCGCGCTGAGCGTGCTCGAGCGCGAGGACGGCCTTCGCCACGGCGCAGACTATCTGATCGCAGCCGAACCAATGGATTGAAAACCGTCGAAATCCTTTACGTCGCCGGGGACGGGTTGTTATGATATAACGTTCCTATCCCACTCGTGCCCTCTGCTTATCTATGCGTCATTCAATTCTTGCTCTTTCGATTTCCGTCGCGCTCGGCAGTCTGCCGTCCGCCGCCCTGGCCCAGGATCAGTCCTCGTCCGAGCCCCTTGATCTGGAAAAGATTTCGGTCCGCGCCCTGCCGATCGAGCGCAGCGAACTCGATTCCGCCGAGCCGATCGAGGTGCTGGCCGGCCAGTCGCTCGACGACCGGCGTGGCATGACCCTTGGCGAGACCCTGGCCAATCAGCCCGGCGTCCACTCCTCTTTCTATGGTCAGGGCGCAGGGCGGCCGATCATTCGCGGCCTGGGGGGTCCCCGGGTCCGCATCCTCGAAGATGGTCTCTCGACCGGCGACGCCTCGGCCCCGAGCGATGACCATGCCGTGACCATCGATCCCTTCCTGGCCGACCAGATCGAGATCCTGCGCGGTCCGGCAACCCTGCTCTACGGGTCCGACGCCTCGGGCGGTGTGATCAACGTGATCGACAACCGGATTCCCGAACGCGTCCCCGACGCGCCGCTGACGGGTCGTTTCGAGGCCCGCGGAGATACCGTGGCCGACGAGCGCTCGGGCGCGCTGCGCCTGGACGGTGGCGGCGGGTCGTTTGCCTGGCATCTGGACGGCAGCTGGCGGGACGCGAACGACTACGAGATTCCGGGTCCGGCCGAACGCGAGTTCGGGCATGACGACGATCATCATGACGATCACGACCACGATGACCACGATGACCATGAGGGTGAGGGCTCCGGAACGCTCGACAACAGCTTTGTGGAGTCGCTGTCGGGCACCGTGGGTGCCAGCTGGATCGGGTCACGCGGTTTCCTCGGCGCATCGGTTCGCCGCTATGAAACCGAATACGGCATTCCGGCACCGCACAGCCATGGTGGTCACGATCACGGTCATGATGACGAGCACGACCATGACGACCATGACGACCACGACGACCACGACGACCACGATGAGCATGACGAGGAAGAAGGCATGGCCTTCATCGATATGGAGCAGACCAGCTGGGATATCGCTGGCCAGCTCGATGATCCGCTGCCCGGCTTCACCCGCGCACGCCTGCGTCTTGGCTACAACGACTATCGCCATCGCGAGATCGAGATGGAAGAAGAGGGTCATGACGACGATCACGACGACCATGATCACGACGAAGAGCACGATCACGAACCGACCCAGTTCGACGTCGAGACCTACCAGGCGCGTCTCGAACTCCGCACCCAGCCGCTGGCCGGGTGGGAAGGCGCACTGGGCTTCCAGTACGATCAGGAAGACTTCGTTGCCGCCGGTGAGGAGGCCTTCGTACCGCCCAATGAAACCGAATCGATCGCCCTGTTCCTGCTGCAGGAGCAGCGCTTCGGCAGCGTCAATCTGAGCTTTGGCGCGCGCATCGAGCAGACCGAAATCTCAGCTGATCTGCACGGCCACGACGAGCATGACGATCACGATCACGAGCATGATCACGACGAGCATGACGATCACGGCCACGACGAGCATGATTTCGATTTCGACTTCGACCGCGATCGGCGCAAGTTCACCAACTGGTCAGCCAGCCTGGGCGCGGTCTGGCAGATGAGCGAGATGTGGCAGTCTTCGGTCAGCCTTGCGCGTTCGCAGCGGGCTCCTTCGGCCTCCGAGCTGTTTTCCAACGGGCCTCATCTGGCCACCTTCAGCTTCGAGGTCGGCAACCCGGACCTCGACCGCGAAACCACGCTGTCCTGGGATCTGGGCCTGCATCGCCACGGGACAAACTTCGACTTCGACCTCGATCTGTTCTACAAGCAGGTCGATGATTTCATCTATCTCGGCGACACCGGCCAGGAGATCGACGGCTTCGCGCTGCGCCTGGCCAATCAGGAAGATGCCGAGATCTACGGCCTGGAGGCCCAGGGCACCTGGAAGCTCCGAGATACCGCCGTGGGCAATTTCGACCTCACTGCCGGCTACGACATGGTGCGCGGTGAGCTGGATGCCGGCGGGAACCTGCCGCGAATCTCACCCCAGCGACTGAGCACCGGCATCAGCTGGTTCAATGGTCCGTGGCGTGCCGGCCTGGACTGGCAGCGAGTCTTCCGCCAGGACGAGGTGGCCGAGTTCGAAACAGAAACACCGGGATACAACCTGCTCAATGCCCGCCTGGCCTATGCATTCAATCTCGGTGCCGTGCCGATGGAGGCCTATGTCTCCGGTCACAACCTGGGCGACAACGAAGCGCGCGTTCATACTTCCTTCCTGCGCGATTTCTCGCCCCTTCCCGGACGCAACTTCCGCTTCGGCCTGCGCGGAGAGTTCTGAGGCCAGTGCAACTTCCCAACGGGTCGACCGCGTAGCCGCGGCCACTCTAGATTTCGTCAGCGGCCGGTCCACTAAGTACCGGCCGCTGACGGTTTGACACCGGCTGACGGCCTCGCTAGTCTTGGTGACCTAACGTACGAATTTTCTCGTGCTTTCCATCCGACACCCGGGAGATCAGGCCTTTGAGTCCCTTACCCGCACCGACACCATCCGAGCTGAGGATTCTCAAATCCTTGTGGAACGACGGCCCGTCCACCGTGCGGGAGGTCCACGAACGCACCGCCAGTGAGCAAGGCCTGAGCTACACCACCACCCTTAAACAGATGCAGATCATGCACGGCAAGGGCCTGCTGGAGCGCGATGATTCCCAGCGCGCCCATGTCTTCAGGGCCGTGATCGGCGAGGACGAGACCCAACGGGTCATGCTCGATGACTTCATGTCGCGCGTCTACGAGGGGTCGGCGTCACGCCTGGTGATGCAGGCCCTCGGAATGTCGCGGGCCGCCAATCCCGACGAGCTGGCCGAAATCGACAGCCTGATTCGCAAGCTCAGAGCGCAGGCCGATACAACCATCGATACGATCGGCAATAAAACCAGCGGGGAGGTCTGAGCCATGGTGGGAGTCAACCACAATATGATCGAACAACTCGGTCTGACGCTGCTGCACTTCCTGTGGCAGGGTGCGCTGATTGGTGCACTTTACTGCCTCGCCCTGCTGATCGGTCGCCCGGCCAGCGCCCGGACCCGCTACAACCTGGCCGTCGGCACCCTGCTGGTGCTGGGCCTGACCCCTTTCCTGACCTTCTTCTACCTCGGATCGGCCAGCGCGATACCGGGCTCGGCGATGGCTGCCGAAGGCGTTGCGGTGATGCAGCTGGTCATCAGCGCGACCAGTGCGGGGCAGGCCACGAGCCTGCTGGCCTGGACCGTTGCCGGGTGGCTGGCCGGCGTGGTTGTGCTGTCGCTGCGACTGATCCTGGGCTGGCACTACATCACCCGGCTGAAGCGCTCGGCAAAGCGGGAAACACTGGCCCACCTGGCTCCTGTCCTCGATCGTCTGCGGTCGACCATGGCGATCCGCAAGTCAGTGGTGCTCGCGGTTTCCGATCGTATTCCATCGCCGGTGGTCGTGGGCTGGCTCAAGCCCCTGATCCTGTTCCCGCCGGCCCTGGTCACTCGCCTGTCTACAGCCCAGATCGAGATGGTCCTGGCCCACGAGCTGGCCCATATCCGCCGCAACGACCATCTGATCAATCTGTTCCAGATCGTCATCGAGACCCTGCTGTTCTACCATCCGGTGGTCGCCCTGGTCTCGCGCCGGATTCGAATCGAACGCGAGAATGCCTGCGATGACCTGGCAGTTCGCGCGACTCGGGATCGCCTGGCCTATGTCGAGATGCTGGCTTCCCTCGAGCGATTTCGTCAGCCCGGACCGAGCCTGACCCTGGGCCTTCATGACGGCCAGATTCTTGGACGGATCCGCCGTCTGGTCGAACAGTCGCGCCCGCGTCGCCAGCTCGGCATCACCCTGCCGGCCCTGCTCGGACTGATGCTGCTGGCCGGTTCGGCCGGTGTCTGGCTGATGCCGGACCCCGATAGTGAGATCATGACCAACGAGCCGACCGCACTGCCAGACACCCTGGCAGACACTCCATTCAGGCCTGCGCAATCGCTACCCTCGACACCGCTGTTTTCCCTGCCACAGGCGACCGCGGCGGCGCCCCCCTCGGAGCGCTCGTCGGTCCAGGAACCCGAGACAGGCCGGAGCCGACACGATGGGGGGGGACAAGGCTCGGACTCCGTGACGACGAGCGATCCGATCGCGGACCGAGTCAACAATCTCGAGCAAGCCACCGCATCGCTGGACCCGCTGCCACGGGCTCGTTCGAGCAGCAGCACCGAACAAGCGACGATGCCAGGCGCCGTTGATCGCGCTGCGCCCGTCCCCGCCGACACGCAGGCCGCAACAACGGATAATCCGACTGCCGGCCAGCTGGCCGGCGTCGAGCCGACGATGCGGCAGCTCGCCATGGCACCGACTGCCCCGTTGAACATCGAGGATGCCATCCCGAACGCGGTCGAGCGCGACCGGATTCCTGCCCTCAGCGGCGGCGATCTACTCCGCCAGGTTGAACCGGATTTTCCGCGCAAGGCACGACGACGCGGGGTCAACGGCATCGTCGAGCTTGAGTTCACGGTCGATCAGCGGGGCCAGGTGCAGAGCGTCGGCGTGATCGAGGAAAGACCGGGCGGCTGGCAGTTCGGTGAGGCGGCCCGGGCAGCGATCGAGCAATGGCGTTTCGAGCCCTACCGCCGCGGCGAGGAGGCGGTCGAACGCCAGGTCCGACTCGAAGTCGAATTCGACCTGGCCGAGATCTGCCCGGTCAGCACCGGCTCACGCCTGCCGCGCTGCTGAAGCCGATCCGGAGCCATCATGACGGCAGTTTGGTGCTCCTCGCATGCGCCGGGTACAATCGCCGGCGTGGAGTGGATTGTCTGCGCTGATGTTGCCGCAATGTCGCGACTCGATCTGACACGCTAGACCAGCCGTGAGGCCTGACCGCACGGGTGGTTCTTCAACGACCCAAAAGCTATGGAGATCCAAGCATGATCATACGAATTGCAGTCGCCGCCCTGAGTGCGAGTCTGGCGCTGTCCGCCGCGGCTGAAACGCCGAACATCGAGCCGGGTGAATGGGAAAACACCAGCACTATTACCTTCACCTCCGAAATGCCCATCCCCGATCAGTCCGACACCTCGACCAACTGCATCACCGCAGAGGACATCAACAGCGGTGATTTCATGCAGGACATGGAAGGCTGCACGGTCACCGAGCGCGATCTGCGCGCTGACGGCATGGATTACGCCATGGAATGCAACAATGGCGGCATGGCCATGACCATGACCGCCAGCATGCAGTTCAATGGCGACACCATGGAAGGAACCGTCAGAGGCGAAATGGAAAGCCCGATGGGACCGATGGAAATGAACGTGACCATGAGCGGGCGACGCCTGGGCGACTGCCCAGACTGATCCCTGCTGCACTCTGACTGCTGTCCCACTGCGGACAGCAGTCCCTCCCCCCTTCTCGAAAAACTCTCAGCCCACCGCCAGGTCCCACTGCGTGGCCAGTGCACCGCGGTGCACCTCGGGGTTGTAATAACGCGTCACAATGCCGCTGGCAGTGAATCGTGCAGGATCGCTCGCCTCGAGCGTGCCACCTTTTCTGGCATGGGTCGCTGACCACCAGCCCGATGGATAGCAGGGCTGGGGAAAACCGAGGGTCCGGATGTCGCTGAATCCCGCCTGCGTCATATTGGCGCGGATTCCCCTGATCAGTTCACCGTGCAGCAGGGGTGACTCGCTCTGCTGGACCAGAATGCCGCCATCGGCCAGGGCGCGAAAGCAGTCGACCACGAAGCCCGGCCCGAACAGACCCTCGGCCGGACCGATCGGATCGGTGGAATCGACAATGATGATATCGACGCTGCCGGCCGCCAGGTTCTGGATGTGTGCCAGGCCGTCGTCGAACAGCAGCTCCGCCCGCTCGTCGCCGTTGCGCCGGCAGAGCTCTGGAAAGTGCTTTTCGGCCAGACGGGTCACCATCTCGTCGATCTCGACCTGTGTGCACTGCTCGACCCCGCCATGGCGCAGGACTTCAGACAGGGTGCCGCAATCACCACCGCCGATGATCAGCACGCGCTTCGGGTCGGGATGGGAGAACAGGGCCGGGTGGGTCAGCATTTCGTGGTACAGAAAGTTGTCGCGGCTGGTCAGCATGACAAAACCGTCGATCACCATCAGATTGCCCCAGTTTCTGGTCTTGTAGACCTCGATGGTCTGATAGTCGGTGACTTCATGGGCCAGTCGGGTCTCGACGGCCAGGGACCAGGCCGAGCCCGCGTCCTGATGCAGTTCGGTAAACCACTTTTCGTTTTCGGGAAGCATGGCGTGACCTGAATGAATGACAATGCACAGTAGAGTAGCGCAACTGCCACGTTACAATCGAGAAACGGCCGATCCAGGCCCGCCGACAGCAAGGAACTCAAAGGCCACGATGAGCCAGAACATCACCGAACAGAACTGCAAGCGCTACGCCATCGAACGCTGGTCCGAAGGCTATTTCGGCATTGATGAACAGGGCCGAATGAGCGTGCATCCGACCGGATCGGAGGGGCCCGGACAGGCGCTTATCGAGATTGCCGAACGGGCTCATCGCCAGGGCCTTCGCCTGCCCCTGCTGCTGCGCTTCCCGCAGATCCTTCAGGGCCGTGCCGGGCAGCTGATTTCCGCCTTTCGCGACGCGATCGATGAGACCGGATATGCGGGCCGCTACACAGCGGTCTATCCGATCAAGGTCAATCAGCAGGCGACCGTCGTGCGTACCCTGGCCGGCGTCGACGGCATGGGCCTGGAGGTCGGCAGCAAGCCGGAGCTGATCGCGGCCCTGGCCGAGGCCCGTCCCGGCACGACGCTGATCTGCAACGGCTACAAGGACGCCGCCTTCATCCGCTTGAGCCTGAGCGCCATCGCGCTCGGCCTGAAGCCGATCATCGTGATCGAGAAGCCCGGTGAATGGGCCCTGATCGAGCGCGAGGCCCATCGTCTCGGGGTGTCGCCGACCATCGGCGTTCGCCTGCGCCTGTCCTCGCTCGGGGCCGGCAACTGGCAGAACACCGGCGGCGAGCGCGCCAAGTTCGGGCTGTCGGCCGCCCAGGTCCTCGAGCTGATCGAGTCGCTGCGCGACAGCGACTGCCTGGACTGGCTGGGCCTGCTGCATTTCCACATGGGCTCGCAGCTGTCCAACCTGCGCGATATCCAGCACGGTGTGCGCGAGGCCGGACGCTATCTGGTCGAACTGGTGCGGGCCGGTGTGCCGATCCGCCTGCTCGATATCGGCGGCGGTCTGGGGGTCGACTACGAGGGCGGCGGAACGCGCAGCTTCTGCTCGATGAACTACTCCCTCAGGCAGTATGCCTACACCATCGTCTCGGGACTGGCCGAGCTGTGCCGCGAGCACGACATCACCATGCCCGACCTGATCTCGGAATCCGGCCGGGCCCTGACCGCCCACCACGCCGTGCTGATCACCAACGTCACCGAGTCGGAAAAGCCATCGGCCCGGGTCGGCGCGCGCCAGGACGACGACCACGCACTGATCCGGAGCCTTCACGAAGTGCTCGACCAGGCCGGTGAGCGCGAGCCGGAAGAATCCTATCTGGAGGCCGAACATCTGGTCGAGGAAGGCCGCAATCTGTTCCTTTACGGTGATCTGTCGCTGGCCGACCGGGCGCGGCTGGAACCGCTGCTCCACGCGATTCTCGAACGCCTGGCCGGACAGCTCGACCCCGAACACCGCCGCCACCGCGAGCTGGCCGAGCGGATCCGCTATCAGCGCTCCTCGAAATACTTCATCAATCTTTCGATCTTCCAGTCCCTGCCCGACATCTGGGCCATCGACCAGGTCTTTCCCATTGTGCCGCTGGACCGCCTGGGGGAGGTGCCGACCGAGCGCGCCGTCCTCGAAGATCTGACCTGTGATTCCGACGGCCGCATCGATCAGTACGTCGATCGCGGCCTGCTCGAGCCGACCCTGCCGGTCCACGCCATCAGGCCGGGTGAGACCTATCTGCTGGGCCTGTTCATGACCGGGGCCTATCAGGAAACGCTGGGCGATATCCACAACCTGTTCGGCGACACCGACAGCGTCGATGTCTGGCTGGAGGACGAGAGTCCGCGCCTGACCAACGCCCGCTCCGGTGATACCGCGGACGTCGTCCTGGGACTGGTGGGTTTCAATGCCCGCGACCTGATGACCGCCTGCCGGGCCCGCGTTGCCGCCGCCGGTCTGGACAGCGAGCAGCGCGAGCGCCTGGAACGCCTTCTGACCGAGGGCCTGTCGGCCTATACCTATCTGGAGGCCTGATCATGAAGGCGACCCCTGAAACCATCGGCTGGATCGGACTTGGCGCCATGGGCTGGCCCATGGCCGGCCATCTGCACGCCCAGGGACAGCTGACGGCAGTCTGGAATCGAAGCCAGGCCAAGGCATCGGCCTTTGTCGAACAGCACCCGGGCGTGGCGAGCGCCGATTCGGCCGAAGCCCTGGGACAGGCCGTCGACGCGGTGGCGATCTGCGTGTCGGCCGACGCTGACCTGAATGCCGTCATCGACGCCCTGCTCCCTGGCCTGCGCCGGGGACAGACGGTCATTGACCACTCGACCGTCAGCCCCGAGGAAGCGCGCAGACAGGCCGTACGGCTGGCCGACATCGGCGTCGGCTTTGTCGATGCGCCGGTCACCGGCGGCGTCGAAGGCGCGATCAAGGGCCGGCTCGCGGTCATGGCCGGTGGCGAGTGGGACCACTACCACGCCATGACCCCCTTTCTCGATGCCTACTCACGCATCCACCACCACCTCGGCCCCAGCGGCGCCGGACAATCGGCCAAGGCCGTCAATCAGCTCATGGTCGCGGGCATCGCCGAGGCGGTCTGCGAATCCCTGGCGCTGATGGACCGACTCGACCTGCCGCGCGAGATGATGCTCGAACTTCTCGGCGGCGGTGCGGCCGGCAACTGGTTCCTGGACAAGCGTGGCCGCAGCATGCTGGCCGACGAGTTCGATGTCGGCTTCTCCCCAACCCTGCTGCTCAAGGACCTGAAGATCTGCCGGACCATCTGCGAGCAGTTCGATTTCGAATCCGGCGTTCTCGATCTGGCCATCCCCGACTATCAGCAGCTGGTCGACGAGCAAGAATCAGGGCGCGATATTTCGGCCCTGATTCGCTACAAGAAACCCCCCACTTGAGCGCTCTGCGCGCAGGAATGCCGTCATCTATCCGTAATACCCCTGAAATAAATGTGACAAATATCTCGGTTTTCAGCATTTACATCCGATACTCTCGTGTCACTGCGACTGGTCGGGGGGCGCGATGGAAGTGCGGGCGGTCGACCACACACAGTGCCTCGGGTTGCCAAGACCCGGCAGGGAGACCAGAAGATGAAAAGACTTTTTTCCGCGCTCGTGATCGTAGCGGTATCTGTCGCGGCAATCGCCAACGACCGTGCAAGGCCTGCCAGCTTCGGCCTGGATCGCGAAGCATTGACGCCGCTGCCTCAGGTAGAACAGCTCCGCTTCGGGGCACTTGATCTCGAAGCCATTGCAGCCCAGGACGGGCTTCGGGAATCAGGCGGTGGCCTGCTAAGATTTGCGTTCCCCCACGCCATCGACCTGGACACCAATCGCGTCGGTCAATGGGACGAAGTGGGCGACCTGAGCATCTGGCGCCTGCGAGCCCACGCCGAAGCAGCCACCCTGATCAACTTCGGCTTCAAGGACGTGCGCCTGCCGTCCGGAGCCCAGCTGTTCATCTACAGCCCCAAGGCCGCCAGCAGCAGACAAGGCGATACCTACTCGGTGATCGGGCCCTACGGCGAGGAAATCAATCAGCCCCACGGGATCTTCTGGACGCCGAACCTGCTCGGTGAGGACGCCATCATCGAAGTCAGCCTGCCGACCGCGCAGCGCGATCAGTTCAGCCTTGTTCTACAGCAGGTCAGTCACGGCTACAGGGGCTTCGGCCGCACCGCTCGCGATTATCAACAGCCCGCGATCGAAAGCGCGGACAACGCAAAAGCCTCCTGTGAAACGCTCGGCGGTACACGCTCCGGATCCTGCAATCAGGACGTGGCCTGCCTGAGCGAAGAGGACCCCTGGAATGATCCCCGGCGCTCGGTCGGCGCCTATCAGGTCAGCGGCATCGACTTCTGTACCGGCTCGCTGGTCAACAACACCAACAATGACCAGCGCATGCTGTTCATGACCGCACGCCACTGCATCGGTCCCTCCGATGCGCCCAATGTGGTGATCTTCTGGAACTACGAATGGCCGACCTGCCGACGGCCGGGGGATGCTTCCGGCACCCAGGTCAATCCTCCCGATCCGAACCAGAGCAGCTCGGGAACGAGCTTTGTCGCGGCCACCCGTGATCCGTTCAGCGGCGCCTCCTGCCCCGGCGGCGTGGGCGATGAATGCTCGGACATGATGCTGGTCGAGGTCAACGACACGCCCGATGAGGCCTGGAACCTGTACTGGTCGGGCTGGGATCGTCGACCACCACCGACCGCCTGCGCCGACGGTCCGGGCGGCGACCCGACCAACGGACTCTGTGCGACCATTCATCATCCCGGCGTGGATGAAAAGCGCATCACCTGGGTCGACACCAACATCCAGATCGGCAGCATTGCCGGCTCCGATAACGTTCATTGGCACCCTTTCTGGCACCCGACCCCGCCGGAACTGCCGAACATGCCGCCGGCCCCGCCGGCAACCATTCCGCCGGCCGTCACCGAGGGTGGCTCTTCGGGATCGCCGCTGTACTCGTCCGATCGCCGTCTGATCGGCGTGTTGAGCGGCGGCCCGGCCTTCTGCGGGGCCACCGGCAGCCAGCTCTCCGACTTCTACGGCGGCCTGTTCCACGGCTGGGAAGGCCTGGACCCGCTGGATGACACCACGCGCATGCGCCCCCATCTCGACCCCGCCGGCAGCAACCCCGAGTTCATCGACGGTACCGCAGGCGTCGGATTTGGCCTGACCGCCGATCCCACCGACATCAGCCAATGCGGCTTTGCCGACATCTCGATTCAGATCGACAGCAGCTCCAGTGGCGGGTTCACAGATCCAATTACCCTGTCGGCGGTCAACCTGCCGGCCGCATTGACCACCGCCTTCGACAGTAACCCGATCACGCCGGGCAACAGCACTTCAATGACGCTCGGGAACCTGAGCGCTCAGGGTACAGGAGACTTCAGCTTCGACATCGAGGGCTTGTCCGGGACCATCACCCGAATCGTTCCGGTCAGCGTCAACCTGGCTGACGGTGCGCCGGGTGCGGCTGCCCTGAGTGTTCCCGTCGAAGGGGCCGTTGATGTCGGCACCAGCCCGACCCTGGAATGGGCCGCCGTGGCTACGGCGAGCAGCTATGACGTCGAGATCGCGACGGATGCTGCCTTTATGAATGTGATCTACTCCAATACGGAAACCGACACGGCGCACACAGTCGAGGTTGCGCTGAATCCGAGCACCGAGTACTTCCTGCGGGTGCGGGCTGTCAACGACTGCGACGCCGGTCCCTGGTCAGCCACGGTGTCCTTCACCACGGCGAACCTGATCTGCAGCGCACCCGGCCTTCCGATTCCGGATAACAGCGCGGCGGGCATTGCGACCGACATCGCCGTCAGCGAAGGCGGGCCGCTGGCATCAATGGAAATGCAGCTCGACATCAGCCACACCTGGGTCGGTGATCTGATCATCACCCTCGAGCACGTGGAATCGGCGACCACCGTCGAGCTGGTCAACCGCGCGAACGGTTCCAACGTCACCTTCGGCTGCAGCGCGAACAACGTCAACACCCGCGTGGCCGATGGGGCCCCGGTCAGTCTGCAGGCCGACTGTAATGATGGCACGGACAACGAAGCCTACCCGGACCCTGTCTACAGCCCGAACCAGCCGATGAGCAGCTTTGCAGGTGTTCCGCTGGCCGGCACCTGGCGCCTGGTCGTCAGCGACAATGCCGGATTCGACACGGGCACCATCAACCAATGGTGCCTGCTGCCGACCGGCCAGTCGCCGCTGATCTTCGAGGATCGCTTCGAGGACGAGATGCCGTAAGCCCAGGCGGCAATCCAGCCATTGAACGAGGCCGGGCCAGTCCCGGCCTCTTTTTTCCTGACTTTCATCAATACAGGGCGCGCCCCCGATTGAACCTCTGCGGCACCTCGCGGTCTGTGCGTGGACAGTGAAATCCGCTGCACCACCCATCACGTCGATGCCAAGGGTGCATCGGCCGAAGAACCAGAAAAGGAAAGGGGTATGCCGAAGGCATCTTCGCGCTGGCCGTTTGGCATCGGAATTGTGTGGCTGACCTGCACCGCTCTGTCCGGCCAGCTGCAGGCCCAGGATTATCTTGATAGCGATCTGCCGGTGGCCGAGTGCACCGACGCTCACTGCCAGACCAGCTACGAATCCGACTTCTTCGCCCCCTACGCGCCGGTCACCGCGCTGGACATGATCAATAATCTGCCTGGCTTCAACCTGGACAACGGTAACAGCGGCTCCAGAGGCTTCGGGGGTGCGGCCGGTAATATTCTGATCAACGGCGAGCGGGTATCGGCCAAGAGCGGAACACCCTCGGACCTGCTCTCCAGGATTCCCGCCGCCGACGTCGAACGCATCATCGTCCTCCGCGGCCAGGTCGGCGGTACCGACCTGCGAGGACAGAGCGTGATCGCCGATGTGATTCGTCGCCAGGGAGGGGGTGCCACCGGCACCTGGGCGCTGACCGCGGCCACGCCGCACCCGGACACCCGCTTTCTACCCTCGGGCTCGGCCAGCTTCTCCGATCGCATCGGCGATCTGGACTACACCCTGGGTGCCGGGGCATCGCGATCGCGCTTCGTTCTCGATGCCGACGAACGCGTCCTCGATGGCAGCGGTGAGCTGACCGAAGTTCGCGACGAGGTCTACGCGGAAACCGATGACCGCTTCGACCTCAGCGCCAATGCCACCTACCAGCACGGGGCGGCAAGTTACGGCTTCAACATTCAGTACGATCACGAGGACGAGCGCGGAGTCGAGGATTCACTACGCCTGCCCACCGGCCAGCAGGCCTTTCTGCTGGCCCAGGGCAATGACAGTAAAGACCGTGCGCTCGAGCTGGGTATGGATATCGAGCGCAGCCTGGGTGAGCATCTCCACGCCAAGCTGATCGGCCTGTACCGGCGCGATGATCAGACCAGCCAGCGCAACCTGATCCTCGGACCGCCCGGTCAGCCTGGTGATATCACCACCGAAACCCGCAGTGATCAGCTCGAGACCGAGAGAATCCTGCGTCTGGAGCTGGATTACGCCGGCATCCGGGGCCAGCTGATCGAAGCCTCGATCGAAGCCGCGATCAATCGGCTCGACAGTGACTTCCTGTTGCTCAGGCTCGGTCCAAACGGACTGGAACCGGTGGACGTGCCCGGGGCCCGGACCGATGTGGAAGAAGAGCGCCTGGATTTCTCGATCGCCAATTCGTTCTCGCTGGGCCCGGTGTCGGTCGATCTGGAGCTGGCCGGTGAGGCCTCCGAACTCAGCCAGACCGGGGGTTTCGCCAAGGAACGCTCGTTCTTTTTCTGGAAGCCCAGCCTGACCCTGAGCCATGCGCCACGCGATGACGCGCTCTGGCGCGCCCGCCTGCTGCGCGAAGTCAGTCAGCTTGATTTCTCCGACTTTGTCAGCGCCGCCGACCTTGGCGATGATGAACTCGAGCTGGGCAATCCGAATCTGAGCCCGGAAAGCACCACCACTCTTGATGTCAGCTACGAGAAGCGCTTCGAGGCGATCGGCCTGCTCAGCCTGACCGCCTTCTACAACTGGATTGAGGACGTCGAAGACATCCTGCCGCTTGAGGGCGGCCTGGAAGTCCCTGGCAACATCGGCAAGGGCTTTCGCTACGGTCTGCGCGGAGAGCTCACCCTTCCGCTCGAGGGTCTGGGCATCACCGGCGGCCGACTCGACCTGACCGGTCGCTGGCAGCAGTCCGGCGTCGATGATCCCCTCACCCGGTCACAGCGCGATCTTTCGAACGAACGGCATTGGACTGCGCAAATCGATTTTCGCCAGGACCTGGCCGCGGCCAAGCTGGGTTGGGGCATGAACGCCGGCTTCTTCGGCCCCTACAACAACTTCGGCCTCGATGAGCTGGACCAGTTCTCCCGCGTCTGGGACTTCGGTGCCTTTGTCGAATCGCGAGCGATCGACCAGCTGCGTATCCGGCTCGGCGTCAACGACCTGTTCCGCGACACCACCGACCGAGACCGGTTGGTTTTCGACGGCCCCCGCGACAGCGCGTCACTGGATTTTCGCGAAGTTCGCGATCGGACCCGCAACCGCCAGTTCTTCCTTCAGGTGCGTGGCGTGTTCTGATCCTCAAAACCGCATCACCACCGAGGCACAGAGTCCACAGAGAAAACCCTCGTTGATTCTCTGTGATCTCCGTGTCTGTGGTTAAAACCGTTAGTCAAGCGGCTTGCTCTGATCGCGGAGCTGATTGAAGTAATCGAGTTTTTCCTTGGCCATGACCCCGCCGAGCAGGACCAGGGCAATCAGGTTCGGCGCGGCCATCAGGCCGTTGAGCGTGTCGGCCACGTCCCAGACCAGCTCCAGCGCGCCGACCGAGCCGAGAAACACGAAGACCAGAAACAGCAGGCGAAAGGGCATCACGACCCGTCGGCCGAACAGGTATTCCCAGCTCTTCTCGCCGTAGAAATTCCAGGTCAGCATGGTGGTGTAGGCGAAAAAGGCGATCGCGACAATGATCACGTAGCCGCCCGGCCCCGGCAGACCCTTGGAGAAGGCCGCGCTGGTCAGGTCCGCGCCGTTCGCGCCGGTCTCCAGGACACCCGTGACCAGGATCACCAGCGCAGTCATCGTGCACACGACCAGGGTGTCGATGAAGACTTCCCAGACGCCCCAGAAGCCCTGGCGGAAGGGTTGATTGCGCGCCTGGGCGTGGACGATGGAAGCCGAGCCCAGGCCAGCCTCGTTGGAAAAGATGCCGCGCGCGATGCCGTAGCGGATCGCGATTGCCACGCTGGCGCCGGCAAAGCCACCGACCGCCGGGGCCGGTGCAAAGGCGTGGGTGACGATCATGGCCAGCGCACCCGGCACCTCTGAGGCGTTCATGATGAGAATGATCACGGCACCGATCAGATAGGCCACGGCCATGATCGGCACTACCTTGTCGGCGGTGTTGGCGATCCGGCTGATACCGCCCAGGGTGACAATCCCGACCAGCACCACCAGCGAAAAGCCGGTCGCCCAGGGCGGGATGCCGAAGCCGGTCTCGAGCGCGGAGGCCATCGTATTCGACTGCACCATGTTGCCGATACCGAACGACGCCAGTCCGGCAAACAGGGCATAGACCACGGCCAGCCATTTCCACTGCGAGCCCAGACCCTTTTCGATGTAGTAGAAGACACCGCCGGAAACATGCCCGTCTTCATCGACGTGGCGATACTTCAGTCCCAGGGTGGCCTCGGCCATCTTCGTAGCCATCCCGACCAGGGCGACCATCCACATCCAGAAGATCGCGCCGGGTCCGCCCAGGGCCAGCGCCGTGGCCACACCGGCGATATTGCCGACACCGATGGTCGCAGCCATCGCGGAGGTGACTGCCTGGAAGGGCGTGATAGCGCCCTCCTCCACCTTGATCGACTTGTCGAAGAGCTGGCCAAAGCTGTGCTTCCAGGCATGACCCAGATAGCGGAACTGGAAAAAGCCGAGACGAATCGTCAGATAGATGCCGGTGCCGACCAGCAGAATCATGAACGGCGGTCCCCAGACAATGCCGTTGACGAAGCTGTTGGCGGTGGTGATCAGATCGAGCATGGGTTGTCCCTCATTGAACGGTCGCTGCATGATGAAGGACAGTCGCCTGAAAACGAGCCCATCATCGGCCCTGTCCCGAAACCTTCCGCCAAGCCTAGCTGATTTGGCTCGGGCTGTCGCCATGCGTTACCATAAGTCCCCTTGGGGGAGCGGCACAAACCCAACCAACCCGAGACCACCATGACCCGACGAATTCCCCTGATCCTTGCGTCCTTGCTGGCGAGTACGCTGTCTTTGGCGCAAATCCCCGCCGACATCACCCTCGAACCCGCCTTCGGCGGTGCCACCTTCGATCGCCCGGTGGCCGTTCGACACGCTGACGATGGCAGCGGGCGAAGATTTATCGTCCAGCTCAATGGTTTTGTCCGAATCGTCGATGCCTCGAATAACGTGCTCTCCACGCCCTTTCTCGACATCTCTTCGCTGACATCCGCGGGAGGCGAACGCGGGCTGCTCGGTCTGGCCTTTCATCCGGAGTACGCCAGCAATGGTCGCATCTACGTCAACTACACCGACGCTGAACCGGGCAACGGCATTTCGACTGGCGATACAGTGATTGCCGAGTTCGAGGTGTCGGCTGGCAATTCTGATGTCATCGACTTCAACAGCCGCCGCCAGATCATGGTGATTCCGCAGGATTTCTCGAATCACAACGGAGGCGACATCCATTTCGGACCCGATGGTTATCTGTATATCGGCATGGGTGATGGAGGAAGCGGGAATGATCCCTGCCTGCGTGGGCAAGGTCTCGACTCTTCGGCAGCGCCCCCGTCTGGCCCAGGTTGCGTGACCGGACCCGCGGGCTGGCTTCTGGGAAAAATGCTTCGCATTGATGTCGACAATACGACGCCACCTGGTAGCAACAATCTGTGTGCCGCAGAAAGCGATGGATCGGCACCTTTCGCCGTTCCCGCCGACAATCCCTTCGTTGGTCAAAGCGATCGCTGCGGCGAAGTCTGGGCCTATGGCCTGCGAAATCCCTACCGGTTCAGCTTCGACCGCGAAACCGGCGACCTGTGGATCGGGGACGTCGGCCAGAGCAGCTGGGAAGAAATCAATCTGCTGCCCGCTGCCAGTCCGACTGGTGCGAACTTCGGCTGGAAGACCTGCGAAGGCACCTTCCAGCGCGGTTCCAGCAGCACCCCCTGCTCGCTCCTCGACAGCGTTCTGCCGGTGGTCCAGTATGCGAACTATGGCAATACCTCTGTCCCTGCCCCCAGTAGGGAAGGCTGCTCCGTGACCGGAGGATTCCGCTATCGTGGCCCGGTGCTCTCGATGCAGGGTTACTACGTCTATGCTGATTACTGCGAACGCGACATCTATTTTGTCAGCGAGTCCGGTGTAGGCAACTGGGGTCGAGAGTTCTTTGAGGAAGTTTTCCAGAACGTTCTAGGGTTTGGCGAAGACCAAGTGGGTAATCTCTACATCAGCGTTGGCCAGGCATCCGGCACTGGACAGTTCTTTGTTTTCTCGGGCGACACCGCCCCCGGCGACCCGATCTTCATCGACCGCTTCGAGGACACGACACCCTGAAGACGGGACGGAATACGAATTGGTTCGACAAGGCCGGGGTTCGCTCCGGCCTTTGTCGATGAGGAAATACGCGGGATCTTCAATCACCGAGCATCAAGTTTCGCACTTCAGCTTTTGCCGCTAATCCATCCTTGTAGCCCAACGCCATCAGCTCACGGCAGAACTCGGCTTCGAACAGGACGAAGCTCGCCATGCGGCCGCTGCCCCAGGCGCCGATGCCGCGCAGCAGGGTTCTGACGCTGGCCGGAATCCTATGGGCGTGGCGCTCGGCCACGGCGCGCAGATCTTCGGACGGACGGATGACCAGCGAGTCGATCCGGCGCAGACCCTCCGGCCTGACGGTTTCGGCAGGCCAGGCGTCGACGATCCGGTTGGTGCGTTCCAGATGGTCGAGATCGGCATTGAGGTGGTCCATGAAGATGATATCGAGCAGGTAGCTGCCGATATCGCCCAGGCCCGGGTAGTCCTGGGGCCGGGTCGGTTCAGGGTCCTGGACTTCATCGCGGGTGCCGATCACGATCAGCTTGTCGGCGCCCAGCTTGACCGCCGGGCCCAGCGGCGAGGTATGCCGCATGCCGCCGTCGCCGTAGAACTCGTTGCCGATGCGGCGCGCCGGGAAGAACAGCGGCAGCGCCGTGCTGGCCAGCAGGT
>Ga0102934_1000487_pt1 | contig 26710 bp, 25 predicted proteins | sample SalPonR2_A_D1_MG_FD_78175 | JGI IMG/M metagenome (GOLD analysis project Ga0102934, IMG submission 78175) | Salt pond soil microbial communities from South San Francisco under conditions of wetland restoration - Salt Pond MetaG R2_A_D1_MG | ecosystem: Environmental > Aquatic > Marine > Intertidal... | reverse complement strand
TTGCATCCTTTTTTATTTTACCGGATTTACGCAATTTTTTTACAGCGTACAGACTGGTTGCTGATGCAGGTTGGACAAAAAACCCGGATTGAGCCAGAACCTTTTGCGAATCAATTATTTCCTTTTCACTTACATCTTCTGCAAGCCAGCCAAATTTCCGGGTTTTATCGATAATTTCCCGCCCACCAAGAGGATTCCCTGTAGTAATTGCTTCAGCCACTGTATGAAAATTTGTAAAAGGGACGACATCATTTCTACCCTGTTTGAGAGCCTTTACAATGGGGCTATTATTCCGGGCCTGGACAACTACCATATTTGGTAGATTGTCGATTAATCCAGCTTGTTTCAATTCTCGGTAGCCTTTGAAAATTCCCCTAATATGGCCGCATGCTGAAGTTGGGACAGCTATATAATCAGGAACGTTTCCATTCATTTGCTCAAACATTTCAAAGGCAGTTAATTTATAGCCTTCCACTCGAATAGGGCCATTTCCCGAAACAATTCTCAAGTTCAATTTATCAGCCATTCCCAGCAACTGTTTTTTCATTTCTGCATAATCCGGCGCAATAATTTTGAATATTTTAGCACCATTTAGAGCTATGGGCATCAGTTTATCTCTGGGAGTGGATTGAGAAACAAAAACAACCACTTTTAGATTGGATCTGGCACCATAGGCTGCAATAGAATGGCCCATATTTCCGGTTGAAATCGTAGCGGTCACCTTCTCGCCCATTTCTTTGGCCATGGCAATACAGAACAATGAGCCCCGGTCTTTAAAACTGCCGGTGGGATTGCAGGTTTCATCTTTCAGATATAAATTTTTCAAATTAACATAATCAAGCAACTTTCGATCGGCCTTAATTAAGGCGGTATTGCCTTCTCCAAGTGATATTGATTCATCAATATTAGAAAAAGGTAAAAAGTCGTCAAAACGTTGCCATAGATATTGTCCTTCTTTGATTAGGGCATTCTCAATATTCTCCAATCTAACTTCTAGAGGGTCGTTTTGATTTCCAAATTCCTTAATTCGATCGAAAGAATATTCCTGTCCCGTTATTGTTGAGACCAGTTTTCTATTTCCCATAATTGTGACCAGATTATTGTTTTAGAATTCCTGTATCGCTGAAAATTAAACAAAAAGTTACCACAATCCAAGTCAGTTGTCCATCCACAAAATTTATTGTGTTTTTTCCATAAGCATATTCTCGACGCTGATTTTTGAAAAATATCATATATTAATTGCAAGAGATAATAACTATATGTATCTTTGATATGAGAAATAAAGATTGGAGTTATGAATGAATGGATTTTTTACAACACCGGTTATATGGTTTATTGTAGGTCTTATATTAATTCTCGCCGAGTTTATGTTGCCAGGCGTAATCATCATCTTTTTTGGAATAGGGGCCTGGGTAACAGCAATTTTAGTATGGGTATTAGGTCTGGGAATCAATGGGCAGCTCATTATTTTTATCGTAAGTTCGTTGATTTTGTTATTATCATTAAGACGCTGGCTGAAGCATGTATTCTACGGTCAAATTGAATCCAATCAGAAACCTGGTGAAAACCTGGAGGACTTGATCGGTGAGGAAGCTATTGTAACCAAAGCTTTTAAATCAGGAACGGGCAAGGTAAGATTTCGCGGTACAGACTGGAAGGCAAAATCGGAACATGAACTTGAAGAAGGGCAGCCGGTTCGAATCATTAACAAAAAGAGTATAACTTTAATTGTCGAACCTATTAATGAGGAGTAGTAATAATGACAGCAGGAACTATTATTTTAATTGGCATTCTGATTCTGGCGTTCATAATATTTTTCAAGACCATACGGATCGTCCCCCAGAAGAATGCTTTTATTATCGAAAGATTGGGAAAATATTCCAAGACATTGGAAGCCGGTTTTCATGTTTTATTTCCTTTTTTGGACAAAATTTCCTATAAACACACTTTAAAGGAACAGGCCATAGATGTGCCATCTCAAACCTGTATTACCAAGGACAATATTTCTGTGGAAGTTGATGGGATCCTTTATATGCAGGTTTTTGATGCTAAGAAGGCTTCTTACGGAATTGATGATTACCGCTTTGCTTCCACACAATTAGCCCAAACAACAATGCGAAGTGTGATCGGAAAAATGGATCTTGATAAAACTTTTGAGGAACGAGATGTGATCAATGGTGCTATTGTCAATGCAGTTGATGATGCTTCTGATCCCTGGGGTGTCAAAGTGGCTCGATATGAGGTCAAAAATATCACACCGCCGCAAAGTGTCAAGGATGCTATGGAAAAGCAGATGCGGGCAGAACGTGAAAAAAGAGCTGAAATCGCAAAATCAGAAGGTGACCGACAGGCCAAGATCAATCGCGCTGAAGGTGAGAAGCAACAGGCTATTCGGGAATCAGAAGGCGAACGGCAGCGAAAAATAAATGAAGCCGAAGGTAAATCCAGGGAAATTGAACTGATTGCCGAAGCCACTGCTGAGAGTTTGAGAAAAATTGCCGCCGCTATTAGCGAGCCAGGCGGTGAAAAAGCAGTCAATCTCAGAGTTGCTGAACAATATGTAGAAGAATTCGGTAAACTTGCTCAAGAGACAAATACGACAATAATTCCATCCGATCTGTCTGATATCGGCGGTATGGTTAAGTCAATTCAGAATGTGATAAAAAAATGATGCGTATAAAAAATTTGGCAGGTTGATTGTTTATAGTTTCTGTTAAAAAAGTGAGATTTTTTTAATACTCATATATTTTTCCTTTTGTACTATTTCACGTACATACATTTTTTAGTAATTGTCTTATTCCCGGTTTCCAGCCGGTAAAAGAATATTCCTGAATTTAAATTTTTGGCAACAAAGTCTACTTTATATTTTCCAGCAGTTTTAAAGCCAGATTCCAGGTTCTTTATTAATCTTCCCCGAATGTCATAGAGATTTATTTCTACATAATCATCAATGGGAATTTGATAGGTGAAAAAAGTAGAACTATTGAAGGGATTGGGGTAATTGTCCGAAAGCTTGTATTTACTAATAATTCCTGGACTGTTGGATGATTCTCCTGCAGATAAACTGAAGCCTACTATTTCTGTTCTATATACAGTAGAGTCAGGGAAAATTGGTACTCTTTTGATATATCCTTCACCATAGTCGGAAATTGTGTCCTTGTTATTTAACCAATAATAATGAAAACCTGACATACCATTTATACTAAAACTACCGTCCATATCAGTGGTTCCAATTTTAATATATTTTGTATAGTTAAGAGTGTTATCAAGATTTCCAACATGATTTTCCCAGACAAATATATCTTCCAGAGGTGTATGGGTACTATCAGTTATCTGAACTATTGCCTCCCCCCAGGTATCGGTAGTATCATTTGCATAATCAAAGGTTGGAGAATTATCAATATAGAAATCTATTCCAATACCCTCATTTACGAGACAAATTGATCGGCCAATATCAGGAGGAGAAGGGAAAGAGGATTCATTGAAAAATATAAACCCTCTCAAATAGTCGTCATCAGGCCCATACAAACTTATTGTATCGTTCTTGTTGTTTATTGAAAGCTCCGACTTCAGACTATCCGGAGTTATAATCAAATAGTCCTGTAATAACGATATACCCTCTTTAAAATAGGCTGTATCTGAAGTTGATGTAAGATAGAGACTATCTAAGCCCAGTGTTTCTGAAAAGCCCGATTTCCTTAGTTCTATCTTCCAGCCCGATTCTGTAAACCCGAATTCATTAATATAATTTACAAAAACTGGATTGCTGAAGGATATCCGGCATAAGAGCAGCAGTAAAATTAATATAATTGATTTTTTAGAATTAAGCATTTCCCCTCCATCTAATTATTTTAAAAACATACATTTTTTAGTAATTGTCTTATTCCCAGTTTCCAGCCGGTAAAAGAATATTCCTGAATTTAAATTTTTGGCAACAAAGTCTATTTTATATTTTCCAGCAGTTTTAAAGCCAGATTCCAGGTTCTTTATTAATCTTCCCCGAATGTCATAGAGATTTATTTCTACATAATCATCAATGGGAATTTGATAGGTGAAAAATGTGGAACTATTGAAGGGATTGGGGTAATTGTCCGAAAGCTTGTATTTTTCAGGTATTGATTCGGGAAAATTAACTTGAGAAAGGATAGAATCTGGAATTTGAACATCAACTGTTTTTGTTGTTTCGGGATAAATGACTAAGTGTTTTTTTATGTAATTTGACTTTTGATAAAACCTCATTTCATCTATCAAAGTATCTACTGGTGAAAAAATAAAAGCATGCTTCCCGGAGATAAAATCTACTAGTAATTCTCCATTCTGATCAGAACTACCCATTCTATGAACATATGTATAGCCTCTATAACAATAAATAGAAATATCTTCTAAAGGTTCTTCATTTGAATCGTAAACACTGAATTCCAGTGCCGCTTGTGCGTCAAGATTGTCATTCACTTGACCGATAGTTGGAGAATTATCAAGAAATGGAGAACAGGGACTATTAAGATAATAACAAATTGACTGCTCTTTATCAGGTGAAGGAGGAAAAGAAGAGAAACCAAAATAAATCTGGTTTGAGCGGTTACCAATTGATTCATTTTCTTGCAAAGAATCAACATAAAATTCAGGTCCATGTATTCGTATTGTATCTTGCCTTTCATTAATTTCAAGATCAGAATACAAACTACTATTTGTAATTACACTCAAGACCGGATCATACTCATTGCCATTAGGGCTGAAATATTTTAAAGTATCAATACTAAAATAAGCCGTATCCTCAAGTGAAGTAAGGTAATAACTTCTATCGATATTTAATGAATCTTTCCAATGAGAATATAGTTCAATTTTCCATCCAGTAGAATCAAACATGAACTCGCTTATTCCATAAGAAGGCATTATATTGCCAAAATTTAGATTTGCAAATGTTATCAAAAATACAAAATAGCCAATTATCGCCTTTTTAAATTTCACTTTTCCTTCCATTTTATCATAATATTCTTTTCAGGAAAAAAGTTTTCTCTTTCAATAACATATATCAATTCATTTTCATCTTTTATTACATCGTTATAAGAGAAGGACGTACTGGTTAATTTATATTTTTCCGGAACATGAATATTCACCCGGGCATATTGTAAGGGTTTTCCCCAGCTTCGATTAGATTTGACAATATATTCGAACTGATTTTGTACTATTCTTTGCTCATACTCAATTTCAATGAATATAATTGTATCTGCCGGGAGAGGAATTGAAAAATTGACGCCTTTTGCTTTGTGGGAATGTTTTATAGACTGACTTTTATGATTCTGAATTTTGATGGATTCTGGATAATATTGGAGGGTATCAATGGCAATGGGATAATAAATTGGAAAGTTTATATTATGATCAGTTGCATTTTTTAGATAATATTTCCCCCTTAATACACAGGTAGTATCCTTAATAAAAATATCAAGATATTCCTCGTAAAAAGATATATCATTACCTGATAGGAGAACAAGGCAAAAAACAAGAAAAATTAATATAATATATTTACGTCTCATCCAGAAACAAGTTTAATTCTATACCAATCTAACTTACTGAATAAAGACCCAACTTTCAAGGCCAAGTTGTCAAGTTTAAAATTTAAGAAATAGAAATCTGATTAATGAAATAAATCACCAGCAGTGCTTTATATCCGATCTTTAACCAGATCTCCGGGACTGACATCCAGGATTTTATTACTGGAAATTTTTACACTATAATAACCGCCAAGAAATAGAAAGACGATAAAAGAAAGTAAGGATAGATTTTTTATATTGGTAATATTTTTAAAATCAATAAGCTGAAAATAAAGAGCGTCCGATTCTGACTGAGTTAGCGCTGACCAAATTTCGCGAATCAAACCAGAATACCCTGCCAGAGCAGCTCCTATTATGGCGATCAGAGTAATTTTAGCAATAAATTTTAACATTTTGCTGAGATAAAATTTCTGAAGTCTATCTTTAGTAAGTCCAAAAGCTTTCAGCGACCCCAGATGAACACGCTGTTTGTAAAGATTAATATAGAGATAGAAAAATATAAAAATACTGACTGAGAATATTGTAAAGAATATAATTGTCCAGGATAAGGTAATTGTAATTTTTTTGACCCGATTAAAATTTTTGAGCAGCTCTACTCGAGCCACATCCAGTTTAATGTTAAATTCGCTTTGTAAATAGCGTTTTAACTCAAAAACTTTATCTATAGAACCAAGATTTAATGATAATCTGTCTTTTACAAAAGGAGCTTTAGCCCGATTATCAAAATTGGTATTGTACATCTGAGTTAGATTAAATCCGTCAAATTTCCCCGATTCTATTATATTATTGAAAATTTTATCAAGATCATCAACATCTACGGGCTGAGAAAAACTGAGAGGGATTACGAAGCCCTTTTTCCAGGTGCGATTGTAGGGCTGAGGATCGCCAGCGAAATTAAGTAGTTTGCCTTCAGTAATAGACTCCCTGTTTCGTAAAAATCTTTCCAAACTGTCCAACAAAGTAAAAGCCTGTTGCTCACTGCCGGGTGTAAACAGAATCAAACGATCAGTTCCTACAGGATTGAAAGGTTGAGGATAGCTTTTGCTATGATAGCGTTCATATTTGAAATAATTGGTGGATAAAAATTTGTTATCGCCAGGTAGTTCTTTTACAACTCCCTGAATAGGAACAGGTACAGAATATTCAGCATTCTCAGAACTGTAAGTCATATTGACAAAAAGGGCATTTTTATCATAGCCAAAGGTAGAGAAAAAATCCTCACTTACCACCAATCCCAGATCTTTTTCATCTGAAAATACTGATCCTCGAATCAGGAAATCCGGTGAACTCAGTTTGGATAAAATCTGATCATCATGGTCAATAGTTCGGCCTCTGACAAAACGGGAGCCATCAGAATGCAGGTCCTGGATCAAAAGAGCATACTGAGAAAATCGAGATATCTGACTAATATTATATTCCTCACCGATATCAGGTTGTTTTAATGGTTTGATCAATTTTTCAGCATTATAGCGATATTCATCAGTCAATTCAACATCCAGCCAATTAACAAAAGGATCTGACATTCGGCGAGAAAGGTCGGCCAGGCTGCCATTTGCAAAACCAATAGCACAAATACCGGTAAAAAGAATCAATAGAATCAAAATTGCCTTTAAATTCAATCCGGACAATCCGCCTTTTACTGAATCATATAGGGCAAAATCTTCTTTGTATTTTTCTCCAAAAAATTTCTCGAAAGTATGCCATTTTTTTTGCCTTGATTTTCCGTCAACTATTTTATTTTCAATTTGTTTTTCAGTATCAACAATCTTAGTTATTTCTTTTTTGGCTTGATCACTGCTGCCAATTTTACCTCTAATACTGTGCCATTCTCCATTTTTTTGATAGTAAGATTGAGAATTATCACAGTAACCATCTTTGGTCAAAGCTACTATTCGATCACTATGTTTTAAAGCCATATCAAGACTATGGGTGACAATAACTGCGCTATTTTTTTTATCTTGGTCAACATGGCGGGTTATCAGATTAAAAACTTTTGAAGCATTAAAAGGATCCAGATTTCCTGTAGGTTCATCAGCAAACAGAACTTCATGATCCCGAAAAGCACCTCTGGCAAAGGACGCTCGCTGCCTCTGCCCTACTGAAAGATGTTTGACATCATAAAAGCGCCGGTGAGAGAGTTGAATATTTTCAAATAATTGATCAAGTTCCTGTTCCCACTGTTTATGATCTCCTGATCCCTGAATAAGTGCGGGCAGAATTACATTTTCCTCCATATTGAGATTGGGGAAAAGATTAGACTCTTGAAAGAGAAAACTAAAATAGTTCTTTCTTACCCCGGCCATTTTGTTTTCATAATTCCAGAGATCATCTTTGTATTGATATTTGGACTTGTCAATTTGAAGAGCCAGATCAATATCATTATATCCAATATCCTGTTCATCGGGAAAGTTCATAAGCCCTAGCAATTCCAGCAATGTTGTTTTACCACAGCCTGATTCCCCAACTATGCAAACTGTTTCTCCTTTGGGAAGATGGAGTTCTGGAATATCCAGAACCACTTTGTCATCAAAGGCTCTTTTCAAATTTCGAATCGTAAAAAGAGTTTCTGACATTACTCCTCGTATTCATTTCCCGTTTGCTATACGGGCTTTCAAGTTAGAATGAGATCTATTTGATTTGATATTAAATTTTAAGGTAACAGATCTTCCTTAATCCAGTAATATGGTCTTTCATTAGATCGAAAACCATATCTATAATCCTGTGAGAAAAATATACTCTGTATTTTGTTATGTTTCTCCAGAATCGATTTAATATATCTGTTTAATTCGGCGTCAGTCAGTTTACTTTCATCATATATATTTTTCAATTTCAGATCACCAATCATGGAACCAGCTCCCGGCAACTCCCAGAGTTTTCTATTGATCTCTTCCATTGTCAGTTCTTTAAACTTGACATTACCAGTTTCACCTAGATATTCTTTCAGAATCTGAAGCCAGGTATTGTAGAGAGCTTCCCTTCTTTGACTACCGGTTGTTGCGCTTCTCAATTCTCGCAAAGAGCGTTCAAGATCACCTAATTCAGTTGCATCCATAAGCAGGACTCTTTGAAATTGATCATGCTGTTGACCTTCCACTTGCATCGATGTATAGCCGGGCGTGTAGATCTGATACTTGTTTACTTTGAGTGTGGCCAATTCATCTACACTCAATCCACTCTGCTGAAAAACAGCCCAAATTCCTTCTGAGAATGGTAAGGTATAAAAATCGCCATCATCGTTCATTTCCGCTTTTTTCTGTTCGTCAACATAACTAGCTCCAGCAACGATTCGATTAATTCTGGCTATCAGGCTGTCATTACTGGCATCCACACCAGCAATGAATTTTTCAATTTCATCCTGAATGTTGGACTGATTCATAGCTTCGCCGTCTTCCATAGCGATAACTTTGGCAGCCAGAGGTGATTCTTTTAGGTTGAAATTATTATTATTTTCGCTCCATTCCAGTTCTGATAAATTAAAAAGACCTTCATATTTATTTGACAATATTTTACGATACTTTTCTGCTGCTCTGAGTGCTATATCTTTGCTTTGTTTGGTAAAATTGTCATAAACTTTGCTAACAGAAGGTTTGTGAACCTGAATAGAAATAAAATGACAATATTTCTCGGCCATGAGATCAGCTATTTTTTCTGGAGTGCGGCCACCTTGATCGGGAACGTGGTTCCCAGCATCGCCAAGCAGTATGACCACATTGGTTTCATTCTGCTTTAATCCCAGACTTTTCAACGAAGTTTCCAAACCTAAATAGGGAGCTTCAGCATGAGTATTATTATTCACATCACGGGCTTTCTCAGGATTGAAAAAACTGTCAAAAGATTGGGTACTCTGGAATCCACGTGTGCGGACTCTGCGCATTCTGTCTTCGGAATAATCACGATAGATCACACCGGCAAAGTCAATAGCATTTTCACCATATTTATTGCGATATTCCAGATTTAGATCCTGAGTTGAATTATGTATTGCACTGGAAACGGCTTTGAACACTTTTTGCATACTGCGGGTTCCATCAACAACAAATACGATCTTAATTTTTCTTTTTTTACTAATGATCTTATCGATCTTATTCTGTGTTTTGGCAATTTTTTCACTCATTTCAGCCAACTTTTTGCCCTGTTCAGTGTAGATATCGCCCATTACACCAGTATTGAGGATAACAGGATCAGCAGGATCTTTGCGCAGAACAGGGAATCTTCGCCATTCTCCTATCAATCGTTCTGTAGTAAGCGGATCATTAGCCCAGATAATTTCTTTTTTATCCTGGTTGGCTCCCAGCTTATATCCTCGAGCAGCATCAATATTGCTGAAAAATTTGGCTTTCTTGCCTTCTTTTCGCTCCTGAACTGCCTCGTATTCCCAGTTAGGCTCAATAGCAACTCGATTGAACCAGAGGACGGAGCGATCATTAGGAACCCAGCCTTTGATCACAGAATTAACAGAAGTGGCTCCAAAGAAACTATTTTTTCCAAGTAGCAGATGTTGTCCATCCTCAGATTTTTTAAATATATAGAAAAACTGAAAGAGCCGCGATTCTTCGCCGGTTAGAGGGGAACCCAGTCCGGGCGCTTTTTTGAATCTTACTATATCTGGTTTGTCACCCTCTTTTTCAGTCTTCAATTGTTCGACAGTATTCAGAATCATGGCTTTACGATTGATACGGCCCTTCTCTGTAACCAGATTATTTGACCAAAGCAATAAATTATCACGAGGGATCCAGCCATAATCTTCAGCCTGAGCCGAAAGCGTATCCTTATTCAGATTCGGATCTTTGACAATGTGCAGAAAATTTTCTCTTTCCTCGAGTACGAAGAACAATTCTAAAAAATCAGCCTTCTTATATTCCTGTCCATCAGGGGCATGATAGGTAGGATTATTGGCTCTATCTGAATATACTTCCCAGACAATGGCCATTCGTTCGCCTTGCCCCGCCTCACTAACATCAACATTGAGGCTATCATCAGAAACCGGTTGATTGTATTTCATAGGTAGATATTTGATTTTCCTGCCTTCCAGAGGATTGGCAGACAAGGGTATTATGAATATTATAATTAAAAATAAAGCTAAAACCTTTTGTTTCTTAAACATTCTTCCTCCAGTTATTTTCTATAATTTGATCTATAATGTTTTTATTTCAAATTTGCGGTCTTTTAAACTATTGATGAAATCTGAACCAGAATATTCCTGATCTACATAAATTGTTAAACGATCAGCAGGAATATCTACCCGGTTTAATTTTTCGGTAAAATGGTTGATAGCTGTGGACAGTCGTTCAACATTATCCCCAGAGATAAAGAGATAATAGTGGGGCTGCAATTTTTGGCCATATTCAACTGGATTGTTGAGATAATTCTCCAAAATATCCTTCCTTTTGAGAGTCAATGTAAAGCGTTCAATTGACTCTAGAATATTACTGGTCTGGGGCCGCATACGATAAATACGGTTAATAACGGTATTATAGTCAGTGTTATCAGTATTAAAAACATTTTCATAACCATTTGTAATATATAGAAAGATGTTATCAATTTTTTGCATTTTATTAACTACCCAGTTCTCAAAACTATTACGGTCGATTTGGTCTCGGGAAACATCATAGAGAACAATTGGTAATTCACGCTCTTTTTCCAGATAATAGAGTTGATACTGCCCGGGCTTATTGTAAACCTGAAAATCTATCTTTTCATCTTTATAATTGAAAAGTTGCCATTTATATTGTGAGGCTGAAACTTTGACCGGAAATTCCAGATCGTAAAGGCTGATACCGCCCTCAATTTCTGTCGTCAGAAAAGTTTCCTGCTGGCCTGTAGCATTCTCTACATAGATTTGATCGGGCATAAAAACGCTGTTTTCCTTATTTATCAGCCGGACCTTAAGTTCTGAACGACTGAGCCCCAATTTTAATTGGTTATTTGGTATAGCAGTTAAAGTCTGGATATACTCCTCATAAAAAGGTCGCATAATCTTTATTTTATAATCGGATTCCTGAATGGATTCCCAGATCGGGACCTGCAGCTCTAAAATCGATGGGCCGGTGGTATCAGATCCAACTGTGGTTTGCAATCTGCTTTCTGGAAGAGTATTATTCTGAAAGACAACCTCAAGGGAATCAAAATCCTGCTGTTCAAAATCAATATATTTTGCAAAATTCTCAGGATTTTGTTTTTGGCACTGAATTTCTATAGTTTTTGTTTTTGGGAGAATGTGTAATTTATTGGCCTCCTGATCATAGGAAATCTGCCATTGATCACTATCAACTGGCTGGCCTTTACCTTCTTTCAAATATTTTTTATACTTTCTGGGAATTTTTACAGTAGTTTCACCATCACTGGTTTCGATAGGGAAGGTCTTATCCTCAATTTTTAATTTCGTTATAATTTTTTCTGCTTGCAGTTCAGGAAAATCCTGGCCGGTTTCGACTTTTATTTCAGGGGAGAAATCTTCTCTTAGCCCAACTCCAATTTTTTGCGAACAGCTCATAAATAAGGCTATTCCAAGTATTAAAAACATTATTTTTCGCATCAGCCAACTCCATTTTATAACTTTCCAAATAATCCCACCAATTTACAAAATATTTATACTATTATAAATTGTAATTTGTTTCAAATTTCTTAAGAATTGTGAGCCAGCTCATATTGGTTGCATTGACATAGTCAATGTACTCCAACACTTACTCCAAAATTATTATTTCAAAAAATTATTTAAAGAAGGTTGCTGGCTAATTCTGCTAATTGAGAGCGCTCGCCTTTTTCCAGATTAATGTGGCCAAAGATTTCCTGTCCATGCATTTTATCAATCAGATAGGCCAATCCATTAGAATGTTGATCTAGATAGGGATGATCGATCTGGTGCAGATCTCCTGTGAATATGATTTTGGTATCCTCACCAGCTCGGGTGATTATAGTTTTGACTTCATGGGGAGTCAAATTTTGGGCTTCATCGACAATAAAAAATATTTTTACCAGACTTCGACCGCGAATGTAGGCTAAAGGAGTGATCAGTAATTTTTCATTCTCCAGCATTCGGCTAATCGTTTGAACTTGATTGGAATTAGCGCTGAATTGGTCTCGAATAACGCCTAGATTATCATAAAGAGGTTGCATATAGGGACGAATTTTCTCGGTAACATCACCTGGCAAAAAGCCCAGGTCCTTATTGCTCAGAGCCACAATCGGACGAGCCATAAGGATCTGATTGTAATTACGCCGCATTTCTAGAGCAGCAGCCAGAGTAAGGAGCGTTTTTCCAGTACCTGCTTTACCGGTCATAGTTACCAGGCTAATATCGGGATTCAATAGAAGATTGAGAGCAAAAATTTGCTCCGCATTCCGGGGTGTGATACCATAGGCCGGCCGTTTATCAATATGTTCATAGACCTCTTCCCGGGGATTATAATAGACCAACGCTGATTTTTCAGTATTACGAATAATAAAAGACTCATTATTAATGGGATTCGGATCAATTTTCAATTCTCCAAAAGGAACCCGATAGGGTCTTTGATACATCATGTCAATTATCTGTCCAGGAACATTTTCTATGAGACGATGTCCTTTATAAAGTTTGGCCAGATTGCGAACATGATCAGTTGTATAATCTTCCGATAACAAGCCCAGAGCTTTGGCTTTCATTCTTAAATTAACATCTTTTGATATCAGAACAACCTGCTTGTCTTTCTGATCCTGTTTCAGCAAATAGGTGATATTAAGGATGTGATGATCAGGTTTGTCAGCAGCAAAATTTTTGCGAATAGCCGGTGCCATTTCCTCTTCATTTTTAACAGATATGCGCCCCATGCCCGGCCCAATTTTAACGCCTCCATTGAAAAGTTTGTGAGCACTAAGGTCATCAACTTCCCGTAAAAACTTACGGGCGTGATAATTTATAGTTCTATTTCCGGTTTTAAACTGATCCAACTCCTCCAGAACAGTAATTGGAATCACGATATCATTCTCCTGAAATTGCCGCAAACAACTGCTGTCATGAAGAATAACATTGGTGTCAATTACAAATATTTTCTTTTTACCTGTCATATAATTATTTCCTTTGAAAATTTACAAAATAATTTTTTAAAGGGGGAATATCCAGGCCTTAAAACCTTTGAAATTTTATTTGAATAGCGGTGAACTATTTTCTGCATAAATATCTGCACTGATCCTGTATAGAATTCAGAACCAATTTGATTTTATAGATTTGATGGTTTGTCCATTGATTATAATCCAAAAAAGCCGGTTATGCTTTGAGCTACAGATCAAATTTTAGTCCTGAAAAAGATTTTCCTCAAGACAAAGAGACTTGATTTATGGGCATATGAATTTCAATAAATATTTGCATACCTAAATAAAGTAATAAAAAATTGGCAATAAAGATAGAAAAATAATATTGGTTTATGAAATTGCTTCGCTAAAGGCGATAAAATTTTGGTGTTGTTTAACTAGATTTTGTTTTTGAACTGGTAAAAAATCAAGATCATAAATTGGATTACCATCAATTTTTTCATACTCGGGGAATTTTTTAGTGATCTTCTCGATTCTATATTTTTTCCAATTTTTGTTATAAACATAACGTTCTTTTCCACGAATAAATCCGAATTGATCAAACTGATACTGGGGATGGGTGTTCCCATGCATATCATACCAGAAGCTTTGTAAAACAGGCAACCTCTCATGTTCAAATAGCGGTACTCCCTGATTTTTCCCTTTAACAAAATTTAAAATATAATTAAACAATCTTCGATTTGATACTGATTTTTTTACTTCCTGTTTATTTTTTTTGCCTGGCGGGGCCACAAAAAGGGGAACTCGATTTCCAGCCTCAGTAAGATTACTGAAATGATACTTCCAGCCCTCATCTCCAAAATTGTCACCATGATCGGAACCAAAAACAAATAGCGTTTCTGGAAATTTATCTCTAATAATCTTAAAGAAACTATCCACTTTTTCTGCCAGTCGCTTCCACGATAAACGCTGCCGCTTTTTCAAAAGATCTAGCATATAGGTACTAATATAACTCTTACCAGTTTTTAACCAACTTTGATTGACCAGATGGTATAGACTTTTTATCTCATTTACTTTGCTGAATATACCGGGCGAAAGAGTTTTGAAACTATCAGCAATATGGTAGGGAAAATGAGTTTCCATCAAATTAATAAATAAAAATGTTGGTTTATTCCGACGAGTATTCTCATCAAGAATATCTATACTTCTTGCCAGTTGTAGATCTGCAAAAGAATTAAACCACGACCGACCAGCCTGAACATCTTCGGTGATCTTACCAGTTATAAAATCACCTTTTAAAAACCGTTTTCTGATTCTACGTTTTCCTAGTAATAAAAAAGTATCCAATCCTGGTTGGTTGCCAAAGTCAAAATGGACCCAGGAGCGTTCCATACGATCAAAGCCTCGATCAAGACCAAAAATATGAGTGGTTACAGGATTGGCAGTAACTTGTATACTTTCATATCCTTTCTTGCCAAGTATTTCAGGTAAAGCAGGAGTATCGGTATCAAGAGCCATTCTAGTGCGGGTAGTAGCCTGATGTTGATGGGGTAGTTTGCCTGTGAAAATACTGGCGGTGGCAGGTAATGTCCAACAGCCTGCTGAAAAAGCATTCCTATATGTGTATGAATTTTTGTAAAGATAAGGCAGCATTCCATCTCTGTTTTTTGATGAAAATACTGAATCATAGCGTAAGCTATCGGCAATTAAAATGACGACATTTTTTCTATTCCCCATATCGCTTCCAGATAGTTATATTTTAAATCCCATTGATGATAAATATCTTCAAGCACGGTAAGATAATAAATTTCTACTTAATAGTCAAAATTTGACTGTTAAATTTTGGTTAAAGTTTTGTAAATTTTTCGCTTTTATTTGTTAAACCACGATTGGAAAAAAATTAACAAAAAAGATACATTTTTTTATTTCCTATTTTAAACAAGCCGGTCAAGAAAGCTGATCGCTTTCTGGTCTGACCAGGACCACTATTTTTACATCTTATCAACAACACCATTTTTCAAAATCCCAATATCCTCAATCTCAATCTCTACAATATCTCCTTCACTAAGGGGACCAACTCCGGCAGGGGTTCCAGTCATGATTACGTCGCCGCGCTCCAGAGTAAAATTTTTAGATATAAAACTGATTATTTCAGGAATTTTGAATATCATTTGAGATGTATTGGAAGATTGCACTGTTTTTCCATTCAAACGGCATTCAATTTTCAAATTTTGCGGGTCTTTAATCTGCTCTGGACGAACAATAACAGGGCCGATCGGCCCAAAAGTATCCAGTGATTTCCCTCTAAACCATCCGGAGTCATCTCCAGTCTGAAGATTGCGCTGGCTGACATCGTTCATACATGTATAACCCAAAATATGATCAAAGGCATCTTCCTCAGCTACACTGCTGGTTTTTTGGTTGATAATAATGGCCAGTTCGGCTTCATAATCAACACGAGGATTTTCAAATTCATAGCGTTCTAAAAACCTGGGAATAATAATATCCGCACAATTTTCTATCAAAACATTAGGCGTTTTATTAAATAGAACTGGCTCTTTCGGAATTCCAGACTTTTTACTGGTCTGGCGGGAAACACTTTCATTTATGTGATCCAAATAGTTGAGTCCCAGGGCGATTATTTTGGAAGGCTCCAAATCAAAATATTCATTACTATCTTTAAAAGGTAAGCGTATCATAATTTTTTCTCCTCTATGTTTCAATATTTTCTGGTTGTTAAGTTTAAGGTAATTTTCGCTGAAAGAATAAAAAAAATTAAAAAAAAGGCTTGACATTAATCCCCCAGGGTTTTAATATACTAGTGTATTATTGATATATGACACTAACAAGGAGAGACGATATGATTAAAATTGAAAATTTAACTTTTAACTACCCCAAACAAGATCAACTCTTCAGAGATCTTGATCTACAGCTTAATGATGGCTGTGTTCACGGCCTGCTTGGTAAAAATGGAGCAGGCAAAACGACTTTATTAAAGATCATAGCAGGTTTACGTTTTCCCAAAAAAGGCGATTGCCGGGCTTATGGATATGACACTTACAAACGGTATCCCGATTTTCTTAACAAACTCTATTTTGTGCCAGAAGAATTCTATACACCACCTATTAAGATCAAGGAGTTTATCAATATTTATGCTCCTTTTTATCCCAATTTCAGTCAGCAGGATTTGAATGATTATATTCAGGAATTTGAAATTCCAGACAAAGGCAATCTATCCTCTTTTTCCTATGGTCAGAAGAAAAAATTCCTGATCTCCTTCGGCCTGGCCACTAATTGTAATATTTTGATTTTGGATGAACCCACAAACGGGCTGGACATTCCTAGCAAGAGTAAATTTCGCAAGGTACTGGCTTCCTCAATAAATAGTAAACGATCCTTTATTATTTCCACTCATCAGGTTCGGGATATTGACCAGCTCATCGATCCAATCGTAATTCTTGATGAAGGCAAAATCATTTTTAATCATAGTCTTGATGAAATTTCAGAGAATCTAGCTATTCAAGTTGTTGATGAATTACCGGAAGAAGGAGTTCTATATTCAGAAAGCACATTGGGAGGCTATTCAATAGTAACTGAAAACAAAAATATTGATAGCAGTGCTCTGGATGTGGAGACAATATTTAATGCGGTCATCAATAACAAAGCGAAGATCAATCAGATCTTCCAGAATACTGACAAATCATAATTTGAGAGGTGCTCTATGAAACTTAATAGATATATAAATTTTAAACGTCTTGGTTTACAAATAAAGAATGATATTTTCCGCCATTATCGCACCTGGTTGATTACTTTGGGAGCCATAACCGGAGTATTGACAGCCATTGATCTATTACCTGGCATTATTTCCGGAAACCCTTACATTCCTGTCCAGACCTATTACTCACTTTTTCTTATCGTTGGCTTTATCTTCAGCAGTTCTGTATTTGTTGAAATGCATGATCCGCAAAAAGGACTTATCTATCTTACCACTCCTGCTTCTGAGCTGGAAAGATTTCTGTCAAAGTTTCTCATTACTAACATATTTTATATTCTGCTAGCCTTCATCTACTTCGCTCTTTTGACTTTAATTTTAAAAGGTGTCAATGGTTTTCTTTTTGGAACTTCCAATGGAGAATTCAGCTTTAACTGGGAATTTGCTCGCGTTTACTTTATTGTGCAGTCCATTTTCCTGTTTGCTGGAGCATATTTTAAAAAACACGCTTTTCTAAAAATAATTCTGGTCTGGTTTGTGATTTCCATACTCTTTTCTTTTTATACAACTATCGGATTTAAATTGCTGCTCGGCAATCTCCATTTTAAACATATAAATTTTGATATATCAGTAGGTAATGTTGCTCAATTTGCAGAAAATATTTACACAACTGTCCGTTTTGTATTCAACTGGATACTAGCTCCCTATTTCTGGGTAATGACCTACCTCAGATTAAAAGAAAAAGAGGTTTGATATGAAATTCAGAAATGATAAACCCATCTATGTTCAAATAGAGGAATATATCCGGGAGAACATTCTCAATGAAAAGCTAAAGAGTGATGAACGCGTACCTTCTATTCGGGAACTGGCTGTTGATATGGAGGTCAATCCTAATACTGTGATGCGCGCTTATTCTGAGCTTCAGGATCAGAACATTATTTATAATAAAAGAGGAATTGGCTATTTCATCGATCCAAAAGCAAAGAGCAAAGTACTTCAGCAGGAAAAAGATAAATTCCTGGGAAAACAACTTCCCCAGGTTTTTAAAAAAATGGAACTACTTGATATTAACCTGCAAGAACTAGAGACATTATACCAGAAACATGTAAATAAAGGAGTTGATAATGAAACTATCAAATAAAATTCTGTTAGCAACAGGTGCTATCTTATTGATCATTTTTACAGTATTTATGTTCCGTTTTAAAGCCGTTATTGGTGACATTATAAAATATGAAGATGAAGATAATGTCGCCAATCTGGAAGAAATGCTGGATTCTGAGAAAATTGACAAGACTTTTGATTTCAAGGATTTTGATGAACTGGAACTGGAATTAAACGGAGTTGTAAACATTACAGGCTCTGACAATTATCAGGTAGTAGTTACTGCTCCTAGAGATATTCTCGAGAGTAAGACCCTGAATATTGACCAATCAAGCAATCGTTTAAATATTAGTTCACCAACTATCTTAAAATCTAAAATGACTGAGAAAATCAGCATTGCAATAGAAATGCCTGACCTTGAGGAATTGGAAATTGATAATGCAGCCCGGGTAAATATATCTGATCTACAGATGGATTTTCTAGATATAGAAATGACAGGTGATTGTGAACTATTTGCGAAAAACTCAAGTATACAGGAATTGAGTCTCAAATGTTTTGGTGCTTCTAATGCTGACCTGGCTAATTGTAAAGTGGAAAATGCCACAATTCAGAGTTTTGGCGCTAATTCAATCGACATTAATATGGCAGGTGGCAGACTGGAAGGCTCTATGACTGGAAGCGGAGTTTTAACCTATTATGGTACTGTTGAAGACGAGGACATTCGCACACTGGGTTCTACAAAAGTTATCAAGCAATAGGTGCAAAAGATCATCACTAAATTATACCAAACTCAAAGCAACAACCTATTTGAAATACAGAGCAGGAAATATTAAATTACCTAATACAATAATCTACTTGACTATGGAATAAAGATGAATTCAAATCATTTTGACAGCCGAAAGTTTGGAACAATTAAAAATAAAATGCAGAAAGAAAATTTGCCGCAACTGGTTATTAATAATTTTAAGCACTATTATACCAGACTGGCAGAGATGGGGCAATCCGGAGGTTTGATTTCAGAGGACAGTATTGAGCCTGTTGGACAACTACCCAGTACCAAAAATCTAGATGAAAAATATAGTAAATTAGGCAAAAAGTATCTCAGCAGCACCGTAATGATCAAACTCAATGGTGGTTTGGGCACGAGCATGGGATTAAACAAAGCCAAATCTCTGTTAAAAGTGAAAGATGGCTATTCCTTTCTCGATATTATTATTCACCAGGCTATTCGCGATGATATTCCTCTTGTACTTATGAACAGCTTTAATACTCGTCAGGATTCTATAGATGTGATGAAGCAATATTCGGAACTTAAGAACGATCTGCCTTTTGATTTTGTTCAGCATAAAGTACCCAAGATTCTACAAAAAGATCTAAGTCCAGCCCACCATCCCGAAGACAAGCAGCATGAATGGTGTCCCCCCGGACATGGTGATATTTATAATGCTCTGGTAACAAGTGGGATGCTTGAAAAACTGCTGAAAAAAGGCTATAAATATGCTTTTGTCTCCAATTCTGATAATCTAGGTGGCGTGATTGATAAACCGCTATTAGGTTATTTTGCTGACCAGGGATTACCCTTTATGATGGAAGTTGCTCGACGTCAACCTGCTGATAAAAAAGGCGGTCATCTGGCCCGGCAACAAAATGATGGGCAGTTAATTTTGCGAGAAATTGCTCAATGTCCTGAAAAGGAATTACAGGATTTTCAAAACATAAAAAAGTATAAATATTTCAACACCAATAACCTCTGGTTTAATCTGGAAGCGCTCAAGAAAAAGATGGATTCCACAGAAAAAGGCATGATTTTACCCATGATCTGTAATGAAAAGCATCTTGATCCTCGCGATCCATCGACGGCAGAAGTTTTTCAACTAGAAACAGCAATGGGTTCCGCTATCGCCGCTTTCAAAGGTTCTCAAGCCATTGAAGTATCGAAAAAACGTTTCATGCCTGTTAAAAAAACCAACTCTCTTTTAAATATTCGATCTGATAATTACTTGCTTACTGAAGACTTTGAGATTATTAGAAACCCTGAGCGCGAACTAAACGAATGTGACATCGATCTGGATACCGATTACTACAAATTGATTGATGAGATGGAGGCTCGGTTTCCCGCTGGTCCCCCATCTATGCTCAGCTGTAAAAGTCTCAAGGTCAGAGGTGATATAAAATTTGGTCCCGATTTGAAATTAATTGGAGATGTATCTATATTTAACACAGATGATAAACAAAAAACTATTCAAGAAAGAGTAATAAGTAATAAATTAGAAATTTAGCAAGGAGTTATTATGCCAAAACAGCATAAAGAATATTATGACAATTTAAATGAAAAGATCAAAAACTGGTTACAATCTAAAGAGGGTCAAGAGTATAGGTGGCGTGACTATATAAAATATACTCCTGATATTTTCAAATTGATCTGCAATCTTTCGCTGGACAGAAATGTTGACAGCGAAATCAAGGGAAAACTCGCACCAGTTGTTGCCTACTTTGTATCTCCTTTTGATCATATTCCAGAAGAAATCTGGGGAGCAGTAGGTTATGCTGATGATCTGATTTTATCCGCCCTTGTTTTAAACAAAGTGGCCGATGATATAGATGATGAGGTACTGGAAAAATACTGGGATCGAGAAGAACAGGATCTGCCGGAATTAATTAATAATATTTACCAGAATGCTGATCAGATGATTGAGAAAAAATTTCTGGATAAAATTAAAGAAATGGTTTAGGAAATAACTTAGATAAAATTTTGTCCAAAATTTCATAAACTAAAAAGCCTGATTGATCTATGCTGATCAATCAGGCTAATTTATTTCAAATCTATTCCATCTCTTAGTTGTAAAAACAACTATATAACTGGTATAACCAGGCAACTCCAGTTTAAATGACTGGAGAAATTACCTCCTATTTTTCAGTTGCGGTTTGACTTGAGGAAGATGCTGTAGATTTGGTATCAGCAGTTTCAGTTGCTTTAGAAGTCGAAGAAGAATCTGAAGAATTGCTGGAATTTGCATTGCCCGCATTTCCATCAGAATAATCAGTAATGTAAAAACCAGATCCTTTAAATATTAATCCAGTTCCTCCAGTAATTTTTCTTTCTACACTTGCATGCCCACATTCAGGGCAAATTTTGACAGGATCATCGGAAATTGAATGGAATTCCTCAAATTCATGTCCGCACTTTTTACAGATATAATCATAAGTCGGCATTGGTACAACCCCTATATTTAGCCAAGATTACACAAAATTGCAGATACATTAACAATATCATCAACACTACAACCTCGAGAGAGATCATTCATTGGTTTAGCCAGCCCTTGAATAACCGGTCCTACAGCTTCGGTTTGAGCGATTCGCTGGACAAGTTTGTAGCCAATATTTGCAGCACCAAGATCAGGAAAAACCAGCACATTAGCGTGGCCAGCAACAGGACTGCCCGGTGCTTTGCGTTCACCAACAGATTCTACTATCGCAGCATCAGCTTGAAGTTCGCCATCAACAAGAATATCAGATTTTTCTTTTACAATTTGAGTGGCTTTGATCACTTTTTCTGCTTTTTCATGCTTGGCACTACCTTTAGTAGAAAATGAGAGCATAGCCACTTTAGGTTCTTCCTGGACTAATTTTTTATGAGTTTGGGCAGTGGCAATTGCAATGTCTGCGAGTTGTTCAGGAGTAGGATCAGGAATCACAGCGCAATCGGCAAAACTTAGAATTCTTTCATCAGGCAGAATCATAAGAATATCGCTGGAAACAGTTTTAACGCCTTCTGCTGTACCCAGAATATGAAGGGCAGGGCGCAAAACATCGCCAGTCGGAGTAGAAGCACCTGACAGACAACCATCAGCCAGTCCTTCTTCAACCAGCATAGTACCGAAAAAATTTCTCTCCAGCATATTTTTACGAGCATTTTCTTTGCTAATGCCTTTATGCTCGCGTTTTTTATAATAGATATCAACAAAATCATCAAAACGTTCATATTTTTCAGGATCCAATATAATGATATTTTCAGGATCGAGATCCAGATCTGCTAACTTTGCTTTGGTTACCTTTTCATCTCCTATTAGAATTGGAGTGGCTATTTTTTCCCGGGATAATATATCGGCAGCCTGGAGAATGCGTTCATCATCAGCTTCAGGTAGAACGATCTTTTTATCTTTGCATCGGGCTTGTTCACGTATTTCCTCGATCAGATTCATCTAAGAGCTCCTTAATTTATTTTTCAATTCTTGCAGTACATTGGGTGGTACAAAACGTTCAATATCTCCTTCAAATTCAGCAATTTCCCGAACTACACTGGAACTTAAATAGGTATATTCTTCGTTAGGCATTAAAAATATCGTATCAATATCATCATTGAGCTGGCGGTTCATCAAAGCCATCTGGAATTCATACTCAAAATCTGTCACTTGTCTTAAACCACGTATTATAACGGAAGCATTAACCTTTTTTGCATAATCTACGACCAAACCTTTAAAGCTATCGATTTCCACATTATCAAAATCCTGAGTGCATCCTTTGATCAATTCAACCCTTTCCTTCGATGAGAAAAAGGGATCTTTGCTGACATTATCAACAACTGCTATATAAACTTTGTCAAAAATTGTAGCCCCTCGTTTGAGAATATCAAGATGGCCATTGGTTATTGGGTCAAAGCTACCCGGGTAAATTGCTGTTTTCATAATTTATCTCTTAAATATGTTAACTTGAGTAAAACCATACTCTTTTTCAGAAATTAAATATTTTTCAAAAAATTCCGGAATATCATAATGCCGGGAAATTTCAAAAATTATCAAGGTCTCTTTTTCTAGTTGATCAAATTTTTCAAAGACTCTGTCAACATTCTCCATTTTATAGGGCGGATCAGCAAAAATTATATCAGGCTGATAAATATTGTAGTCAATTTTAAGAGCGTCGGCTTTGACCACATGATATTTGGACTTGTCCACACCGAGCATTTCCAGATTATTTTTGATCAATTTTATCTGTTTATAATTATTATCAATAAACACTACCTTCTGGGCTCCCCGGGACAAACACTCCAGTCCCATATTTCCCGTTCCCGCAAAAAGATCCATCACGACTTTATTTTCATAACCATCCACAATATTGAATAATTTATTGAAAATGCTTTCTTTAACCCGATCCTTAGTAGGTCGGACCGAGTCATTCTTAGGCGTTTTCAGTCTATGACTTTTGTATTTTCCAGTAATTATGCGAACCATATTTATTTTCCCGGGTAGATGTTTCCTCGAATAGTAAAATGGATTTGATCGGATTCTGGCTGGGATTCAAAATTAATATGTTCATAACTGAGATTTATATTATTCTGGTATAATTTGCTGCAAAAGGCGGATATATTCATGGCTTTGCCTTCGCCTTCCACTCTAAAGCCTCTGACTTCGTTTTTGTTAGGGTTTGCTATGACAAACTTGCTAAGCAGCACTCGACTGGATTTCATATTTTTGCTAAGCAGATCACCAATAGCCCGGTCTGATAAAACCTGCAAATTATTATCAAAAGATTGACTTTGTTTTTTAGTAATGGCCGAAAGCACAACCTCCCAGCGATAAGGAAGCCGGTCAACTTTTTTCTTAATATCGTATTTATCAATATTTTGTATTTGCAATTTATCAGCGATTTGCTCTTTAAATTCCCATGCTGATTTTTTGTCAAAAAACCAGATACTGGCTTTGATCTGATTTTCTTCAAATTTAATATCATTAATATTGGTTTCGTTGGGCACTACAGGCATAGTTTGTTTAACCAGCTCGAGTACATTTTTTCCAGCAGCAATTTCTTTTTGATAATGGTTAGGAATTTCAGCGACATCCTGCTGTCTTAAAGAAGATTGGGTCTGTTCTTGCTTCTCTTTTTGGACGACTGAGCTTTGTTCTTGAGATTTTTTGTGAGATTTTGAAGCAATATTTTGGTAAACAAAAGTAAAAGCAATCACCAGAATAGCTATGCTCATAAGAGCAAGGACAATTTTCCTGATAGGCGGGCGTGTTTCAGCCTCTTCAGGTGAATGCTGAGTATTAATTTTATCACCAGACGGGATGTTCCTTTCCTTATCAGATGGTCTCTGAAAACCAGACGGGCCAGCCAGATTTAAATCTTTCATAAGCTTTCCACCTCCCGTCCCAATAATCCAATAACTTCTAGATAATCAGAAAATTGGTTGGCATCATCAAATAGGTCAGAATCCAGTTTGTCAAACTGAGTTTGAATCTCATCATCCAATGTAAAAATTGTACTACTATCCATTGATTTTATTTTTTTGAAAAATGCAGAGTCCATATCCTGCCGACGAATAAAAATAGAGGACAAAAATTCAAATTCTGGATTTTCATCGGATATCACAGATTTGAGGTCATTTTTCAATGAAGGCTTTACAGGAGCCGCATTTTTTATAACTGAATTCTCTTCATTTATATGATCTATTTCAAGATAATTATTGATAAAATTATTTTCCATTACAAGAATGGAGCTGGCAGCTTTGTTGACTGACCAGATTGCAAAAGGCCGCTTATCAATATTCACTTCCAGAAAATTTAATGCCGATAAAGTTGAAAAAATATCTAGATCGATGAAATCAATTGTCAGACCTTCTTCTTTTGCAGAATTATTCAAAATCTCTTTAATTTTTAGTGGGTAGGCAACTACAAAATATTTATCAGAATGGGCGTTTTCAATAGGGTAATATTGAAAAGTTAGATCATCAACCTGATCACCAAATCTTTGAGTATTTCTCCAGTCGAAAAATTCCTCCTGATCAGACAGAGAAAGATCGGGGTCAGTTTCATAAAAACTAAGATCAACCCAGCTCGAGGGGATAGACAGAGCTACTTTGTGATTTTTGATAGACTCCTTTTGAGCCAGAAAAGAAAAAACAGCTGACAAATTATCATAAAATTCATCAGCTGTTAATTTTTTATATTCGAGCTTATTTTTTTGAGTTAGACTATTTTTAGATTTAACTCTATTGTCCTGGACTAAAAAATAACGAAAGTATGATTCTGATATACTTAAGCATAACATGTTAGATTATATTTTCTGGTCCTGATAGAAATAAATTAGTCCCAGCTGGGTTCTCCGTTCTTTATATATCCATGAGTGGAATCTTTTAAAGTAAAAACAAAATAGCGCGGCTCTTTGTAAACATAATCAATCGGATCTTTTATCAAGAGTCCACTACTATCGGCTTCGATATAATACTCTTCTTTTGTAATTGGGCGACGGGTGAATTTATCAGAAAGATAGTACCTATTGTAATAAGTATTTGTAGTTTGTCTTTCTTGGTTTTCTTTAGCAATGAGGCTATCATATTCAATTTGATTTAAGTTTTCTGAATTAACAAAAAGAGTATCATAAGCAACTAACTCACTGTTCCATTTAAGAACTGTGCAAATAGTATCTACAACAGTTTCCTCTCTTTTGTAGGATTCAGCAAATGTAGTATCATAGGATCTATAAAATCCCTGGGGAACCTTGACTTCCAGAGTTGTATCTGATAGCATAATTTTCTTTTCACCTGTAAAATTACTATCAGCCCGGTTGCTATCACGAGCAGCAGATACAACATCAACCAGAACATCAGGATCTTCAAGGTAGCCCCCTGTCATCTGATTGTAGAATTCTTCAGCTTCCTGTAAATTTTTCATCCTATCACGGCCTTCCTGGATGACCTGCTGTTCTTCTTCCCAGATCAGTGAAGGTAAATAGATTACAAGTATTAAACCAATTACCAGAATACCTGCAACCCAATTCAGGAGTGCTTTTGTACCTGACTTATACTCCAGATCTTCTACCTGAGTTTTATTCGGCATATTCTCTTCTTTACTCAATGGTAACCTCATTTTTTATTTTTTCAACTGTTTTAATACCAATACCTTTTACATTTGTTAATTCCTGTAGAGCTTTTATTTTGCCCGAATCTTTTCTGTACTTTATAATTCTCTCAGCAGTAACCGGACCTATACCCTTAATTTTCATTAATTCTTCACGGGTAGCAGAGTTTATCTCAATTTTAACAGATTCTTGAACCTGTCTAGATCCCTTTTTTGAAGAAGAACTAAAATACACAGAATCATTCCGGGCTACCTTCTTTTGCAAACTATCTCTACGGACTTCACTATTTGAAAGAACCGGAGATGATGAAAAATTCACTTTGTACAAGTGAATCGCACCTCCAATAAGAAAAAAGACTATCAGAAAGTAAACAACATACCTTTCTTGGCGTGTTAAATTTAGCATATTTTTAGGAAAATAAAAATTATTAGTAAAAAAATATACACCTGTTAATGATCAATCCATGGCTTATAAAATTAATAATTTA